>Ga0116217_10000002_pt1 | contig 369535 bp, 305 predicted proteins | sample Sb_taG_6_FD_89697 | JGI IMG/M metagenome (GOLD analysis project Ga0116217, IMG submission 89697) | Peat soil microbial communities from Weissenstadt, Germany - Sb_50d_4_PS metaG | ecosystem: Environmental > Terrestrial > Soil > Wetlands > Peat | place: Germany: Weissenstadt | collected...
GCTTACGCTAACATCGCAGACCGCCGGGGCGAACGGGGCGCTCGGGGTGACCTCGGCGATTGTGGCGAGCGCGCCGACAGCGCAAACCTATGTTGACTCCGGCTACACCAGCACGACTGCGGACAGCGGCACACTGGGCACTGTGGGAGACGCGAGCGACACGCTGACGGGCTCCATCTCCATTCGAGTGGGTAACGGGACGGCGGAGAGTATCGTGATGGGCGCCGCGCCCGCTTCTCCCGCGGCCAACACGATCTACACCGGCAGCGGAGCGGATACGTTATCCGACGTGATGGATGCGATCAACAACGCGCAGCTTGGAGTGAGCGCGAATCTGACGAGTGCGGGAACGGGAATCACGCTGACTTCGTCGCAGGTGGGCGCGGCCGGAGCGCTTGCGGTCGCGTCAAGTCTTGCCGACACGACGAGCCTGACGAATACAACCCTCAACTACAACAACTCGTCCGATATCAACAGCCTGACCGCGCTCGGCGTCAGCGTGAACAACGACGGCTCGCTGACGTTAGACGCAAACGCGCTGGATTCGCTGCTGAACTCGGACTACAACAGCTTGGTTGGGTTCTTCCAGAATGCGAACAGCTGGGGACAAACCTTCTCGACCATGCTGACCAATGCGGGCTCGAGTTCATCGACAGGGATCCTGGCGCTGGCGGCCAAATCGAACAGCAATACGGAATCGACGCTGAACGCGGAAGTCACGAAGGAAGACAGTTACATTGCAACGCAGAAAACAAAACTGACTGCGGAGTTGAACCAGGCCAACCAGATCATGCAGCAGTTGCCGTCGGAGTTGAACGGAATGAACGAGCTGTATTCGGCGATCACGGGCTACAACCAGGGTTCGAACGGCTAGGGAGAGACCGATGGGGAATTACCGGGAACACGCACTGGAAGGCGCATCGGCCGTGGAGCTGGTGGTGGCGCTCTACGACGGCATGATCCGCTTTTTGTATGCGGCCATTGCGGCGGTGGAACGGGGCGATGCCGAGGGGCGAAGAGCGGCGGTGAAACGCGCGCTGGACATCATTGTTCATCTACAGGCGCGCCTGCGCATGGATGTAGGCGGGCGGCCGGCGGAGTCGCTGAGCGATTTTTATGCAGCGATTTTTGCCGAGATTCTGCAGGCCTCGCAAGCGGCTACGCGGGCCAAGTTCCAACATGCTATCGGTTGCGTTCGAAATGTGCGCGACGCCTGGCGCGAGGTGGCGAAGAATCAGAGCGCGGGCCCGGCGCGATCAGGAGCACTAACGATGCCTTCAAGTCCGGGGCCGGAATCTGCGGCGGGAGGGGAATCGGCGGCGACAGGATCGAACTGGACGGCATGAACGCAGGAGCGAGGGATGCGCTGATTTGCGATTTGCTGGATTTTGGGCCTTGATTTCTGGCATTCTCTGGCAGGGGCGCCCCGCTTTCGATGAAGCGAGGGTGGACGGTGGAGCCACGGCATTTTAGGAAACAATGCGAGGTTTTTGCCTGCGTGCAAGGTCTTCGTTCCTTGTGGTCGCGCCGACTTTGGTACAGTGGCTTTCACTGAGAGCATTTCCTAAAACGCTTCGGAGGTCGCGGATGGGCGCGAAGAAACGTCCGATCGCTGTATGGGTTATCAGCTGCCTGTTTATTGTGGTGGGCCTGGTTGGGCTCGTTCATCACTTTCCGCAGCATTTGGTCTTTCACCGGGACGACATCTGGATTGAGCTGACCGAGTTGCTGGCTTTGGTTGCGGGAGTCTTCATGCTGCTGGGCCACAACTGGGCGCGATGGCTGGCGCTGGCTTGGATGGCGTTTCACGTGGCGATCAGTTGGCCGGTCGTGCGCTTGGTTGTGATTCACACGCTGATTCTGGCGGCGATTGCATGGCTGCTGTTTCGACGCGATGCGCGTGGGTATTTCACTACCCCACCCTAGCGACAAGAACAAAGACGTCGCGAGGATGGGGCACCCGGGACTTCGTTCTTTCCACTTCGAACGGAAATGCGTTAGCCGGCGACGGTTAGCTCTTCTTCGAGCTGCTGCTTGTGGAAGAGGCCGGCATAGTAGCCGTCGAGGGCGAGCAGTTCGTCGTGGCCGCCGATTTCAACGATGCGTCCCTTGTCGAGCACGGCGATGCGATCGGCATTGCGCACGGTCGACACTCGGTGGGAGATGAGGATCGTGGTTGTGTTCGCCGTGAATTTGCGCAGGCCGCCGAGGATGCGCTCTTCCGTGTAGGTATCAACGCTGGCCAGCGCGTCATCGAGGATGAGGATGGCGGGACGGCGCAGCAGGGCGCGGGCGATGGCGGAGCGCTGCTTTTGCCCGCCAGAAAGCGTGACGCCGCGCTCGCCGACCATGGTCTGAAAGCCTTGCGGGAACTCCTCGAACTCCATACGGATATGGGCGGCTTCGGCCGCGTCGAGAAGCTCCTCGTCCGCGGCCTGGGGCGCGCCGAAGGCGAGGTTTTCGCGAATGGTTTCGCTGAAGAGGAATGTCTCCTGGGGCACCATGCCGATATTGCGCCGCAGGACGGCCAGCGGGTATTCGCGCACGGGGCGGCCGTCGATGAGGAGCGTGCCTTCGGGGGCTTCATAGATGCGCGTGATCAGGTTGACGAGCGTGGATTTGCCGCAACCGGTGGGACCCACGATAGCCAGACTCGAGCCGGCGGGAACGTGAAGGGAGACGTCGCGCAAGACTGGGGCTGCTACGGATCGATCTTTGTCTGTGAGATGGAGGAGCAGGGGCGCCGCGGATAGGTCTTTGCCTGTCGGGTCGAGGGCTGGAGTTTGCGCGGGCGTGTCATCGTAACTGAACGTGAGATGGCGGAATTCGATTTCGCCCTGGAGCACCTGATCCGCGGGAATGGCAGGATCGGCGGCACGGTCGTCGATGGCCGGCTCGGATTTGAGCAGTTCGTCGATGCGCGTTACTGAGGCGGTGCCGCGCTGGAAGATGTTGATGACCCAACCCACGGCGATGATGGGCCAGATGAGCAGGATCATGTAAGTGCTGAAGGCGACGAACTGGCCAACGGTGATGTGATTCGCAAGGACCTGGTGCCCGCCTGCCAGCAGGGTAATGATCATGGAGATGCCGAGAATGAACTCGAGCGAGGGCCAGAGCATGCCCATGAGTTGAACAAGGCGGAGGGCGCGGCTGATGTATTGGCGGTTGAGCCGTTCGAAGCGCCCGATCTCGGACTCCTCGCGCGCGAAGGCGCGGACCAGGCGCACGCCGGAGTAGTTTTCCTGGGCCTGCGCGGAGATGTCGGAGAAGCTGGCCTGGATGCGCTCGAAGCGCTCGTGAATCTTGCGACCGAGGTACTGGATGACGATGCTGGCCAGCGGCATGGGCGCGAGCGCGACCAGCGTGAGGTAGGGGCTGATGCGCAGCATGAAGAAGAGCGCAAATACCGTTAGGAAGACGGTATTGGCGCTGTACATGAGCGCCGGGCCCAGCAGCATGCGCACCGCGTTCAAGTCATTGGTCATGCGGGCCATGATGTCGCCGGTGCGGTAGCGCTGGTAGAAGCCGGAATCCTGGATCTCGAGCTTGCGAAAGAGGTCGTTGCGCAGGTCGAACTCGATTTCGCGCGAGATGCCGATGAGGATCCAGCGCTGGGCGTAGAGGAAGATGCCTTTGACGAGGCTGATGGCGACCAGGATCAAGGCAAAGATGAGGATGAGTTCGCGGCTGGCGCTCTTCTCGATGCGGTCGATGGCCATGCCCAGAACGCGGGGGAACTGGACGGAGACGATGTTGGTGCCGACGCAGGCGAGGGTGCCCCACACGTATCCCCAGCGGTAGCGGCGCATGTAGCTGTAGAGGGGGGCGAGGTCGCCGAGCATGGGTTTATTGTACCGGGAGCTTTGATGGACCCCGAAATTCGCTTACGATGTCAATCAACCCAACGATGTTCCCTGATCCCTGTTCCCTGCCTAGGTGGGTGTGCGCAGCAGCAGGTAGCCGCCGGCGAGGGCGAAGAGTACGTCAGCGGACCAGGCGGCCATTACGGCGGGCAGGTAATTGACGTTGCCCATGGCTTCAAACATGAGATTGATGACCCAGTAAGCGAGCGCGACGGCGATGGCGATGGCGATGCCGCTGAGCGAGCCGCGGCGGCCCATGGAGAGCGCGAAGGGGATGGCGAGAACAGCCATGACGACGGCGATCATAGGGTAGGAGAGCTTATCCCATAGCTGGACACTGAGGCGCTTGGTATCGAATCCGCTTTGGCGCAGGTCGCGAATATAGCGGTTGAGCTGGCCAAAATTCATTTCCTGCGATTGCAGGGCTTCTTTCTTGAAGTAGTCGGGACCCGAATGAATCTCAGGCAATGATGTCTCGAGAAAATTGCGGTAGGCCTTCGGTTCGGCACCCTGGATGTCGAGCACCCAGCCGCTTTGGAAGAGCCAAACGTTGGAATCCGGGTTCCAGATGGCGCGGCGGGCAAAAACGCGACGTGTGAGCTGGAAGGAGGATGGGTCGAACTCGAAGACGGAGATGTTGGCGAATTCGTTGCTGACGGGATCGAAGAATTCGTAGTAGAAGATGTGGCCCGGCTCGCCGGGAAGCGGCTTCTGGCCGAAGATCCATTTTTCATTCGGGTTGAGGTAGGTCTGCGGCGGACGGCCCTTGATGATGTTGCGCAAGGCCTCCTGGCGGCGATTGGCCTGAGGCAAATAGTACTGGTTAAAAACAAAAAGGCTCACGGCCAGGCCAATGGCGATGGCAACGATGGGAATGACCAGCCGATAGAGGCTGATTCCGGTGGCTTTGATGGCCACGATCTCGCTGTTACGGTTGAGGACGCCAAAGGTGACCAAAGCGGCGATGAGAACGGCGAGTGGGGCGATCTGATAAAGCATGCTGGGCGTGAGATTGACGAGGTACTCGCCCACGATGGCGAGAGAGATGTGGTTGCGGAGAATGTCGCCGACCAGGTCGAAGAATGTAAACACGATCATGAGCAGGACAAAGCCCGATAGGACCACAAAGAAGATGGTGAGGAACTCGCGAACGATGTAGGCGTCGAGGATGCGCGGGAAGATGCTGCGAGGCACGCTTCGCGGCGCGCGGGGCTGAATTCGATCAAGAAGGCCGGACAGGGGAAATCCGTTGGGCTTGGCGGGGGCCTTGAGCTTAGGAAGGCGGGAGATCCACACCGAGATGGCGCTTAGGATGCGGCCACCGGTAGCCATTTGCCAAAGCAGGAATACGCCGGCGGCGGCAAAGAGCAGATTGGCCGACCACACGGCCAGAAAAGCCGGAAGCCGGTTTTGTTGTCCGAGCGCGATACCTGTTGAAGAGAGGAAGTAATAGACGAAGACCAGCAGGATGGTAAAGACGAAGCCGGAGCTTTTGCCACCCCGGCGCGAAGAGACACCAAGCGGAACTCCCACCAGCATGAGCACCAGGCAGGCGACAGGATACGCAAAGCGGTTGTGCAACTCGATGAGATATCGCTTGCCATCGGGACCGTGAACGCGCTGGAGGAGAGAGCTGAACGGCATCGCATAGAGGGCAGTTTCCAATCGTCCCAGATGAATGTCGTTTTGCTGGCCCAGGGCCAATGGCATGTCGGTGGTGTTGAAGGTGGAGATGTTTGACTGGCCGGGCTGATCGGCAACGGTCTCGTCACGAAGACCATTGCGCAGGCGCATGATCAATTCCTGCGAATTGTCATTGACAACGGTGGCAGATTCCGCGGTGGTGACGATGGGATTGGCAGGATCGCTGACGTCGGCCATGAAGACATGGACCCAGTTGGCCGCGCCCGCGCCGGAGCGCACGTCCTGCACGTAGAGCACGTAATCACGAAAGTCTTCGTAGAAGACGTGCGGCTGAATTTCGAAGGAGGCCTGCGATTTCTCAAGAGATTGCTCCAACGCAACGATGGCCTGATTGGAGCGTGGCGCAAGATAAATGGAATTGCCCAGACCGAGCAGCGTGCCTGTGATAGCGACGATGGAAGCGACGCGGACGAAGTAGCCGATGCCCAGGCCGGAGGCGCGCATGGCAATGATTTCGCTGTCGGAAGCGAGCCGGCTGTAGCCCAGCAGCAGGCCCCAGAGCACCGCCATGGGAATGGTGACTTTGAACAGGTTGGGCAGCGTGAAGAGAAAGACCTGAGCGACATCAGACCATGTGGAACTGCTGCGCACCACCACCTCAAGAATGTGAGGAAGGTAGGGGATAAAAAGGATGAAGGTGAAGAGAGCGAAGCCAATGAGGGTGAGAGAGATGATCTCGCCGAGGATGTAGCGGGTGAGAATGCGCACGAACTGACCCCGAAGCTAGTTTAGCGTGTCTTGAGCGCAGGAAGTGCGTCAGGCTGCCAACGCCGCAGACGCAGGCTATTGGCAAGAACACACACTGAGCTGAAGGCCATGGCGGCAGCGGCCATCCAGGGCGTGAGCGCGATGTGAAAGGCCGGGTACAGAAGACCCGCGGCAAGAGGAATGCCAATGAGGTTGTAGCCGACGGCCCATCCGAGATTCTGGCGCATGATGCGGAGGGTTTGGCGGGCAAGGGCAAGCGCGGCGGGAATGGCGGAGGGCCGCGTGCGCAGCAGCAGAACATCGCCGGCCTCCTGGGCAAGATCGGCGCCGGCGCCCATGGCAATACCGGCATCGGCCTGCGCGAGCGCAGCGGCATCGTTGACGCCATCGCCGACCATGGCGACGCGCCGGCCGGATTGCTGCAACTCGCGAATTCGGGCCAGCTTGCCGGCGGGATCGAGGGCGGCTTCGATCTCCGTGATTCCAGCCTGGCGCGCGATGGGAGCGGCCGCGGCAGCAGAGTCGCCGGTGAGCATGAGCACACGCAGGCCAGTTCGGTGCAATGCGGTGACGGCCTCGGCTGCGTCGGGACGAAGCGCATCGCGAGCGTCGAAATAGGCGGCGGGCTTGTTGTCGAGGGCCATCCAGAGGCGCGTGAATCCCAGTTGCGGCGGAGACGCTGCGGCGGGAAGCGCGATGGAATACTCGCGGAAGACCGCTTCGTTGCCGAGGAGACAATCGTAGCCTTCAACGCGTGCTGAGAGGCCCCGGCCGGGGAAGATCTGGACATCGTCCGCGGGCGTCCAGGTGAGGCCGAGCGCTCGCGCGGAGTCAACCAAAGCGTGGGCGAGCGGATGATTCGAGCGCTCTTCGGCGGCCGCGGCGATGCGAAGCAGGTCATTCTCTGCGTATCCGCCCAGCGGGTGCACTGCGTCCAGGACCGGATGGCCCACGGTCAGCGTGCCGGTCTTGTCGAGAACGATGACGTCGAGATGCGCGAGGCGTTCGAGGGCTTCTCCGCCTTTGAAGAGCACGCCAAGCTGCGCGCCACGCCCGACGGCTACGGTGAGCGCGGCAGGCACGGCCAGGCCCATGGCGCAGGGGCACGCGACAACTAGAACGGAAACTGTGTTGGCGAGAGCAAGCTGGAACGAATGCGCGACCAGGAGCCATACGATAAACGTGATTGCGGCTAGAACGAGCACAACGGGGACGAAGATGGAGCTGGCGCGATCGGCGAGCCGCTCCATGGGCGCCCGCGAACTTTGAGCCTCATCGACCATGCGGGCGATTTGCGCGAGTACGGTGGCTTCGCCCAGTGACTCCGCACGGCAGACTATGGCGCCGTCGTAGTTGAGCGAGCCGGCGAGAACCTTGCCGCCGGGCTCGCGTTCAAGAGGAGTAGATTCGCCGGTGAGCATGGACTCATCTACCGTGGTGCAGCCTTCAAGAATGGTTGCGTCGACCGGGAAACGCTCGCCGGGCAGGACCACGATGCTGTCGCCCGGGCGAACCTCTTCAAGCGGAACCATGGTTTCAATGCCTTCGACCACGCGACGGGCGGTGACCGGTCGCAGGCGAGAAAGCGAATCGAGCGCAGCAAGGGCGCGGCGCTTGGCACGGCTTTCAAGACTCTTGCCCAGCAAAAGGAAGCCGAGGATCAGCAGAACTGCATCGTAGTAGACCCGGCGGCTGGGAGCCGGCGCGATGGTGGCAAAGGCGGAATAGATGAAGGCCGCCGCAGTGCCGAGACTCACCAGCGTGTTCATGTTGGTGGCGCCGTGGCGCAGGGCGCGAATGGCGCTCACGTAGATGCTGCGGCCTGCCCAGGCAACAATCGCAGCTGTGAAAAGAAGCAGAGCCCAGCGAACTGGATTCGGAGGCAGCGCATAGAGCCACGGCAGCAGCCGCATCAGGAAGTGATCGAGAGCGCCCATTTCGGCGCCCAACGGCATTTCGAGCAGCATCGCTACCGCGCCGGCGGCGAGCGTGATCCACGCTTTCCAGGCGGATTCGGCAACGAGGTCACGGGAGTGTACGCCGGAGTCGCCGGCGCGCGGAAGAACCGCATCGTATCCCGCACCGCGAATGGCCTCAACCAACTGTTGTCGCGCGGCAAGCGCAGGATCGAAGACCACGCTGGCGCGATGGGCCATGAGATCGACACGCGCCGACGCAACCCCCGCTGTGGAACGCAGCGCCTCCTCCACGTGATGCTGGCAGGAGGCGCAGGTCATGCCCAGGACGGGAAGCGTGAGCGATTCTGTTGCGTGCGAGGCCAAGGATCAGATCCTGCATGAAACGATGAATGGGCCAATGCGCAATGCGGGCACAATGACGGCGTTATGATTCCAGATGCGCAGCGAAGCCGGCCTTGGCGAGAGCGGCGATGGCGGCATCGACAGGCAAGGGCTCAGCAGAGCTCAGCTTGGCGGTTCCCACGGTGACTTCGTTCAGCGCCACGCCAGCGGTGGCGGAAAGCGCCTGGCTCACGCGGCGCACGCAGGAGGCGCAGTGCATCCCGTCAATTTTCAACGTGAATTCAGCCATTTCCCCTCGCTTTCGTCTTTATTTGATGATAGCGGGAAACGAACGATTCGAGTGCGGTTTGCGCCGCGGAGCGTCAGACAGGTGCGCAGTGACAGGAAAGCCTGAGGCATGGAAGCGAAGATGGAACGCGAATATCCGCAGAGGCCGCTGGTCGGGGTGGGCGCAGTGGTGGTCGACGACGGCCGCGTGCTGCTTGTGCGGCGGGGGAGCGAACCGCTGAAGGGCCATTGGACGCTGCCTGGAGGCGCGCTGGAGGTGGGCGAGTCGCTGTCCGAAGGGGTTGTGCGCGAGGTAAGGGAGGAAACCGGGCTGGAGGTGGAACCCATCGAACTGATTGAGGTTTTGGACCGGATCCACCGCGAGGGCGAGCGGGTGCGCTACCACTACGTGATTGCCGATTACCTTTGCCGCGTGATGGGCGGGAAGCTGCAGGCGGCGTCGGACGCGGATGCTGTGCGCTGGGTGGAGCGGGCGGAATGGAACAGCCACAGCGCGCTGATCGTTGATCCGGTGACCGTGCGGGTGATTGAGAGAGGCTGGCAAAGGGAGCAAGTGCTGCGATCAGAAAGAAGGTAGTGCGATGAGACGGGCATGGAAAGCGCTCTGGATCGCGATTGCAGCGGCAGTCATTGCCGGAATTGGATTCCTCGTACGCCCGGTAAGCTACTTCGACGGCTGGATGTACCTGGAAGAGGAATTGTCAGGAGTGGAAAGCCACTGGGTGCGGGTAGATGGGCATCGCATGCACTACCTGGCGGAAGGGCCTGCGAGCGGGCCGGCGGTGGTGCTGGTGCATGGGCTGGGCGGCCGCGCCGAAGACTGGCGCAACCTGGCGCCCTACCTGGCGAAGGCAGGCTTTCGCGTTTACATGCCGGATTTGATTGGCTTCGGGCGCAGCGACAGTCCGAAGTATTTCCCCTACTCCGTGCATGAAGAGGCCGCGGTGGCGGTGGACTTTCTGGACGCGATGGGGCTGAAGCAGGTGGACCTTGGCGGCTGGTCGATGGGCGGCTGGGTCGCGCAACTTGTGGCGGCCGAGCATCCGGAGCGAATCTCGCGGTTGATGCTGTTTGACGCGGCGGGCCTGGACGTGAAGCCGTCGTGGAGTATCGGGCTGTTCACGCCGACGAACGCCGCACAGCTTGACCAGCTGGATGCTTTGCTAATGCCGCATCCCAAGCCCGTGCCGGGTTTTGTGGCGCGAGATATTCTGCGACTGTCGCGGAGAAACGGCTGGATAGTGAAGCGGGCATTAGCGACAATGCTGACCGAGCAGGATGTGACAAACCAACTGTTGCCGGAGCTGAAGATGCCGGTGCTGCTTGTTTGGGGCGCCGAAGACCACATTGTTCCGCTTGACCAGGCGGCGACAATGCACAAGCTCATCCCGCAATCACAGCTTCACGCAATTGCCGGGTGCGGCCATTTGGCACCGCTGGAGTGCACGGACCAGATCGGGCCGAAGGTGGTGCAATTCGTGAGGCAGTGATGGGGCGGCGGGGTGCGGCGGTCGCAAATACATGGTTCGATTGGCTGCAATCTGCGCGGGTTGACGCACTCATATCCGCTCTGCGAAACTCACAAAAATGGCTTATACAGGGAAGATTGAATATGCCGCCCATCGCAAGGTCCGGCACCACAACAAAACCTACTACCGATTTGCTCACTGGCCGATCTGGATTTGGGTATTTTTTCTTGCGCCGGGCCCGCTTACCTTCAGCCTGTTTAGCCGCGGCTTTCACTGGCTCAACTGGGCGTGGCTGGCGGCGGTTCTGATTGGGACCGGCATCGCCGGCTACTATGGGCAGTTGCCGGGCGTGGAACCGGCACCGTACATTCTGCGCTTCGACGAGGACAAGCCGAATCCCCTTTACCGGCGCGTTTGCTACACATTTGCCTGGAACGCCGCGTTGAATTTCGCGCTGTTGAACATGGCTGGGTTAGCGTACGCCGCTGCCACCGGCATTTGGCACCTGAAACAGATTTACCTTTATGCCTACTCGCCAGTTTGCGCGCTGATTTTGCTGCTGGGCATGCTGGGCAAGCTGCCACGCGTAGCGCCTTCAACCAAAGGCGAAGGGCGGGAACGCCGCTATTTCTACGGTACAGTGTGGGCAGTCTCCGCGGCGCAAACCGTTGAGCTGGTTCTATGGAAGACGCTGCCGGAAACGCGCACCGACAACCTCATGAAGCTCCTGATCTTTGTGGGCGTGCTGGCGGTCTTCGGCATCGCGGCATCGCGCGGGATGCTGCCGCGGACGCGGCTGATTCTGCCGGGCGAGCTGATGTCGGACTAGAGACAGGGAGCGAGGGAGACTGCGTCGGGGTTCGAAGCGTGAATCAGTTCAGGACCGTCAAGCAAGCGAAGGATTATCTGGCTGGTCGAATCGCGGACGAGGCCGCCCGGGAGGGTATTTCGCTGTCAGAGACAGAACGGAAGATCCTCTATTTCTCCGAGACAGACTGGACGTTGCCCGACATGGCGCAGGTCAGCGCAGAGTTTGACCGAGATTACGACCAGAACGAATATGAGCAGAAAATCGGCGGCCTCGTTCGCGCAATCACGTTGCGCGATCACTCCCAGGATCAAGTTGCTACGGAGGCCTGGAATGAGGCGGTGGTAAAGCTGAGCGAGGGAGACAACTACCTTTCTGTACTTGTAAGAATCCCTGAAGCCTCCGTAGGTGGACTTCATGGCTTTCTTCCGGCGTGGAACACCAGTCAAGTCCGCCCTCCGCGCGATCGACTGAAGCTCTGGGTCACTGCCTTCGTGATTGTGTTCGGGATTTTCGGCCTGATGATTATCGGGAACTGGCTTTTTGGCGCCAGATTCTGGGTTGTGACGGATTGGGTCTTCGACCGCGACCATTCCGGACTGCTTGTCTTGATTGCTGTGGCCATTGGGCTTATATGGTTCAAACGCGGTGATTTAGGGCTGATCCTGAAGGGCATGTCGAAGCGATCGTAAGCCTCTGGCCGGATATCTCAGAGAGTGATCCACATCACATTTGACCAGTGCATGGGAGAGGTATAAGAAGGTTGCTATGTGCCTTGCGATACCTGGAAAAGTGGAAGAGATTACCACCGACGGCCTGATCCGAATCGGACGGGTGAACTTTGGCGGTGTGGTGAAGAACGTTTGCCTCGACTATGTGCCGGAGGTGGGCGTGGGCGACTACACCATCGTTCACGTGGGGTTTGCCCTTTCGAAGATCGATGAGGCGACGGCAGAGCAAACGCTTGCCGATTTCCGTGCGCTGGGCGTGCTGGACGAAGAGCTGGCCGAGGGGGAAGAAGCGTTTGAAAGGGCGGCGAAGAAGCCGCAATCGAATTGTCCGGATGGAAGTTGCGGGACGGAGCGTTAGCAAGCCAGCGAGTCAGCAAGTCGGCAAGTTGAGTTTTGTGGTTTCCCACCCTAGCCGAAAAACAAAAACGCGGCGAGGGTGGGGCACCCTGAGGGTGGCGGAGGTCGCGCAGGCGGTGAAGTACCTGACTGAGTTTCGGAATGGGGAGATCGCGCAGCGGATGGCGCGCGAGATCCACCAGGTGACGACGCGGCCGTGGAAGATCATGGAGGTCTGCGGCGGGCAGACGCACTCCATCATCAAGAACGGGATCGACCAGATGCTGCCGCCGGGGATCGAGATGATCCACGGGCCGGGATGCCCGGTGTGCGTGACGCCGCTGGAGCTGATCGATAAAGCGCTGGCGATTGCCGGCCAGCCGGGCGTGATCTTCTGCTCGTTCGGCGATATGCTGCGTGTTCCCGGAACGGAGGGGGATCTGTTCCAGGTGAAGGGGCGCGGCGGCGATGTGCGCGTGGTGTATTCGCCGCTGGATGCGGTCGAGCTGGCGGTCAAGAATCCCGACAAGCAGGTGGTGTTCTTCGGCGTGGGCTTTGAGACGACGGCGCCCGCGAATGCGATGAGCGTGCACGTGGCCAAGCGGCGGGGGCTGAAGAATTTTTCGCTGCTGGTGTCGCACGTGCTGGTGCCGCCGGCAATTGAAGCGATCCTGAGCGCGCCAGGCCACCAGATCAACGGATTCCTGGCAGCGGGGCATGTATGCAGCGTGATGGGGTTTTGGGAATATCCGCCGCTGGCCGAGAAGTTTCGCGTGCCGATCGTGGTGACGGGGTTTGAGCCGCTCGATCTGCTGGACGGCATCCGGCGGGCCGTGATTCAGCTTGAGGCCGGACGGCACGAGGTGGAGAACGCGTATAGCCGCGTGGTGACGTTCGAAGGCAATCGCGCGGCGCAGAAGCTGCTGGGCGAGGTGTTTGAGGTAACGGATCGCGCGTGGCGCGGGATCGGCGTGATTCCGAAGAGCGGCTGGCGGCTGAACGAGGATTATCGCGAGTTTGACGCCGAGGAGCGCTTCCACATCACGGGCATTCATACGGAGGAGTCGGCGCTCTGCCACTCGGGCGAAGTGCTGCGCGGAGCGATCAAGCCGGCGGAGTGCCCGGCGTTCGGAAAAGAATGCACGCCGCGGCATCCGCTGGGCGCAACGATGGTTTCAAGCGAAGGCGCCTGCGCGGCGTATTTCAACTATGGGCGGTTTTTGTCGGCGGAAGAGTTGAAGACAGCTTCTAGCGCTTAGCCATTAGCTATCGACTCTTGATCCGGAAAGGTTCGATCATTGGCGGACTCGTCGAGAACATCGATCGATTTTTCGAACTGGAGCTGCCCGCTGCCGTTGGCCGATTATCCCACCATCGTGATGGGCCACGGCGGCGGAGGCAAGCTGGGCAACGAGCTGGTTGAACATTTGTTTCTGCCGGCGTTTCGCAATCCTGAACTTGAAAACTTGGGGGACGCGGCTGTGCTGGAAGCGGCAGGCGCACGGATGGCGTTGAGCACCGATTCGTTTGTGGTGCAGCCGTTGTTCTTTCCAGGCGGATCGATTGGCGAACTGGCGGTGAATGGGACGGTGAACGATCTGGCGGTGTCGGGCGCGGAGCCGAAGTTTTTGAGCGCGAGCTTCATCCTGGAAGAAGGATTTCCGCTGAACCAATTGGCAGCGATTGTGAGTGCGATGGCGAAAGCCGCGGCAACAGCGGGCGTGAAGATTGTTACCGGCGACACTAAGGTGGTGGAACGCGGGCACGGCGACGGCTGCTACGTAAACACGGCGGGCGTGGGTTTTCTGCGCGCGGGAATCCAGGTGGGCCCGCATCGAGCGCGGCCCGGCGATGCAGTGATCGTGTCGGGGACGATGGGCGACCACGGCATGGCGATCATGAGCGTGAGAGAGGGCCTCGAGTTCGAGAGCCCGATCCGGAGCGACTGTGCCGCGCTGAATGGAATGATCGCCGAGGTGCTGGACGCGGCGGGTGAAGCCGTTCATGCGATGCGCGATCCGACGCGCGGCGGGCTGGCTTCCACGCTGAACGAGATTGCGCAGGCGTCAGATGTGGGCATGGTGATCGACGAAACGAGCCTGCCGGTGCGGGCAGAAGTGCAATCGGCTTGCGACCTGCTGGGACTTGATCCGGTGTATGTGGCGAACGAGGGCAAGGCGGTATTCTTTGTGGCGCCGGAGGCTGCGGATCGCGTGCTGCAGGTGTTGCGAGCACATCCGCTGGGATGCGAAGCGGCGCGCATTGGCCACGTCACTGCACAGCATAGGCGCATGTTGGTTTCGCGCACTGCGATGGGCGCGAACCGCGTGATTCCTACGATGATTGGCGAGCAGTTGCCAAGAATCTGTTAAAGACAGGGACCAAGGGAGCAAAAAGGCCCGCCAAATTCATCTTGTTTCTTCCTCGCCACCTACCGATTCGGCGCCGCAGTGGGCAGTTCTGGCGTGGGTGCTTCGCGCTGGGTAAGTACAATGCGTTTCACCTTGTTCCGGTCGATGTGCTGGATGGTTCCACCGACGCGAACCTCCAAGTCCATGCCGGAGATCGAGACCAGATCGCCGTTGAGTACACCGCCATCGCGCAGCTCAACCGAGTCGAAAGCAGCGTTGCCAAGCTCAAAGCTCACCGTTCCACCTGAGACGTCGTTTGGCCCGATCTCGAGGGGAAATCTACCGTCTGTGAATCCCTCTTTGGAAAAAGTAAGGATGTGGTGCCCGGGCCCCACGGTGATCATCCGGGGAGTTTCGCCGACTTCCGCCCCGTCGACTTTGAGCAGTGCGCCCTGAGGCGTCGAGTTGACGGTCAGAGTGACGACCTTTGCCGACTGTGTTATTGGTTCAAGCGAAGCCGAGACAGGAGTGTCCGAAGCCGCGACGGTGGTTTCGAATTTGACGGATTCACCCGGGCCGACGTTGCTCACTTCAATCCCGTCTTCGCCCACGCGCGTCTTGTCCTTGTTGAAGAGGTAGACGTGAAATTGTGCGTTGGCGATCCGTTTTGAGGATAGGTTCTGAGCTGTTACATCCATGACGTATCCGTGAAGCGGACCCATGCCCGGAAGAGACTTGAACTTGCTGAACGTAAATCGCAGCGCCGGCGTGCCGCTCTCGGGCCAATCAATCGTCAGGAGTGGCGTGTCCTTAGCCTTATCCTTGGCCAGGGTTGGAAGGACAAACAGCCCCGGCAAGGCAATCAACAAAACATGGCGCAATAGTGGGCGTTTCATGACGCAACCATGATAGGCCAATTCCTGCATTTGCGACCGAAACCTGCAAGCAAGAAGCCGGCGGCTATTTTCCGTTGGCGGAGAAAAGGCAACCGCAGATCCTTTGACTCCGCCCCGCTAAAGCGGGACTTCGCTCAGGATGACCGGCAGGACATTATTCCTTGAGTAATCCGTAAAGTCCCGTGTATTGTGGTCGCTCTTCGGCCCGACTGAAGCAGTGCCCTTGTTACAAAGCCATTGATGCATCCAGTTCCAGGTCCCTTGTTCGCTCGCTCCCCTGTTCCCTGTTCTTAGCTTTCTAAGTACATTCGTAAGCTGAACCCACTCACATTTCGGCTTTTCTCGCTCAGACGCGCGGATTCCGCGCCGATATCTGAGAGAAGGCAAAGACCGCGACCGCGCCAAACCAGACGCGCTGCGGCTTTTGTTCCTCTGAAGGACCGGAATGTCTCAGAATCTGAGAGCCTCCTCATTTTTCGCCGTCGCGCTCGCCCTCGCAGGCTGCGGCGCAAATGGGCGCGTGCCGCCGGCTGGTGCGGGTGGACGAGACACTGGCGCTGCGCAGCCGGCGACAGGAGCCGGCGAGCCGACCGTCACGCTCACCGGCAATGTGCATCCTTTGGCGCGAGCTGCGTTCGATCAGGGCGCTATCGATCCCGAAACGCGCGTGGAGCGTCTCCTGCTGCTGTTGCAATCGTCGCCTGCGCAGCAGGCAGCGCTCGATGAGGTGGTTGACGCGCAGCAGGATCCCAACTCGCCGCTTTATCGCCATTGGCTGACGCCGTCGGAGTTTGGCGCGCGTTTCGGCGCCGACGACGAGCAGCTTGCGCAGGTGACGTCATGGCTTACCGCGCAGGGATTCAATGTCGACGAGATTGCAGCGGGACGCAGGCTGGTGATCTTCTCGGGAGAAGCAGGCCAGGTCTTCAGAGCGTTCAACACGGAGTTGCACCGCTATCGCGTGGACGGCGGGGAGCATGTTGCGAATGCCGAAGACCCGCAAATTCCCGCGGCGCTGGCTGCAGTGGTGGAAGGCGTGGTTTCGCTGCACGATTTCCGACGCCAATCGGAGATTGCGACTCGCAGGCCGCTCGATGCGGATCCCGAGTACACCGCGGGCAGCACGCACTATCTGTTCCCGGCGGATTTCGCGACGATTTATGACTTGAACCCGTTGTACGGATCGGGGACAGATGGAGCAGGCGTTTCGATTGCAATTGCGGGTCGAAGCAACATCAGCGTGAGCGACGTAGCGAAGTTTCGCGCGACCGCGGGCCTTGCGCCGAATAGCGCGACGGTGACGCTGGCTGGATCGGATCCTGGGCTGGTGGCGGACGATCAGGAGGAAGCGACGCTGGATGTGGAATGGAGCGGAGCGGTTGCGCCCGCGGCCGCAGTGCAACTGGTGGTGGCGAGCTCGACAGCGACGACCGACGGCGTGGACCTGGCGGCTGCGTACATTGTGAATCATGCAATGGCGCAGGTGGTGAGCGTGAGCTATGGCAGTTGCGAGCAGGAGATGGGCGCTTCGGAGCTGGCATTCTACGACGGCCTGTGGGAGCAGGCGGCAAGCGAGGGAATGAGTGTTTTTGTGGCGTCGGGCGATGCAGGCGCGGCAGGGTGCGCGGCGCCGACTGACACAACCGGAGCAGGCACGGCCGTGAATGGATTGTGCAGCTCACCGTATTCCACTTGCGTAGGTGGGACAGAGTTTAACGAAGGCAAGAATGCCGCGCAGTATTGGGCAGCAGGGAATACGGTAGGTTACGGTTCGGCGCTGAGGTACATTTCGGAACAGGTCTGGAACGAGAGCGCATCGAACGGAGGAACGGGGCTGTGGGCATCAGGAGGGGGAGCGAGCGTTGTGTACGCACAGCCGGCGTGGCAGGCGGCGGTGAGCGGAGCGAGTGAGGCGAACGGCATGAGGGCCGTGCCCGATGTGGCGCTGGCGGCGGCCGATCACGACGGCTACTTCATGGTTGAGGATGGATCGTACTGGATCGCTTCGGGAACGTCGGCGTCGGCGCCAGCCTTCGCAGGGCTGATGGCGCTGGTGAACGAGAAGCATGGCGCAGCGCAGGGGAATGCGAATCCAGAGCTGTATTCGCTGGCGAATGCGCCGGGCAAGCCATTTCACTTGACGCCATCCGGGAACAACAGCGTGCCCGGCGTTGCGGGATTCCGGGCGATCGGCCTCGACTATAACCTCGCCACGGGATTGGGATCAGTGGATGGCGCGCTGCTGGCGCAGGAGTGGGGCGCAGGCCGAACGGTGGCTCCGGTTACACCGCGGCGAACCGGATGCGTCGCGTCCGATTTGTTTTACCTGCGCTGCAAGCCTCCGCTGCGGCCGCCGGTGATCGGGCGGGGCATTGGCGCGCGCTGAACGGAGTGCAGACGCTTATTCGAAGAGTGCGAAGGATTTCTCAATCAGGGATGGCAACGCAGCGCCGGGATCCGGGAGCGTGTGGCTGATTTCGAGGACGGTTGCGGGCGGGGTGGCGAGTGCCTTGAGCGCTTCGGCGGTCGCCGGCCAGTCAATGGTTCCGTCGCCGGGCCAGAGGTGCTCATCCTTGGTGCCGTGGTTGTCGTGAACGTGAACGGAGGCGATGCGGCTGCGGAGCGATGCGATGGCCGCAAGCGTGCCGACGGTGATGTTGGCGTGGCCAAGGTCGAGGCAGACGCCAACATTGTCAAGGTGGCCCATCTCGAGAATCAGGGCAAGATGATCGGGAGTGGTGGCCTCGCTGAGCAGGTTTTCGACGAGCAGGCGCACGCCGAGCGGGCGCGCAAAAGCGCCGAGGTGCTCGAGCGCCGTGTGCGCGAACTCGATAGAGCGCGGCGACCAGGAATCATCGCGTTCGCCGAGGTGGACGACGAGATTGCGCAGGGGAATGTGCTCGGCGGCCTCAAGAGCGCGCTTGATTTCATCCATGGCGTCGATGCGGCGGGACTTTTCCGGGTGCAGGACGTTGACGCCCGGCGCGCCAGCGCGACCCATTTCGCGGTCAGGGAAAAGCGGGGCGTGCATGGAGAAGGCCTGAAGCGAGTTGGAGCGGAACCACTCGCCAAGCTCGGTGACGGTTTCGCGGCTGGTGTAATCGAAGTGTTGGCGCGCGGCGAAGATTTCGACCGCATCGGCGCCGGAGCGGGCCACGAGCTCAAGCAGGCCCGGATGCAGGCGATGGGACAGGAAAAGATGAGTCGATAAGACGCGCAGCATGATGGTGAGGCCCCTTGCGCCGGTCCGATGGGTTACACGAGCCGGTATCTATTGACATTTTCGCATCTTTGCCGGAGTTTGCCGCGAAACGGCTGTTGCGTGGATTGGTGCGCGGGGCGAATGGGGGTGCAGGCGGATTTGGCGGGAGTGGCAGGTGACGTGGCAATTGCGCCCGGCTGACTGGCTTGCGAAGATGCGGAATCTGTTCGAGCGTACCGGCTATGATCAAGAGCGGGCAGGTCGTTTTGGGGGAGTTTGAGCACTTGGACACCGTTCTGTGGATTGAAGGAAGCGAGCCGGTGGGATTGGCAATCGTGATTCGTCCGCGCGGCGACGAGGAACTGAAGGACGATCTCGCAATCATCAAGCACAGCGGAGTGGAGACGCTGGTTTCGATGCTTGAACCAACCGAGGCTCTCTGGCTTGGGCTGAAGGACGAGGGCAAATTGGCCGAGGAGGCGGGAATGCACTACATCTCCTACCCGATTCTCGATGTCCACGTGCCGGATGATGTTGCAACCTTCAGGGAATTTGTGGCGAACCTGGCGGATCGCCTTCGCTCGGGAGACCGAATTGGCGTGCATTGCCGGGGAAGCATCGGCAGGTCAACGGTGACCGCGGCGTGCACGTTGATCCACTTGGGCTGGAAGGCAAAAGCTGCGCTGGCGGCGATCCAGGCGGCGCGAGGGTGCCTTGTGCCCGATACCAATGAGCAGAGGCGCTGGATTCTGAAGTACAAGGCGCAACCGTGAGCGTGATGCCGGGCGGGGTGATCGTCGACCTGAGTTTTCCGCAAAACTGGAATGCGGAGGTGCTTGCGGCGAGGCCGATGATTTTGCCGCAACGTCATTTTGTTTATCCGCGCGAGGTTGAGGAAGTGGAACGGGGAGCGCTGGAGGTGCTGGTGCATCCCGGTGCTTCGGGCGCGGGGCCATTTCTGGCAACTTGCGCGCTGGGGTTTCGCGATCCGGCTGTACCCAGCGGGATTTGGTCGGCGCCTGACCCGAATGTGATCTGCGCGGTTTCAGGCGGATATGTGTACGTGATCGACACGGCTGCGCCGGAGCGATTCACGATGATTGCGTACCGGCCGGTGCTGGGGGTGCGCGCAGTGATTGAGGAGCGTTTGCTGTTGTTCGCTGGACACCGGTCCATCCTGGCGTGGGGGCGCGAGGGCCAGGCATGGGAATCGGAAAAACTTTCAGACGAGGGCGTGACGATTACGGAGATTGAAGGCGGCGTGCTTCGCGGCATGGGCTGGGAGATGCGGAGCGACGCGGAGAGGCCGTTCGCGCTCGACCTGCGAACCGGGCGGCGAATCGCGGCCGCCCAGCCCTGAGCGCTCAATATTTCTTGAAATTCACTTCGATGGTGATCGCAACGGCGACTGGCTGACCTGCGTGCATTGCGGGCTTGAACCGGTATTGCCTGATCGCCTTGATGGCCTGGGCATCGAAATCGGAATTGTACGAGCGGGTGATGTGAACGTTCTGCGGCATGCCATGCGAGTCGACGATGACGCCGACGAGAACGACGGCGCTGAAACCCACCTTGAGGGATTTGCCGGATTTGGGGAATTCCGCTTCAGTGGAATGAAGGACAGACGGCGGGCTTACGTCTTTGCCGATTTTGTAAACAGGGCCGTAGGGCGCAGTTTTGTCTGGCGGCTTGCTGGATTGATCGGCGGCAGGTGTTGATTGCGGCTCAATGACAATCGCTTTGGCAGCGGCGACGATTCCCGAGGAAGCCAGCAGCAGAGCCGCCAGAGTTGTCAGGCTGTAGCGTGCAAGGCGCCCTGCACTTTGTGTCTTGGAACTCATGATCATGATTCGTTTCTCCAGAATGTTGGCATCGAAGATACCGATGGCGTGGGCTGGCTCGTTTTGCGACGAGGTTGTGACCAGGGAGGCAAGGCGCAACAGAGAGTGGGCATAGGCACGGGCGTTGAGAGCTTTCTCGGCAACGACGCTGTCGCAGATCATCTCGCGGCTTTGGGCGATGCCGGCCTTGATGAGCCAAATGGCGGGATGAAAGGCAAGAGAAAGACTGAATGCTTCGTAGAAGAGGTTTTTCTGGAAATCGCGCCGCACGGCGTGAGCGCACTCATGGGCGAGCGCGGCCAGAAGGTCGGAGTCGCTGCAGCGCGCAGTGAATCCGGCAGGCACGACCAGGACCGGTGTTCGCAGGCCAGCGACGACGGGGCCGGAGATCGTGGCCGAGCTGAGGATGGGTGTGTTGACTAATCCAAGCAATCGCTGACAACGGTCCCAAATCTCCCGCTGCTCGCGTGTCAAAGACAGCGGCACTGAGCTGCGAATCATCGCCCGGACGCGGAAGAGCGACAAGGCGATGCGCCCTGCGAAGTAGCACAGCGTGCAAATGTAGCAAGCGGCAAGAAGCCAGATGGCGAGCGCGGGCCATTGATGCGGGCTGCTGAAGGCGCTTGCAGCCTGAGGGAGAGCACTGAACGAGATCGACAGGCGGACGCCTGCTGAAGGCTGGCGGAGCAGGAGCGCGGACAGCGACCGAAGCAGCGGAGCTGCGGGAGTGAGAACGGCAATGGCGAGAGAGGCGACCCATCCCACATGTTCTGCGCGCGGCCCCAATCTCTTGAGAGCACGTGTCGCGAGCCACCCGGCTGCGGCGACGACCGCAACCTGCCACACCGCGTTGACCAGACAGGAAACAAGACGACTAACGCCGTTCATCCGACGCGCTCCTTTCTTCGGCGGCAAGGCGCCGGCCCAGCTCGGCGATCTTCTTTGCATCCACCTGGCGCGACTTGATCAGGCTCATGACCAGCTCTTCAGAGGAACCACCGAACATGCGGTCAATGAGGTCGCGCACGGCCTGTCCCAGCACGGTCTCGCGAGAGGCGACTGCTCGATACACGTAGGCGCGGCCCTTCAAAGCCCGGCGCACGCGGCCCTTGCGATGAAGAACGTTGAGCATGGTCTGCACGGTGTTGTAGGCGAGCTCGTCAGCCGGCAAAAGGTTCTGCTGCACGAGTTGGACGTTACTCGGGCCCTCTCTCCAGAGCACCTGCATGATCTTGAGCTCGAGGGGGGTGAGCCTGTTGGAGCCTTTTTTGCGGCCGGGCATCTGTGCTCCTAAACAAATAGGAGTCTAGGCCCAAATCCGGGACTTGTCAACCTAAAGATTTAGGACTAGCTCAATCGTCTTCGTCGCCGCCGAGCTCCAGGGTCATTTTGAAAACGACGCCGACGGGGCTGCTGTTGCGACCCATGCCCGCCGGCACGGCAACGCCCATTTCGAACCAGTGAGGCAGGCGCTTGTAGATTCCCGGCGTGACGTAGAAGCTGTTTAGGCGATTATTGCGTTGAATTCCAGCGTCGGAATCCAGTGGTGCGCGAAGGGATGGTCAGCGGCGACGTTGTACTCGAGCGAAGTTTCGTCGCCGCCGAATTCCGGGATCACGCTGGTGTGAATCTGATATGTGCCGAAGGCCTTGGCAATAAGGAGTTCCGGCTCGTAGCCGAGATCCCCGCGGGATTTGAGCGGCGCATCAACGCCCATTGCGCCGCTGAATGCAAATGGATGGTTGCCGCGGATGAACTGGTAGAGCAGGCTGAAGTCAGCGGTGCTCCAACTGACGGGAATCTCGCTCGTGGCAGTGGATTGAATGCCGTAGGGGGCTTCGAGGCCGAATTGCAGGCGCGGGGTGATGCCGTATTCGAAATCAAGACCGGCGGACTTGCCGTCCATCGAGCTTCCGCGGCCCCGAAAGGCGGTGCCGTCGACCGTGAGTTGCAGCTCGTTGCGCTCTTCGCTGCGGACTGCTTCGGATAAGAAAAACTCCTCGATATATTCCGGCAAGGGGCCGTTGGCGGTTGGCTGGGCGGGAACGGATGAAGACGACTGCGGTGATGAAGCCTGGCCTATCGCAACAGCAGGTATGGCTGCCAGCAGGAGAAGGCAGACGACGCAAGCGCACGGCGCCAGTGCAATATTTGGATTTCGGTTCAAGGGCCCCTCGATTCCGTTTGCGCGCAGGAAGAAGCATCGCGGAGGAGACACGATGGCACAGGCAAGGTCTCACCGCAGAGAATGCGAAACCGGCGAGCATTGGAATCAGATGCGAAGGGGAGTAGAAGGAGGCGAACTACCGGGGAAGAATGGCAGAGAGGCCGGGAGCCGAACCGCTGCCCGGGCCGTGCACGAGGCGACATGCCGGAATGGAACAAGCGGGAGACGACTGTGAACGGCGATCAACACCACTGTCGCAAGAAGGCCGGCGGAAACTGCCAGCGCAGCGACATGGAACTCGGTATCGCTGGCAAGACCCGGCGTCGAATCCCAGCGGTCGAATGTTTCGAGCACAGGGGCGAGCGCTGCCGTGAGGAGCAGCAAAACCAGAGCGCGCCGGATCAACATTCGGCCCATAGCAAAATCTTACAAGGCCTGATTGTGGGGCGGCGCTGTGACGAAGCTTTGAGTTCTTCTTTGTTCCGCGTTGCACTCATCCGCGGCGGAGTCTGAAACCGCTGATGCCGGAACATGTGAGGGAGGTTGCTATGGCTCTCTGCCCTGGCCGAAGTGCAGCGGCATGAGTGCTTCAAGGAGCCTGCGGGTTCCGGGGACGCCGTCGCTTCGAATCTCCAGCGGATCTTCGGCCGCGATGAGGGCGAGAGCGATAAACAGCAAGATGAACGGGAAATTCACGATGAGCGAGACCAACGGCTGAAAGATATCCAACTTCAGGTGGGAGACTCGCATTAGCCGGATGAGTTGGATGATGAGCTGATTCGAGAGCTGATCCAGGACAACCGCGGCCGTTCCCGCCGCCGCGGCAAAGATTCTTCCCAGCTTCTTTCGTTCGGCGGAAACGGCAGTTGCGTCGATGGGGCGGATGAGTGCAATCGCGAGCGGCGCCATGATCCATGCGGAGCAAGAAGTACTCAGAAGCTCCCCGCCTGTAATCGTCATGGAATAGAGCAATTGACTCGCGTGATACTTGGCATTTAGCAGGTAGCTCGAAGGGAAAGCAATCATCAAGGCAGTCAGCACCAGGATGAGTGCACAGAAGATGAGAGTGAAGCGAAAAATCCTCCTGGGAGTGGTTCGAAGTGTCGGCAGGGCAATCGCCAGATCGGGCTTTTCGCCGCGAAGGATCATGACAACAAGAACGGCTGTGAGGATGAATCCCATGGTGTAGAAGCAGGCATTTGCATAGCGCGTTCCCCATTCCACAGGGATTGCCAGCAACGACGCTTTCACCATCGCGGCGTGGTCGAAGTTGGTCGTAACCGCATCTCCGCCTAAGACGGAGTGCAGATGCTTTGTGGTAACCCAATGGAAGATCGCATGTGTGGAAACCTGGCGGAGCCATGTGAGGCAGGAGGTGGCGAGGTCGGCGCAGAGATACGGTACCCAGAGAATGGGGTACGTTCGGAAGAATTCTATCGTCTTTCGCCAGAGCTTGAGCACGGCGCATTCATGTTAACCCCAACCGCGACTTCCCGCTGCGGCAAGATCGTTTGATAGGCCGAGTAGATGCCTTCGAAGACGGAATCCCAACTGGCGGTGAGGGCGTAGGCGCACGCGGCGTGGCGCATCCGGGCCAGGCGGGCGGGATCGGCGAGCAGGGCGGCGATGGCTGGAGCAAATTGATCGTCGGGGATGATGCGGCCGGTGACGCCGTCGCGGACGATGGTGCGCGGGCCGCCGTCGGGAGTGACAATGGCGGGCACGCCGCTTGCAAGAGCTTCAAGCACCACGTTGCCGAACGTGTCAGTGTGCGAGGGGAAAACAAACAGGTCCATGCTGGCGTAGGCGGCGGAGAGAGCTTCTCCGCGCAGGACGCCAGTGAACTCCGCCTGCGGCAGCCGCTCGCGGAGCCAGGGCTCATCGCCGCCGTGGCCGATGATGAGGAAGCGGAATTTCTCCTGGTTCCGGAGGAGTTCCTGATTGATCTCGGCGAGGAGGCCGATGTTTTTCTCGACGGAGAGCCGGCCGACGAAGCCGAGGATGCGAACCGGATCGCCGGGATCCCGCTTGCGCTTGGAAGGGTGGAAGAGGTCGGCATCGACGCCGCGCGGCATGAGATGGCATGGGCGGCCGGTGGCGCGCTCGAGGAGCGTGCACAGCCCGGGATTGGGCGCGAAGAGGACCTGCGCAGCGGAGTAGAACCGCGCCGCGGTAGCCAGGGCCAGGTCTTCGATGATTTGGCCGGTGACAGCGGATTGGCGCCTGGGCATGAGGCGCAGAAGCCAGTTGGCGCGCTGGGCGGCGTACTCATGAACGTTGGTATGCCAACTGGCGGCAAGCGGCACGCGCAGGTGGTGGGCCAACGCCGCGCCCAGGATGCCGACTTCGCTGGGGCCGGTGATGTGAATGAGATCGGGGCGGAATTGCTCGAGCACTTCGCCGATCAGCGGGACGTGACGCAGGAATGCCGGATCGAAGCGCAGATCTTTTTCGAGTGCGAAGGAGAGGAAGCCGCGCGGCAATTCAAGGGTCCACAGGTTGCCTTCCCGAATGAAGGCCTGGGCACGCGAGCTGGAGTGCGCACCCGCGCGCACGCAGAGGAAAGGCAGATTGCGCCGACGGGCGAAAGCTTCAAAATGGCGGCTGGTGTGCGCGACACCGTTGACTTCGTGAAACGAATCAGGGAAGTATGCGACGCGGGGAGAGGCAGAGGAGATAGCGGTGTTGGCGGGGTTAGCGGAGCTGACGGAGACGGCGGGTTTCGTGCATGCGGAGGTATCGTTGTTCGCTCCGTTGACCACGCCAACTCCGCGAACTCGGCTAAACTCTGTTAGAACTCAGGCTCGCCCAGGGCGAGGCGCAACTGCTGCGAATCGGCCCAGGCCATGCGCAGACTGCCGGCAAGCAAGCCCTGACCCATGAGCTGCACCATGGCGATGACGCCGCTGATGAGCCGCGGCGCGGAACCCTTTGGCCAAATCTCGTTCAGCGGACGAATTACGCCAGCGGCATCGGGGTGGAAGACGCGGTCATCCCATGTGCGCGAGCCCAGCGGGAATTCGGGGTAGTGGCGCACGGCGTCGATCGCCGACTGCAGGATGCGGTGCTTCCACGGCTCGGCATATTGCGGCATAAAGAGGACGTGGCTCTTCCGCTTGCGCCGGATCTCGTGGACAAACTCACTGAAACTTGCGGCGTTGGTGAGATTGATGTTGGCGTTGGGCTCGACTCCGTGACGATCGCCGCCGGAGATGAGCAGCATGTTCCATTTTTCAGCCAGGCGGCGGACGTCGCGATTCTCGTCCCAGTTGCGCAGGCCATTGAGCTCGAGCGCGTGGAGATAGGCGCCGTTCTTTTGCAGGAATTCATTGACCAGGAACTGATGCTTTTCCTTGCCGACCAGGTAGAGATCCCACATGGGGTGATTGAAGACGACGAGGACATTCGGCTCGCGGCTCAGCTCGATGAGAATTTCAGTGAGGCGCTTGTCGCTGGGGTGCGCGGTGAAGTCATCGAGAGTTGCCATCCACTCCGCAGCTCGCGCGCTGGGCAGGTTGTGCACTCCGAGATGGAAGGACTGAATGCCGCCGTAGGGCGCGCTCCACTCGAGCGACACTGGAATCTGGCGCGCGCTGGGCACGGTGCGCAGGAGCATGGGCGCTTTGATGTTGTCGTGATCGGTAATGGAGACCATGGGAGCGAGGTTGAGCTTTTCGATCTGCCGGGTTTCGAGATCGAAGGCCAGCTTGGGAGTCATGGGAGGGGTCCAATAGCTGGCTGCGTAGTCGATGCGGATGCCGTGCATTTGCTCGGCCCTGCGCTCAAGCCGCGAGAGAAGCGGGCGCATTACGGGAAATTGATTGCCGAAATTCGCGAGAAAATCCAGAGTCTCGCGCGATTGATTGGTGTGACCGTGCAACGAGACACCGGTTCGGTAGCCACTGGAGGCGAGCTGATCGCGCCAGAGATACGAGATAGTGGACCCAGGCATAAATGCTCCTCGAATTATTTCTCGATCTGCTCGGATTTCCACAGTCAGTATCCGTTCGGGGCGGTGAATTTGCAGTTAACAGCTCGCGAATTGCCCTTCAATTGATGCAAAAACGGAATCAAAGAAGTTACCAAAATACTGTGCTCCGCAGAGGAAAGCCAGTGGTTTCCATCATCTAGGCGGATGCAGCGCTCTATCTAAGGCCATTCTGCCGAATTCTACTGTCGTGCGTCGCAGACACGATGATGGCCAAACATCCTCTCAAGCCATACAAATTCCATCAATCTTCGGTTAACCGCTTCGGTTAAACGGCCGGTCGGAGAGAGGAGAGCAAGTGCCTTGGGGGATATCCTGTTGCGGCGATCCCTGAAATGAGAGGCCCCTGCATCAATTTTATCAGGACTTCTCTTATTTCTTGGTTTTGGCCAGTTCCGGGCTGAGAAAGTCGTCCATGCTCCAACCGGACATCAGATCTTCTTCAGACGCTTTCTTGCTTTCAGGGCGTGCGGCGGCAGCTGCGGCCTCTGCGGCGAGGTAGTTGTCGGTGAGCCCTTGCTTCAGCAGTTCGAAGGCTTGCTCCGGAGTGTCTGCGTACTGGAACAAATCGAGGTCCTTTGGCGAGATGGCGCCGGTATCGACGAGTGCCTCAAGGTTAAAGACCTTTTTCCAGTACTCCGGGCCATAGATGAGCACGGTGATTTTCTTGGCGAGCTTCTGGGTCTGGGCGAGCGTGAGGATCTCAAACATCTCGTCGAGGGTGCCGAAGCCGCCGGGAAAAACAACCAGCGCCTTGGAAAGATAAGCGAACCAGAGCTTGCGCATGAAGAAGTAGTGGAACTCAAAGTTGAGCGACGGCGTGATGTAGGGATTGGGCCGCTGCTCGAAGGGGAGAAGAATATTCATGCCGATGGTTTTGCCGCCAGCCTCGTAGGCGCCGCGATTGGCCGCCTCCATGATGCCGGGTCCACCGCCGGAAGTGACCACGAAACGATGCTTGCGCGAAGGGATGGTCTTGGCCCATTGCGTGAGCAGCTGGGCCAGGCGGCGCGCATCCTCATAGTAGCGAGCCATTTCGACGGCGGAAACGGCACGCTTGCGCTGGAGCTCAGTGGCTTTGCCCGTGGCGATCTCCTGGGCCATGGCAGGCTGCTCCTCACTGGGAGCGAGGCGGGTGGAACCGGTGTTGTCGAGGAGTTCGAGGGCATGATCGGCTTCCTCGCGTCCGCGAAAACGCGCGGAGCCGAAGAATACGACTGTGTCCTGAATCTGCTCGCGGCGAAATCGCGCGAGAGGCTCGAGGAATTCTGAGACGATGCGAATCAGGCGTCCATCGGGGCTGTTGAGGAATTCCAGATTCTCGTACGCGAGCGGGGCAGGCTCCAGGACCGGCGGCGATCCATTGCCGGGAATGACCGCACGCGGCACCGCTGCGGCGGCCGCGGCTTGAGGAGTTGCAGCGGGCTTCTTCGGAGTCTCGATCTCTTGCTCCCTCGCTCCCTTGTTCCCTTGTTCCCTGTTTTTCATCGTTCAACCATCCCGGTGACGAATGGCATCGTGTAACGCAAACCACAAATTTAGCAGGCCAAGCCCGGAGATGATGCCGCGCACCGCGCCGTTGGTGGCGATGTTCGCGATGGTGGAGTACCGCAGCAAGATCGGATTCTGGTCCCAAAACGTGTGCGACCACGGCGCGTAGCAGACGGCGAGGCCGATATAAAGGCGCAACATGATGCGGAGAAGCAACTCGACGCGAACGAGCCAGCGAGGCACATGCGCTGGATGAACGTCGGAGTGCGGCACTGAGCCGGACCCGGGATCCGATGGCGTCCCTGGCACAGGAGCCGGGCTCGCAGCGAGTGTAGACGGTGGCGATTCCGGCTGCTGTTGCATTGGATAGATTCGGTCCGACGTCGCCGGCGATCACCTGCCGACCGTTGCCGTCTGTTTGCACTGAGCGAGTTGAGCTCGCCCGGCACAGTGACTCCGTATTCAAACGGTAACACAATGAGGGTAAGTCGGTGCGCAATGAGCAGGCGTCCGGCAGCGGTAAGTCCAGGTTGATCCAGATGAGGCGCGAGAGTATTTTGTTTGTGTGCCGGAAGATCATGAAACAGCCCGGCTTGACGGCGGCTGCGATCGAGGAAGCTTGAAGTTCACGCTCAAGAAAGCGAGTGGCCGGCGTCAAATGATCGGGGCAGTTCAAGGAGTCCTTGGGAAGGGGGTTCCCATGAAATTTGCATCCGTGTTTATGTTCGCTTTGGCGATTGGCGCCGGCCCGCTTGGCGCGCAGTACACTCAGATTCCGCCGCCCCAGAAATCTTTCGGGGTGGCCTGCATCGGAAAGTTGAACGCGCCCTGCCCCATCCCGCCCGCAGTGAACCGTTGCCCGATCTCCATGCGGGCGCAGCATCTTTCCGATGGGAGCCTGGTGAAGACGTGCAAACCGACGCATCCCGCGGGCATCGGCCAACGACTGCATCTGACGTTCACAAATCCGGATTCGAAGCAGATTGCGAGCGCCAGGCTGACGGTTCACGGTGTTACGCCGAAGGGCCGCGTGATGCAGGCGGCGTCTGCTCAAGGCGGCTCATCCGACGCGACGCAAAGCCTGTCGGTGACCTTCTCGCCCGGGCCTGATCAAAGCGCGACTGCGGATCTCTGGGTGCCGGGGATGACGGCAGTGCGGTCGATTGCATTGGAATCCGTGGTGTATTCGGATGGATCGACGTGGAAAGTTGCAGATGGAATGGCCTGCCGCGTCACACCCGACCCGCTGATGCTGATCTCCGTACGCTGAAGAATCCGGGACGACAAAATACCGATGACGGAAAATCTTCTTGCGATCGAAGGACGTAGCGCTCTTGTGTGCTCCGCGGAAGGCGCATTGCTGCGCGGAACGCAGGCAGCCGTTGACCTGATCAGCGAGGCGCGCTCGAGTGGGGCGCAGATGGTAGTGGTGCCGGTGGAGAGGCTCGATCCGGAGTTTTTTCAACTGCGGACCGGCGTGGCGGGTGAATTCCTGCAGAAGTTCGTGACTTACGAGGTTGCGATCGTGATTCTTGGCGACACATCGGCCTTGGCTCCAGAGAGCAAGGCGTTGGGCGACTTCATCCGTGAGTCGAACGACCACGACGCGATCTGGTTTTTTCGATCGATGGAGGACTTGAAGGCGCGGATCGCTATTCGACCGATAAGTGGTTAACAGACCCCAGGTCTCTGACCGCGTAATTGTGTACTTGTCGATTGCCGATCCCAGGTCCCAAAATCGGGACCTGGGGCACCCAGTTCGATACAAGTCCAAACGGTCAGATATCTAGAAGCTGAGGTAGGCGCCGATCATGGGCTCGGCCGTATGCGTAAATGCATCGGTTGACGTGTAGAGCCTGGTGACGTCAGGGGCCTTGTAGAGATTGCCGCGGTACTGGAAGCGAAGACCGAGATGCGGCAAGAGCCCCCAGTCCAATCCTGCGCCATAAACGTAAACAGCCTGGTAAGAGCTGGTGGTGCTGCTCTGCCCGCTCGCAGGTTCATTCAGCAGCAGACCCAGGCCGAGGACTCCAAATGGCCTGAAATTTGAAATACGAATTGAGGGAACCCAATCGCCGGTGATCTCGTGGGCGTTGGCCGAGACGGCACCTGACGGCAAGGCGCAACCGGGGGCCGGGCATTCCGGCGGGGGGTTATAACTGTACGTTTGGTTGGCGCGATTGTAGGAGTAGGTGGCTTCCCAACCGAGAATTGGATTGGAGATGTGACGCAACTCGACCAAGCCGCCCGCGGAGTTGGACGCGCTCTGTTGGACACCGTTGCCGTTGGTGGTGCCGCTGAAGGCGCCGTACAGGCTGAGACCGACGGACGTCTGCGCATGGACCGCGAGTCCACTCAACGAAACAAATCCAAACAAAAGCAGTGTCACTGCAGATGGAGATTTTCTATGCACGAATGCCTCCGGTTTTCGGTCCTTTTAAAGACACCTGCGAATGATGAGAGTACAGACCCATACGATGATGAATTGGATGCAAAATCGCGGCGCGGGTAAGCAAAGGAAAAGAGCAAAGGTACTGTCCGGTCACACGGACGAGGCCTCTCTGCTCTCTATGGGAGAGCGCAATTCTGTGTAGGAAAGGCATCGATCAATTGATCGAATAAGACTCAGTGGGCGATCAACTGAATCTCAGCGGGTAGATCCGAAGCGATAATATACGCCGCCCATGGGCTCGTAGATCTGGGTATAGGCGGTCGTCGATGGATAGAGGTCGAGGAGTTGAGGCGCCTTGGTCATATTGCCGCGTACTTGCACGCGTAGACCGAAGTGAGGCAGAAAACTCCAATCGAGTCCGCCCCCGTAAACGAACACCGGCCTGACGACGGTGTTGACGGCGTAGCCGGGGACAGTCACCTTGCCAACGGTGACAGTTGGGCTCGCCCCTGGAACGGTAAAGGCGAAGCCGGCGCCGCCAAGCGCAAATGGCCTCACTTTTCCGGCCTTCATCGAAACCACCCAATCCATCGTAAACTGAGTCATTTTGCCGCTCACCTCGAGCGGCGGCTGCCCGCAAACCAAAGCGCAGGCTCCCGCTTTGGGCGCGTACGACTGATCGGCAAGAGCGAATGACACAGCGCCTTCAAAGCCGACGAGCGGATTGACGATGTGGCGCAGTTCGATCATCGCGCCTTCGGAGTCATGCGGTGTTTGCTGTGTGCCGAATCCGCTGGAACTGCTGGTGATGGTTCTGAAACCGCTCAAAGCTGCGTCAGTCTGCGCCCGGGCCGCGACGCCGCACACTGCAGCCGCTGCAACTACCGCGAACACGCCCTGCTTCCAATTCTTCATCCGAGTCACTTCCTCCTGGTTTGCTTCCCTCGATTGACCGCATGCCGGAAAATTCGTTCACTGTTATCTTCGCAGTTTGACGTTCACAGAAGCCGCATGGATAGCCCGCGGTTCGAAGTGAAAATGGAACGAACCGCGAAATTGAACTCCACCATTCACGGGACGGCAGGCAAGCCGGCGAGCGCCATGGCGATTTCTTCCTCCGGATAGTCGTAATTTTCCAGTTTACCTGCCTGATAGTCGATATAGGATTGCATGTCGAAATGACCGTGCCCGCTAAGGTTGAAAAGAATGGTCCGGGCGTTGCCTTCCGCCTTGGCTTCGAGGGCCTGGCGGATGGCTTCGGCGATGGCGTGATTCGCCTCAGGCGCCGGAATGATGCCTTCAGCCCGGGCAAATTGGATGCCGGCAGCGAATGCGTCCAGTTGTTGCACCTGCGTGGCCTCGACCAGGCCGAGATTAACCACGTGAGAGACGAGTGGAGCCATGCCGTGGTAGCGAAGGCCACCCGCGTGAATTCCCGGAGGCACAAAGGTGCTGCCAAGCGTGTGCATCTTGACCAGCGGCGTGAGGTGGCCGGTGTCGCCGAAGTCGTAAGCGAAGCGGCCCCTAGTGAGGCTGGGGCAGGCGGCAGGCTCGACGGCGACGACGCGCGCGTGGCACTTTCCTTTGATCTTGCGGCCCAGCCAGGGCATTACCAGGCCGGCGAAGTTCGAGCCGCCGCCGGTGCAGCCGATGATGACATCGGGCTCGTCGCCGGCAAGAGACATCTGCTCGATGGCTTCCTGGCCAATGACGGTCTGGTGGAGCAGCACGTGATTCAAGACGCTGCCGAGCGCGTAGTTGGTCCTGGGATCATTGGCGGCGACTTCAACAGCTTCAGAGATGGCGATGCCGAGCGAGCCTTTTGAGTCGGGATGCTGGGCAAGGATGGCGCGGCCTGATTCGGTGAGGGTGCTGGGGCTGGCAGTGACGGTGGCGCCAAACGCTTCAATGAGGGCGCGGCGGTAAGGCTTCTGGTCGTAGCTGACGCGCACCATGAAGACCTTGCAATCGAGACCCAGGAAAGCGCAGGCCATGGCCAGCGCAGAGCCCCACTGGCCGGCGCCGGTCTCCGTTGAGAGGTGCTTCACCCCTTCCTGCTTGTTGTACCAGGCTTGCGGGACGGCGGTGTTGAGCTTGTGCGAGCCGGCCGGGCTTACGCCTTCGTATTTGTAGTAAATGCGCGCCGGCGTTTCGAGGGCTTTCTCGAGGCGGCGCGCGCGAATGAGCGGTGAGGGGCGCCACTGCGCGTAGATCTGCCGGACTTCTTCGGGAATCTCGATCTCACGCTCGGTGCTGACTTCCTGAAGGATGAGGGCCATGGGGAAAAGCGGAGCCAGGTCATCCGGCCCGAGGGGCTTGAGGGTGCCGGGATGGAGAGGCGGCGCCAGGGGCTCGGGGAGATCGGGAAGGATGTTGTACCAGGCCTGCGGAATGCGGCTTTGCGGCAGGTTGTACTGGATGGTCTCCATGCCCAACATTTTACAGGGCCAGAGGCACATGCGGCTGCGCGGAGCGGCTCGCGGGCGGGATGTAGGCATGTGGCCTGAATCACAGCCTGCGGGGATTTGGCCGCGTAGGCTGTGAGCAACGTGAGAACGAAGACGCTCCGGAACAGGGAGGGAGCCAGTGCTGGAGATTTCTGCAGAAAACGAATTCGCGATTCAGGATCTGTTGGCCGCTTTTGAAGACGAGACCAACGCACAGGCGAAGTACCTGGCATTTGCCGAGAAGGCCGATGCCGAGCAACTGCACGGGGCCGCCAGCCTGTGCCGGGCAGCCGCGCGCTCAGAACATTTTCATGCGGCGCGTCATGCCCGGGCGATGAGGCAACTCGGCGTAGACGTTCAGTGCGCCCCACGCAAAGCCGAGGTGAAGAGCACGCTCGAGAACATGAGGAATGCGCTCGAAGCCGAAGAGCACGAGATTGTGGAGATGTATCCGGGAGTGCTTGAGGCAGCGCGAAAACAGAGGAATCAAACTGTGATTCGCTCCTTTACCTGGGCGATGGAGGCGGAGAAATCGCACGCTGTGCTCTATGGAGAGGCCGTGGCGCTACTCGAAGCCGGAAGAAGCGACTCGTGGATCGAGGATGCCCGGGAGTTCTATGTTTGTCCGGAGTGCGGCTACACCGCTGAGACCTTGAAGCGGGACGAGAGCTGCCCGGTGTGCCGCTGTTCGCAGGAACGGTTTGAGGCCGTCGAGTAGCAAGAAGGTGACGCGCGGGCCATTGTTGCAACCGGGGCCGCGGCACGATTTCATGGGTCTAACATTGGTCCCCGGCCTAAAGGCCTCGTTGAATTCGGGTGTTTTGAGCGGGGGTTGAAAACCCTCGCCTCCCTCCGTCACGAATTCTTACGCAAGTTGTGAAGCCTTGCCCTTCAAGACCTGTTCTTCAGTAACAAGAATCATCCTTCAGTTCAAGACCGACTCTTGACGAGTTGTATGAACCGTCGCAGCCACGCAGAGTTAGCTCTGCTTATCTCTGGCTTGCTTCTCCGGCGGCCACATTGCGATTAAATTCAGCCGACTTGTTGCGCGGCACGCTGAGCGATTGCCAGTGGTCGGAAGCGAAGTGCTTGGCAAGCAGGACAATTTGCCCCACGTGATGGGGATAATGGGCCAACTGGCGATTGATGGCCTGCATGACCGAGTGCGCTTCGCCGCGGATGGTGACCGCGCGGCCGAGATCGGCGTCGCTCAGCGGCTCGATGGCAGTGAAGAGCCGGCTCCAGCCGTCTTCCCAATCGGCAAGCAGATCTTTTCGAGTGGCGGCCGGAGCCAGGAATTCGCTGTCGCGATCGCGTGTGGGCTTCTCACCATCGGTGGTCAGGAAATCGGTCCAGCGGGAGCGCATGTTGCCGGTCATGTGCTTGACGATGATCGCGATGGAGTTGGCTTCGGGGTCGAGGACCGCGAAAAGCTGCTCGTCGGTGACCTGCTCCATGGCACGCTCGGCGAGGCGCTTGTAGTAGCGGAAGAGGGAGAGTGCGTCAGTTATGTACGAGGTGGTGAATTCGAGAGCCATGGGGGAAGTCTAGTTGAAGGCTGGGCGTGAGACGGCGGCTCGGGCGCCTCGGAGATCTGCAATGAAGCAAGAAGCAAATCCTTCGACTCCGCTCTGGATGACAAGTTGTGTTTCCAGGATTCAGCAATCTGCTGGCTGCGATTTGTTTCCTCGGCTCGTGGCTTACGGCTCGTCGTTGTAGATGTGGACTTCTATGGTGCCGCCTTCTGCCTGGCGACCGCGAAACATGCCGGGGGTGTTGAAGCTCCAGACAAGCTGGCCGTCGGGCGTGATGGCGATGACGCCGCCGTCGCCATGGATCGGCTCCAGCTTCTTGTGAATGACCTCGTCAGCGGCTTGCTGCAGCGTGAGGCCTTTGTACTGGACGAGGCCACAGACGTCGCGGGCCACGGTGTAGCGGATGAAGTATTCGCCGACGCCGGTACCGGAAACTGCGCAGGACTGATTGGAGGCGTAGGTGCCGGCGCCGATGAGTGGCGAGTCGCCGACGCGCCCGGGCAGCTTGCCCTGCAGGCCTCCGGTTGAAGTGCCGGCGGCGATGTTGCCTTGTTTATCGAGCGCAACGACACCGACGGTGCCGTAGTTTCGCGTGCCGGCCGCTTCCTGCCATTGCGCGATGGGGATGGTTTGACTCGGCGGAGGCACGCCGGGCGGGCGCGGCGGAATGGGCTTGCCTTCTTTTTCGAGTTGCTTCACGAGGGATTGCCAGCGGCTCTCAGTGAAGAAGTAGCTCGGCGGCTCCTGTTCGAGACCCGCCTGGGCAGAGAAGGCATCCGCGCCGGGACCGACGAGAAGAACGTACGGCGTCTTTTCCATGACGGCGCGGGCCAGGCTGATGGGATGGCGCGTGCGCGTTACGTCAGCCACGGCTCCGGCGCGGAGGGTTGCGCCGTCCATGATGGCGGAGTCCATCTCGTTGGTGCCATCGGCGGCGAAGACCGCGCCATGGCCTGCATTGAAGAGCGGGTCGTCCTCCATGATGTGAATGGCCGCCTCGATGGCGTCGAGCGACGAGCCTCCGCGATCGAGGACCGCGGCGCCCGCTTCGACCACCCTGGTGAGTGACGCGCGATAGGCTTTATCGCCGTCAGGACCCAGCTTTGCGCGAACAATGTCGCCAGCGCCGCCATGCACGACGATCGCCCAATGGTGCGCCTGAGGCTGTTGTGCCGAAGCCGCTGCAGCCATCATGATGCCTCCGAAAAAGATTCCGCGAAACGTCAACATCGCAGATTTGCCTCCACCTTCGCGTCGCGTGCGCCACCTGGAGAACCATGCCGAGCGCGGCGGATTTTTGTTGCTACCATCCTATAGCTTATTCGCTGCGCTCTATGGGAAGCCGCGCGCCGCTGCAGTAGGATGGTTGTCATCGAAACGAACTCAAGGATCTCGCCATGAAGCTGAATCTCATCACTCTAGCGGTCGTGATGGTCGGCCTTGTGCTGTTCGGCATGCACGCGGCAAATCTGCCGTGGACTGCCTGGCGCATTGCGGGAGTGGCCATTGTGGTGCCGGCGTTTCTTTTCTTCGTTGCGGCGCGCATCGAGCTGGGCCGCGCCTTCAGTGTGAAGGCGAAAGCGACGACGCTGGTGACGACGGGCGTCTATTCGCGGATTCGCAACCCGATTTATTTCTTCGGCGCATTGGTGGTGCTGGGCGTCGTCATCTGGACCGAGCGCCCGTGGCTGCTTTTGTTTCTTGCGGTTCTGATTCCGATGCAGGTGGTACGAAGCCGCAAGGAGGAGAAGGCGCTGACGGAGAGGTTCGGCGCCGCATATCTCGAGTACAAGCGAAAGACGTGGTTTTGATTTTGGCGATTCTAACAACCGATCATCGTGTACCATCGCACCCATGAAGTCCCGAACGCGTGTCTCTTTGTCCGTGTCTCTGCTTGTGTGCTTTGCCGCCACGGCTGCGGCAAAGCCGCGCCCCATCCCGGTAAAGGTGGTGGTGGTGGCGATGTTTGAAGCAGGCGCTGATACCGGGAACCAGCCCGGCGAGCTGCAGTACTGGGTGGAACGCGACCATCTCGACCGGGTGTATCCGACGCCGGCCGGATACCATGCGGTGCGCATGAATGGGCTTGGAGAAATGGCGGTGCTGACCGGCCCGGGAACGGCACACGCGGCGGCGACGATCATGGCGGTGGGTTTGGATCCGCGTTTCGATTTCAGCCATGCCTACTGGCTCATCGCGGGGATCGCGGGCGGTTGCCCGGAACAGGTTTCGTTGGGGTCGGCGGTGTGGGCGCGTTGGGTGGTGGATGGAGATCTGGGGTACGAGATCGATGCGCGCGAGATTCCTCCCGATTGGCCGACGGGCTATTTGCCGCTGCGCAAGAAAGTGCCGTTTGAAGAGCTCGCGGCGCCGGTTGATGGACAGGCATATGCGTTGAACGGCGGCCTGACTGAGTGGGCTTTCGAGTTGACTCGCGGGGTTGCACTCGATGATTCGGACAGGCTGAAGGAGATTCGCAGCAACTTTGACGGAGCCGCCGCCGGACGCGCGCCGTTTGTGGCCCTGGGTGACGAGATTTCGTCGTCGACATATTGGCACGGCAAGCTGATGGATGCGTGGGCAGCGAAGTGGGTGCCGTATTTCACTGGCGGCAAGGGAACGTTTGCCACGACGGCGATGGAGGATACGGGAACGCTGCAGTCGATTCAGTTTTTGGCGCGAGCCGGTCGCGTGGATGCGAACCGCGTTCTGGTGCTGCGAGCGGTAAGCAACTTCGACCAACAGCCGCGAGGCCTGAGCGCGGCAGAGAGCCTAGCGAAGCAGAGGATCGGCGCGTATGCAGCGTACCTGCCGGCGCTGGAGGCTGACTATCGCGTGGGGCACGCAGTGGTGAATGAACTGCTGGGGCATTGGGCGCGGTATGTAGAGACGATCCCGGAGGAGAGCCGGCGAGGCGATGAAGCGCCTGCGAGGTAGAACTTCTTATGCGCCTTTGGCGGCAAGGCTAAGGCCGTGCCCTTTCAAAACTGCTCAAGCTGTCACGGCCTAGAGTTCGAGGGCAGCCAGATGGTTCATCCACTCGCGCGTGCCTGCGTACCGGCAGGAATCTGCGGCGATCTTCGCTGCTTCGGCCAAGGATTCAATGAATCCGCGGCCCATGGATACGAAGAAGCAGTAGGCTCCATGAAGGATGTCGCCTGCACCCATGGTGTCGACCACTTCGACCTCCGGGACGGACAGGGTTCCTGAAGACGTTCCCGAAACAAACTGAATTGCGCTTGCGCCATCGCTAATGGCGATGTTCGCGACTCCGCATTTCTGCAGATACTGGATGACGTCGTCTTTCGATTTGCAATCCGGCGGCAGAAAATCCGCGGAACAGATGGCGGTATGAATGCTCTTGAGGAGCTCATCGCTGCCATCCTTCCAGCTTCCGCCATCGAGAACCACCGGCTTGCCTTTGGCTTTTGCCGCGCCGGCCCACGCCTGGCATGCCTGCATGGAATGGCCGTCGACGAGGATGACGCGCGCCTGCTCCAGAAGGTTTCGGTCCACCTGGGCCGGAGGCGAAGGAATGCGCGTGGCGTTGGCCGATACGACATTGCGATTTCCTTTCTTGTCGACAAAGATCGACGAGATGGCGGGCTCAGCATCGAACTGGGGATTCAGATCGATGAGCTGAACCGAATAGCGCTGCAGGTCTTCGCGGAGGACGTTCACCAGAGCATGGCGCCCTGCCACGGTGACCAGCGCCCCCTTGCCGCCGAGGCGCGAGAAGGTGACTGCTGCATTGGTCGCAGGTCCTCCCACGAAAACAGTCTGGCTCTGCGCGGCGACTTTCGTGTTCGCCGAAGGAAACTTATCGACGCCGTAGACGACATCAATCGTCGACAGTCCAACAAAAATGCCATGGTTCATTGGGTGATCCACTCCGCGTGGAGACCTCCTGCCGTCATTCTAAGGCGGCTCTCCAGTATCGATTTGCCGTTCCGGCTGATTTCAAGATGGTTTTTTACGGCGAAAAAGCCATTCAATGATTGCGGCCTGGTCAAATGCCTTTTAGAGAACCTATAGGGTCTGGCGTCTGCCGGTTGGCACGTCATTCTGCTTGATTGTGCCCTGCGGATTCGACTCTTGGCGAGGGCAGGCCCGGCAGTGGAGAATGCTTGCGTCCCTGAAATTGAGTTCCGGGTTGCGCCCTGCACTTACCGACAGACCCGGGCAGCCGCGCAAACCCCAACAAGGATGGTTTGATGCACTCTTTGTGGTTTGGGGAATTTATGGGCACGCTGGTGCTGGTGCTCCTGGGCGACGGCGTTTGCGCCGGCGTGACTTTGCGTAAGTCGTACGCAGCGGATGCCGGATGGATGGTGATCACGACGGGGTGGGCGCTGGCAGTACTGTGCGGAGTGGTGGTGGCACAGGCATTCGGCAGCCCCGGCGCGCACATCAATCCGGCGATCACGCTGGCGGTTGCCGTGACCACCGGGAACTATTCGCAATTGCTTGTGTACTGGTCAGCGCAGATACTCGGCGCGATGTGCGGCGCGGCGCTGGTGGCCCTGCACTATGCTCCGCATTGGAAGTTGACGCCCGACCCAGCGGCGAAGCTGGGCGTCTTTTGCACGAATGGGGCCGTGCGCAGTCCGTTGGCAAACATCTTCAGCGAGATGGTGGGCACGGCGGTGCTGGTGGTGGTGGTGGGAGCGATCTTCTCTCACGGTGTGGCGATGAATGGGCCGGCCGCGGGATTAGGGCCGTGGCTGGTGGGCAGCCTGGTTTGGGGCATCGGGCTTTCGCTTGGCGGAACGACAGGCTATGCCATCAATCCCGCACGCGATCTGGGACCACGGATCGTTCATGCGCTGTTGCCGATTCCAGGCAAGGGCGGATCGAACTGGCGCTACGCTCCGATTCCGATTGTTGGCGATCTTGCCGGCGGCGCACTTGCCGGGCTGCTGCTGCATTTCGCGCATCTGTGACGGCGCAACGCGGCTAAAGTTTCGGACAGCTTTTCCACAGTGCAGGATGGGTTAGCGGATTTTTCGCTCCAGCGGCACGTCGAACGGTCACTCCAAACAGGAGGCGACGACGGCCAGCGCGGCGATGGCGGCGGTTTCAGCGCGGAGGATGCGCGGCCCCAGCGACACGGCACGCCAGCCACTCGAATCGAAGAGCGTTTCTTCGGCTGGAGCCCATCCGCCTTCAGGCCCGATTGCGATTTCGAATGACGGCAGCTTGTCCTCGGGTTTAGCGATGGCTTCCTCAATCGCGTGACGAAGCGCGGTGGCGCGCTCCTGCTCGGCGAGCACAATACGCGTTGCGGCGGACGGCATGCGCACGCGATCGGCAAGCGCGATGGGCGCGTGAATGGCGGGGATATCGGAACGGCGCGCCTGCTGCGATGCCTCGTGCGCGATGCGGCGCCAGCGCTCGACGCGCTTCTCTGCTGCCTGGGCAAGATGCTTTTCCGTTCGGCACGCAACCACAGGCACGATTCCGGCAACGCCGAGTTCGGTGGCTTTCTCCAGCGCCCACTCCATGCGATCGAACTTGTAGACGGCCATCACCAAAGTAACGGGGAGCGCGGGGTCGGCGCGGAGCTCCGAAGCGATCTTGAAGCGGACTTCGCTCTTTTCTCCGGAGAGGGTGACGGCGGCGACCGTGGCGTGAAAGAGGCGGCCTCCGGCAACGACTTCCGCTTCCATTCCAGGCTGCGCGCGGAGGACGCGCGCCAGGTGTTCCGCCTGCGCGCCGGTGAGGGTCGCGGAGGTTTCATCCCAGCTTTCGGCAATCCAGCGGCGGCGCGTCATGTCTTCTCGATGGCGATGGCTTCAACTGAAGTTTACTGCTTTTCGGGGATTGTGCAGTGGAGTGGCTGAATTCATGAGAATTGCGGATCACTGCGTCTGGCGCGGGTTTCAGCAAGTTGATCAAGAAGCGCGGCATTGTCGGGGAGTGCGATGATTCTTTCCCCAAAAACACCAAGGGGAACGCCTTTTAGCGTCCCCCTATGAGTGTTGCCTTTTGGGTTGTTCGATCCGCTACTTTTTCTTTGCGGACTTCTTTGCGGTCTTCTTGGCCGCCTTCTTCGCTGGTTTCTTGGCTGCTTTCTTGGTTGCCATTTGCCTATTCTCCCTTTTCGATGGGTTGCATCGATTCTGCAATTAATAAACTGCAGTTGAAAAAGGTATAGATTCATGCAACATCGATGTCAAGAAAAAAACGACGTAAGAGTGAAAAAAAGATCAACACGGTTCCGGGGAGGAATTGGAGGTCGGAGCGAATTTTGAGTTCGAAAAGTGAAAATCAAATCATGATTCGCACTGAAAGCTCGGCGCGAAGTTCAAGAATTCTTTCGCGAACGGATTGCTTCGGATGACTGTTTCATCTTTCGAATCGCTACGACGCATGCGACGCGCAGCCTTGATTGGCGCGGCTAAATCAACACTCGATGATGTTGAGCGCGAGGCCTGCGAGGCTGGTTTCCTTGTAGCGCGATTGCATATCGAGGCCGGTGAGGTACATGGTGCGGATGACTTGATCGAGAGAAACTTTGTGGGCTCCGGACTCATTCAGCGCCAGGCGCGAGGCATGCACGGCCTTGGCCGCGCCCATGGCGTTGCGCTCGATGCAGGGGATCTGCACCAGGCCGCCGATGGGGTCGCAGGTCATGCCGAGGTTGTGCTCCATGGCGATTTCGGCGGCGTGCTCCACCTGGTCATTGGCGCCGCCAAGCGCCGCTGTTAATCCTGCGGCAGCCATGGAGCAGGCTACGCCGACTTCACCCTGGCATCCCACTTCTGCACCGCTGATCGATGCGTTCTCCTTGTACAGCGCGCCGATGGCAGCAGAGGTGAGGAAGAAGCGAATGATGCCTTCGTCGCTCGATTCGGGCACAAATCGCCGATAGTAGAGGGCGACCGCGGGAATCACTCCCGCGGCTCCGTTGGTGGGGGCTGTGACCACGCGGCCACCGGCAGCGTTTTCCTCATTCACTGCCATCGCATAGACGGTGACCCAATCGAGCGGCGCCAGCGGATCGCTGTGTTCGCCGGCTGCGGCTCGCACCTTCAAACGCTCGGCCAGGCGATGGGCGCGGCGGCGGACATTCAGGCCGCCGGGCAAGATGCCTTCCGCCGCCATGCCGCGTTCAGCACATGCCTGCATGGTCTCCCAGATCGCGCGGATGCCGGAGCGGACGCGCTCTGCAATTTTTTCAGGTGGCTCTTCGGAGGCTGCTCCGCGGCGGGCGGCACGCATGCGCTCGCACTCGTTGGCCAGCATGACGCGGTCGATGGAGAGAGAGTACTCGCCAGCGACCTGAAGCAGCTCAGCGGCGTTATGGAATACATAAGGAGGGATGACTTCCGGTTCACCGGGCGACAAGCCGGCCACTCCGTCTTCGGAAATAAATCCGCCTCCGATGGAGAAGAACGTGCGTTGGGACAGGGTTGCGCCGCCGGCATCCGCGGCGGTGAATCGCACTCCGTTGGGATGCTGGGTGTGCGCGCCGGGAGGAAACATCAGGTCGCGATGAAAAAGAAGGTCGCGTGGCTCTTCGAATGCGATGGACTGCTTGCCGGCGATTCGGACCTGTTTGGATGCACGGATCGCTGCAACGGTGGAATCGATGGCAGCGGGATCGATGGCCGCCGGCTCATTTCCTGCCAGGCCCAGCAGAACGGCGCGGTCGGTGGCGTGGCCCTTCCCGGTGAGAGCGAGTGAGCCATAGAGATCGACCTGGACACGCGCAACGCGATTGAGCTGGCTCGCCTCTTCAAGACTGCGGGCGAATCGGCAGGACGCGCGCATGGGGCCCATCGTATGCGAACTGGAAGGGCCGACGCCGATCTTGAAGAGGTCGAACAGGCTCGTGGTCACGGATGAGATTGTAGCGAGAAAAGAAGGCGAGAGAACAGAGAATAGAGATCAGAGTCAGCTTCAAGGGATTGCGCGCCTGGCGAGGGCGGAGCGACGATCAGCTCCACTACTCCCTGCTCCCAATTGGCTATTCCCTGCTTTATTCGAGGAACTCGCGAACAAACTTATCGTCGGTGTGAAGCAGATCATCGAGGGAGCCGTCGAAGATCAGGCGTCCTTCTTCGAGCATGAGGAAGGTGGTGTTGGCGTTGGTCTGGCCGGCGGGGAGCGGCACCATGCGATCCTGTTCGGGGTCGAAGCGGTGATTGCAGAGCGTAAAGGCGTCCTGCAGTCGATGAGTGACCAGCACAGAGGGGGTCGCCTTTACGTCGCGCTGCTTGACGATGAGCTCAATGATGGTGGTGGAAGTGACGGGATCGAGACCGCCGGTGGGCGAATCGTAGAGAATCAGCTCCGGATTGTGGATGAGGGCGCGGGCGATTGCCACGCGCCGCCTCATGCCGCCCGACAGGCTGGGCGGATAGAGACTGAAGGTTTCTGCCAAGCCGACAAAGCTGAGCGCCTCGCGAACCCGCTGGTCAATCTCTTCATCGGGAGCGCCCTCCTGGATCCACTGATAGCCGACGTTGTCCCGCACGGAAAGCGAATCGAACAGAGCGCTCTCCTGAAAGACGATTCCGGCGCGAGACCGTAGAGGAAAGAGCTTCTCCTCAGGCATGCGGGAGATCTCTTCGCCAAAGAGCACGATGCTGCCATTTTGCGGACGAAGGAGCCCGATGACCAGCTTGAGGAGGACGCTCTTGCCGACTCCGGCGGGTCCAAGCAGAATGCGCGTTTCTCCCGGCGCAACCGAAAACGTCACGTCCTGCAGCACGGGTGGGCCATCAAAAGAGATGGAGACGTCGCGCAGCGCGACGACCGGGCCCGCGTCTGGGGGCGGAGTGGGATTGGAAGGAGCGAGGGCGGCAGCGTTGCTCATGTGGGGAAGATGGAGAGGAGCACGTGGGTGATAAGGAAGTCGACCGCGATGATGAGCACCGAAGAATTGACGACGGCTGAAATCGTGGCGCGGCCGACGCCTTCGGTGCCGCCGGTCGTCCTCATCCCGTAGAAACAGCCGATGGAACCGAGAATGTAGCCGAAGAACAGCGGCTTGACCAGTCCCTGAATGATGTCGGGATAGTGAAGGCGCTCGTAAGCCATATGGAAATACTGCGTTGCGTTCTGATGGTTGAGAAAAACCGTCACCGCAGCACCGCCCACGATGCCGAAGGCATCGGACACGATGGTGAGCAGCAGGAGCATGGCGATGCTGGCGAAGATGCGCGGGGTGACGAGCTTGCGCATCGGGTCGACACCAAGGGCGCGCATGGCGTCAATCTGTTCGGTGACAACCATCGATCCCAGTTCGCTGGCCATGGAGGATGCGTTTCGGCCGGCAACCATGATGCCCGTGAGCACTGCGCCCAGCTCGCGAATCATGGTCAGGCTGACGAATTGGCCCGTGACCGCGGTTGCGCCGAACTCAGATAGAGTGGCTGCGGACTGAAGCGCCAGCACGCCACCAGTGAAGAATCCCGAAAGGATGACGATTGGTACAGAGCCGACGCCGATGATATCGGACTGCATGAGAAAGTCGGTCCAATAAATGGGCGGGCGAAAGAGATTGAGGAAAGCTCGGCTTGCGAACAACGAGTATTCCTGGAGGGTAAGCACGATTTGTTTGGCGGTACGGTCGATCGTATTTATCGCCATGATGTACGGGCCTTGCGGTTCAAAATCATGCAGCGCTTCAGAGGACAGGATAGCGCATGGATCAGCCGCAAAAGAAAGGCGATGCTCCGGGTTCCGTATTCAGGCAATGCAGGTGCGCTCCTTTGGCCCTATAGCGCTTAGTGGAACATTCGGTTCTCGATACGGCGGGCTTTTGTGCGCGGAACAGAATGCATCGAAATGCATCGCTGCCGGGCAACGCTCAACAAACTTCAGGGGCCATTCATGGAGCCCGCCAATGCGCTCAAATGCTTTTCCTTCATGGAGTAAGCGCCACCCGGCTCCTCAAAAACGGGCTTGACGCAAAGAAATCGCCTGAAGGCGCATCTAACTCTATACCCAGACGTAGGAGGGGAACGATGCATCTGTTTCGCATGCGGCTGATTTTTGCTCTCATTGCGAGCGTGACATTGGTATCCGTTGCCTCCACATATTTCGATGTATTAGCCCACCGGCACGTTCTCCGCGAGGATCTGGAACGGCGCACGAAATGGATGGGCGTCAGTATTCAGCCAGACATACAAAGCGCGCTCAGGACCGGAGACGCCTCCGCCCTTCCCGGTCTCACGCAGCTTTTGAAGGCGGGAACGGGCGCGTTGGGGCTCGCGATTTATGACACGCGAGGGAATCTCATGGCGGCCAGCGGCCCGCCGGACGTGATTGCGGCGCTGGCGCGCGGTGTGGTCGAGAAGTCGTTGCAGCGAGGCGTGGAAGTTGGCGCATTCGGGCATAAGGGCGATTGGCAATGGCTGGAAGAGACGTTTCCGATCCACCAGGGCAACGATTTGCAAGGGGCGATGGCTATCGTGGCGGATGCCAGTTACATCCGGAGCGAAGCCAACGACCTTTGGCGCCGGAGTTTCTGGCGCATCGTGGCGCTTGTGATTTTGATCGTGGGCATCACGCTGGGCATGGTGCGGTGGTTCCTTCTGCGGCCGATGAGCCGGGCCGCGGAACGAATGCGCCATCTGCGAACCGGCCATGCGGAGCGATCGGGAGATGCCGAAGTTCCGGAGCTCGCCCTGTTTTCACCGCTGGCCCGCGAAATGGAGACGATGGCCGCCAGCTTGAGGGCGGCGCGCGCGGCAGCGGCAGCGGAGGCCCGGCTGCGCGAGGCCGGAGAAAACCTGTGGACCGCAGAACGGCTTGCAGTTCACATGCGCAACCGGGCGGGATCGAGCCGCATCTTCGTGGTGTCGAACCGCGAACCGTACATGCACATCCGCCAAGGCCGGGAAACGGTTTGCGTGGTGCCGCCCAGCGGGCTGGTGACCGCGCTTGAGCCGGTGCTGCGCGCGTGTGACGGCGTGTGGGTTGCCAGCGGAAACGGCGACGCGGATGCGACCACCGTAGACGAGTTCGACCGACTGCGCGTGCCTCCGGATGATCCGCGCTACACCTTGCGCCGAGTGTGGCTCTCAGAAGAAGAGGAGTCGCGGTACTACGAGGGTTTTGCCAACGAAGGACTCTGGCCGCTGTGCCATATTGCTCATACGCGCCCCATCTTTCGCGCCGCGGACTGGGAGTGCTATCAGCGCGTGAACCAGAGATTCGCCGACGCGCTTCTTCAAGAGATGCGGGACAGCGCCGAGCCGGTAGTGTTTGTGCAGGACTACCACCTGGCTTTGCTGCCGCAAATGGTGAAGAAGGCGCGGCCGGACGCGCGCGTGGCCATCTTCTGGCATATTCCATGGCCCAACCCCGAGGCTTTCGGAATTTGTCCGTGGCAGGTGGAGCTACTGGATGGGTTGCTGGGAGCGGACCTGATCGGGTTCCACATTCCTCTGCATTGCAACAACTTTCTGGCGACGGTGGACCGAGCAGTGGAGTCGCGCACGGCAAGGGAGTACATGAACGTGCTGCGCAATGGGCATTTGACCGCGGTTCGGCCGTATCCGGTGAGCGTCGCGTTCGATGGCGGAGCGCAGCCGGTGACGGAACTGGACAGAATCGCGATGGACGACGAACGGGTTGCGGAACGGCAAAGGCTGCTGAGCGAATTTGGCGCGCGCGCGGAGTGCCTGGCAGTAGGCGTGGACCGGTTGGACTACACCAAGGGCATTGTGGAGCGGCTTGAAGCGTTTGAGCAGTTGCTCGAAGACCACCCATGGCACCAGGAGCGGCTGACGATGGTGCAGGTTGCCGCACCCAGCCGATCGCGTATTCCCAGTTATGTGGAGCTGCGCAGGCGAGTGGAAGCAACGGTAGAGCGCATCAATTCCCGCTATCAAACCGCTCGCTGGAAGCCGGTGATTCTGATCGAACGCCAACTGAACCACGACGAAGTGAGGCGCTGGTATCGCGCCGCCGATATTTGCCTGGTGACCTCATTGCATGACGGCATGAACCTCGTAGCGAAGGAGTTCGTTGCAGCGCGCAACGATGAGGATGGGGTGCTTGTGTTGAGCAGGTTCACCGGGGCGGCCGTGGAGTTGCGCGACGCTTTGCTAGTCAATCCCTATGACGTGGTCGGCGTGGCCGAAGCCATTCACATGGGATTGGAGATGGGCGCGGACGAGCGCCGCGAGCGGATGCAGGGAATGCGGCGGCAGGTGATTGAGCACAACATCTACATGTGGGCTGCGCGGGTGCTGGGCGATTTGCGAGAATTGCGCCTGGAGCCCGCGGAAACCACAGAAGTCAGCCGCGTGACCGCGTCAAGCGTTCGCAGAGCCGAGTTGCCTCTGGAAAAACTGGCATGACAACGCCGGGCGGTGAAAACGGGAGATAACGGGATGACAAAGCCGGCGTTGTAAGATTTGGCTGCTGCTTCTCATTCCGGAAAATTCCTCAATCATGAGAATCCATTGAACGGCGAAACGAAAGACAAACTGAACGAGTTCTTTGGCTCTTTTGCGAACGCCGCGAATCCCTTGCTCCTGCTGGATTATGACGGAACGCTGGCGCCGTTTCGCGTCAACCGGTTCAAAGCGAAGCCGTGGGCCGGAGTACGGGAACTCCTGATGCAGATCCAGAATCAGACGAGGACGAGCATCGTGGTGGTGACCGGCCGGCCGGCTGGGGAAATCGTTGCGCTGCTTGGAGTGAAGCCCGCGCCGGAGGTGTGGGGCCTGCACGGTTCCGAGCGCCTGCACCCGGATGGCCGGCGTGACCTGGAGCAGTTGCCGCCGGCGACACTCGAAAAGCTGAATGCGCTCCGCGCTCAATTGCGCCACGACACGGCAGGCGGGCTCCTCGAAGAAAAACCCAATGCGGTTGTGATGCACTGGCGCGGAGTGGCTCCGCAAAAGGCCAGGGTCATTGCCGCCAAGACGCGAGCCCTGTTTGAGCCACTGGCCCAGATGGACGGCATGACGCTGCTGGAGTTCGAGGCCGGGATAGAGCTGCGCGCGGGCCGCGACAAAGGGAAAGCGGTCAAGCTTCTACTGGATGAGACGCGGAGCCGAGGACCGCATCCGGCGTCGTACCTGGGCGACGACGTGACGGATGAGGCAGCATTTCGAGCGATGAAAGGGCGCGGCCTTGGTGTGCTGGTCAGGCGGAAACACCGCGATACGGCCGCCGATATCTGGTTGCAGCCGCCGCAGGAGTTAAGAAAATTCTTCTCGCGATGGCTCGACGCCTGTCGAGCCGGCAAACCGGAACCCATCCTTCAGTAAGACTCGGCTGAAACCGCTCCCATTGCAGAGTACGATCAGACTCAGTAATATGCTCGGAGACCGGTTTCCGGAGGTTGCGCGGGCCTGTATCTGGCGCAACAACCGGAGGACGTCGGGGGAGAAGACGATGCAAGGCGGAAAGCGCGCGAGCAGGCGTAGTTTCTTGAAGATGGCGGGCGGAGCCGCTGCGTTGGCCACTTCCCTCGACCGGATCGGCGAAACTGCCGAAGGCGCACCTGTGCAAGACGGAAATCACGTAGCGGGCGGCACTGGTTCCACGCCCACCGCAGCGAGCGCGGCTCTGCTCTCGGATCTGGCGAATCCGCTACAGGGGACGGACTCGACGTCACTCTTTTCCCGGGGAAATACGCTGCCCATTGTCGCCCTTCCATTTGCGATGGCGCATTGGGTGTTGCAATCGAGCGAAAAAGGTTCATGGATGTTTCAGCCGCGCGATGAGCGGTTGCAGGGGATTCGCTGCACGCACCAGCTAAGCCCCTGGCTGGCCGACTACGGTTACGCGACATTTCTGCCATTCAACGGCGATGCTTCGCCGGAAGCCGCTGAGCGGGCCTCAAGCTATCGCGCTGAGGAAATGGAGATCAAGCCACATTCGTTGGCGCTGCGGCTGACGCGGTACCGCTGCAAACTCGAAGTGGCGCCGACGGAACGCTGCGCCGTGATGCGGTTTACGTTCGATGATTCGGGCCAGGCGGGAGTCTACATCGATCTTCCGGGCGACAAGGCGGAGGCGCGTCTCGACTCGGCGAGCGGCACGCTGCTGGCGCTGACCCGCTACAACAATGGCGGAGTGCCGGAGGGATTCGCAACCTACTACGCGGCGCGCGTGGATGCGGATGTTGCAGGGTTCGAAGTGAAAGACGTCGGCAACCGCCGCGTTGCGGTGCTGCGCTTCACCGCGAAGGCCGGGAACCCAGCCACGCTGCGCGTGGGCTCGTCGTTTATTTCCTACGACCAGGCCGTGCTGAACCTGAAGAGCGAAGTGCTGGACAAGTCTCTCGATCAAGTGAAGAGCGAGGCAACAGCCGCATGGGAAGCCGCGCTGGGCAGGGTGCGCATCGAGGGCGCAAGCGATGCGCAACGACGAATTTTTTATTCGTGCCTATACCGCTGCCTGTTGTACCCGCGCATCTGGCACGAGCGCGACTCGAGCGGCAATCTCGTTCACATGAGCCCTTACAGCAGCAAGGTCGAGTCGGGCGTGATGTACGCGGACCACGGATATTGGGACGACTATCGCGCGTGGTATCCGATGATGGCGCTGCTTTATCCGGAGCGATTGAGCGAGATTCTGCAGGCGTGGGTGAACGCGTACAAAGAAGGCGGGTGGATTCCGCAGTTTCCTTGCCCGGGCTATCGCAACTGCATGACGGGCAGCCCCACCGATTTTGTGTTTGGCGATGCGGTGGCGAAAGGCATTACAGGATTCGATGTGCAGGCGGCATTTGAGGGGTTGAAGAAGCACGCGATGACGCCGGTTGCGCCGGGGCTGGGTTACGGGCGGCCGGCGGTGGCGGAATATACGAAGCTGGGGTACATTCCCAGCGAAGCCGTAGTGGGCGCCGTAGCAGAGACGCTGGACTCGGCCTATGGAGACTTCTGCATCGCCCAGGTGGCACGCGCGGCCGGAATGCATGACGACGCGGCGATGTTTGAGCGCCGGTCGCGAAACTGGCGCAACATCTTCGATCGGGACACGCGATTCCTGCGCGGCAAAATGGCCGATGGATCGTGGCAATCGCCGTTCGATCCGCATACCTGGGGCGGAGCCTATGTGGAGGGCTCGGCATCGCAATATCGATTCTCTGTGCCGTTCGATCCCGAAGGACTGATCGAAGCGATGGGCGGACGGACCGCCTTCATTGCCGCTCTGGAAGAGATGCTGTCGCAGGCGCCGGTTTTTCATGTCGGGACATATGGGCGCGAGATTCACGAGATGTCGGAGATGGCAGCGGTGGATTTTGGACAGTATGCGCACTCTAATCAGCCGGTGCATCACGTGCTCTACATGTTTACGGTTGCGGGCAGGCGCGATCGCACGCAGTACTGGGCGCACCGGGTGATGAATGAGCTTTACACGCCGGACAACTTTCCAGGTGACGAGGACACTGGTTCGATGAGCGCGTGGTACATTTTGAGCGCGCTGGGGATTTTCTCGATGTGCCCCGGGACGCCGGAATGGATGCTTGGTGCGCCGCTCTTCGACAAGGCGGAGATCAAATTCCCGGATGGACGCGAGATTCGCATTAACGCCGAGAGAAGCAAGCCGAGCGCGTTTCTGAGCCGCGTTACGCTCGACGGCTCGCCGGTGGCCGAACCCTTTGTTCTGCATTCGGCGTTCACCAAAGGGGCGCGGCTGGTGTTCTCCGCGGGTTAAAGACGCCGTCAGATCAAGAGAATACGGTCAGGCACGGCCTTCGCCGTTGCGCGCGCATTTACAATCGAATCTATATGATCCGCTTCTCCACGGCCGGCGAATCGCACGGCGAGGCATTGATCGCGATGGTTTCCGGCTTGCCCGCGGGCGTGCCTGTCGACCTTGAAGTTGTGAACCGCGAGTTATGGCGGCGGCAGCAGGGCTATGGTCGCGGCGGCCGCATGAAGATCGAGACCGACCAGGCGCACATTCTTTCGGGCGTGCGACACGGCAAGACCATCGGGTCGCCTATCGCGATCCAGTTGATCAACCGGGACTGGAAAAATTGGCAGGAGAAGCTGCCGGTTGAGGCAGGCGATCCGGCGAAGCATCGTGCGGTAACGTCGCCGCGGCCGGGTCATGCGGATCTGGCCGGCGCGCTGAAGTTCAACTTTCCCGACGCGCGATACGTGCTGGAACGCGCCTCGGCGCGCGAGTCGGCCGCACGCGTTGCCGCCGGAGCGTTTGCCAAGCTGCTGCTCAGCAACCTGGGCATCGAGGTGGCCAGCCACGTGATTCGAGTGGGGCGCGTGGATCTGGATCGTGATGCAGCGTGGGAAGAGATCGCTGCCCTTGCCGGGAAGGACGAGGTTGTCCTGGCTTGCGTCGACGCGGCCGCCGAAGCGCGCATGAAAGAGGAAGTGGATGAAGCGTCTCGCGCCGGCGATACGGTGAACGGAGTCTTTGAAGTGGTGGCGCACAGCGTGCCCGCGGGCCTTGGCTCGTATGCGAATTGGGATGAGCGGCTCGACGGGCAGCTTGCCTGGGCGCTGATGAGCCTGCAAGCCGTGAAGGCCGTTGAGATCGGGCGAGGCGTGGCGGCCGCAGCAACCTTCGGCTCGCACGTCCACGATCCGATCCACTACGCGGAAGTGAATCCTGCCGGCAGGCCGACGCGTTTTACACGGCCGCACAACAACGCCGGCGGAATCGAAGGCGGCGTTTCGAACGGCGAAGACATCGTGGTTCGCGGATACCTGAAGCCCATTTCGACTTTGCGCCAGCCGCTCGAGTCAGTGCGTTTTGATACGCGCGAGGCGACCAGCGCAAGTTATGAGCGCAGCGACATTTGCGTGGTGCCGGCCGCGGGTGTGGCGGCAGAAGCCATGGTCGCGCTGGTTCTTGCCAACCTTGTGCACGAGAAGTTTGGCGGCGACTCGCTGGTGGAATTGAAGCGGAACTATCTGGGATACATCGAACAATTGCGGAGTTATTAGCGATCGATGATATTGAAGATTGTGAAATATCCGGAGCCCGTGCTGCAGCAACCCGGCGAGCCTGTGACGGAGTTCAATGCGGAGTTGCGCAAGCTGGTGGCCGACATGTTTGAGACTACTTATGCGTCGCAGGGCATCGGGCTGGCCGCGCCGCAGGTGGGCGTTTCAAAGCGGCTTACTGTGATCGACCTGAGCCAGGGCAAGGATCCGGTGCAAAGGCTTGTCCTGATCAATCCCGAAGTGATCTTCAGCGAGGGCAAGCAGTACGAAGAGGAAGGCTGCCTGAGCTTTCCTGATATTCGCGAGAAAGTGGTGCGCGCTGCCAAGGTCCGCATCCGGGCGCAGGATGAGACCGGCAAATGGTTTGAGATGGACGGCGAAGAGTTGCTTTCGCGCGCATTTCAGCATGAAATTGACCACCTCGACGGCATCTTGTTCATCTTTCGCATGAGCGCGCTGAAGCGCAGCCTGAATTTGCGCAAGATTCGCAAGATGCAGAGCGAGGGCACCTGGTAAGACCGACATGACGAACGCGGCAAACCGCCTCAAGCTCGTTTTCTGTGGGACGCCGCAGTTCGGCGTGCCGACGCTGGAGGCGCTGCTCAAGGCAGGACACGAGGTTGCACTCGTGGTGTCGCAGCCCGACAGGCCCACGGGGCGCGATCATCAACTCACTGCTCCAGCCATCAAACAAACTGCGCTGGCCAAGGGGCTGGCGGTCACGCAGCCGGAGAAGATCCGGAACAACGCAGAATTTCGCGCGCAGCTTGAGGCCATTGCGCCGGACGCGATCGTTGTGGTCGCGTATGGACGCATCATTCCGCCGTGGATGCTGGCGCTACCGCGATTGGGCTGCATCAACCTGCATGCTTCGCTGCTGCCAAAGTATCGAGGTGCGGCGCCGATTCAGTGGGCAATCGCCAGCGGTGATGCTTATACCGGCAACACGACGATGCTGCTCGAGGAAGGCCTCGACACGGGACCGGTTCTTCTTCAACAAACTATGGAGATTGGACCGGATCAGACCGCCGCGGGGCTTTTCCCGATGATGGCCGAAGCGGGCGCGCCGCTCGTGGTGGAGAGCCTTGCGGGCCTGGCCAACGGAGCGATTCGGCCTGAGCCGCAGAGCGAGGAAGGCGCAAGTTTCGCACCGCTGCTCGCTCGCGAGGACGGCCGGATGGACTTTGCCGCGCGCACGGCGCACGAGCTTTACAATCGCTGGCGCGGCTTTCTGCCGTGGCCCGGCGCGTTTACTTTTCTCAGCGGGAAAAAACTGGTTGTCCATCGCATGGCGGTTTGCCATTCGAACTACGCCGCAGGTCTTGGCTTCGCTGAACCGGGTTGGATCCTGGTGGAAGATGGCCGCCTGTTGGCTGCTTGCGCGGGGAATACGTGGCTGGAGTTTCTCGAGGTTCAGCTCGAAGGCAAGAAGCGCCTTGAGGCGGCGGAGTTTTTGTGCGGAAATCCGCTTGCGGCCGACGCGCGGCTGGGTTGAGCGCCGTGGCGGGGATTTCTGCTTCGCGCAAGGCGGCCTTCGACATTCTCATGGCAGTTGAGCGGGGAAAGGCTCACTCCGATGCATTGTTGCGGGGGAAAGCTGTCAGTGTGTTGTCGCTTGCCGATCGCAACCTGACCACAACGCTTGTGCTCGGCGTTCTGCGCTGGCAAATCCGGCTGGACGCGGAGATCAGGAAGCTCCTCAAGAAGCCAAATGCGAAGCTCGATGCGGAGGTGCTGATCGCGCTGCGCCTTGGTGCGCTTCAGCTGCTTCATCTCGAACGCATTCCTGCTCATGCGGCGATCGGTGAGAGCGTTGAGCTGGCGAAACAGGCGGGGCACCGCTTCGCAGCGGGCATGGTGAATGCGGTGTTGCGCGGCATTGCGCGCGGTGGCGCTGCGCATTTGGAGGTGCCGCAGGGAACTGCGGATGAGTTGGCGCTGGCCGAAGCGCATCCTTCATGGATGGTCGAACGATGGGCGGAGTTCTACGGTCTGGATGCGGCCCGCGCGATTTGCCGCCACGCCCAGGTGCGGAGGCCGGTTTCAGTGCGCGTCGAAGACGCCGATGCTGAGGCGGAGGTTGTGCGAGACGGAATCTTGCTCGGACCCGGCGAGTTGCTGACGGCTGCACGGACGGTGATCTCCGGCGATGTAACCGCGACAGCGGCTTTTCAGGCGGGGCGCGTGCGCATCCAGGACGAAGGCTCGCAGTTTATCGGCGAATTGGCGGCTTGCGCAGGGAGGGGCGTCGGACCAAACCCGAAAAGGATCGTCGATCTTTGCGCGGCGCCGGGGGGCAAGACACTTATTCTCGCCGAGCGGAACCCGGAAGCGCAGATCGTGGCATGCGAATCGAATGCGCGGCGGCTTGAGGAGTTGCGCGAGCGCGTTGCACCGTACGCTGGCCGGATCGAATGCCGGCTGGCTGATGCGGCGGAGCTAGAGGAGGGTTCGGCGTTTGATGTGGCGCTGGCCGACGTGCCGTGCAGCGGAACGGGGACGCTGGGACGCAATCCGGAGATTCGCCATCGCCTGCGTCTCGAAGATCTGGCGCGTCACGCTGAGCGGCAACGGGCCATTCTTCGCGCAGCATTGCGGGCGGTTCGGCCCGGAGGGTGTGTTGTGTATTCAACGTGCTCGCTGGAGCCGGAGGAGAACGAACAGGTGGTGGCAGGGGTACTTGCGGAAAACCGGAATGTGCGGCAGATTTCGGCGGCGGCGGGCATTGCATCTTTGTTGGATCGCGGAATTTTGAGGCACACCTGCGCAGAGCGATTGGCGAAATGCGTAACTCCGGAAGGCGCGCTGCGGCTGCTGCCTGGCGTCTTCCAGACCGATGGCTTTTTTGCGGCGCTGATTGAGAGGATTGCTTAGGGAGGGCGTGGGAAGATTGTCACTGTCTTGCACCAGCCCCCGAAGGCGCCCCTCAGCGGCTATTGATTGATGCAGACGTAGTGTCTTGTTGGCGGAAGAAAGGCAACCGCAGATCCTTCGGCTTCGTTGGGAGCAGAGACGCTCCCAATTCCGCTCAGGATGACAACGCTGTTGCAGAAGCAGCTTTACGCCGACTCTGGCGCGAGGCGCAGTGCACGGAAGTCGTGGCCGAGCAAGGCGCAGAGCGCTTCGACCACAAGATGATGATCGTCGCGTTGCGGCAGGCCGGAGACGGTGACGCTGCCCACGATTCCGGCGCCTTCCACGATCAGCGGGAACGAGCCGCCGTCGGCCGCGTAATCGGCGACGGGCAGGCCGTAGCGCTCAAGCAGCGTGGTGCTTTTGACCTTCAGCGTCATCCCGACAGCATATGAGCTGCGATGAAAGCGTGCGACCACGTTGCTCTTGCGTCGCACCCATTCGGCATTGTCGGGCGTGGTGCCCTCGAGCGCGGCATAGAACAGCGGCTGCCCGAAGCGGCGCACGTCGATCACCAGCGTGAGGCCGCGTTCGAGGGCCATGGCCCGGATCCGCGAGCCCAGGTCCCATGCGAAGTTTGCATCGAGGTGCGGCAGGCGCAACTCCCGCTCCTGCAGCGCGATTTTTTCGAGATCCTCGCTCAAACCCATCGAAGTTCTCCTATACGGAACTATTTGGCAACGGTCAGCTTCACTTTCGTGTCCTGGTCCACGCGCGACCCCGCCGCAGGCGACTGCGACAGCACCGAGCCTGGCTTCACCGGCAAGCTTGGCGGCGCATTGCCGCTTCCCACCGGAGCGACGGGCACATCCTCATAAGTCGGCGTTGCGGTTTTGATGCCGACTTTGGCCAGCGCCGCCTGCGCGCTGACCACGGGCCATCCTGCGAAGTCGGGCATGACGTATCCGTCCGGCGCCTCGTCATCGGGGGCGGCCACCAGCAGGTTGACGCTGGGCTGCTCGATGCCCATTGCGTGCGGGGGTGGATCCTGGGCGAGGACGGTGCCTTCCGCTGCTGCGGCATCCGGCAGGCGGGCGATGTCTCCGACCTCGAGGCCGGCGCGGCGCAACTGGAGCTCGGCTACGCGCTCATTGTCGCCCACCGTGTCGGGCACATCCACTTTTTGCGGGCCGAGACTCTCGGAAACGCGCACCTGCCATTCGCGGCGGACCTCGGTTCCCGGCGGCGGAGATTGCGAAAGAATGTGCCCTGCGGCGACGTCGCCCGAGTAATAGCGATTGTCCACATCGAGGTTGATGCCAAGGCCGGCGGTCACGCTGCGGGCTTCGACGATGGTCATGCCTTTGAGCGAGGGCACCTGCACTTCGGCGCCGTGAATGGCAAAGTGCATGGTGATGATGGCGGCCGTGAGCGCAACCGCCACCAGCAGCATGAGCAACCAGGCAATGCGGAAGAAACGCGCGATGGGGCGCATGCTCATGGTTCCGGGTTGCCAGCGAATCACAAGGTTCTTCACTATCGCGTATTATCGGTCACCGGCTCGGGATGGACGGTCACACGGAACACTTCGGGGCACTCCAGCTTGAATCGATCTTCGAGAGCTGTAATGGCTTCGTGAACGCGAGACATGGGCAGCTCATCGGGCAGGGTGCAGTGGCAGGTGACGTGAATGTGGTCACGCGTGCGGCCGACGGTGACGGCATGCACGTCAACGATCTCCGGAAGCCCCGCGGCTGCGGAACGAAGAGCCTGCTCAATGCGTCGATCTTCGACCGCTTCCTCCTCGGGCTGCTCGATGGTGGCCGGCTCGCTTTCGATGTGCGTGAGCACGGAATCAATCTCGGGAACGCCGTGCCGGATCTCCGCCTCGAGGTTGGTGACGAAGGCGTGCGCTTCGCGGAGCGGCTGGCTCTCTTCGAGTTCAACATGGAGTTCGACCTGCAACCTGCCGTGATGCGATTGGATGCTGAGCTCGTGCACGGAGACGTTGTTGCGGGCGGCAACGGCGCGCACGCGGTCAAAGATGCTTTCGGCGCGGGTTTCGCGCGGGATGGTGTGAATGACGACGTCGGCCCCGGGCAGGATGCGGTGCACCGCGGCAGTGGCCGCCCGCACCAGTTCGCCAGAGTGCTCAAAGGTGAAGCGGCGCGGAAGAGCAAGCGTGAGATCGGCGAAATAGCCGGCTCCGGCGCGGCGCACCCGCGCCCGTTCCACGGCCAGCACGCCGTCGACGCGTTGCACTTCGCGCACAAGCTTGCGCCGGGTCTCGGCGGGAATCTCGTCCACGAGCGCGTCCACGGCTTCGTGGCCAACGCGGACCGTCATGCGCAGAATCATGAGCGAGACGACCATCGCCGCGCAGGGGTCTGCGAAGTGCAAGGAGCGAATGCCAAAATGAGCGCCCACCCACGTTGCGCCCAGCCCGGCGAGCACGGCAAGCGAGGCCCAGATGTCGGAAGCGAAGTGAAAGGCGTCAGTGGCCAGTACCGGAGAGCCGGAGCGCAGCGCCACGGCGCGCAGTTTTCGCGAGCGCCAGAAGTCCACACCGATCGAAGCGGCGAGCACCAGCACCGGCCACAGCGAATGGTGCAACTCCACAGAGCGGAAGAAGATGCGCTGAGTCGCCTCCCAGATAATCCACACGCAGGAGACGGCCATGAGGCCTGCCTCGCCGAAGGCCGAGAGATTCTCAATTTTGCCGTGGCCGTAGGTGTGATCTTCATCCGCGGGCTTGTCGCTGACACGGACGGAGAAGAAGGTCAACGCCGCACCGACCAGATCGAGGCCCGAGTGCGCCGAGTCGGAAAGCACGCCTAGCGAACCCGAAAGAAGGCCTGCTGCGAGTTTCAACAGCGTCATGACCGTTGCAGCAGCCATGGAGTACAAGGCCACGCGGCGCTTTTCCGCCGAGACGGCGGAGAGAGCCGGGGCGGGTGGCTCGGTTGCCCGCGAACTGGAGACAGCGGAGGTCATCCGGTTTTTAGACTACAGGGGGTCGCGCGGCGGTGTACAACCCAGCGATCCCGAAGGTGTAAGGCTGCCACGAGCAGTCGACGAAGCCGGCGGTTCGCATCATGGCGAGCAATTCGCTGGGCGGCGGAAAATCACCGACGGAGCTTGGAAGGTAGTTGTAGGGACCGTCTTTGCCGCACACCATGCGCCCGATGGCCGGCAGAACGCGACGAAAGTAGATCGCATAGGCTTTGCCGATGAGGCCGCCAGGCTCGCTGAACTCCAGAATCCCCAACTGCCCGCCTGGTTTCAGCACGCGGTAAAACTCTCTGAGGCCAGCGTCGTAGTTGGTCAGATTTCTGAATCCGAACGCCGTAACAATCAGATCGAGAGATTGGGCTCGAAGGGGCAGGTGCAAGGCGTCAGCTTCAAGCGCCACGGCATAGGGCGCATCGGTGTAAGGCGCTTTGCACGATTTGCGAAACGCAGGCGAGCCGAATTTCTGCGCGCCGCGCCGCAGCATGGCAGGGGCGAAATCGCCTGCAAGAATCGGCTGGGCCCCGCGCGGGCGAAGCTTGAGGAGCGCCATTGTCAGATCGCCCGTGCCGCAGCAGATGTCGAGGATCGCGGCATCGGGACGGGCGAGCACCGGGCGGAATCTGCGGGCCGTTCTTCGCCACCAGAGCCGGTCGACGTTGGCCGAAAGCAGGTGGTTGAGCAGGTCATAGCGGGGCGCGATCGAATCGAACATCCGGCGGACGGCTTCGGCCGCAGACGCCTCGTCTTGAGCTCCCACCGGCTTGGCTCCGGTTGCGGGCATTCCTGGTTCCCTCGCCAATGAGAAAAGTTGCGAGCCGACAAAAGACCGCTCGCTTCTCAATGCTATAGCCTCTGTCTATGCAAGTGTTTACGGGAACTGGTGTCTTACCGGCCTTTCAAGGTGCGGCCAAAAAAGTATAGGCTGGAGATTGGATATGGCCGCCACTTCCCTTCCCGCTGCTCCTGTTCCAGCGACGCACTCGACGCTCAGGGATAGCCATGGGCGCGTGATTCACGATTTGCGTGTCTCGATCACCGACCGCTGCAATTACAAATGCGTGTACTGCCGCACCGGCGAGGAGGGGGCGCAGTATCCGGAGTTGCGCATCGATGAATACCTGCGGCTGATTGAGATTTTCGTCGGCCTTGGAATTACCAAGGTGCGGCTCACCGGCGGCGAGCCATTGTTGCGGCGCGGCATCGTGGAACTTGTGAGGGAGTTGGCGAAGCTCCGCGCGCTCAACGGAGAACCGCTGGACCTGGCGATGACCACGAACGGGCATCTGCTGGAGTCGCTTGCCGCCCCGCTCAAAGCAGCGGGACTGAACCGGGTGACGGTGAGCATGGATGCCGTGGACGCAGGCACTTTTGAGCGAATTACGCGAGTTGACGGCAGCTTTCCCACCGTTCTCGCGAGCATTCGGGCGGCACGCGCAGCCGGGTTGACACCAGTGAAGATTAACTGCGTGCTGTTGCGCGGGTTCAACGACGACCAGATCGAGGGTTTCGCACGGTTTGCGCGCGAAGAAGACGTGGTGGTGCGGTTCATCGAGTTCATGCCGCTCGAGGAAGGGCGGCTCTGGTCGCCTGAGATCGTGGTGACGCTCAAGGAGATTGTGGAGCGCATCGGCCGGGTGCTGCCGCTGGTGGAGCTTCCCGCACGCGAGGCCAGCGAAACCGCGCGGCGCTACACCTTTGCTGACGGCGTGGGAGAGATCGGCATCATTGCGCCGGTGAGCCAGGCATTTTGCGGAGCCTGCAGCCGGGTGCGGCTCACCTCCGATGGAAAGATTCGCACCTGCCTGTTCTCGCAGGTGGAGCACGATCTTTATGGGCGGATGCGAGCCGGGGAGAGCAATGACGAGTTGCGCGCCTATGTGGTGCAGACGGTGCAAGGGAAAGAGGCGCGGCATCACATCGGGGAGCCGGGATTCATGAAGCCATCGCGGTCGATGGTGCATATCGGCGGTTAAGTCTACGGGGAAACGCTGAAGCGAATCCACAACATGCTCTGAAAAACTGTGCCCCGGTTGCGCGGGCGAACCGGTGTGACACAATGAAGAAAAAGGCTTCCCGCGTTAAGGCCTGGACATGCCAAAAGTGACGGAAGAGCGCATTCCGCTCGCCGATCTGCTTGTTTTTCATCAACTCGCGCGATCGCTTAATTCAAGCTTCGATCTGGACACGATCCTGCGCACCATCCTGGAGCATATGGAGCGCATGGTGGAGGCGGAGCTGTGGGCTCTGCTGATGCTCGACGAATCCAGCCAGGATCTCTACTACGCGATCACCGCCGGTGACGAGCAGGAGGCTTTTCGCGGCCTTCGTGTGAAGGTGGGCGAGGGAGTCGCGGGCTGGGTGCTGGAGCACGGAGAGACGCTGATCGTTCCCGAAGCACTGGACGACCCGCGCGTCACGCAATCAAGCGAGACCGGCGCGCGGCTGGTGCGTTCGGTGATTGCTCTGCCGTTGCGCGGGCGCAAGGGCATGCAGGGCGTGATTGAGATTTTCAACCCGCGGGCCGAGATGTCCGACTATTCGATTGCGTTCCTGCACATTCTTGCCGACCATGCAGCCATCGCAATCGAGAATGCGCGTGACGTGGCGCGGATCCAACAGCTCACCATCACCGATGACACCACCGGTCTCTACAACGTGCGCCATTTGTACGACGTGCTGGGCAATGAGCTGAAGCGATCAAAGAAGGTGAAGCGGCCATTGAGCCTGGCCTTTCTAGACCTGGACCGGTTCAAGCTGGTGAACGATGAACACGGGCATCTTGTGGGCAGCGAACTGCTTGCGCAAACCGGCCGCCGGCTGCAGGAACTGAGCCGCAAGCAGGATGTGTGCTTTCGCTACGGCGGCGACGAATTCGTCATCCTGATGCCCGAAACCAGCGCGAAATCCGCACTGGAACTGGCGACTGCACTCAATCATTCGCTGATGAAGGTGCCCTTCCAGATGAAGAACGGGCTCAAGCTGAAAGTGAGCGCGAGCGTGGGCCTGGCGTCCGCTCCGGACGACGGCATGGCCGTACACGGCATCATCGGAATCGCCGATGCACGCATGTACATGGTGAAGCTGCACGGGCGCGGCAACGTGCGTGGGGCATAGCGGCAGGAGCGGTGAGGTCGTGTTTCGCGGTCAGTATCCCAGGTGCTTTTCGACAACATTTGCGAGCGGCTGCCCGCTGCTGAAGCGCCCGTATTGCTCAATGAAGAAGTGCATGGCCCGATCGAGCCAATCTTTTGTGTGGTCGGCGCAATGCGGCGAGATCAGCACATTTGCAAGTTTGTAGATGGGATCGCCAGCCGGGATTGGCTCCTGCTCGAAGACATCGAGAGCGGCGCCCCTGATTCTGTTTTGCGTGAGCGCGCGAACCAGGGCCGCCTGGTCGATCACCGGACCGCGGCCAATGTTGATGACGACCGCATTGGATTTCATAGCAGCGAATGCGGCATCGCTGATCATGTGGCGGGTCTCAGGCGTAAGCGGCGTGGCGGCGATGACAAAGTCGCACATGGCAAGCATGGAGTGGAGTTCGCCTGGCGCGTAAAACTGGTCGACCAAGGGATCGGGAGACGCGGGAGCATGGCGCTTGAGGGCCAGAACTTTCATGCCCATGGCGTTCACGCGGCTGGCGACGGCCCTGCCGATGTCGCCGTAGCCCACGATGCCGACGACCTGGCCGGAAATCTCTTCCACGTCAAACTGCTCCCAGCGGCAGGCCTCCTGGTTGCGCAGCATGCGACGAAAATCTTTGGCAAAGTAGAGAATCGCGGCGAGAGCGAACTCGCCAAGTGACGGAGAGAAGACGCCGCTACCGTTGGTGAGGGGAACCGCGCTGTCGACGAGTTCGGGAAAGAGGATGCGGTCAAGACCAGCCGAACGCGAGTGGACCCAGCGTACGTTCCGGCAGGCCAGAAACGCAGAGCGAAGAAGATCGCGCGAGCCTGCCCAATGCAGGATCGCTTCGGCATCCGTTGCCGGTCCGGATAAACCATCCGCGGAATTCGCAAGGCAGTGGGGCAGCTTCGCAAGCATGCGCAGTTGCGGATCGGACTGGGGATCGGCGGCATCTGTCAACGCCATAACAAATGGTTGATTCTTCATCGACTTGAAATCGCTCCGGTTTCGATTGGAATACTCGGTATCGCTCTACTTCTTCGTGTCTCCGCCGACCTGGATTACAACGTAACTGGCGGGACCGCTGCCGATGTTCCTGACGGAGTGTAATGTGTCGAGGGCGACATAAATAATGCTGCCCGGCCCGGCACGCTCCGCTTGGCCATCGTGATCGAATTCGAGGGTTCCCTCCCGGACCACAATCACTTCAGAGTGGTGGATGCGGTGCTGAGGATTGGGGACCACGCTGGCAGGTTGTGTGGTCTCGTGCACGGCTACCGCCTCGCCAGTGGCAAGCGTTCCCTTGAACACACTGCGGCCGACAGCGCCATTGGGTGCGGTTTCCGCCGTCATCTGCTCATAGGCAAAAACACGCGAGCTTGCCAAAGGGTTCGGAGTGGCTGATTGCGCGGCGGCGACGGATGCAAACGCAAGCAATAGGGCAGAAAGAGTTGGGGAAGTCATTCAGATTCCTTCCTGAAAGGGAGAGACGATTCTCGAAGGGCGGCGCCCCATCCTCCAAGATAAGACCAATGGGCGATGGGGTCGTTCAAATCAGGGGGAAGGATTGGCAGGTGCAGTTACTGCTGCTCGGTGATGTGCACTGAATGCTCGAGGTGGAAGGTCAGCAGCGTTTCAGCCGGGAGGAAGATTTGCCTGTTGCCGGTGAACGCGCCGCCTGCCGTGCCCGCGCCGCCGCCAGCAAGCGCGCCGATGGCCGCACCCCTGCCGCCGCCGGCAAGCCCGCCAATAACCGCTCCCAGACCCGCTCCGCCGCCTGCGAAGAACGCCGTACGCTTGCCTTTGCCCTTTTCCACGCGGTCAATGCTGTTGCTGGCTACCGGATAGCTGCCCCAGTTAGTGTGAACCCGTTCCAGACGAACCTCAAGCAGCGCGCCGCCCTTGAAGTGGCCGAGGGGTTTGGCGTCGACTACAGTACCGTCGGCGCGGGCACCCCTGGGAATCACCGTTTGGCCGTTGACCATGACATCGTCGGCAACGGTCGCGGCGAAGGAATCGCCGGGCTGGCTGATCCTGGAGCCAAGATCCTGGTCAAGGCGAACATGGATGCGCGTTCCGGCAGGCAGATCAATCACTGCTGGAGGAGGAGGCGCCTGCGGAGCGGGCGCACTGGCCGGCGCGGAGCCAGGAGCCGACCCTGTTGCGGAAGGCGACTCTGGAGCGGAACTTGAGGCACCAGAAGCTGGTTGGTTTTGTGCGGTCTGCGCGTTGTTAGTCTGCTGGGTTTTGGATTTGCATCCATCGCAGGTGAGCAGCGACAAGAGCACGAGCGCGGAGACGAAAGAACAGTTACGAAGAAAATTCATGACAGGACCTCCTGAATTGGGAGTGGGGGGAATCGAGCGCACTGGCAACGAACACAGGGCGCCGTGGAGACGACGCCCGAAAGTTTAGATATCGAGGTTCTTGACGTCGAGAGCGTTGTCTTCAATAAACTTGCGACGTGCTTCGACGTCTTCACCCATGAGGGTGGTGAAGATTGCTTCGGTTTCAGCGATGTCCTCAAGCTTGACCGAGAGAAGCGTGCGGCGCTCGGGATCCATCGTGGTCTCCCAGAGTTGCGCGGCAGTCATCTCGCCCAGGCCTTTATACCGTTGCACCTGGTAGTCTTTCTTGCCCTGCTCGACGATGTGGGCGAAAAGTTCCCGGGCGGTCTGCTTTTCGACGGGCTCACGGAGTACACGCGCGGCGCGGCCGCCTGCCTTGGCTTCGGCGCGTACTTCCGCGCTGCCTGGCGACGGTGCGCCCTCGGCATCCGGCTCTTCTTCTTCGGCGCCCTCGGTGGCGGCTGCCACAGTTTTGGCGGCATATTCCACCAAGAAAGGTGGTTCGAGGAATTCCCTGATGAGCGAGTACTTCGACATCATCTGGCGGAATTCCGGGCTGGAGGCGAGTGTCCAGTCGATGCAGCGCGTTGCCCCCTGCGCATCGGTAAAGCAGATCGACCAGGTGTGATGTTCCTCGTCTTCGACGGGCTTGCCAATCTTGAACTGGAACTCATCGGCAAGCTCCGCGAGCCTGGCATGCAGGGCAGAGAGCTTTTCGGGAACTGCACTTCCATTTTTCGAAGTGAAGTCAGCGCGTTGCGTGAGCTCGGCGCGAGCCAGCATCTCGGTGAGCTTTTCGTTGCGAATGCGCTTGTCGACCTTTTCGACAAAGCCGAGATACTCGTTGAGCGTGGTCATGAATCGGCGGAGATCGGCGCCTTCAATGCGGCTGGCGGTTTCACCGTGGCGGACGACCATGCCCTCGGCGGCGCGGTTGACCATGACCTTCACAAATTCGCGATCGTCCTTGATGTACTGCTCAAAGCGGCCTTTCTTGATTTTGTAGAGCGGCGGCTGCGCGATGTAGACGTGATCGCGCTTGATGAGCTCGGTCATGTGGCGGAAAAAGAAGGTCAGCAGCAAGGTTCGGATGTGGGAGCCGTCCACATCGGCGTCGGTCATGAGGATGATCTTGCCGTAGCGGATCTTGGTGGCGTCAAAGTCGTCTTTGCCGATGCCGCAGCCAAGCGCGGTGATCATGGCGCGGATTTCCTCGTGGCCGAGCATCTTATCGTAGCGGGCTTTTTCCACGTTCAGGATCTTGCCCTTGAGGGGAAGGATGGCCTGGAAGCGCCGATCTCGCCCCTGCTTGGCCGTGCCGCCGGCGCTTTCGCCCTCGACGAGATAGAGTTCGCAGCGTTCGGGATTGCGTTCACTGCAGTCGGCCAGCTTGCCGGGCAGGCCACCGCCGTCGAGCGCACCCTTGCGGCGCGTGAGATCGCGCGCTTTGCGGGCGGCTTCACGGGCGCGAGCGGCTTCAATGGCCTTGTTGATGATGCGGCGAGCCACCGGAGGATTCTGCTCGAGAAACATGCCGAGGCGCTCGTTGACGAAGGCCTGGACCGTGCCTGCGATATCGGAGTTGAGCTTGCCCTTGGTCTGGCCCTCAAACTGGGGCTGCGAAAGCTTCACGCTGACCACGGCAACCAGGCCCTCGCGCACATCATCGCCGCTCAGGCTCTCCTTCATATCCTTGAAAAGGCCCATCTGCTGGCCGATGAAGTTGATGGTGCGGGTAAGAGCCGCGCGGAAGCCGGAAAGGTGCGTGCCACCGTCGACGGTGTTGATATTGTTGGCGAAGCTGAAGACGGAATCGGAATAGCTGTCGTTGTATTGCAGCGCAATGTCGATTTCGACGTTGTCGCGCGTGGCTTCCATCACGATGGGCTTGTCGTGGAGGACGCTCTTGCCGCGATTCAGGTGCTTCACAAACTCCGCGATACCGCCCGCATAGCGAAACTCGGTGCGCCGGGCCTCGCCTGTCTTGGCGTCGGCGGTGCGTTCGTCAGTGAGCGTAATTTCAAGGCCCTTGTTCAGGAAGGCCATCTCTCGCAAGCGCTGAGCGAGCGTGTCGTAGTTGAACTCGGTGGTGGTAAAGATGCTCTTGTCGGGCAAAAAATGCACGCGCGTGCCGCGGCGCTTGCTGGTGCCGGTCTTTAGCAATTTCGAAGTGGGGATGCCCTTGGAATAGCTTTGCTCGTACGTATGGCTGGACTCGCCGGCTTTCTCGGGGCGCCAGATCTCGACCTCGAACTCTTCGCTGAGCGCGTTCACAACGCTGACGCCTACGCCGTGCAATCCGCCGGAGACTTTGTACGTTGAAGAGTCGAATTTGCCGCCAGCGTGCAATTTCGTGAGCACGACCTGCACTGCGGGCATGTGCTCGCCGCCGGGCAGATCCATCATGTCGACGGGAATTCCGCGTCCATCGTCGACCACGGTAATGGAGTTGTCGACATGGACGACCACATCGATTTTCTTCGCGTAACCGGCGAGAGCCTCGTCCACTGAGTTATCCACCACTTCGTAAACGAGATGATGCAAACCCATCTCACCGGTCGATCCGATGTACATGGCGGGACGCAGGCGCACAGCTTCCAGACCTTCCAGCACCTTAATATTTTCGCCGGTGTAGTTGTCGTTGTCGCCGTGGATTGTGGTGCTGCTCAGAGCTTCAGTCGCCATAAGATTCCGTTCGCAAGGTCTTCCGTATCGAGGGTCGCCGGGGATGGATTCCGCAGGCGCTGGAATGGGACTAACCGCTTGAAAAAAGGAGGGCTATCAAGCGTCCTAACCTGGGTCTATTTTATCACGCGGAGGTGTAGGAAAAGGGGGTAGGAAGCCATTGAAGAAATGGTTACTGGGGGTGGCACGCAGAGCATGAGAAGTGGCGTTAGTAACTCACTTTGGTTAGTTATTAGTATCTACATGAATTTTATAGACTTATTATTATCCATAACGTATGATGATCCTCCAAAGGGAAGAAGTTGTCCCTGATTTTCTGAGTTAGAAAGGTTACCAAAGATGAAGGCTGCCATTCGCATATCTGCTCTGTTCATCGCCATCGCTGGTCTTGCTTCCGCCTCATTCGCGCCCGCAACCACGAAAGCGCTCTCCACACCTAGCTCCGTGTCTGCGAGTGGCGCGGGACCTACGATCGGTCTTCCAGCTCCTCTGCCCTGCCAGCTGGATAACACCTGCCTGGTTTCGCCGGCGTCGACCCGCTAAGTACGCCGTTCTGGCTTCGGCGGTGCATAGCACGAAAGTGCCAACGCCGCGTTACCCATTTGTGTTTGGGACAAAAGGCATAAAGGCGCTATCCTGAAGGCGTTCGAACAACTCATAGATACGCCACTATGCCTTTGAGTCATACAATGTCGGCGATGAATGCGGCTGAAGCTGTCCTTTGGGCCGCTCTCGCCATTCTGTTCTGGAGTAAGGGACTGCATCGCCGGTTCCGGGCCATGAGTGCCTACCTGGCGTTGCGTGCCATCTCAACTCCGCTCCTGATGCTCGCGCTCAATGCGGAATCGCAGCAGTGGGGTCGGGATTTTCACGCCGGCCAGGTTTACTATCTGGGGTTCTTCTCCACCTACGTCGCCAGCGCGATTTTGCTGTTCTTCATTTGCATCGAGGTATTCCGGGCTGCGCTCTCAGCATTCCCCGGGATCACCAAGCTCGCGATTGTGATTTTCCGCTGGGCCGCAGTGGTTTCAGTGATCGTGAGCCTGACTTCAGTTTCCTATACGCATAAGGGCATCCTGCTGGTCTCGGATATTTCTTATGGTCTGATGCGGTCGGTCAGCGTCCTTGAGCTGTGCCTGCTGGCGTTCTTGTGCCTGAGCATGAATGCGCTGCGCCTTACGGTGCGCGATTTGTCGTTTGGCATTGCCCTGGGCTTCGGACTGATGTCCACCGCCGATTTTGTGGTTGCTTCCTGGATCTCTCGCATTGCGTCGTTCGCCGACCCGATGCAGTTCGTGTACGAATCGCTGATTCTGGCGACACTGGCGATCTGGACGGTTTACTGCATCATGCCTGAGCCGGTGCGCAAGCCGCTGTTGATGCCGGCGAATTCGACGATTTACCGCTGGAATGAGATCGCTTCAGCCCTCGGCCATACCGGAACCAAGGTGGCCGTTCAGCAGCCTGCCAACAGCTTCTTCCTGTCGGATGTGGAGCGCGTGGTGGAGAAAGTGCTGGCGCGGAATATGAAGGGCCGCGAGTCGGAAACGTAAAAGCGGGGATTAGGGATTAGAAATTAGCAAGACAAAAGGCCGCAGCGGGTGCTGCGGCCTTGACCATTTGAGGTCGATTATGTTCGACCCGGGCTGCGACGCGACTAATCCGCTACCGGCTCGATGGAGGCAAACCGTCCGCGGTTTCCGCGATCGGTGAACTTGACGCGGCCTGAGACCTTGGCGAAAAGCGTGTCGTCAGAACCGATGCCCACGTTGGGGCCAGGCTTGATCTTGGTGCCGCGCTGGCGCGTGATGATGGAGCCGCCCGTGACCAGCTGGCCGGCGAATGCCTTTACGCCGAGGCGCTGCGCATTGGAGTCGCGACCATTTGTGGAGCTGCCTCCGCCTTTTTTGTGTGCCATTTTCGAATCCCCTTTTGAAAGCAGCTTCTAGCTGCCAGCTTCTAGCCCCTAGCCTATCCTGCAAAGGAATTGTGGCTGGTGTGCTCGAGTAAAGCAAAGCCGGATGTGCCCGCGAACTAATTCTTGTTCGCGTCGTAGGTGACGCCGTCGGCCTCGATGGCCTTGATGCGAACCTGTGTAAAACTCTGGCGGTGGCCCTGGAGCTTCTTGTACTGCTTCTTGCGCTTGAAATGGAAGACCAGAATCTTGTCGCCGCGGCCCTCGCCGAGAACCTCGGCGGTAACTTTTGCCGAGGAGGGTTTGGCAAGAGTGCCGGGCTCGCCCGAGACCGCGAGCACGTCACTGAATTCGACGGTCGGATTGCCGGAGCCGACTTTCTCTATCTTCAACACATCACCCGGTGCGACGCGGTATTGCTTGCCTCCGGTGCGAATGACTGCGTACATAAAAAATCCTCCAGCGCATCGGCTTCCCAGCCAGGCGCATCACCTAACCCTGAATACTCAATTGTGGCGGATACAGAACGGTGACTGCATCGGGCGCCGGACCGGGCCACACCTGGGCGAAAATCCTTCGCAACATCCCGAGCACCCTGGTCGGGGTGCATCGCCAAACTCTTTGATTTTACCGTTAATACGCGGGATGGGTCAATCGGCGCGCGGTCCCGCAATTGCGATGGCTATACTGCAAGCATGCAGCCTGTCAGCGTCATTGCCACGGTCCTGAACGAGGCCGAGGACATCGGACGGGTTGTTCCCAGCCTGCTTGCGCAAGAGCCTTCGGCGGCCGAAGTGATTGTTGTGGACGGCGGCTCGACGGACGGGACGTGGGAGTGGCTGGCCGGGATGCAGGCTCGGGATCCGCGGCTGGTGGCGATTCGCGACGAGACGTGCAGCCTGAAATTCTCACCGGGGCCGGTATCGCGCGGGCGCAACGTGGCGATTGCCGCGGCGAAGTCGCAGATCATCGCGTGTGCTGACGCGGGCTGCACCTATACGCCGGACTGGCTGAAGAACCTGACGGCGCCGCTGGCTGCCGGCGAGGCGGAGTATGCGCTGGGCGGGTCGTGCCTGGAGCCAAATGCCGGCAGGAGCGGATGCACTGCGTGGGATGTGGCGTCGGCGCCGTTCTTCAGCATCAAGCTCGCGCCGACGGAACCGACAAAATCCTGCACGGCGCGGTCGATGGCGTTTACCAAAGCGCTGTGGGAGCGCATCGGCGGCTTTCCCGAGCAGGTGCTGGTGGGCGAGGACACACTATTCGATCTGGAAGCGCGGCGGTTGACGGCGCCAGCGTTTGTTACGAACGCGAAGGCGCTCTACTGCCCGCGGAATACGTTCCGGTCGGCGTGCCGGCAGATGGCGCGCTACGCGGTAAGCGATGGCCAAGCACGCGTGCGGTGGGCACGGCTGTTTCGCAATGGCGCGCGATGCGTTGCGGAGATCGCAGTGATTGTGTGCCTGCGCTGGAGCGTGATTCCTCTGCTGGCGATCCTGGCTCTGGAACTGTGGTTCGCCTTTCATCGCGATTGGCGGCATATCGGCCGCTATGGATTGCGCGCGGTGCTGGCGCGGTTTGTGTTTTCGCTGGCCGTGCCCTGGGTGGTGGCGGCCAACCACATTCGCGGACTGCTTTCGAAGGAGCGTCTGACAAACAAACAAAACGCCTGAAGACAGCTTCTAGCTTTTAGCCGCTGGTCAAAGATCAGGGATCGCGCCCGCATCGGCTCATGCCCGCGCGGGGACCACGTAGAAGAGAATCGCGAAGTAGTGGGCGATGCTGCCGGCGAGCACGAAGATGTGCCACGCCGCATGAAAGTAAGAAATGCGATCGAGGGCGAAGAAGACGATGCCGAGTGTGTAGGCAAGGCCGCCTGCGCCGAGCCACAGCATCCCATGCCAGCCGATGGCATGAAGCAGCGAGCCCGCCACGAAGACGATAAACCAACCCTGAAAGAGATAGACCGCCGTCGAGAGAATGGCTAACCGGCGCTCTTTGAACCGTTCCAGTGCGATGCTCTTGAAGAGTACGCCTGCAAGAGCCAGCGACCACTCGACTGCGAAGACAACCCATCCCAGCGTGCCGCGCAGGGAGATGAGCGTGAAGGGCGTGTAGGTGCCGGCGATGAGGACGTAGATGGTCGAGTGATCCAGGACGTGAAAGACATGGCGAGCGCGAGTACGCACCAGCGAGTGGTACAGCGTGGAGCAAACGTAGACCAGTACAAGTGCGCCGGAAAAGATTGAGCAACTGATGATCAGCCGGGCCGAGCCGCGTGTAGAGGCAACAATCAGGTAAACGGCCCCTGCAATGGCCAATCCCGCGCCGATGCCGTGCGTGATGGCATTCGCGAGAATATCCCCAAGATTGGTGCGCAGAGACACGGAATAATGATCGTTCTGAATCTTAGCTCCTTGCCCTTACCTCCTGGCTCTCAGGGGCCGAGGCGCAGTTCAAAGTTCACAGACTTACAGTTTCACAGCCCCCCTCCCCTCCCCCCCGGCTATCCTTAAGCAAAATCCTTTAAAAGGCTCGGGTTAGGCGGCATCATTCTGGCCTAAGTGTCTTCTTTTCAAGAACGTGTACCTCACATTCCTGAAACCAAAGGAGTTGAGGCCCTGCGGTTTCTGCAATTCGCTGGTATCCGCACTCTGTTGTGCCGGCGGTCAGACGATTCGCAGGAGCGGAACGGTCGGTTTTTTTAGCCGGTCCGTCTACTTTTTTCGCCGATTCTCGACTAGGATAGCGAATCGCGCGATTTATTCTGCAAATCTGGAGAGGCTTTAGGCTGTTTGTTTTGAGTTAGTTGGGTGGAGCGAAGAGATTCCAAGGGTTGACGGCTACTCTGGCAGTGAATTTAGTTTTGGAGATTTCTCTTGACATCGAGTACTCTGTGTTATAGAGTACTCTCCACGATGGGCAGAGAGCAGGGAAAAGAGTTCAGAGACCGGAAAGTGGTGAGCGGTGGAGGCGCAAATGAACGAAACAGCGATGCCGTTGGAAGTGACGCGACTGGTGAAGCGCTTTGGTGCAACGACGGCGGTAGACGATGTGAGCCTGACGGTGAAGGCGGGCGAGTGCCTGGGGCTGCTGGGGCCGAACGGGGCGGGCAAAAGCACGGTGATCCGGAGCATCGTGGGGCAAGTCGTGCCCCAGAGCGGGAGCGTGGCGGTGTTCGGGGCGCCGGCTGGATCGACTGAGGCGCGGCTGGCCCTGGGGTGGGTGCCGCAGGAGCTGGCGATTTACCCGCGGATCACCTGCAAAGAGAACCTGGGATCGTTTGGTCGCTATTACGGCTTGAAGGGACACGAACTGCGGGAAGCAATTGCGTGGTGCCTGAAGTGGGCTGCGCTCGAGGACCGGCAAGACGAAGTTGCGAAGAAGCTCTCGGGCGGGATGAAGCGGCGGCTGAACATGGCGGCGGGAATGTTGCACCGGCCACGGGTGATGCTGTTCGACGAGCCGACGGTGGGCGTGGATCCGCAATCGCGGAACCGGATCTTCGAGATGATTGAAGCGCTCAAGGGCGGGGGGATGGCGATTATTTACACCACGCACTACATGGAAGAGGCGGAGCGGCTCTGCGACCGGATCGCAATTATCGATCACGGGCGCGTGATCGCGGCGGGCACGAAGGACGAGTTGGTGCGCGCGTCGTTTGGGACGTGCAGCCACGTGCTGGCGCGAGTAACTGGGGAGGCGCAAGCAATTGAAGCTTGGGCCGCGCGGTACGGCGGGCGCGTGTTGGACTCGACAGCGGAGTTCACGGTGGAACAGGCAACCGAGATTGCACGGCTGCTGGATGACGCAAGCAAAGCGGGCCTGGAGTTGGTGGATGTTTCGCTGCGCAGGCCCAATCTGGAAAGCGTTTTTTTGCACCTGACAGGAAGGGAGCTACGAGATTGATTTTTCATGTGGCAAGGACCGCATTGATTGCTTTGAAGCGCGACCGCGGCGCGCTGGTGCTGAGTTTTGTGCTGCCGATTGTTTTCTTCAGTATTTTTGCCGTGATCTTCGGCAAGCAGAACGGATCCACACCGAAGGTGAAGCTGATTGTTGTGGATGAGGACCAGAGCGAAACTTCGCGCGACCTGGTGAAGGGGCTTATGAGCGAGTCGTCGCTCGTAGTGAGGACGAGCCCCGCGGCGGAGAAGAAGAACGCGCCCTCACCCGCAGCCTACACAGCGGCGACGGCCGAAGCCGCAGTGAAGGCGGGCGACGCGCCGGTGGCGCTGGTGATTCCGCAGGGATTCGGGCAGCATCCGATCGCGTTTGGGCCTGGCGGAGGCGGGAGCTCGATCGAGCTGCTCAACGACCAGAGCGACACGATTGCTCCGCAGATTGTGATGGGCCTGTTGCAAAAGGCGGCGATGACGGCCATGCCAGCGTCGATGGCGGACGAAGGGATGAAGTACGCGGACGAGTATATGGGCGGGTTTACGCCTGCGCAGCGTGCAAAGGTGGACGAGGAGCTGAACGCACTGAAGAAGGAGCAAGCGAGCGGGAAGATCGGCACGGGAAACGGCGGAAACGATGCGGGCGCGGGGATTGTGGCGGTGAAGACGCGCGCGGTAGTGGGCGAGGACAAGAAGAGCCCGATGATCTCGTTCTATGCGGCGGCGATCGGCGTGATGTTTCTGCTGTTCACGGCGAGCGGATCGGCGGGCGCGCTGCTGGACGAGGCCGAAAGCGGAACGCTCGAACGGGTGCTGAGCACGCGGGTGACGATGACGAGGCTGCTCGCCGGAAAGCTGGTGTTCAACACGCTGCTGGCGTTCGTGCAACTGGTGGCGATGTTTTTGTGGGGATGGGCGGTGTTCAAGCTGGATTTCCTCAGCCATGTGCCGGGGTTTGTAGTGATGGGATTGTGCACGGCGTTTGCGGTGGCGGCATTTGGAATACTGCTGGCCAGCGCGTGCCACACCCGGGCGCAACTGGGAGCGCTGTCAACGCTGCTGATTCTGATCATGTCGTCTGTCGGCGGAAGCATGTTTCCGCGGTTCCTGATGCCGGAGTCAATGCAGAAAGCGGGATTGCTGACGATCAATGCGTGGGCGATCGACGGGTTTACGAAGGTGTTCTGGCGCGATTTGCCGGTGAGTGACTTGTGGCCGCAGGTAGCGGTGCTGCTCGCGATTGGCGTGGTGCTGTTTGTTGTGGCGCGGAGAGTGGCGCGAAGGTGGGAAGTGGCGTGAATGCGGGGAACGGGAAAGCAGGGAGTAGCCGGTAGCCAATGGGGAGTAGAAGACAGCGAGTGGTTATTGGTGTGGAAGTGACAGGAGGGTTTTGTGAGCGCAGAAACAGACAAGATGGAATTGACGGAGCGGTTGAAGCTGATTGAAAGCATGATCGCTGAAGGCCGGCGGTCAACAGGGCGATGGGGCTGGACCTTCGTGCTCTGGGGCGTGGCGTATTACGTGGCGGAAGCGTGGGCCATTTGGGGCAGAAGCTGGCTGGCATGGCCGGTGACAATGGTTGCCGCATTCGTGATTTCTTCTTTGGTGGCGTCGCGGATGAAGCATGGGCGCCCGGCGACGACGCTGGGCCGCGCTGTTGGCGCACCGTGGATCGCCATGGGCATCTCGATCATGACGGTGCTGATTGCGCTTGCCGTGAGCGGGCGATACGACCCACATGTGTATATTGCGATCATCGGAGCGATGCTGGGCACGGCACACTTGACTTCGGCCATCATTCTGAAGTGGAAGATGCAGTTTGCGTGCGCATTGGTGTGGCTGGCCGCGGGCGTGGTGGCGTGTTTTGGCTCGCAGGCGGTCGCCGGCATTGGGTTTCTCGCGGCGACCTTCCTGGGCCAGATCGTGTTTGGGATCTACGCTATGGTGCTGGAAGCGCGGCGCGGCCGGCAAGGAGAGAAGACGGAATACGCGTAACAGGAGAAGCGCATTTGCTACGCGGCCAAACAAAGGGTCAAGACTGAATGGGGGAAAGCTATGCAGGACGAGATGAGCAGACAGGATTTGAATGAGCGGTTGGCGGTGATTGAACGGATGATCGTGGAAGGGCGGATCAGGAGCGAGAGCTGGGGATGGACGTTTTTGCTGTGGGGAGTGGCCTATTATGTTGCGATTGCATGGGCCACTTGGGGACAAAGCCTGGCGGTGTGGAGCAGCACCTATAGCCGTTGGTACGCATGGCCGGTGACGATGATGGCCGCGTTGGTGCTGACTTTGGCAATCGGAATGAGAAGGGGGCACGGGGAGCCGGGAACGACCGTGATTCGCGCCATCGTCTCGGTCTGGATCTGCGCGGGAATTTCGATGATGTTTCTGTTTCCTGCGATGAGTTTCGCGGGCACACCCGTGAATCAACACAGCTTTGTGGCCATTGTGGCGGCGATGATGGGCGTCACGAATGGCGCATCGGGCTTGATCTTGCGGTGGAAGATGCAGGTTGCCTGCGCTGTGGTCTGGTGGATCACGGCCGCGGCGGCATGTTTTGGATCGGATGCGCAGCTTGCCGTCGTCTTTCTGACGGCCATCTTTCTTTGCCAGATCGCCTTTGGCATCTACGCGATGGTACTGGAGTCGCGGCGCCGCGCGCAGCATGGAGTAGCCCATGCCTGAGTTGCCGGAGTTGAATCCTGTGATTCACGGGAAGCTGCGCCTGGCGCTGCTCTCGCTGCTTTCGGGAGTCGACGAGGCGGAGTTTACGTGGCTGCGCTCGAGGACGGGCTCGACCGACGGGAACCTGGGCGCGCAGTTGATGAAGCTGGAAGAGGCAGGGTATGTCACGGTGGAGAAGCGGTTTGTGCAACGCAAGCCGCAGACGCTCTACCGCATGACCGAGGCGGGACGGGCGGCGCTGACCGAGTACGTGCAGGCCCTGAAGCAATTGCTGGGCGGAGCGATTGTGAGCTGAATGGCTGTCGCCATGCGTCCAATCCTGTGGCAGACTTGAGGAACCGGCCTTGCGGCGTGACTATCCCGATGCGGCAGGGTTCGAAGGCGTGCTTCCTCTTGAGGTAAAAGGCTGAAGTTGATTGGTGCACGGAGGAAAGATGCGGATTACATCGTCATCTCGCAGGAGAATCCTGGGGTTTCTCGCGCTTTCTGCCGCGCTGCACCTTGGCATCTCTACGATGGTCCTGAAGTGGTGGCCGCGCGCGAAGCCACAGGTGGTCGTGCACGCGACGAAGTACTACGCGCTGGCGCTCTATTATCCGGGCGGGGCGCATACGAAGTGGACGCCTGAGCCGCCGGGCCGGAAGAAACATTCCCAGGAAGTGAAGCAGACAACATCGGATCTCGCGATGAATGCGAAGCCGGCGCCTTCGGCGGGCCAGCCGGTGAGTGCGCCGCAGAGTTCTGCGGCGGGGAATGGGGCGGATCAGCAGAGCGCAAATCCGGCATTCCCTGTTTTCTCGCCGCGCCCGCCGGTGGCGGATCGGTCGCTGTTGCCGAGCTCGAACCAAGAAGTGGTTGTGGACGTGAAGGTGAGCGCGACGGGCGACGTGCTGGAGGCCACGCTGGTGAAAGGGATTGGCAACGCGCTGGACCAGGCGGTGCTGGAGACGGTGAAGACATGGCGGTTCCAGCCCGCGACGGTGAACGGCAGTCCCGTGGCTACCGAAGCGGAGCTGATTTTTCCGTTCAATCGGAGTTATCCGCGACTGCGGGGTGAGGAAGCTTGTAGCTTGTAGCCGGCAGCCGGGAGCTTGTGGTTCTCGGCGATCAGTTGCGAATGATCAGGAGGTAGTGGTCAGTGATCAGTGGTCACTGGTCATGGGCGCTGCAGCGGACTCGAGCGAGCCACGAACCCGCTGCATGATGCCGAGATAGAACGCAAGGTTGTGGATAGAGTTGAGCGTGGCGGCAAGCGGCTCGCCGGCTTGCACCAGGTGGCGTAAATAAGCGCGCGTGTAACGGCGGCAGACGGGGCAATCGCAGACGGGATCGGGTGGGGACTGGTCTTCGGCGTACTGTTTGTTCTTGATGTTGAGGCGGCCTTCGCTGGTGAAGAGCAGGGCGTGGCGCGCGGCGCGGGTGGGAAGAACGCAGTCCATCATGTCTACGCCCATGCGCGCGTACATCTCGATCTCGTCGGGATAGCCGACGCCCATGACGTAGCGCGGCTTGTCTTGGGGTAGAAGCGGCAGGACTTCAGAGATCATTTCGAGGGTGAGGTCGCGCGGCTCGCCGACGCTGAGGCCGCCGATGGCGTAACCGTCGAATTCCATTTCGATGAGTTGCTCAGTGCACTGGCGGCGAAGGTCGGGGTACATGCCGCCCTGAACGATGCCGAAGAGGGATTGCGTGCGGGCAGAAAGTTGCTGAGGGTTGCGCGACCCCACCCAAGCGGAGCTTGGATCCACCCCACGGGCGAGGACCTGCCCGCGGGGACCCCGGGGATGGGGCACTCCTTGTTGGTGAAACTCGCCCTGGGCGTGCCAGGGAACTTCATCTTTGTGGGCGCGGAAGTAATCGAGCGAGCGGCGCGCCCATGCCATGGTGAAGCGCAGGCTCTCTTCCGCGCGGTTGCGGTCGGCGGGATACTCGGTGCACTCGTCGAAGGCCATGATGATGTCGGCGCCGAGAGCGATTTGCACCTCAATGGAGTGCTCCGGCGAAAAGAAATGGCTGCTCCCGTCGAGGTGCGAGCGGAAGTGGACACCTTCCTCAGAGACTTTCCGCAATTCGTTCAGCGAGAAGACCTGGAAGCCGCCGGAATCTGTGAGCAAGGCGCGCGGCCAGCTCATGAATTTGTGGAGGCCGCCCATGCGGCGAATGGCCTCGTGACCGGGGCGCAGGTAGAGGTGATAGGTGTTGCCGAGGATGATTTCGGCACCGAGGGACTCGAGCGTCTCCTGCGCGACGGCTTTCACAGAGCCCGCGGTACCCACGGGCATGAAGACCGGGGTCTCGACGGTGGCGTGGGGCAAATGGAGCCGGCCGCGGCGGCCGCCAGCCGCGGTTTGCGCGATGAGCTGAAAGCTCGGAGTCACTCCATGATTCTATTGGGAGTCTATCGGGCAGGGACAAGCCGGCGAGTGCGCAGGGCGGCAGGGCGGGGTAGTGCGGGCGGGGCGCGCGGAAGCCGTTTGGCTATTGGCTGTCAGCGTTCGGGTTTGAAGCGAGTTCCCTCGTATCGCTTGCCCAGTGCGGGCTTTGGATGGGAACGACGGCTGGGGTGGTCGATTCGCGATTGGCCGGCAGGCTGGCGAGGAGTTGGGCCACGGCACGCCCGGTGCGGGGATCGCACAGGTGCGGCGCGACTTCATGGAGAGGGACGAGGACAAAGGCGCGCTGGGTAAGGCGTGGATGCGGGATTTCCAGGGCGGCTTCGCTGAGAACCAGGTCGCCATAGAAGAGGATGTCGAGATCGAGCGTGCGCGGGCCGTCGGGAAGTCCTGTGATGCGGTCGCGGCCGAATTCGCGCTCGAAGGTGAGAAGAGCGCCAAGGAGCTCGAGCGGGCCAAGATCGGTCTCAAGGGCAATGACAGCGTTGAGAAATCGGGGTTGATCGGGGAGACCGACGGGCGCGGTGGAGTAGAGCGATGAGCGCGCCTGAATGTGGCCGATGGAAGCGAGCCGGCCCGCGACGCCGGCGAGCGTGACGTCGGGAGGGCCGGCCGGGCTGGGCAGGTTGGCGCCGAGAGCGATATAGGCGAGGGACATGCTGAAGTAAAGATTAGCGGAGCCGGCAGGGCGAGCGGAATCAGCTGTGGGGGGCCCCTCGACATTCGCATTTCCAACCTTTGCGCCGCGTGGAAGCGCGCCGGGAAAAGATGGGGCGAGCGGCGATCTGGTAGCATCGGTCTTCGGAGAATTTGCATATGGATAATTTGAACAGCGCGGCGTTGGGAGCACGGCGTAATGAAGACATCGCGCTCGACCTGATGAAGTTTGTGGCGGGCACGGCGGGCGTGGGAAGGCCGGCTTCGCCATCCACCGGATTCACTGGAGCTGGCGCGGCCAAACCGGAAGAGCACGTGAAGGAGTTGCTGGATCTCTACAGCCGCTGCCTGAAAGCCGTGGAAGGAAAAGCCCCGGAGAAAGAGGCAGCGAAATAGCAAGCGAAAGACAGCTGCGCGTGGCCGTGGCCGGCGCCGGAGTGTTCGGGCGAAATCACTTGCGCGTGATGCGTGAGTTGGAGACAGCAGGCGGGGGCGTGGCGCTGGTTGCGGCGGTGGATCCGGACACAACGCGCGCGGCCGATGCGGCAAAGCAGTATGGGATTCCAGTTTTCGCGAGCATCGACGAGTTGCTGCAAGCGGACTTGAAACTAGATGCGGCGTGCGTTGCGGTGCCGACGGTGAAGCATCATGAGGTGGCGGCCGCACTGCTGGATGCGGGACTGGACCTGCTGGTGGAGAAGCCGCTGGCGGCGAATGTCGAAGAAGCAGACGATTTGATTGCGCGTGCTGAGCGCGGCGCGCGCATTTTGCAGACGGGACATCTGGAGCGGTTCAACCCGGCGGTGCTGGCGGTGGAACCGAAGCTGAAGCGGCCGATGTTTTTTGAGGCGCACCGGCTGAGTGTATTTACTCCGCGCTCGCTGGACGTGGATGTGGTGCTGGACCTGATGATCCACGACCTGGATATTGTGCTGACATTCGCCGGATCGCCGGTGCGCGAGGTGCGCGCCGTGGGGCTGCCGATCCTGTCTCCCAAGGTGGACATTGCGAATGTGCGCGTGGAGTTCGAGTCGGGCTGCGTGGCGAACTTCACGGCGTCGCGCGTCTCGACCGAGCGAGTGAGGAAGCTGAGGTTTTTTGAGCCGCGGCAGTATGTGTCGATCGACTATGCGCGGCGGGATGTGCTGGTGATTCGGGTGGAGGGCAGCGGGGTTATTGGAGATAGCGGAGATAGCCAGGTTGGCGATGAGCATCGCCTCCCACCCGGCTCGTCGGCGCAACTGGCGCAGACGGCTGCGGAGTTCGTAGCCACGGGGAAGCTCGATCCAGCGGCGATTCAATCGTTGATGGGGTCGGGGAAGATTCCGGCGGGGCTGGTAATGAAGGTTCTCGCCGCAAAGAACGATCCGGAAAAGCTGAAGGAGATTGCGAAAGGACTGGCCGCGTCGCAGGATGGGCCGGCGCCGGGACTGGGCTTTGTGAAACCGGATGTGACGCCGGGCGAGCCGTTGAAGCTCGAGATTGAGTCGTTCCTGGAATCGGTGCGGACGCGGCGCGAACCGAAGGTCACGGCGCGGCAGGGACGGGCGGCATTGGAGCTGGCGCTTACGATTCAAGCATCGATGGCGGCGCATGCGGAGCGGGCGGGGCTTGGGGATTTTTTCAAAGGCAGCTGCTAGCTGCTAGGTGCCAGCTTTCACCAGTCGGCTATCAGCTTCAATCACAGCCGGCTAGTCGAGGCTGCAGCGCTTGTTTGGGCGACTGTGACTGTTCGCCAAGTGTCACATCACTGAAGTCTGAGCCAAGCTAACTGCGCGAGGCCGTCGGCCGCCAGCGGCGGACATGGTCGCAGTACGCCACATAGTCAGATCCGAAGCTGCGGTGGAGCGTGGGTTCTTCGTAAATCACGACAAAAAGATGCGTGGCCAGGATGAAGAGCGCGAGGAAGGCGAGCAGGACAGCGGATTGATAGTAGAGAGCAGTTCCAGCGAGAACGAGAGCTGCGCCCATGTACATCGGATTGCGAACAAAGCGGTAGGGTCCGCGGACGACGAGGCGGCGTGGCGGATCGAAAGGCGCTGGAGTGCCTTTGCCGATGAAGATGAAGGCGCTGATGCAGGCGAGGGCAAGCAGCGCGCCGCCGCTGCCAATGACGAGGCCAATAATCTGTGGCCAGCCCAGACTGATCGGGTGGACAATCCCGCTCCACGCGAGGAGCCGCGCTGGCAGATAGATGAACAGGAGCCCGACAAAGATGGTGGCGTAAGTGAGGGTGCGAACAAGTACGAACATGGGGGCTCCTTTCAGCTATCGGTTTTCAGTTGTCAGTTCTCAGTTGTCAGTCATTCAGTGATCGCTGCTGGCGTGGCCCCCGGCCGTCAGGAGACCGACGGTGCCAGGGACCGGCGGCAGTTGGGGCCAGCGCTACGCCGCAATGCCGAGAACGCGGTTGACGAAGCCGACGATGTACTTCCAGACCAGGTAGTAGGCGGCGACGCCGCAGCAAAAGCCGCAGGCGATGAGTACGTAGGGGATCTGGAGGGCCTGGAACCAGGTAACGCTGGTAGCTCCGAACGCGACCACGCCCGAGGCATGTGCGATGAAGGCTCCTGCAGGCAACAGCAAGAAGGGCAGAATAGCGCCGTGCACCCCCACGTTGAGGTGAGTGTGCTCATGCGAACCGAGCCAAAGCACGCTCCACAATCCCCACACCACGGGAACAAGAGCTAAAGGAAAAACGAGCCCCCGCTCAATGGGCACCGGCACTTGCAGCACGAGGCGCAGCACGATGAACGCCGTGAGCATCAGCGGCAGGATGAGAGTTGGCACAAAGATTCCGGCGAGATAGGCGCGAAGGTATGGATGGGTGGACATGGTGAAGCTCCTTTCAGTCGCTTCAAGCTGTCAGCTCTCAGCTTTCAGCTTTCAGCTCACAAGTAATAGAGAAAGACCGGGATCGTGGCCGGGAATGAGGCCGCGAAAACGATGAGGCCGGCAAGAAGCGCCAGGTCGAACCAGTTGCGGCGCAGCGAGCCTGACGCCGGCGCTGCGGGTTCGGTATCGAGGCGCCGGAGCACCGAGGGCCAGAGGTCGCGAGCCGGCTCGACATCCGGCTCGACCGGCGGAAGGGCCTGAGTGAGCAGTTCCTTGATCCGATCGTCGTCGATTCGCTTTCCGGGGTGTGCATTCATGGCTTGATTCCTTGTCGTTCCAGATCTTTTCTCAACAATCGAAGGGCGCGAAAGACGCGCAGTTTCACGGCGGTGACCGTAATGCCGAGTGCGGCGGCCACTTCTTTGTGCGGCTGTTCCTCAACAACGGCGAGAATTGCCGCAGTGCGCAGGCGATAAGGCAATCGCGCGAACGCCTGCGCGGTTCTGCGGCGAATGTCGGCAGTGACGCCGGGATCGGCCGCGGGCGCGGAGGGAAGATCGGCAAGAACCTGATCGGTGAGCTCAACTTCAGGCCGCCGCGCGCGGAGCCAGTCGAGTGCAGCGCGCGTGGCAATGCGACGCGCCCAGGGCTCGAAAGAACGTTCGGACTGAAAACGCGCATGTGCGCGATGGATGCGCCAGAACGTCTCGACCGTGAGATCTTCAGCGGCCGACGGATCGCGGACGATGCGCAGGATCCAGCCATAAACGGCGCGCTGATGCGTGCGGAAGAGCGATTCGAATGCGTCGAGATCACCTTGCTGAAAGAGATCCAGCACGCTGCTCGCTCGTTCCGGCATCCGTCTTCCCTTTCTGATTGGGTTTACGCGTGTGACCGCAGAAAGGTTACACCGAAACCGTGGTCAGGGGTCAGTGATCAGGGGAAGAGCGGGGTTAGCGGAGTTGGCGGAGTTATTCCGCAGAGGTGAGGCGCCTGGGCATCATCGGCGCGGTTGGATCTGTCGAACCAGGTGTCGGAATCAAGGCCTCGGAGAGCTCCTGATTTGCGATGCAGGACGAGACTGGGGTTGCCTGATCTAAAGCGATTTTGCATGGTGGCGGATTGTTGACAGCGAAGGAATGCGGCGATTAGAGTGGGCCGCTGAGGGCACAAGAAACTCTACGCACGGAAGTGCAACCGATGATTTTGTGGTTCATTCGGGGGCCATCCCACCCTTGCGGCAAAGACAAAGGCGCCCGCAAGGATGGGGCAGCGAGACGGGAGAGGACGACGATGATTGGAATGCGGATGGTGATGACGGGGCTGGTTGTGCTGGGAGCGGCGAGGCTGGTGCCGGCGCAGACTGGGGAGAAGCCTGCGTACCTGAATTCGAATCTGCCTGCCGAACAGCGCGCTGCGGACCTGGTGCACAGGATGACTCTCGAGGAGAAGGCGAGCCAGCTGGTGAACCAGGCGCGCGCGATTCCGCGGCTGGGCGTGCCGGGCTACGACTGGTGGAGCGAGGCGCTGCACGGCGTGGCTGTGAACGACACCACTGAGTTTCCGGAGCCGATCGGGCTGGCGGCGACCTTCGACACCGCGAAGATTCACGAGATGGCCGTGGACATCAGCACCGAGGCACGGGTTGTGCATGAGCAATCGTTGGCCGCGAATGGCGGGGACAGCGTCATTTTTCATGGGCTGGATTTCTGGGCGCCGAATATCAACATTTTCCGTGATCCGCGGTGGGGGCGCGGCCAGGAGACGTACGGCGAGGATCCGTTTTTAACGGCGCGGATGGGCGTGGCGTTCGTGACGGGAATGCAGGGCGACGATCCGCATTATTACCGGGTGATCGCAACACCCAAGCACTTTGCCGTGCACAGCGGGCCGGAACCGACACGTCACAAGGCCGACGTGACGGTGAGCAAGCATGATGAACTCGACACGTATCTGCCGGCATTTCGCGCGGCGGTGACGGAGGGCAAGGCTGACAGCGTGATGTGCGCCTACAACAGCATCAATGGAGAGCCCGCGTGCGCGAACGAGTTCCTGCTCGATGACCAGCTTCGCGGCAAATGGGGATTTCAGGGATACGTGGTGTCGGATTGCGGAGCGGTGCGCGACATCTTCGAGAATCACCACTACGAGCCGACCCAGGCGCAGGCCTCGGCGATCAGCCTGGAGCGCGGGATGGACAACGAGTGCGTAGATTTTCGCGCCAAGGTCACCGACGATCACGACTACAAGCCGTATCTTGACGCAGTGAAAGAGGGATACCTGAAGGAAAGCGAGATCGACACGACGCTGATCCGGTTGTTTACGGCGCGCGTCAAGCTGGGGATGTTCGATCCGCCGGAGATGGTGCCTTATACAAAGATCGACTCAAGCGAACTGAATAGCGCGGCGCATCGCGAGCTGGCGCTGAAGCTGGCCAACGAGTCGATGGTGCTGTTGAAGAACGACGGCGTGTTGCCGCTGAAATCGACTGGGACAAAGATCCTGGTGGTGGGGCCGCTGGCGGATCAGACGCCTGTGCTGCTGGGCAACTACAACGGGATTCCTGCGCACACGGTGTCGATCCTGGAGGGAATGAAGAAAGAGTTTGCGGGCGACACGATCAACTATGTGCAGGGAACGGGATTCCTGAGCAAGCAGACCGAGCCGGTGCCGAACGCGGTGCTGACAACGGAGGGGCAACCCGGCGCGAAGGCCAGCTATTTCAGCACAAACATCGTCGGGTTCACGAACAATGAGAGCTCGATAGGGACTGCGCTGGCGACCCGCATCGAGGCGGGAATCGATACGACGGCTGAGACGGTGCCGGCCGCCGCAGCCGACGCCAAGCCGCTGACAGTGAAATGGGAGACAACGCTGACACCGAAAGAGACGGGCGATTACAGCCTGGGGATCGAGACGGATGGGTTCTTCCGGCTGTTTCTTGACGGCAAGAGTGTGAGCAATGCGAACTATCCGCACGGAGTGGAGGCGCACATGGGCCAGGTTCATCTTGAAGCGGACCAGCCGTACCGAGTGGTTGTGGACTATCAGCGGACCGATGACAATGCGCCACTGTACGTGAGGCTGTTGTGGCACAAGGTCGATCGGAGCGTTGATCCCGCAGTGGTTGTGGCCGCGCAAAACGCAGACGTTGTGGTGGCTGTGGTGGGAATCACCAGCAAGCTGGAGGGCGAGGAGATGCTGGTGAGCGAGCCGGGCTTTAAAGGCGGCGACCGGACGAGCCTGGATTTGCCGGAGCCCGAGCGCAATCTGCTTGAAGCGGTGGAGACTGCGCAAAAGCCGCTGGTGGTGGTGTTGACCAACGGCAGCGCACTGGCGGTGAAGTGGGCAAATGAGCACGCGAACGCGATTCTCGATGCGTGGTATCCCGGCGAAGAAGGTGGAACGGCGGTCGCGGAGACGCTTTCGGGAGCGAATGATCCTGCTGGACGACTGCCGGTGACGTTCTACAAGAGCGCGGATCAGTTGCCGCCGTTCGAAGACTACGCAATGAAGGGAAGGACGTATCGCTACTTCAGCGGGACGCCGCTTTATCCATTCGGCTATGGACTCAGCTATACAAAGTTCCGTTACAGCGATTTGAAGGGGCCCAGCGGCGCGGTGCATGCGGGGGACACGGTTGTGGTGCAAGCGACGGTGACGAATACAGGACCGCGTGCGAGCGACGAAGTGGCGCAATTGTATTTGAGTTTTCCGCCGGTTGCCGGCGCGCCATTGCGTGCGCTGCGGGGATTCGAGCGCGTGCACCTGGAGCCGGGCGCATCAACGACGGTGCATTTTGAGCTGAAGCCGCGCGACCTGTGCATGGTCACCGAGGCGGGCGAGCCGGTGGTCGCTGCGGGCGATTATCACGTAAGCATCGGCGGAGGGCAGCCGATCGCCGGAACCGAGAGGGTGGCTGGCGGCTTCGCGGTTGAGGGCACGCTGACACTTCCGGAGTAACTTATTTTGATTCGGCAAGATGAGGCGACTCCAGTTCCTGGAAGGCATGGTTTTTGGCGGCGCTTGCGTCAAGGGGTGGTCGAGCCGCCGTCCCAGAATTGAGAAGCAGGATCGCGAAACCTATAAGTTATTTAGTTACATATAGATATGCGAGGACGGATGTCACCGGAGCTCACCGGTGAGCATGGGTAAAGGCCGCGATCTTCCACATCCGTTTGGGCCGCCGGGTGTAGACTTTGCTGTAGCCCGGTTTCAATTTCCTCACCGCCGGGTAAACAACCGTGGAACGTTGCGGTTGTTGAGGTTTTATGGACGCCATATTCTCCGGATCGTCTTTCTCCAGCCAAAATCCATCTCCATTTCAGTTCAGAAGTTGCACCGTTGTTGAGTCTTCCAGCCGGAGGCCCAGGCGGACCCGGAATTTCTCCGGCCGTCGTGGAGATTTCTGATGGCCGATCTTGCGACGGCAGTTCCAGTCATTTCATCGACTCGTTCCCTCACTGAGCGCAGCCCTAAGAGAAATTCGAGCCAGGCCGGTGTGTGGATCTTCGCGCTGGCCTTGTTGAGCGGGCTGGCTTACATCGGCGTTCACGTCGCCAAAGATCTGGACAGTGTGACCGTTACGAGCATCTGGCCTTATCTTCTGCTAGGGCTGGCGTTGGTGATCGCGCTCGGGTTTGAGTTTGTGAACGGTTTTCACGATACGGCGAACGCGGTGGCCACGGTGATTTATACAAATTCACTGGCGCCGAACATTGCCGTGGTGTGGTCTGGACTTTGCAACCTGGCGGGCGTGCTGTTTTCTTCGGGCACGGTGGCGTTCGCCATCATTACGCTGCTACCGGTGGAGCTGATTCTCAAGGTCAGCTCGGGCGCTGGCTTTTCGATGATCTTTGCGCTGCTGATCGCCGCAATTCTTTGGAATCTGGGCACATGGTGGTTTGGTTTGCCGGCATCGAGCTCGCACACCATGGTCGGGTCGATCATTGGAGTGGGGCTGGCTAATCAGTTCATGAATCCGAACTCGGGAAGCTCTGGCGTGGATTGGCAGCAGGCGATCAAGGTTTTCAAGGTTCTGTTGGTATCGCCGCTCCTGGGATTTACCCTGGCCGCGCTTTTGATCTTTGTGTCAAAGCGGCTGATCAAGTTTCCTTCACTTTATGAAGCTCCGACGAATCATCAACCGCCTCCCTGGCCGATTCGCGCATTGTTGCTTCTGACTTGTTCCGGAGTAAGTTTTTCTCACGGTTCGAACGATGGGCAAAAGGGTATGGGTCTGATCATGCTGATTTTGATCGGGACCGTCCCCACCGCATACGCGCTGAATCACGCTGTGAGCCCGATGGAGGTGCAGAGCTTCATCGCCGCTTCAGAGCAGGCGGGGCACATCCTCGACCAGCACGTGAATCCGGAGGTGGCTCTTGATCCGGATGCGCGCGCCGAGGTGACCAAGTACATCCAGACGAAACAGTTCCAGCCCGACACCCTGCTGGCTGTGGGCCTGCTGGTGAAGGAAGTGAATCATGAGGTTGTGGGATACAAGAGCTTCAAGTCGGTTCCAGCGCGCGACCAAGCAAATGTACGCAACGACATGTACTTGACCGGCGCGGCTCTGCGGCAGATGGAGCAGGCGCACAACCCAGCCTTCAGTGCGGCGGAGACAGCCGTGCTGAAAAATTATGAGAACAAGCTGGATAAGAGCACCAAGTACATTCCTAATTGGGTGAAAGTGGCAGTGGCGCTGGCGCTTGGCCTGGGCACGATGGTCGGCTGGAAGAGAATTGTCATCACCGTCGGCGAAAGGATCGGCAAGCAGCACCTGAGCTATGCGCAAGGCGCGAGCGCCGAGGTTGTCGCGATGGTGACGATCTTTGCCGCCAACATGTGGGGACTGCCGGTCTCTACCACGCATATCCTCAGCTCAGGCGTGGCGGGAACCATGGCCGCTAATGGCAGCGGACTGCATTTGTCGACGGTGCGGAATATCGCGGCGGGATGGGTGTTCACGCTGCCGGCCGCAGCGCTGCTTTCGGGCGCGCTTTACTTCCTGTTCCATACATTCTTCTGAGCGACCGGGCTCTGAAATTGAAGGGCGTCCGACGGGGCCGGGCGCCTTTTGTTTGCGCGCAGGTTGGCCGGAGTTCCGGACTATTGGGCTGCATCCGATTCGAACAATCGGAGGATTTCCGGATTGCCAGATTGAGCGGCGAGTTGTTTGAAGGGACGGCCCTGGGTATCGCTGGCTTGGCGAAGCGCTGGAAATCGCTGAAGGAATCGACGAACCCAATCGATGTGGCCTCGCTGGATCGCGAACGCGAGGTCAGCAAGCTCGATCCCGAGAAAGGCGCCCATCTCGCGGAGATACTCAATCGCCCATCCCGCAGGCGTCGCCCCGAATTGCGAGTCGGTAGCGTTGACTGCCGCGCCTTGCTGCACGAGGAACTTGACGACGGGGCGATGCCCACCAAGCGCTGCATAGTGAAGGGGCGTTGCACCCTCTTCATCTTTCTGGCTGACCCATGCCGGATGGTCGCGAACGATGACCTTTACGTCTTCCAATGCACCGCACTTTGCAGCATCGATCAGCTTTTCGAACTCATCCATCGGGGACCTCCCTGCGGGAGAGCAGTGAGTTTGAGAATACCGCGGTATGCCGCAGCGGCTGGTGTGATTGTCGTTCTGAACTGCTTTGAGGTGAGTGCGCAGGATTGCGATTCGGAGAAAAGCGCATTCAGCGCTTCTATTTTGGAAGCAAGAGCGGCGCCAGGTTGGGGAAAGAGGCAGAGGGAAAGGCACATCCGGTACCATACAGAATGGCGCCTGAGTTCTGACGGGGTGCCTGATGCGCACATGAGCCTGAAAGCAAAGCTTGAAGCCGTGATTTATGCCGTTGACGAGCCGGTGATGCCGGCCCAACTGGCCGCGTTGTTTGCTGACGAAGCGTTGGAGTGGAAGGCCGAGCAGGATGCCGCGGCGGCGGAAGTCCGCGAAGCGGCGCCGGAAACGCCGCAGAATTCAGCGTCGCAGCTCAACGATGCTTTTCCCTACCTTGAGCTGGAGCCGGTTGCAACTGGCGAGGCGGGAGAGGAAAGCAAAGCTGCGGGCGAAGACGTTGAAGATGAGAGCTCGCAGTCAAAGAGACTAGAAGATTCTGTGCTAGCTCCGCAAGAAACGGAATCATTGCCTGAGACCGGCGAAGCGAACGCGGAACCTGCTGCGGAACCCGGACCAACGGACGAGGCTGCGATCGAAGCGGAGGCAAAACGGGCTGCGAAGTTGCGCGAGCGCGAGGTTCGCGCCGTAATCAGGCAACTGCTGGACGAGCTCATCGCAGAGTACGCAGCGGACGGGCGCGGCATTGAGATTCGCGAGATTGCCGGCGGATATCGAATGGCTACGAAGCCGGAATGCCACGATGCGGTGCGCTCGTTTGTGAAGAGTCAGAAACCGCCGCTCAAATTGTCAATGCCGGCGCTGGAGACACTGGCCGTGATTGCCTACAAGCAGCCGGTGACAGCGCCGGAGGTGAACGAAATTCGCGGCGTGGATTCATCGGGGGTTTTTGGGTCGCTGCTGGCACGCAAGCTAATCACCACGGCGGGACGCAAACCGGTCGTGGGCCGGCCGATTCTTTATAAGACCACGCGCGAGTTCCTTTTGCGCTTCGGGTTGAAAGATGTTTCTGAGCTGCCGTCGATGGAGGAGTTTGAAAAGATGGCCGCCAGCGAACTGGAGGAGCCGGAATCGGAAGCGAACGCGGAAACGGCGGCGCCTGCGACCGAGGAGTTCAACCCCGATCTTAGTGTCGAGCAGAATGAGCCCGCGCCGGAATCGGAATCTAACCTAGACGGCTCAACACAAAGTGGCGAGCGCGCACCGGGCGATCCCGAGTAATCAGGAACCGAGGCTTTCCCATGACGGAAAAAGTAAAACGGAAATCGGCCGCGCCTGCGGCAAAGCGCGCGTCTGCCTCAGTGGAGTTAGCGGCGCGGGCGAAAGAAACCGGCGCGAAGACGAAGAAGGCCGCGGCCAAAAAGAAAGTGGCGACGCCGAAGCCTGCCAAGGCAGGGGCTGCGAATGCCAAGCCCGGGAAGGGCGTGAAGGCCGCCACAACAAGGGCCAAGCCGACGGTCGAGCGCGTGAAAGAGCGCGCCTCAAAGGGGAGCGAGGCCAAACCGAAGGCTGCAGCTCCGGCAACGAAGGCTCGGAAGACGAAAGCCAAAGTTGAGGTGAGTTTCGCCGGATATGGGATTGGCGACCCGGTTGTTGATCCGGTCGGGGACACGACGGATGGCGAAGGCCGAACCTACACGGGCGAAGCCAAAGCTCACGCGAAGGTGGAGATGGAGGCGTTTCGGGCCGACACGAACCTGGCGGCGATGGACGCGGGCCTGGAAGCCGGACCCGGGCGCGGAGCGGCACGACTGGCGAAGGAAGAACGCGCAAGGCAAGCGGCGAAGGACGCGGCGGCGGCGACAGATACGGAGGCCGCGGCTGACTTTGCAGGTGCGGACGAGGCGCGGGAACCGGGGAAGCTCGAACGGCTGCAGAAGATTTTGTCGAAGGCTGGAGTTGCCAGCCGCCGGCGCGCGGAAGAGATGATCGTAGCGGGCCGCGTGATGGTGAATGGGCAAGTGGTGACAACGTTGGGAAGCAAGGCCGATGCTGCGCGCGACCATATTCGCGTGGACGGAAAACTGCTGCATGGCGCGGAGCGGCACAGGTATTTCCTGCTGAACAAGCCGAAGGGCTTCGTGACCACGGTGAGCGATCCCGAAGGCCGGCCTACGGTGATGAAGTTCTTCGCGAAGATGCAGGAACGGGTGTATCCGGTGGGAAGGCTCGACTACCAGAGCGAAGGCCTGTTGTTGATGACCAACGATGGCGAGCTGGCCAACTTGCTGACGAAGGCCGGATCGGGAGTGGAGAAGACATACCTGGTGAAGGTTGCTGGACAACCAAGCGAGGCGGAACTGGAGCGGCTGCGCGGCGGTCTGGCGATCGAGAGGGGCGAGAAGGGCTCGGAGCATGTGCAGACGGCGCCGGCGCGAGTACATCAGGTACGCCATGGCGACAACCCCTGGTATGAGGTGGTGCTGACCGAAGGACGAAACCGCGAGTTGCGCAAGATGTTCGCGGCCATCGGACATTTTGCCGAGAAGATTCGGCGCGTGGGATACGGGCCGCTCGTGCTGGACGTGGAGCCGGGGAAGATGCGCGAGCTGTCGACGGATGAAGTGAACGCTCTGCGATTGACCGCTGAGGGCAAGATCAAGCCGCGGCGTGTGAATCTTGACCGGGTGCTGCCGAAGGAGGCAGGGATTGCGGCGGAGAAGCGCGGCAAATTCCGCGAACGCCGCAACCAGGCTGCGAAGCCGCGCTTTGAGAGGCCAGCGGGACAATTCGGCCGGAAGGAACAGCGCGGGCAGAAGCCTTGGGGGCCGGGTGATCGTCCGGCGGGTCAAGGTGAACGTCCGCAGGGTCAGGGCCCGGCGCGTGAACCGAAGAAGGAATGGCAGCCGCGGGACCGGGAGTTTCGCGAGCGCGGAGAGAGAAGGCCGTTTGCAGGTGGAGAACGGCGCGAACGTGGAGAGAGAAGGCCGTTTGGCGGCGGAGAACGGCGCGAGCGCGGTGGGGCGCCGTTTCAGGGCGGAGGGAAGCCCTTTCGTGGTGGCGAAAACTCTTCGCCACGGATGGAGAGCGGTCCGCGAGGACCCCAGGCTTGGGGCGACCGTGGGCGGCGCGAAGGGCAGCGCCCGTTTGGTGCGAAGCCAGGTTTCAAGAAGCCGGGATTTAGCGGGCCTCCGCGGCGCGAGGGCGGTCCACGGCGTGAGGGTGGTCCACGGCGTGAGGGTGGAGGAGGCCGCTTCGATGGCGAGCGGCGTAAGCCATTTCCGCCACGCGGTGAGCGGCCGGCTTTCCCGCGAAGTGAAAGGCCGCAGTTCGGACGCGGAGAGCGGCCAGCCCTCGAACGGGCCGGCGAGGGAAAGCCACGGTTCGAAGGCGGAAAGAGCAAGGGCTTTCAGACGGGTGCGAAGTTTGGCGCGAAGCCGGGAGGGTTTGGCAAGTTTCGTGGCCAAGGCGGGCGCGACCGAAAGCCCGGATTCTCGCGGCCCGGCGGGCAGCGCGGCGGTTGGAAGCGGGGTTGAACGGCAGGCGAATGGCCCCTTTGTCTGTCTGCGGCTTATGAGGAGACCATGTGGCAAATACATTCGGCACAGACATTCTGATACAAGCGCTGGATCCGAAGGCAGCGGCGGGCTTCTATGTGAAGGAACTGGGCTTCACAATCACCGGTGAGCATGATCGGTGGATTGACCTGCACGGGGACCACATCAACCTGTTTATTGAAGAGGGACCGGCGCTTGGCCCTGTGCTGGAGGTGACAGTGGCTGACGTGGAAGAGGCCAAGGCGCGGTTGGTGGCGAGTGGATGCGAGATCGTGAAAGATGAGCCGGAATTTCCTCGCTGCTATGTGAAGGACCCCTACGGGCTGATTTACAACCTGACGAAGTAATTTGTTACTGGCACCTATAAAAGGAAGTAGCATGTCTTTCGACTCGTCGCTCGCAAAAAATTCGAGCGACCTCGCTCAGGATGACAATCCCATAATTCCTTTCCGAAGGCTACGCGGATTTTTCTGCGCGGAAACGGCGCATGCGGCCAACGAGTGAGGCCGGGCCGCTGACCGTGAGGCGGACAAGGTTGCCCTCGTATTCGCGGGTGTGAATGATCATGCCGGCTTCAACGGCTGCGAGCGCAGCGCCTTCGTGCTGCGGAATGCGGAATTCTGCATCAACGACGGGATCGGAGCGCAGAGCGGCGTCGATGGCGGCGAGGAGAGACTCGACACCTTCGCCGGTAAGCGCCGACGCGGGCGTTACCGCGCTTTCACCTTTTGGGCAGGTGTTGGTGCGAGACAGCAAGGCCGCGCGCTCGTCTTCAGAGAGCAGGTCGATTTTATTCAGGACTTCGATGCGGGGCTTGGCAAGAGATTCGAGCTCGCCAAGGACTTTTTCGACCTGGGCTTTTTGCTCTTCGCCATAGCTTGATGAAGCGTCGCGCACGTGAATGAGTACTTCAGCCTGCTCGACTTCTTCGAGCGTGGCGCGAAAGCTGGTGACCAGCGTGTGGGGAAGATTGCGGATGAAGCCGACCGTGTCAGACAGCAGCACGCGCCGGCGGCTGGGCAGTTCAACGGCGCGCAATTTGGGGTCGAGCGTGGCGAACATGCGGGACGAGGAAAGCACCTGCGCACCGGTGACGCAGTTGAACAACGTGCTTTTGCCCGCGTTGGTGTAGCCGACGAGCGCGACGGTCGGGACGGGAACGGCTTCGCGGCGCTGACGCTGCTGGCGGCGCACGCGACGGACGCCTTCAAGGTCGAGCTTGAGTTGATCGATACGGCGCTGAATGCGGCGACGGTCGGTTTCGAGCTGTGTTTCGCCGGGCCCGCGGGTGCCGATGCCGCCGCCTAATTGCGACATGGCTTTGCCGCGGCCGGTGAGGCGCGGGAGCATGTACTCGAGCTGCGCGAGTTCCACCTGCAATTGGCCTTCGCGGGTGCGGGCGTGGCGAGCAAAGATGTCGAGGATGAGCTGCGTGCGATCGAGGACGCGGCAAGGCAACGCGGCCTCGAGGTTGCGCAGTTGCGTGGGCGAGAGGTCGTGATCGAAGAGAACGAGGTCAGCTTGCGTGGAGGCCGCGATGCCGGCGATCTCTTCCACTTTGCCGGAGCCGATGAGCGTGGCCGGATCGGGCTTGGGGCGGCGCTGCATAAGTTCAGCGACGACCTGACCGCCGGCGCTCAAGAGGAGCTCGCGAAACTCCGCGAGAGATTCTTCGGCGCCGAGGTCCGGAGATCCGTTTGTGCGGTTCCTGGAGTTCTGTAAGCGAGAGGTTTGTTGAGAAGGAGATGGCGGAGACGGAGGGGCGGCCGACGGATCTGATTCCCGGCACACTTCCGCGGCTCGTGCGCTCAACGCGCTTGCGTAGTTGGCGCGCGGGCGAATCCCGAATGCCACCCCCACCAGGATGGCGCGCTCGCGCCGGTCGTGAGTGAGGTCAGGAACGGCCGCGGATGGTACGCGCTTTCCATGCCTCCGCCCGCTTGGCGCGGTGGATGGCGAGACTCCAGGACCGCTGCGAACGCTGCCCATCCGGTACGCCTCGCCCTTCAAGTCGAGGACGCTCCGCCGCTATCGCTGTTCCGCGGTCGACTGAGAAATCGTCGACACCGGTACGGGCGACGGACCCATTCCCGTCGTAACAGCAGCCGGGCGATGTTCGCTATGGATCACGCTCCGGTTGCTTACCACGGTTGATATCGCGTGTTTGAAAATCAACTGTTCCTGGCTATTGTTCTCCAGGAGCACGGAATATTTGTCGAAGGACCGGATTTTCCCGGTCAGCTTCACTCCGCTGACCAAATAAATCGTAATCGGGGATTTGTCCTTCCGAACCGTGTTCAGAAAGGTGTCCTGAATATTTTGTGCCGGCTTGTTCTCCATGTGCCGATCTCCTGCTTTCTTCTTGAAGTTGTGTGCAACTGCTCTTGCCTCGTGAAACAGACTAGCGGGGGCGGCTCCGGAATTCCCGGCGCCGGTAAATCCCGCAATAATCCAACATTATAAAGGTTTTTGATGCATTTGAACCGCGGGAAGGGTGCACGAAGCTTCGCCGGAAGTCACCCTGGGTAACTCCGGGAAAATGAATTGGGGAGTGTGCCATTTTTTGACGCCACGAAAGAGTCACGCAGAGGGCTAAGGAACCAAAGGGTTTAGCGGAAATAGACTCCGCAGGGGTTTCCGCTATCTCAAGCCGGGGCACTGCCGATTCATTGGCTGATAGCATCGATGTGTGCAAGAAATTGACATTCCAACCGCTCATTCGGCCCACGCCGCGCAGCCTGCGCACCCCAACGTGCCGATGCTGGACTTGAAGCGACAATATCGTGTCCTCCACCAGGAACTGTTAGATGCGCTAGGGCGCGTGCTGGAGACGCAGGAGTTCATTCTTGGCGAGCATGTTGCGGCGTTTGAGCGCGCTGCGGCGGAGCAACTGGGCGTCGCGCATGCACTGGGATGCTCCTCGGGTACGGATGCGCTGTGGCTAGCTCTCGCCGCGGCCGAGATTGTGCCTGGACAGGCGGTGGTGACCACTCCTTTCAGTTTTTTCGCCTCGGTGAGCTCAGTTCTGAGGGCCGGGGCAACGCCGGTGCTGGCCGACATTGATCCGGTCACGTTCAATCTTTCGCCCAGAGCTGTGGATGCAGTTCTCAACGGCTCACGCGGAACCTATGTGCGCGCGATATTGCCTGTGCACCTGTACGGCCAGTGCGCCGACTGGGATTGTTTTGCGGAGCTTGGGCGGAAGCGCGGCCTGATCCTGATCGAAGACGCGGCGCAGGCGTGGGGCGCGGCCTGGAAGGGGAAGAAAGCAGGCGGGCTGGGCGACGTGGCGGCGTTCAGTTTTTATCCCACCAAGAATTTGAGCGCGGCAGGCGATGCGGGGATGGTGACAACCAACTCCGCAGAGTTGGCTGAGCGCGTGAAAATGCTGCGCCAGCATGGAATGCGGCGTCGCTACCACCATGACGAGCTCGGTTGGAATACACGCATGGATGGATTCCAGGGCGCGGTGCTCCAGGTGAAGCTCAAGTACATTGAGGCGTGGAATGAGGCGCGCCGCACGCTGGCTGCGCGCTACCATGCTCTGTTCGCGAAGGACGGGTTGGCGGAGGCCGGGCCGTATCCCCAGCAGGGAGTGGTTTTGCCGCGGGAGGTGGAAGGGGCACGGCATATTTGGCATCAATACGTAATTCGCGTTTCGCGGCGCGACGCATTGCGCGAGTTCCTGACAGCGCGCGGCATTGGGTCGGAGATCTATTATCCGGTTCCGCTGCATCTGCAGGAAGCACTCAAAGGGCTGGGTTACAAAGAGGGCGATTTCCCTGAGGCGGAACGCGCCGCTCGCGAGGTGTTGGCGTTGCCTATCTTCCCGGAGCTGCGCGAGGATGAGCAGGAAACAGTGGTCGGGGCGATTGCGGAGTTTTTGAGCTGAGGGTACCTGTGCGCCGCATCCCAGGTTCCAGAGTCGGGACCTGGGGGACCCAATTTCTGTTGTGGTTCGAGATCCTCTCTACGGGCTGCAGATCGCGGATTTAGGCTAATCAGACAGGAAGAGACTTTCATTCGGCTCCACATGAGGGGAGTGAGCGGGCTTGCGCATTGCGATCGACACCGGCGGGACGTTCACCGACTGCGTTTGTCTCGTCGACGGACAACTGCACGTGAAGAAGCTTTTCTCCACGCCGAAGGACCCGTCAGAGGCGGTGCTCGATGGCGTGCGGGAACTGGGCGGCTCAGAAAACCTGGAGGTGCGTCATGGCACCACGGTGGGCACCAACACAATGCTGGAGCGCACTGGCGCGCGCGTCGCGTTTGTGACAACAACCGGTTTTGAAGACACCATCGCGATCGGGCGACAGGCACGTGAGCGGCTCTACGACTGGTTTGCGCCGATTCCGCAATGCTTTGTTCCACGGGAGTTGCGTTTTGGGTTGCGCGAGCGCGTGGGCGCTAAGGGCGAGGTGCTGCTGTCGCCGATGGATGAAGAACTGGAAGCGCTGGCCGATGCGGTGCGCGCGAGCGGCGCGGATGCCGTGGCGATCTCGCTGCTGTTTTCCTTCGCGCAGCCTGAAACCGAGCGGCGCGTGGAAGCGGCCCTAAACAAGCTGGGAATTCCGATTTCGACATCGCACCGAATCCTACCGGAGTTTCGCGAATACGAGCGCGCTTCGACGACAGTGGTGAATGCTTATCTTGCGCCGCGCATGCAAAGCTACCTGGCGACACTGGAAGAGCGGGTCAGTAAGCGATACAAAGGTGGACGCGTCGATGTGATGCAGTCATCGGGAGGGATCATTCCGGCGCGAGTGGGAGCGACGGAGCCCGTGCGTACCGTATTGAGCGGGCCGGCAGGTGGCGTGGTGGGCGCATGCCGCGTGGCGCAGTGGGCCGGGTTTGAGCGCATCATCGGCTTCGACATGGGCGGCACTTCGACAGATGTTTTTCTGGCCAACGCCGCTTCGGGCGCCGAGCGCACGAGCGAGTCGGTGATCGCGGGCGCGCCGATCGGCGTGCCGATGCTCGATATTCACACAGCGGGTGCGGGCGGCGGATCGATTGCGCGATTCGATGCGGGCGGAATGCTGCACGTGGGGCCGGAGTCGGCGGGAGCGGATCCTGGGCCGATTTGCTTTGGCCGCGGCGAGCGGGCGACGGTGACTGATGCAAATTTTGTGCTGGGGCGGATGGACGCAGAGAGCTTTCTGGGCGGCGAAGTGCGGCTCGACGGTGAGCGGACGCTGCGCATGATGCGTGAGCAAAAGGGTACGGCGGGAACGGTAGAAGAGTTCGCGGCGGGCATTTTGCGCGTGGTGGAGACGCAGATGGAAAAGGCGATCCGCGTGATCAGCGTTGAGCGTGGATACGATCCGCGCGATTTTACCCTAGTCGCTTTTGGCGGAGGAGGACCGCTGCACGCCTGTTCACTGGCGCGGGCACTACGGATTTCGAGGGTGCTGGTTCCAGTTATGCCCGGCGCGCTTTCAGCGATTGGAATTTTGCTTGCCGATGCGGTGCGGGACTACTCGCGCACCGTGATGCTTCCAGGTGAAGCGATCGGGAACCTTGGCGCGGCGTTCGGCGAGCTTGAGAAACAAGGCGCGGCGGAGTTTGCTGCAGAGGACTTGAATGGAGTCGCGCAGCGCAGCGTGGATCTGCGCTATCTGCGACAAGGGTACGAGTTAAATGTTCGCTACGATCCGGTGAAACCGATACTGTCGATTGAAGAATTTCACCAATTGCATCAGCAACGCTACGGATTTGCCGATACCGCGCGCCCAACTGAAATCGTGAATCTGCGACTACGCATGATTGCGGCGAGCGAGCCGTATGAGCCGCAGAGACAGAAGATCGTGCCGGGGGACGGTCGCGCTGCCTGCTATGCCGAACGCAATTTGTACTTCGAAGGCGGGATTCGGCCGACGCGGTTTTACACGCGCGGGATGCTGAAGCCCGGTGATTCGATTGGAGGCCCTGCCATGGTGACCGAATACACCGCGGCGACGTTGGTGCTACCGGGATGTTCGGCGGCCGTGGATGGGTTGGGCAACCTTGTGATGGAGATTGGCGAGGAGGCCTGCGCGTGAAGAACGAATTGGCTGATCCTGTGGAGCTCACGATCTTTCAATGCGCCGTGCATTCCATTGCCGAGGAGATGGGCGCGGCGCTGCGGCGGACGGCGCTTTCGCCGAACATCAAGGAGCGGCGCGATTATTCGTGCGCGGTCTTCGACGGGCGCGGACGCGTGATTGCCATGGGCGATCACATGCCCGTGCATCTGGGGTCGATGCCCATGAGCGTGCAAGCGGCGATTGACGCGATTGATTTTGCGCCGAGCGACATTGTGATTCTGAACGATCCATACGCCGGCGGAACCCACCTGCCCGACATCACCATGGTTCAGGGCGTGTTTTGCGAGGACAGCGAAGAGCCTGTTTTCTATGTGGCGAATCGCGCGCATCATGCGGACGTTGGCGGCAAGTTTGCGGGATCGATGGGGCCCGCGACCACGATCGATGAGGAGGGGGTGCGCATTTCGCCCGTGCGCATTCTGCGCGACGGAGCGCTGGATCGCGAGGTGCTGGACGGAATTTTGCGGAACGTGCGCACACCCTGGGAACGCGAGGGCGACCTGGCCGCGCAGATCGGCGCGTGCCGGGTGGGCGAACAGCGCTTGCTTCAACTTGTGACGAAGTATGGCCTGGAGAAGCTGAACAGATGGACCGAGGAGCTACTCGATTATTCTGAGCGGCTCATGCGCGCGGAGCTTCATGCGATGCCAGCCGGAGAATTCGACGCGGAGGACTGGCTCGACGGCGATGGCGTGACAGATGAGCCAATCCGCATCGCGGTGCGGCTGAAAATCGACCCTGCGGAGGGCGCGGTCGATGTAGATTTTGCCGGCTCGTCGCCGCAAGTTGCGGGCAGCGTGAATGCGGTTCGCGCGATCACGGTTTCAGCGTGTTTTTATGTGCTGCGCTGCCTGCTTGCAGAGGATGCCCCGGCGACGGAGGGAATTCTGCGGCCGGTTACGGTGCACGCACCGAAGGGTTCCATTGTGAACGCGCAGCCGCCTGCGGCAGTGGCCGGCGGCAACGTGGAGACTTCCCAGCGAATTGTCGATGTGCTCATGCGGGCTCTGGCACAGGCGATTCCGGAGCGAGTTCCGGCGGCGAGCGCGGGGACGATGAGCAATGTGACGATTGGCGGTTTGGATCGAAGGATGGCCGGGGAGATGGGCAACCCCTTTGCGTATTACGAGACGGTGGCTGGTGGCATGGGCGCGCGGCTGGGACTGGACGGCATCAGCGGCGTGCACACGCATATGACCAACTCGTTGAATACGCCGGTTGAGGCGCTTGAATATGCGTATCCGCTGCGAGTGCGGCGGTACAGCTACCGGCCTGGATCGGGCGGCGAAGGGAAGTTTCGCGGCGGTGATGGTCTGATCCGCGAGATTGAGATGCTATGCGATGCGGAGGTGACGCTGCTGGCGGAGCGAAGAAAGTTCCGGCCATATGGATTGCAAGGCGGTGAAGAGGGAGCGCCGGGACGAGCTGTTGTGGTAAAGGCGGAGGGCGGCGAAGAGATGGAATTGCCGGGCAAATGCAGCCGGAAGTTGGCTAAGGGCGACGTGCTCCGGATTGAGACGCCGGGTGGGGGCGGGTGGGGAAGGCGGAAGTGAGAGGCGGAGTTCCCTGCCCCATCCAAGCAAAGATTGGATGGGGCACCCTTAAAGAATGGCGCGAGAATGGAGCACCCTAACAAACTGCCGCGAAGGTGGGGTATCCAGATTTACGCGGACGGGGCTTTGACTTCGACGTGCGAGGCGGTCTCAACAAAGGTGGCGATGGCGGAGTGATCGAGCTCTCCTTTGCCATTGGCAATGAGGGACGACAGCATCTGTTGCACATGCGCGGTGAGCAGCAGGCAGACGTTGTTGGCTTCGGCGGTCTTGAGCGCGTTGCGCAGGTCTTTTTGATGAAGGTTAATTTTGAAGCCGGGCTTGAAGTTGCGGGCGATGAGCATCGGGCCCTTGGCGTTGAGCACGGCGCTTCCGGCGAGACCGTTTTTGACGGCGTTGAAGACAACTTCAGGATTGAGGCCGCAACGCGTAGCGAGCGCAAGCGCCTCGCCCATGGCGGCGATGTTGCAGGCAACCATGATTTGATTGGCGAGCTTGGTGGCATTGCCGGCGCCGACCGGCCCGGTGAGCGTGACGCTTGAGCCCAAGCACTTGAGGATGGGCTCGGCTTTCGCGAAGACATCCGGCTTGCCGCCGGCCATAATGGCGAGAGTGCCGTCGATGGCCTTGGGCTCGCCGCCACTGACGGGCGCGTCGAGAAAATCAACGCTCTTCTGCGCGGTCGCCGCGGCGATTTTTTGCGAGACGAGCGGGCTGATGGAGCTCATGTCGATGATGAGCGAGCCGGGCTTGGAGCCGGAGAGGATCCCATTCGGGCCGAGGACGACCTCTTCCACCTGAGGGCCGTCGGGCAGCATGGTGATCACGATGCGTGCGCGCGCGCCTACATCGGCGTTCGAAGTGCCTCGTTGCGCGCCATCAGCGATGCAAGCGTCGAGCTTTGCGGGAGTGCGACCATAAGCGATTACCGTGTGGCGGGCTTTTAAAAGATTCCTGAGCATGGGACGGCCCATGATGCCGAGCCCGACAAATCCAACGCTTGCCATCGATGTTCTCCTTTGGGTCTTATCCTACTGGTAGGTTCTTACTCGAATCGAAACGGGGATCGTGCACAACTACTTCAATTATTTTACCGAGATCGAGGAGCGCTTTCAGCAGCGGCGTGGATCGCTGCTGCTGCTCTCGACGCTGGATTGGGCGCTAATCGAGACGTGGCGCGAAGCGGGGATTCCGCTAGAAGCGGCGCTGCGCGGGATCGATGCGGCGTTCGACAAATACGAAACGCGAAAGAATAAGGCGCGGATGCAGCGCATCAACGGGCTGGCCTGGTGCGCGCAGGCCGTGATGCAAGCCGCCGAGGAGTTGAAAGAGGCGGCGGCGGGGTCGGCTCCTGCGGCGGGGGTGGAACGTGAATCGGGGTTCGAGCACGAGCGGGTTGCCGCGCATCTTACGGCGGCTGCTGAGCCCCTGGATGCGGCGACGGTAGCGACCGACGCGTGCCGCGCGACCGCCGGGCGATTGCGGGAACTTGCTGCCGAGGTGCTTGATTGCGGCAAAGAGAAATCAACGGCTGTCGATCTGGAGGCTTTGGAGCGCTCGCTGACGGTGCTTGAAGAGAAGCTTTTCGCCGCGCTGACCGCGGCCGCGCCGGAGGAGTTGCTTGTCGGCTTGAAGGAGCATGCGGCTCGCGAGCTGGCTCCCTATCGCAGCCGGATGGGCGCGGTGCAACTGCGGCAGGTGGAACGGCAGTTTGTGCAGAAGCAGTTGCTGGTGCACTACAACTTACCGCGACTGAGCCTGTTTTACATGAGCCAGCAATGAAGAAGCGCGCAGGTCAAAATGCACCGCGTGGGGCCGGAGCGGCGCGGAAGATTCTGCAGCAGGCGGCGGAACTCCCGCTGGTGCAGATTGAAAAGCCGGTTTATGGCGGAGCGTTTCTGGCGCGCGTGGAAGGCAAGGCTGTGTTTGTACCGCTTACGCTGCCGGATGAACAGGTGCGCCTGCGCGTGGTTGAGGAAAAGCGCGGCTACGCAACGGCCGAGGTGGAGGAGATTGTTGTTCCCGCCGCGGAACGGATTGCGCACCGGTGCAGGCATTTTGGCGCCTGCGGCGGATGCCAGTATCAGCAAACGGACTATGCGACTCAGTTGGCATTCAAGCAGGCCATTCTGCGCGAGACGCTGGAACGAGGCGGCGTTTCGGTGCCACAAACATTTGCTGTACTGGCCGGCGAGCCGTGGGCATACCGAAATCGCATCCGGGTCGCATTCGATGCGGAGGGAGATGCGGGTTACCGCGGACGAAGGTCGCATGCGCTGATCCGGATTGGGGAATGCCCGATCGCTGCGCCGCTGCTGGTGCGGGCCGCACTGGCTGCGGGTGAGATCGTCCGGGAACTTCCTGCGCGATTGCGGCCTGCGGAGATTTCGTTTTTTTGCGATGCTGCGGAAACCGCACTGCTGGCAAGCGTGGTGACTGCGGGGGGCGGGACGCGATGTTTTGAGGAGTTTGCGCGGAGATTCGCGGACAGAGTTCCCGAAACGACGGGCATTAAACTTGAGGCCGACGGCGGGCGCGGAAAAACGCCGCGAAGCGTGGCGCAGTGGGGAGGAACTTCCCTGCTCTACTGTGCAGCCGGATTTGACTATCGCGTGGGTGAGGGCGCGTTTTTCCAAGTGAATCGCTGGCTGGTGGATCCGCTCGTGGATTGTGCGACAGGCGGGCATCGTGGCGGCGTGGCTTGGGATCTTTTTGCGGGAGTCGGGCTGTTTGCACGGCGGCTGGCCGCGAGCTTTGAAAACGTAATTGCGGTTGAGGCGGCAGCGGCTGCGACGGCTGCGCTGGCGCAGAATCTTGCGGGAACGGGCGCGAAAGCCGTGAAAGCATTGACGGTCGATTTTTTGCGTGGCGCACGCGATGAGAAGCGACCGGATCTTATCGTGGTCGATCCGCCGCGCAGCGGCCTGGGAGCGGAGACGACGGCGCTGCTCGGGCAGATTGCCGCACCCTCGCTTGTTTATGTTTCGTGCGATGCAGCGACTTTGGCACGCGATCTTCAGGCAATGATCGCTGCGGGTTATGGCATCGAAAACGTCACGTTGGCGGACCTATTTCCGCAGACCTTCCACCTGGAAACCGTGGTCCAGCTTCGCAGATGAGCTGCGCCGATTCGTGGCGCGGAATCTGGATCAGATCAGGCACGCTGCGGCCGGCGCGTGCCGGAAAATTCCATTCCTGATAGGCTTGAAGTCAACCTCACGTTTCGACTTTGGGCCCAATGCAATCGGATCCCGCGAACCCCGAGCAGCCAGCGGCCGGCCTCACGGCTGTACCGCTTTTCCATGCGGCGTGGCTCTTTGCTATAGGGATCGCCCTGACGAGCCGGATATGGCTCAAGCCTACATTTCTGTTGCTTGCCCTGGCAGTCGTCGGCGGCCTGTGCATACTGGTTGCGCTTCGCGCGCAACGCATTGCATGGGTCGCGATGGCCGCGCTTTGGCTGATGCTGGGAGCGTGGTGCGGCGAAATGGAGCCGCGGCCTGCGCCCGCAACCGATCTGGCAACGCTGTCTGACGGATTGCTGCGCACCGTGGAAGGCACTGTTGTGGATGCGGGGCCGATGCGCAGTGAGCTTGAGCAGAATGTTGACGAGCCATCGGCCACGATGTATTCGCAGCGAATCGACCTGCGGGTGTCGTCGGTAGAGGTGGTCAACGACGAGAGCGATGCGCAGGAGTCCGCTGCCGGCGGTGTTCGCCTGACGGTGCGATGGCCCGCTGATGCATCTGGGAACGATGCCGTTCATCCGTTCGGATGCGGTGAACGCGTTCGCGCAGTGGTGCGCATTCTACAGCCCGAAACCTATCACGATCCCGGGGTCTGGAGCCGCGCGGATTATCTTCTGGACCAGGGAATCACATCAACGGCGACCGTCGATCTCGACCGTGTGGAGCGGCTGGAGGGGTCACGCGCCTCGGGCCAACAATCTATTGCGTGCCGCGTGCACGGGTGGCAGCATGCCACGACGGCAAGATTGCTTGGTTTGCCTGCCGCGATGGCGAAGTTGCCAACGCCACTGCGTCTGAGTGAAGACGACGCTGTGATGCTGGCAGCCATGGTGGCCGGAGATCGCACGTACCTGACGCATTCGTTGCGCGTGGGCTTTGAGCGGACGGGTTCGTTTCACATGCTGGTGGTTTCAGGGTTTCACCTGGCGATTGTGGCTGCATGCATTTTCTGGATCACGCGGCGGCTGCGGCTGCCGCGTGTGCCGGCCACACTGCTAACGATTGCTGCTTCGTTTGCTTATGCGGTGTTCACAGGATTCGCCACGCCGGTGCAGCGTTCGCTGTGGATGGTGACACTTTACATGCTGGGGCGGATTGTTTATCGCGAGCGAAGCCCGATGAACACGATCGGATTTGCAGCGTTATGTCTGCTCGTGGTGAGCCCGCGGAGCGTGTTTGATTCCGGCCTGCAGATGACGCTGTTGGCCGTGATAGCCATAGCCGGCGTTGCAGCTCCGCTGCTGGCGATGACACTGCCGATGGCTGCCGATTTCCATCGCATTACGATCTTCGCGCTGCCGGTGAATTTCCTAATTTTGCCATTGCTGGCTGTGCTGATGCCCGCAGCGTTGCTCACATTGCTGGCGCTGGTGGTGTGGCCCGCTGCCGCCGTGTTCCCCGCGATGGTTGTGGCCCTGGTGTTGCACACTGGAGTGCAGTTGGTGCACTTTTTCGGCTCGATGACGCTCGGTGATTTCCGGATTCCGGGTCCGTTGCTGTGGCAGTCTCTTGCGTTCTGCGGGCTGTTAGGTCTTACTATCGCGCTTGCTCATGCGAGCGCAGGGTGAGGAGATCGCTGGCTCCGGCGCGGGGCTTGCGCGGCTCTCGTATTGGCTGCGCTGGCCGCGGTGATGCCTCGGGCTGTAGATCGGCCGCACGGTGCGATACTCATGGAGGCGATCGATGTGGGTCAGGGCGACTCGCTGCTCGTGATCACACCCGACGGGAAGACGCTGCTGGTGGACGGGGGCGGATTTGGCGGAGGGCCGAGGCAGGCTCCCCACCCCACGGACGAAGACCTGTCCGCGGGGACCCCGGCTCCGCAAGATTTTGACATTGGCGAAGAAGTGGTGTCTCCGGCGCTGTGGGCACGTGGCATTTGTCATCTGGACGCGGTGGCGCTGAGTCATGCGCACTCCGATCATATGGGAGGGCTGCCGGCGGTTTTGAGGAACTTTCATCCGGATGAACTCTGGATTGGCAACAATCCGCACGTCGCGGCTTATAACGCACTGCTAGCCGAGGCGAAGTCGATGCACGTGAAGGTGCGAACGTTTAGGGCGGGCGACGGGTTTGCGTTCGGCGGCACACAAGTCAACGTGCTGGCGTCGTTTCAGGATTATCAGCCGGGGGCGGAACCTGCGAACGACGATTCTCTGGTGTTGCGCGTGGCGTATGGGCAAACCTCGGTGCTGCTCGAAGGCGACGCGGAGGAACCCATCGAGCAAGCGATGCTTACTGAGCCTGGACTGGCAAGCACCCTACTGAAAATTGGCCATCACGGCAGCATTACATCGACGCGGCCGGAGTTTCTGGCGCGCGTGGCTCCGCAATGGGCGGTCATCTCCTGCGGGTTGCACAACCGCTACGGACATCCGCGCCAGGAGGTGCTCGAGGAATTGCAGGAGGCGCACGTGCGCACGTTCCGCACAGACATCAATGGGGTAACGTGTTTCCGGCTGGACGGCGTGAGTGCGCAAGCGGAGATGGGATGTCAGACCCCACCCTAGCCGCAAAAACAACGACGCGGCGAGGTAGAGCACCCACGATGAGTCAGTCGGACTCGGCGGAATGGATGGCGAGAAGCGTTTCGAGAAGCGGCTTGAGCAGCTTGAGGTCGAGAGCATTTGCGCCGTCGGATTTTGCGTTCGGGGGATCGTCGTGAACTTCGAGGAAAAGCCCGTCGATGCCGGCGGCGACGGCTGCGCGAGAGAGAAGCGGAATGAACTCGGGCTGGCCGCCGCTGACGCCATCGGCCGCCGAGGGCTGCTGCACGGAGTGGGTGGCATCGAAGACGACGGGCGCAAGCTTGCGCATGATGGCGAGAGAGCGGAAGTCGACGACGAGATTGTTGTAGCCGAAGGTTGAGCCGCGCTCGGTGAGGAAGACGCGCTCGTTGCCTGTGGAGCGCACTTTCTCGACGCCGTGGCTCATATCGCCGGGGGCGACAAACTGGCCCTTCTTGATGTTGACGGCGCGACCGGTTTTGCCTGCGGCCACAAGCAGGTCGGTCTGGCGGCAGAGGAATGCGGGGATCTGCAGGACATCGACGGCTTCAGCAGCGATTTCGCAGTGGCCAGGCTCGTGCACATCAGTGAGGACGGGAAGGCCTGTGTCTTTGGCGAGGCGGCTGAGAATGCGCGTGCCTTCCACGAGTCCGGGGCCGCGAAAGCTCTTGACGCTGGTGCGATTCGCCTTGTCGTAGCTGGCCTTGAAGATGAAGGGGATGTGAAGGTCAGCGGCGATGCGTTGAATCGCCTCAGCCATAGTGCGGGCATGGGTTTCGGACTCGATGACGCAGGGACCTGCGACGAGAAAAAAGTGGCCCGCGCCGACGTGGACGGGGCCAATTTCGAACGAGTGACTCACGAAGGCGATTGTACTCTGGTGGGGATTCCCGTTGGATTGATTAGGCTACGGAAACCCGTTGGATTGATTAGGCTGCGGAGAAACCAGGCAGGGCCGGCGGAGCAAATCGCGGATCATTATCCGGGTGTTCACTCCAATCACGACGGGCGGACTCGTGCCGGCCGATGGCGGATTTACAAGAATGCTTTGCCTTTGGATCTATGCGCTCAGGTATCGGACCGCTGCAGTAGCAGGCCGCCGCAGAAGATCAGCAATCCCGCAGTGCCAATCAATTCGTTGCCGATGAAGAGGCCGACGAATGGAAGTGTGAGCCCTGTTTCGACAAGCACGGCGATGCCGCAGATGAGAACGAATGCCTTACGGAGCCGCGTTTCGGCAAAGATCGCAAGCATCACAATGCTGCCCAATACGATCCAATCCCAAGCCATTGCCAGAAAAGCGACTCGTGAAACGGCTTGCAAAGGAGCAGCCAGGTTTGATGCGCTCAAGCCTGGAGAAATCTTCGTATAAGCCATGCAGTGAAGGCAGGCGCTCAGAAACAGCACACCACTGCCGAGGGTCGCCAGAGCGCGCGCAACCTTATTACGACGGTTCATCGGTCGGGCCTTTCCGAGCCTTCCAAGCCCTTTGCCGATTAAGACATGCGAGAAGGCCTCACCCGAGCCCGCGGCAACCGGAAAATGGAGCGAGGATCGGCGTTAAGGAATCGCACATCGGCAATCGATTCTGCTCGTCTACCCGATGTGGCTGCGGGTCCACTCCCACAGGGCGCGATCAAGCGTGCGCAACGGCGTGGGCGCAGGCAGTTCGCTCTGCGGTTTCACGATGTTGCTTTCGGCCAGGCGCTTGCAGAAGGCTAAATATTCCTCATAAAAGCGTACGTCATGGCGCGCGTGTCCCAAGGCCTCAAGAACCCGGAAATCGAGCACCGTGTAACGCTCAGGATAAATCGCGGCGAGTATAGCCGAAGCCACAGGCAGATCGACGCCGTGCAATTCGAGCAGGGCATTCACAGCAGCCTCGGTTGACGATTCCGGCGACGCGGCAACCGAAAGCACACGCCGGATCTTTTCGCTGCTGTTCCCGATCAGGTAATGTACGGCGCGCTCTGACTTCCAGCGCACGATCGCTTCGAGATTTGCGAGGGTATAGTCTCCTTTGCGAATTGCTTCTCCAGCATCGAACGCTGCTTTCTCGAGTTCATGCTCTTTTTCGCCGGACTTCTCCCAATACTCCTCTGCCAACTGCTGCAACTCCGTTTCGGGGGGCTGCAGCTGAAAGTAGGCAACCATTTTCGATTTCCGTCCTTTCTTTCTTTTCCCCAAAAACCTAGACACGATAGGCCCGCGATGAAATCTTTGTCAATGACGCAGAAGGGTGTTTCTGCGAAATAGTACCGGACCGGTTTATAGGACGAAAACGAGACGGGAAACGCGCACAGGATGGGCTGTGGAAAGGAGGAATTCAGGAGATTTTTACCGAAATTCGAGACGCAGCGCGCCGAATAAGGGGTTGGGGAACCGGGGAAGGGTGGGCTGAAACTGTGAACGCAAAGGTCCGGCGACTGAGGCCGAGCCAGATCGCGGTTTCTAAGTGCAGCAATCATTAAACTTATGGTGAATTTGGCACCGTCACGACGGAAAGGGGGGCTGGCGGGGAATGCGAAGGGGCGGTGTTGCGGGGGTCGGCGCGGTAACCCCGGGTTCAGACCACATCCGCGGATCCTTCGACTCCCTCCGCTTCGCGCCGGTCGCTCAGGATGACAGCCCAGTGGGGAACTCAGGATGACAGGGTGCTGGTGAGGGAGGCGGTTTCGCGCGTATCCGCGCGGCCGCGCTGCCGGCGGTTGTTGTAGCTGGCAGTGATGAACTCGCGGAAGAGGGGATGCGGCTCGAGGGGCCTGGATTTGAACTCGGGGTGGAACTGGCAGCCCAGAAAGTAAGGGTGGCCTGGGATTTCGACGATTTCGACGTAGGTCTGGTCGGGAGTGGCGCCGCTGATACGCAAGCCCGCGCCGGTAAGCAGCGCTTCGTACTCGCGGTTAAATTCGTAGCGGTGGCGGTGGCGTTCGCTAATCTCTTTTGCGCCTTCATAGACGCGCGAAGCGAGCGAATCCTCCTGCAGGATGCAGGTCCAGGCGCCGAGGCGCATGGTGCCACCCATCTCCTCCACGCCGAGCAGCTCGCGCAGCTTGTAGATGACGCGGTGCTCTGTGGCGGGATCGAATTCGCTGGAGTTGGCGTCTTTGAGGCCGCAGACGTTGCGGGCAAACTCGATGCATGCGGTTTGCATGCCGAGGCAGATGCCGAAGTAGGGCACGTTATTCTCGCGCGCATAGCGGATGGCGTTCAACATGCCGTCGATGCCGCGCTTGCCGAAGCCGCCGGGAACAAGGATGCCATCGTAGCCTTCGAGTTGCGACTCATAACTGCGATCTTCAGGCGTCGCCGACTCGAGACCCTCAGCCTCAATCCAATGAACCTTGAGCTTGAGATTCTGCGACATGGCGCCGTGGGTGAGAGCTTCTTTGAGCGACTTATAGCTGTCCTCGTACTCGACATATTTGCCGACGATGGCGATGGAGACTTCGTCTTTGGGGTGGTAGCAACGGTTGACCAGATCGCGCCACCTGGAGAGGTCGGCCTCGGGAGCTTCTTTGTGCAGGTACTTGAGGATGAGCGAGTCCACACCCTCTTCAGCGAAGCCGAGCGGAACTTCGTAGATGAACGGCACGGTTTTTGCCCCGATTACAGCTCTTTCCTCGACGTTGCAGAAGGCTGCGATTTTTTGCTTGATGTCGCGGCTGAGCGCGCGGTCGGAGCGGCAGAGCAGAATGTCGGCCTGGATGCCGATGGAGAGCAGCTCTTTTACAGAATGTTGCGTGGGTTTCGTCTTCAGCTCCTGCGCGGCGGCGATCCATGGCACAAGCGTGACGTGAACAAAGACGGTGTTCTCGCGGCCCAGCTCCTGGCGCATCTGGCGGATTGCTTCGAGAAATGGAAGCGACTCGATGTCGCCGACGGTGCCGCCGATTTCGACGATGGTGACGTCGGCGCCGTTGGCGGCCACTTTGCGCATGGCGTTCTTGATTTCGTTGGTCACGTGAGGGATGACCTGGACAGTTTTCCCGAGGTAGTCGCCGCGGCGCTCCTTGAGGATGATCTGCTCGTAGATACGGCCGGTGGTGTAGTTGTTGTCGCGCGAGAGCGGCGCATGGGTGAAGCGCTCGTAGTGGCCGAGGTCGAGGTCGGTCTCAGCGCCGTCGTCGGTGACGAACACCTCGCCATGCTGAAAGGGAGACATGGTGCCGGGATCGACGTTGAGGTAGGGATCGAACTTCATGAGGTTGACGCGCAGACCGCGGCTTTCGAGCAGGCAGCCGATTGAAGCCGCGGCAAGACCCTTGCCTAAACTGGACACAACTCCGCCCGTCACAAAGACATACTTTGCCGACATCGATGCAACCTCACTGTTAAGTTTTTGCGATTGGACGTACCTGGTGGGCACATACAAGTATGGCAGAAATTTGCCGCGGGATGGAAGTGATTTTTTTGGCGGGGCTGAGGATCATCGCTCCGAATCTCTCGGTAATGACTCTGAAATGTGTGGCTTGCGGAAAACGTGACGGAGCAGGATCACGAGCGATACGATGCTTTCGAGAAGAGGCTGCGATGTCGAGCAAGATTGAAGTTCTGAAGGCGGATATCACGACACTCGCCGTAGATGCAATTGTGAACGCGGCGAATACTTCGCTGCTGGGCGGAGGCGGCGTCGATGGGGCGATCCACCGCGCGGCGGGGCCGGAGCTTTTTGACGAGTGCTACCAGATTGGCGGCTGCCCGACGGGCGAGGCGCGGCTAACCAAGGGCTACCGGCTGCCGGCGAAGTTTGTGATCCATACTGTCGGGCCGGTGTGGACTGGCGGCGAACGCGGCGAGCCGGAGCTACTGGCTAACTGCTATCGGTCGGCGTTCAAGATTGCACGCGAGAATGGGATCCGGTCGCTGGCGTTTCCGGCGATCAGCTGCGGAGTGTATCGGTTTCCGCTGGAGCGGGCGGTGAAGATCGCGGTCGGAGAGACGGTGGCGGAGTTGATCTCGAGCGATGCGATCCAGAAGGTGATTTTTGCCTGCTTTGGGGATGAGATTTATCAGGCTTACCGGCGAGAAGTGGACAAACTCTCCTGAACGACTGCGACCAACAGAAGCGGGCAGGCTTGAGCGGCCTGCCCATTCTGTTTTACCAGCTTTTACGATCCGCTCAAATCAGAAATTCACCGTAATTTTCGCGGTCATGGCGCGGGGAGTGACGTAATGCGTGCCGCTGAAGGTCGAGAGAAAGTTGTAGAGCGCGTACTTGTTGATGACGTTAATCGCTGTGAAGTCAAGGTCTGTCTTGTAATGCTCCTTGTGGAAGATGTTGCTTTTACCGAGCGACACATCGAAGAGGCTGCGTGGCGCAATGCGCTGAGGATTGTGGTCGTTGTCGCCGGTGTTGGGAGCGGGGATGTTGATCAGGCTGGAGCTGAATTCGTTGGCCGGGCAGACGGAGGGCAGCGGACTGGTTGGCGCCGCTTTCTGGCCTGCGCACATGAAGCCCGCCTGGAACTGCTGGTCGGCGGTGAGCGGAATACCAACCGCGTTGACCATGCTGATGGCGGATTGACCGCCAAGTATGGTCGAAGAAGCCAGGCAGGGGCTGTTCGGGTCAGTGGTGCCGTAGCATGGAGCGTTACCGGCAACCAAGCCGGAATCATAGCGCCAGTTGAAACCTCCCCACAGTCCGTTCCACCAGTCGTCGCGCGAGAGCGTGTATTGGAGGTGCGAGGTCTGGTTGAAGTTTTCGTCGTGATCAATGCGGAAGGGTAAGCCGGTTTGTCCGACGGTGGCGCCGGCACCAGCCACCTGCGGCGGGAAGAAACGGGCGGCGACCGATGATCCGTCGAAGTATGCGCTGAAGCCGCGGAGATTCGGCACTTCAGCGTGCAGTGCGTATCCCGGGATCTTTGAGTTGTGCCAGTCAATGGGGAAGAAGATGGGTGTATTTCCGAGGACTGCAAAGTCGAACGCGTTGTGGGTGTACTTCCAGATGTACTCCCCGCTAACGACAAGGTATTTGCCAAAGCCCTGCTGGAAACTGGCGTGGAATTCGTTGCGATAACCGGGCTGCAAGATTCCCTGGACGCCGGAGGTGCAAAGCAGAATAGGCGAAAGCACGAAATCTGCACATCCCTGGCTCGATAACACCAGATTCTCGTTGAACGGGGTTTCGAGGGTGCGCGCATAGGAGATGCTGGCGACCGTATTTGTGGGCTTGATGTTGTAAGCAACACCGAGGCGCGGCTCAGCCTGGCTGGCGCTGGTCAGCCCGTTGTATTTATCGCCGCGAATACCCAGATTCAAATTCCAGTTACCGAGCTTGATTTTGTCTTCGATGTAGAGAGCCAGCTCCTTTACATCGGTATGACCGAAGAAGGGGTAATAAGAACCGCCGCGCGTAAGGTCGTAGGGCGCAAGCACGGACAGGTAGGCGGGATTTGCGTTGGGGCCTGACGCGCCGCCGTTGGGGCATTGCGATGGATTCGCGTATCCCGGCAGCATGTTGCCGCTCGCGTCCACACAGGGCGAGTTGAGGGTTGAGTCGACGACACCGAAATTGTCGTGCTCGCGGAGGAAGGTTTGCTCATACTGAATTCCGGCGAGCACGTTCTGGCGCCCACGTACCCAGGTGTAATCCGCGTGCGTACCCGTGTTAGTCAATGTGCGGTACTGCGCGATGGAGGAGGTTTGCAGATCGGCGGGGCCAAGGTCGGCCAGAGGATTGTTGCTGGGGTAGTAGTGATAGCCGTCCCGGCGCGTGTAGACACTGAAATTCAGCACCGCGCTGTTGCTCAAGACACGCGTGTACGTGGGAGCGATATTGTAGGTTTCGATCTGCGAACGCTGGTCCGTATTGCCCACGTCGCCGAAGGTTGGGTTGGCGCTCGCTCCTCCGGCAATCACATTCTGCACGTTGAGATTGTCGAATGAGTTGGGGTTCTGGAACCAGGAGCGAGTGTTGTTCAGGTCAAGGTGGACGGAGTCGGCCGAGGTGAATGAGTAATCGATGCGGTCGAAGATATTTTCCTCATTGCCCCTGGCATGAAAGACGGAGAATTCCGGCGGATCAAGGAAGCGCCCGGTGTTGAGCCCGTCCATTTCGACGAAGTTGCCCCAATTCTGTCCGCCATAAGCGAGATTGAAGCCACCGGTTGCCGAGCCGAAGGCGCCGTAGGAGGCAGAGATGTCACCCGTAGGCTTGGTGACACCCTGGCCGGAGCGCGTTGTGGCAACGATGACAAGGCTGGTTTTATCGCCATATTGCGCAGGCGGCGCGCCCTCAATGACTTCAAGGGATTGAACGGCGTTGGACGGAAGCTGGTTGGAGAACACTTTACTCTGCTGGTCAGTGATCGGCTGGCCGTCGACGGAGAACGAGTTGGAAGCGTGGTCGCCCAGACCGTGAAAGAGACCGTTCGAATCAGCCGAGACGCCGGGTGCAGTCTCGGTGACGAGAGAGCTGAGCGTGGAGGACGCGCTCTCGAGCGGCACCTTGTTGAAGAGGTCACGGTCGACGTCGGTGTGGTAAGTGGAGGTGTCTTCAACGAGCGGACCTTGCGATTCGACCATGACGGTCTGGCTCGCGCCGGCGATTTGCAGCACGAGATTGAGGTTGGTACCTACGGCTGAATCGATGGATGTGATCTGGACCAATGAGGCGAAACCCCTGGCGGAAACTTCGAGCTGGTATGGGTCGAAGGGGACATTGGAAAAACTGAACTGGCCAGTGGCGTCAGTGGTTGCGGTCCGGCTGAACCCACTGGTAGCGTGTGTGAGGTGTACGGTTGCGCCAGGAACCACAGCGCCGCTGGGATCGGTGACTGTGCCATGGAGGGTGCCGGCGCTGCCACTTTGCGCGTGCAGGGAGAGCAGGCCGAAGAGCATCACGATGAGGGGGAAGACGCGCATTGTTGCGCCACAACGGATTTTCATGAAAGTGTCTCCTGAACATGGGCTGAAGAACGGGGAATACGAGCCGCGACACTTGGCGTCGCGGCGTCTTCAGTGCAAGCGGGGAACATCAGTCCGCTTCGAATCAGCTTTCAGGAATGCGCCATCTCATCGCCCGGTGAATGGAGCGATGCATGAGGCCGTACGAAAGCGGAAGGATGCTTTAGCAGGAGACGGGGGGCGGGCGGATAAATAGAGAAGAAATGCGTTGCCGAAGAACGAAGGTCGGTGCGGGCTGCGGCGCGGAGACGCCGAAGGCGACCATGACGATGGCCGCCGTTGCGGCAGCGACGGGCACCGCTGAGTGCATGGCGATGCACAACTGGCAATGGTCGGCGTCGGTCTGATTCGAGTGAAAGTGCGTGGCCTGAGCAAAGGCCAGCATGGCCAGCAAAGCAAGGCACAGCGCTGCGACGGCAACCCTGAATCTGCGCGCGGACAAGCCGTTTTCTCCGAAATGGAAATCGTTCCGCATGCGCTATACCTTCAACACATCGTTGTCGCGGGCGACCAACTGATAGAGCACAGGGTTCACAAAGAAGCCGAGGAAGAGGCGCGAGACGAGGCCCGCGACGATGACAATGGCGAAAGGCTTTTGCGTGTCGGAACCGATGCCGGTGGAAAGCGCGGCAGGCAGAAGTCCAAGACAGGCGACGAGAGCCGTCATCATGATGGGGCGCAGCCGCAGCAGCGAAGCTTCGCGGGTTGCGGCGCGGATATCCATGTTCTGCTCGAGGCGCAGCTTGTTGATATAGGAAACGAGGATGACTGCGGTTTCGACGGAAACGCCGATCAATGCGAGCATGCCGAGCGCCGAGGAGGCGCTGAAGGCCGTGCCGGTGAGCTTGAGAGCAAGCAACGCACCGACTGGAACGGTGAGAATGACACCGAGAACGATGATGACGGGAAACTTGAAGTTGTCGTAGAGCGCAAACAGGATCATGAAAATGATGAGTATGGCCAGCGGCCCGATGAAATTCAGTTGACGCCTGGACGCGAGGAACTCGTCGTACTCGCCACCCCATGTAAGGCGGTAGCCGGGGGGCAAGGATTTCTGGATGTCGGCGATGGATTTCTGGCCGGCGTTGACAGCGCTCTCGAGGTCGCGGTCTTCAATGCTGTACTGGACGCCGATGTAGCGCGAGTTGTTTTCGCGATAGATGAAGGACGCGCCGCCAGCTTCATGGATGTTGGCGAGTGCGCTCAACGGGATTTGCTGACCTGAGGGAGTGCCGACGAGCAGGCTGCCGACCTGCTGCTCGCTCTCGCGGAATTCGGGTTTCATCCGCACCACGAGGTCGAAGAGCTTTTCGCCTTGAATCACCTGCGTGGCGGCCTGGCCGCCGACGGCTGCCTGCACGACTGCTTCGACGTCGGCGACGTTGATGCCATAGCGGGCAATCTTGTCGCGATCGACGTCGATCAACAGGCTGGGCTGCCCGAGTTCGCGAACAACGGTGAGTTCTGTGAATCCCGGCACCTGGCTGAGGCGGCGCTTGATTTCGAGAGCGGTGTTTTGGAGGACGTTCAGATCGGGGCCGTAGACCTTGACGGCGAGCGCGCTTTTGAGGCCAGTGAGAGCCTCGTCGACTGCGTCTTCGGCAGGTTGAGTGTAATTGAAGATCACGCCGGGGAAGGTGGTGAGGTGTTTTTGGATGTCGGTGGTGAGCTCGGCCTTGTTGTGGATGGAGCCGGCTTTCCATGCCCGGTCGCTGTAAGGTTTGAGGCCGACGTAAAACTCGTCGTTGAAGAAGCCCGTCGGGTCGGTGCCGTCGTCGGGCCGGCCCAATTCGGAGCCGACGTCAGTGACCATGGGGTATTTGAGTAGAAGGTCGCGTACCTGCGGCGAGAATTTGCTCGCCGTCTCGAATGAGACAGTGTAGGGCATGGTGGCGCGAATCCACAGAGCGCCTTCGTCGAGATGCGGCATGAATTCGCCGCCAATGAAGGGGATGAACAATAGCGTGGCGGCAAAGATCAGTGTGGAGACGACCATTGTGGCCTTGGGGTGATCGAGGCACAAATCGAGCCACACTGCGTACTTGTCGAGGACCCAACGAAAAGGCTTGTTCTCGCTCTCGTGGACACCTTTTTTGAACCAGATGGCGCACATCACGGGAACGAAGGTGAGCGTGAGAACGAGCGCACCGACAAGAGCGATGGCAACTGTATCGGCCATGGGCTTGAAGAGCTTGCCCGATGGACCGCTGAGGGCGTAGATGGGCAGATAGCCTGCGATGATGACAGCGACGGAGTAGAAAATGGGCCGGTCGACATCCTTCGCAGCGCTGCGAATCACTTCTTCAAGGTCGTAGTCCTGACCTTCGCGTGCGCCGAGTTCGCGAAAGATATTCTCGACCATCACCAGGGTGCCGTCGATGAGGATTCCAAAATCGATGGCGCCGATGGAGAGCAGGTTGGCCGGGATACCTTGCGCATGAAGAAAGATGAACGCGAAGAGCAACGACAAGGGGATGGTGAGAGCGACAATCACAGCCGCACGGATGCTCACCAAAAACGCCATCAGAACGACCAGGACAAGGACCATGCCGAGCAGGAGGTTGTGCTCGACGGTGTCGATGGTGAGCTGCACAAGATCGCTGCGATCGTAGTAGGGACGCACTTTGACGTCTGGCGGCAAAACGTGTTTGTTGAGTTCCTGAGTCTTGGCCTCGACGGCTTTAAGCACATTCTGTGTTTGCTCGCCGCGGCGCATCATGATGACGCCTTCAACGGCATCGTCAGTCTTGTTGAAGCCGAATTCGCCGAGGCGCGGAGCGTTGCCAATGACGACTTCGCCGATGTCGCCGATGCGCACAGGCACACCATTCTGGTTGCCGACAACGATGTTGGCGATGTCGGACGTATCGCGGATGAGGCCGATGCCGCGCACGTAATAGAATTGATCGCCCTGTGAGTAGAAGCCGCCGCCGGCATTGGAATTGTTGACGGACAACTGCTGGATCACGGTTGGAACCGTGATGTGATAGGCGTAGAGCTTGGCCGGATCGAGCAGCACCTGGTACTGCATGACGGTGCCACCGAAGCCGGAATCGTCGGCGACGCCGGGGACCTGCTTGTACTCGCGCTCGAGGACCCAATCTTCAAATGTCTTGAGCTCCTGCGGCGTGCGATCGGGACTTTCGATGACATAGCGGTAAACGAGACCGGAGGGGCTGGCCAGCGGTGCGAGGGTTGGAGTGACACCCTGCGGATAGGTGACCTCGCTGAGCCGCTGAAAGACGACTTCGCGCGCGAAGTAATCGTCGGTGCTTTCATCGAACGTCATAATGACGTCGGAAAGACCGTAGAGCGAAATGGAGCGCATGACCGTGAGGCGCGGAACGCCGTTCATCTCCACTTCAGTGGGTACGGTGACCAGGCGCTCGACTTCTTCAGCTGCGTGTCCCGGCCACTGCGTGATGATCTCGACCATGGGGGGAGACAGGTCAGGATAGGCATCCACGGGCATATTGTGAAACGCGACCGCTCCGGCGACGCAGATAACAGCCGCCAGCACGAGGACAATGGGCCGCTGGCGGAGAGCGAATTGGACGATGCGATGAATCATCGGAGCCTGCCTCTCAGTGCTGGAGCGAATTGGCGAACTGAAGAAAGAGGCTGCCGTTGCCGACGACCTTATCTCCCGGGGAGATGCCTTTTACGATTTGGGTGTTACCGTCTTGAACCTGGCCCAGTTGCACATCACTTCGTTTGAACCGATCGGAGCCGCTCAGGACATAAACGAAGGGCTCGTTGTTGTCGTCGCGAAGGATAGATGCATTAGGAACAGCAAGGACCTTGGAGAGGACTCCGGCCGTGACGAGGACGTTGCAATACATGTCCTTCTTCAACTTCTCGCCGGGGTTGTCGACGACGATGCGCGCCTGAAGCGTGCGGGTATTGGGATCGAGGGCGGGCGAGATGTAAGAAATCTTTCCGTGGAAAGTGGTGGGATACGCATCGGTCTGGACAAGGACATCATCGCCATTGCGGACATACTGCAAATCAGCCTGATAGATGTTGGCCAGAACCCACACCGTACTCAGGTCAGAGATGGTGAACGCCTGAGTCTGGCCGGCCTGCACCACCTGCCCGGGCGAGACGAGGCGCTCGACCACTTCGCCGCCGATGGGAGCAAGCACAGGAATCTGCGCCGACGATGGGGCTTTTGCCAAATCCGCAGGATTCCTGATTCCAAGGATCCTCATTCCCTGCTCGGCTGCGTCGAGGTCCGCCTTGGCCTGATTGAGGTCTGACTCGGCCTGCTCAAGGTCGCGTTCGGCGATGGCGTGATGCTGATACAGGTCCTGCGCGCGCGCGTAGAATTTCTGTTCCAAACGGTACGAATCGGCGGCCTTGAGATAGGCATCGAGAAGCTGGGCGTAGTCGGGACTGCTGACCTCAAGCATCGGCTGGCCGGCCTTCACGGATTCACCGGGAACGACGAGGATTTTGCTGACCGGGCCGCCCACCTGAGTAATGACAGGCGTCGTCTTGAAGGCGTTATAGGCGACGGCCCCGGTGAGACGAAGGGCGTTCTTCATGGTTCCCGGCTCGACAGTGACGAGTTGCACGTGCTGCATCTGATCATCAGGAATCGTGAAGAGTTGCGGCGTCGCCGAGGCAGAGGCGCTAAAGGAAGTCATTCGCTCTGCGGGTCCGTTTTCGCTGGAGTGACAACCGGAGAGAAGGATCGGAAGCGCGATGGCAAGCGCGCTGACAGGGGTAAGGCAACCGGTAATGGAATGAATCTTCATGGCAAACTCCTGGTTCCCACGGCTTCACGAAGCTGTTCGTGCGAGAGCAAATAGGACGCAAGGGCCTGGCGATAGCTGAGTTGCGTGGCCCTGTAACTGCGCTCCGCATCGAGAAAATCAAGAAGGCTGGCTGCACCGTGCCGATAGGCGTACTCGCTGATATCGCGCGACTGCTGCGCCAGATCGAGATAGCCGGAGCGGTAGAGCGTAACGATCTGGTCGTTGGCCTGGAGACCTTCGTACGCATCCCGCACGTCGGTCAACACCTGGCCGTTCGCGTACAGCTCTTGTTCCTGCGCCTGGGTGATGGCAAAACTGGTGCGCGCGATCTCGCCCTGATTGCGATCGAAGATCGGCAACTGGATTTGCCCGAAGAGCGAAACATCGTTGAGGTAGCCGAGGTGGGTGTAATTGATTTGCCCGGTCACGTCTCTTTTGCCGATAGCCTTCTGTAGTTCATGCTGGCTGTTGGCCGCGGTGACTCCGAGCTTTGCCGCCTGCAGGTCGGGCCGATCCTCGAGCGCTTTTGCCTGCAGATCTTCAAGCGAGCTATGAACCGGGAGGTAATCGAATGAGCTGGAAACGTCATAGTTCTGGCTGACCGATTCGTAGCCAAGCAGTTGCCGCAGGTCAGAGAGCCCCTGTACACGGGCGAGCTGCGCCTGCGAGACGTCAGTCTGGAATTGCAGCAACTGGAGTTTGATCTTGAGCAGATCATCCTCGCCGATGTCGCCAGCCTTGTAGCGGGTCTGGGCAATGTCGACGGTTTGCTGGAAGCTCTTGAGATCCTGGTTGGCCAGCGCGAGGGTCGACTCGGCAAGCTCAACGTTGACGAACTGAGATGCCACGCTGAAGGTGAGGGTGCGCTCGTTATCGGCGACCTGGGAGCGGGAAACGGCTGTCACATCTCTCGCTGCCTGCAGGCGATGTTGCCGCTTTTGCCCGCGCTCGAACAGGTAGCTGACTCCCAGGTCAAACTGGGCCGTGTTGTCGAGATAGTCTGCCGAGAAATTGCTGGGCTGGAAGACGGGCAGAAATTGCGTGTCCCCGAGCAGCACCGGATTAGGACGGAGATTCGCGGTGACTTCTTCGGCCTGGTTTTGCTGAACCTGGGTCTTGGCGGCCACCAGATTGTGATTGTGCTGGAGCGCCAACTGGATTGCGTCGTCGAGCGAGATCAGTTGCGTGCCCGGTTGCTGGGCAAGAGTGCTGGCCTGCGGTGGAGTGGACTGTGCCGATGGGGGCGGCGCCTGCGCAATTGCAGTGCGCAGAAAGAGCAAAGCAATCAGCAACACGGAAGGAAGAAGTGGAAGTGGCAACCGCATAGGCGGTCAACCTCCTGAATAAATTAGGTATGCCGGATAGAAGCCGCGAATCCGGGTGTCAGTACGCCTGAACCGGATGTACACGGCAAGAGCCCACGCCAAAACGGCTTGTAAAAATGCGCTGAAGCGTCGCCCGCAAAGAGCGGTCGACGAGCAAGCCTTTTTGAAGTGGAAGGAGACGGCCTAGCAGGAGGCGGGAGGCGGGCGAATGAAGATAGGGGACAAGAACTGGCAGGCGGTGAGCGTCGGCTCAACCTTGGGCGCGGAAGCCCCCAACTGCACCATGATGATCGCGGTCGCCAACTGCGCAACCGGCACCAGCGTATGCATCACGATACAAAGCTGGCAGTGATCGGCATCTGTTGGATTGGAGTGAAGGTGCCCGACCTGAGCCACCGATAGCAACGCCAGCAGAATGAGACACAAGCCGACCAGCACCGGCGTGAGATTCTGCCGGTAGCCTTGCCTGGAGCGGGAATGTGGCTGATGGGACGTCACACAGGTTGACCCTCGTCCTCTTATTCTACAAAATAACTCATTTATTTTGACGGCCAACCAAAAATCAGGTTGCTGGGCAGGGTGGCTTTTGTAACCAGACCGGTCCCGTCGGCGTTTGCCGCCCCCAAAAACCGCTGCAGGCAACACTCGCGGCGACGGTTCGTCTAAACTGTGTTGCCATGGTCCCGTATATGAAGAAGTCGCGCCTAACGCTGGTTTCGCTCGCTCTTCTCCTGCTGGCGGCGACGGCCACCCCAGGACAGAAGGGCCACAGCTCGCAGCCGGATCAGAATTCGGTCGACCAGACCGTCAAACAAACCGACCAAAACAGCAAACCGTTGGAACTGAAGCCTGCCATTCCAGGAATGGGCAAGAACCATCGATTGATCCTGAAAGATGGCTCTTACCAAATGGTGCGTGAATACCAGATCGTCGGCGACCGGGTGCGCTACCTGAGTCAGGAGCGCGGCGAGTGGGAAGAGATGCCCGTGGACCTGGTGGATTGGGATGCCACGCGCAAATGGGAAAAGGAGCACGCCGATCTCGCCGAGGCAGATGCTTCGCCGGCGATGAAGGAAGCCGAGGCAATCGACAAGGAAGAAGCGGACGAGCGCAATGACCAAAATGCGCGCATGCCAAATGTGGCGCCGGGTCTCGAGTTGCCGGATGAGGAAGGCGTGTTTGTGCTCGACACATTCCACGGCACTCCCGAACTGGTTGAACTGATTCCGAAAAATCTTTCAATGAATACCAAGACCCGGCATGGAATCGAGACCCTGAACCCTCTTGCGACGCAGAAGGCCAACCTCGAACTGGAGGGAGCGCACGCAAGGGTGCATCTGCACGTGAACGATCCGGCGTTCTATCTCTCGCTCGGCGTGGAAGAAGAGAAGGAGCCGGTTCTCACGCATCCCATGACGGTGCAGACGAACGGCGCGAAGGCAGTGACCGGAGACCACGGAGCGCATTCAGCACAGTCGGGGTTCGTAATTGTGCGTGTGGACGAGCGGCAGGCGGTGCGGATCGTGGGCGCGGTGCACATGAGCCCCAACGGAACCGTGTCGCAGGACGAGGACACGATTCCGACGAAAGTGGAGGTGCTTCCTGGCAAGCACTGGCTCCGCCTAGAGCCGGAGCAGCAGTTGAAGATTGGCGAATACGCGCTGGTGGAGATTCTCTCTCCCTCTGACATCAGCGAATCGGTCTGGGATTTCCGCGTGGATCCGATGTTAGGCGATAACCCGAGGTCCATCGGACCGATCCTGCCGCAGGCGCGCCAGCAGTCGAGCCCGGAATGAGAACGCATCCGGATTCTTGAACCAATTCCCGATACACCCGCTAATTCACGTTTACCTTCGATTGCCTGTAACGTCGGCTGATGACAAAGTGTGCAAGCAGGATGGCGGCGACAGCGGCGCTGGCGATGGCATCGACGGCAGGCATGCCGCGGGGGCCCCAATGCGCATAGCCGCGACCGTCGAGCCAGGTCATGTAGACCACGGGAAGGTTGCCGAGCGAATTGATGATGGAGTAGCGGGAACTGCCGCTCTTTCCCGAGCCGCCAAGGAATTCCAGCACGACGGCGGTGAATAGAGCGTAGCTGGCGCCGATGCTGAACAGATACAGGACGGAAGTAACGATGTAGGTTGCCGGGCGCAACGGCGCGAGAGTGAGGATGGCGAGCGTGGAAGCATTCACGAGGCCGGCTGCCAGGAAGGCGATGGGCGCACGCACGCGAACAGGGATGAGCGATGCTGCAAGCGCGCCAGCCGCAGTCAAGAGCGCACCCGCGACGCCGTTAATCCACGCTACCTGCCGGCCAGTTACGCCGTAGTCGCGGGCCAATTCGCCGAGCAATCCGATCATGGCTCCCGAGTTGCAGGGGGCAGTGACAACAAGCGTGTAAGGAATGGCTTCCCAGCGCAGAAAGGTCGAACGGAATTCATGCCATATCTGCGCGAGTGTCTGCCGCGCGGTGCGCCCGGCGACCAAGGTTTGCGGCGGAGCGGCGAATGCAGCCAGCGAAGGGAGCACGATCATTGCGGCCACAACCCAGCCAAGAATGCGCAGCGAGAAATGTCCGGAAAGACTAACGAGCGCAAAGACGGCCACGGCTCCGACCACCAGAGAGCCAGTTTGATAAAAGCTGCCGGCGCGACGGCGGTTCAATTCGCTGCGGAGCGCGCCCATGATGCCGCCACAGGCAGCAACAGCGAGCACGCCCAGGCAGGCACTCAGGAACAAGAGGCCGATGGCGCACGAGGATGCGAGGCTGGGCTGATAGAAGGCCGCCAGAAGCGCGATGGCGGCAGCGGCGGCGGCGATGACGAGCCAAGTGCGGCGGCGGACCCAGAAGTCAGTGATCGGGCCCCAGAAGAAATAGATGGCGTGCGGGATTGCGATCAGTGCGGCGATGCTGGCGGCGCGACCAGGGTCCACGCCTTCATTGCGGAGGAGGTAGGTGAGCGCTCCTGTGACCAGACCGATGGAGATGACGGCGTCGGGTGCGATGAGGAAGCTGAAGAGCCAGGGGCGCTCGTGCGGATCGGATCGGGCTTCGCGCTCAATCTGCGCACCCTCGGCTGGCTGCATGGGTGCTAGGGTAACACGGGGTCAGATTTCATTGTCGGTGAATTGCGGCGGCTCAGCACAAAATACGAAAGCAACAAGGTGCCACCGAGGACGCTCAATACTGCGTCGGCGGCAGGCTCTCCGCGAGGTCCCCAAAGCGCGTAACCGCGGCCATCAAGGAAGGACATGTAAGCGACTGGAAGATTGCCGAGCGAATTAATGATGGCGTAGCGAGAACTGCCGCTCTTGCCTGAGCTGCCGAGGAACTCCAGGACCACGGCAGTGAACAAGGCATAGGCTGCGCCGATTGTAAACAGGTAGAGCACGACGCCGGCGATGTACACCATCGGCCGTTGCGGTCCCAGCCAGAGCACGGCAATCGTCAGGGCATTTGTGAGGCACACCAGCAAATACGCGACCGGCGCGCGCACCCGGATTGAGATGAGCGATGCAGACAACGCGCCCGCTGCCATCAGCAAAGCGCCGCCCAGTCCGTTGATCCACGCCACCTGCTGGCCGCTGACCCGGTAATCGGCCGCCAGCCCCGGCAGAAGACCGATGAGAGCACCACTGCCCATGGGAAAGGTAATTGTGAGCGTGTAGGGAATCGCCTGCCAGCGAAGAAATGTGTCTTTGAATTCGCGCCAGATCCGCGCCAGGGTTTCGCTTGCGCCGCGTGATTCAACCGCGCGCTCATCAGGCTCAGCCAAAGCAGCCAACGCGGGTAGCGCGATCATGGCAGCAGCGATCCAGCCGAGCGCATCGAGCCGCAACCTATGTGCGAGCAAAACCAGGACAAAGACCGCGAGTGCGCCGAAGGCCAGGGATCCTCCCTGATAGAAGCTGCCGGCGCGGCGCCGACTTGCCTCGCTTTGCAGCGTGCCCATCATGCCGCCACAACCGGCGACGATCAACTGGCCAAAGCACGCACTCAAGAATATGAATTCAACGGCGCCTGACGACGCCATGTTGGATTGGCGGAACGCGGCCAGCATGGCCACTGCCCCAGCGGCCGCCGCAACCATGAGCCAGGTGCGTCGGCGGATCCAAAAATCCGTGACCGGGCTCCAGAGAAAATAGATGGTCGGCGGCAAGGTCAAAAGCGCGACGATGCTGCCTTCGCGCGCCGGATTTACTCCCTGGGTGCGCAACAGGTATGCGAGAGCACCGCCAAGGACGCCATTACTGATCACCGCAACCGGAGCGATGAGCAAGCCGAAGAGCCAGGGACGCTCGTGCGGCGCGGTTGGGCCTTCGCTCCCAACTTGCGTCAAATGTGCTGGTGGCATGACGCATAGCGTACCACGGGCTAGAGTTCCCGCCGGCTGTTCGTGATCGGAACAATCTTCTCCGCCGATGATGTACCATTCAGACGTTGCCGCGGCTCATCTTATGGCTGCGGAATGCGTTGGGCGCAATATTCGTTATTTATTCGCCCGGCTCCCACTTTGCGGGCATTTACCGTCCGAAATGCAATCATGTTTACTAAGTTGATATTCATGCGGATTGGTGCCCGGTAGCCGCCGGCGCAAAGCCCAACCGGAATGCGCAGGGGTTGAAAGTCACGAAGTGCCTGAAGCGCAACATGGCCTGGCGCCGCTTGTGGGCGAAGGCAACCGGAAGAACGTGAGGGAAGAAACATGGCTACGACCCCAACGACGGATTACTATGAGTTCCTTCAAATAAGCCCTCACGCAGATGCCGACACGATCCATCGCGTCTACCGGTTTCTGGCAGCGCGCCTGCACCCCGACAACAAGGTAACAGGCCACGCGGAAAACTTTCAACTGCTGAAGAAAGCCTACGATGTGCTGTCGAATCCTGTGACTCGCTCCGCTTACGATGCGTCGCGCGGGTATGAGACGCCACCACCGTTTTCGGCGACAGTGGATTTCATGGATCAGCTCGATGGCGAAGTGAACCGTCGTCTGGCAGTGCTGGCCGTGCTTTACTTCCGGCGGCGTACAAGTCCGAATTTCCCTGAAGTGTCGCTTGCCGAGATCGAAGAGCGCATGGGATTTCCGCGCGACTACCTGGATTTTACGATGTGGTATCTCGCGAAAAAGGGATACATCTCGAGGGCAGACAACGCGCAATTTACGCTTTCGGCCGAAGGCGTGGACTATATCGAGGAGCAGCGCGTGAACATGCCGATTCTGAACAAGCTGCTCACGAGCGGATCGGGACCTTCTCCGCGTGCCAAATGGACGAATCCGGAGCCGGTCGTTGTTCGAACGGGGGCCGAATCAGGGAACGGCACGTACTCGGCGAGCGCGCAAAAGGAGATTGTTTTGCCTGCGACAACGGATCGCCTGACAGATCGGCGCATGGGCAAGCAAGACCGGCGCATCGGAGCACCCGACCTGCGCACCAAGAAGGTGGAACGCCGATTCAACCTGCCGGAACGGCGCGTGCACACGGGAGACCGGCGTTTGGGTAACTAGGGAACCTCTTTTTTCAACGACATCTTTCTTCGGCGACAATCGTTGAACTCTCGCGCCGCCGTTCGCCTCCATCAGTGAGAGAGTGCGCCCGCCGCTATTCGCGCGCGGCGATCCCCAGCGCCTTCATTTTGCGATAAAGATGGCTGCGCTCCAGGCCCAGTAGTTGCGCGGCATGACTGATGTTGTTGCGGGCCTCTTCGATCTTCTTGAGGATGTATTCGCGTTCGTAGGCATCCCGCGCCTGCTGCAGGCTCGAGAACTCTTCCGTGGGGCGGGAGCCGGCCTTGTGTGAGAGCGGCGGCAAGTGCTTGCGTTCAATGCGGAGCACGCGCGGATTGAGGATGAGCACTCTCTCGATGACGTTTTTGAGCTCACGAACATTGCCCGGCCAACGATACTGAGCCAGGGCCTCCAATGCTTCCTCGCTGATTTCCATCCGCGGGCGTCCATACTGACGGCCGAACTCAAGCAGAAATTCGCGCACGAGCAGCGGAATGTCCTCCTTGCGGTCGCGCAGCGGCGGCACAAAGAACGGGACCACGTTGAGGCGGTAGAAGAGATCTTCACGGAAGTTTCCTTTCGCAATTTCCTCTTCGAGATCCTTGTTGGTAGAAGCGATGAGGCGCACGTCAACGTGGAGCGGCTGCGTTCCTCCCACGGGAGTAAACAACTGGTCGTCGAGAGCGCTAAGCACTTTGGCTTGCGTCTTCAGACTCATGTCGCCTACTTCGTCGAGGAAGAGAGTTCCGCCGTCTGCCCTTTCCAAAGTTCCCCGCTGCTCAGCCGGGCCACCGGGTTGAGCGCTGTGGCGATAGCCGAAAAGCTCGGCTTCAATGTGGGCTTCGGGGATGGCAGCGCAGTTGAGCTCGACAAAGACCTGTTCGCGGCGCAGGCTCTCGGCATGGATGGAGCGTGCGATCAGTTCCTTGCCGGTGCCGGACTCGCCATAGATGAGGACACGGCCATTGGTGGGAGCCATGAGCCGGATCTGCTGGCGCAGTGCTTTGAGCGGCACGCTTTCGCCAGTGAGCACTGACGAGGCGCTGAACTGGCGCTTGAATTCCTCGTTCTCAGTGCGGAGGCGGCGCGCCTCCATTGCGTTCTTCACAACGATGAGCGTGCGCTCGAGCGAGAGCGGCTTCTCAAGAAAATCGTAGGCCCCGAGCTTGGTGGCCTTTACAGCGGTTTCAATGGTGCCATGGCCGCTGATGATGACGACTTCAGGGCGGATCTCGGGAGTTAATTTGCGCATCTCCGCAAGTACTTCGAGACCGTCGCGGCCGGGCAACCAGATGTCGAGCAGCACGACGTCGTAGGGCACATCGCGCAGTAATACCATCGCCTCCTCGGCATCAGCAGCGCTGGCCACGCCGTATCCCTCCTCGCGCAGAATTTCCTCGAGCGAGGCGCGAATTTCCGCTTCGTCGTCAACGACCAGGATGTGATTCATGAGGCGAGATCCTTCACCGTCTCGGTTCCCGCCACGGCAGGCGCAGATTGCCCGCCGGACTGCCACCGCGCAGACGACCGGTCCGCACTGCCGGACGAAGAGATCGCTTCCTGGGGACCGCGGGTGTCTACAAGCGTTGCGGGTTCCATCAACGGAATGCGCAGTAAGAAGCGCGCGCCTTTGGGGCTGTTGCTCTCAGCGCTGATGGAACCGCCGTGTTCCTGCACGATCTTGGCGGCGATGGAAAGACCCAGCCCGGTGCCACGGTGCTTGGTGGAATAGAAGGGCAGAAACAGGCGCTCGCGAATCTCGTCAGTCAGACCGGGTCCAGTGTCGGACACCGTGACTTCGATCGCTGCGCCGTCTTCGCTGAGCGCGGTGCGCATGCCAAGCACGCGCAACAAGCTGCCGTGCATGGCTTCGGCAGCATTGTCAATCAGGTTTGCCAGCGCGCGTCGGATCGCTTCAGGATCGACCAGCACGGCAGGCAGGCCAGGTTCAAGATCGCGCTTCACGGTGATCCCATCGAGCCTGCCGCCGAAGAGCGCCAGAGCTTCCTCGACAATCTGATTCATGTCGCAGGGCCGTGGCTGCGGCGCAGGAAACTGGGCGAGAGCCGAAAACTGGTCGACCAGCGTGCGCAGCGTCCCAACGCAGCCCAGGATGACCTCACTGCATTTGCGAATAATATTGGGCGAATCAGCCTGGCCGCGCTCAAGGTGCCGGCCGATTCTCTCGGCACTGAGGGCGATAGGCGTGAGCGGATTCTTGATCTCGTGGGCGACCTGTTGCGCCACTTCCTTCCACGCCAATTGCCGCTGCGCGCGAAGGAGTTCCGTCGTGTCTTCGACCACAAGGACCGATCCGGCTTTTCCGTCGCCCAGCACAAGTCGAGCGCTGGTGATGGCCAAGTGGAGGACCCGGCCGCGCGCGTGGAGTTCTACTTCGGTGGAAGCAGCGCCCATACGATTGGCGCGGCGGATGACTCCGGCCAGATCTTCGGCACAATCGGCGGGCAAAATCGACTCGATCTTTTCTCCTGCCAGCGATGCGCCTTCCTTGAGGCCCATGAGCGCGGCAAAGGCGCGGTTCGATTGGAGGATGATTCCGGATGCGTCGAGGGTGACCACGCCGGATGGGATCGTTTCGACAATGGTCTCGAGCTCGCGGCGCCGCTCCTCGACCGCCGCGTTCGCCCCGGTCAGCTGTGCCTGGGCCGTTTGCGCCAATTGCCGGCTGGTTTCAAGGTCAGCGGCCATGTGGTTAAAAGAGCGCACCAGTTCGCCCATCTCTCCAGTGGAGATGCCTTCCACGCGCTGTTCATAAATTCCGGCGGAGATCGCATCCATTGCGTCGGCGAGCGCTTCAACCGGGCGGGTGATCTGCTTGGAGAGGAAGACGGCGAGCCAGACGCTGGAAAAGAAAACAAAGACAGTGACCAGCAACAGCGTGAGCGACAGGGTGTTTTTAATGACCCTTCGCGCGTGGAAGAGCTTCATGTACTCGTCGGCGCCAGAACGGATGCGCGTGGTGGTTTCGTTGAGCCCCTTGGGCATGGGCAGCACAGCGATCACGGTCTTACCCGATGCAGTGAAAGCCGCACCGAGTGCGTATTCCTGCCCCATGACATCAACGACTGGATGGTCGTTTCTTTGCGCGGCGGACAGGACGGCGGCCGAAAGCGGACCGCGGAGCGGGGTCGCTGTCCATCCAGACTGAGGCGTCGATAAGCGAAGGTAGGCGCTGCTTGATTCGGGCGGCGCCTGGAAGGTCGCAATCAGCTTTTTGTCATTGCCGTATACAAGCAGAAAGCCGCCTTCCAAAGTGATGCGGCGCGAGCTGAGAGCCTGCTGAAGGGTCTGATCGTCACGATCGGGCGCACCGCTTTCGGCCACCGTTCTCGCTTCGCTCCAGGCGTTGCCGGCTACGTATTCAACCAGCTCCTGCACGATTGTGGTCGAGTCGTCGCGCAATTGCAATGCATCGGGCGAGAACCACCGCTCGAGCGAACGGTTCAGCAGGAAATAGCTGAACAGAGACATAAGCGCCGCGGGCGTGACAGTGATCAAGATGGCGCCCAAAACCATGCGCGAGCGCAGGCGCGCGCCCACGCCACTGCTTCCCTGGCCGACGTATACCCTCAAGACGGTACGAAAGAGCAGCAGAAGAAGCAGGAGCAACAAAAGAAAGAGCAGGACCTCAAGGGCGGTGAGCGCCATGGTCTGCCCGTAGGTTTCGGGATTGAGGAAATCAATCCAGGAGGTGTTGAACCATTGCAGCGTCCCAAGCAGAAAGAAGACGATAACCGCACCACCGGTAAGGAGAGCGATCGACCGGCGCCGCGGATCTGCAAAGAAACGCATGGGCCGATTATAGAAGGAACGGGGAATCGGGAGTAGGTCGCCTGGGACGGGGCCTGGTAACCGGCAGAAGCCGGAAAATGCTCAGATTTGCGAGCAGGCGAGGGGGCTCAAGATCAGGTTTGTGATGTTGGTCACGATCGCATCGTAGGCGTAGCGCGGATTGGACGAGAGCTTTTTCCATGCCGGGTCGTTGCGGAAGACATCCCATTTGGTATCGAGCTCGGTCAGATCGGCAAAGCTCAGCATGTAGGTGAGGCTTGGCAAGCGCGAACCAATAAGCGCATCGCCGAAGAAGACTGGGTGAAAGCCGGCGTTGCTGAAGATTTCGAATTCGCCCGCATGGAACATCTCCACTTTGCGCACGTGCTCACCGTTGCTGGGGCTCTCATATGTGCGGAGTTGAAAGATGCGCTTGGAACTGGCTGCCGGAGAGGAGGGCGGCGTAATTTTCGGCCATCCCCGAAATGCCGCCAATAGCGAGATCTCGACGCGCTGGAAGGCCGGCGTCGTTGAGGTTGCGTTCCAGAACGGATCGGCGGCCTTGAGAAATTCGGCGTCGTCAGCCAGTTGCAGATCGAGTTCTGCGAGCGCTTCAACTGAATTGCCCGGGATGAGCAGGTAGTAAGCAGGGGTTTCGGGGCCGATGTCGAGCCTGAATGCGCCGGCAGGACCCATGCCCCGACGGGCGAGCGCAGGGATCAGGGCTCCGGCAAAGTAGCTCTCCGTCAGCTTTAACTGATTCCCAGTGAACAGGTTATAGCGGCGCAGAAGATAGAACTCACGGGCCGGACCCGCTGGAACCTGGGTGGCTACCTGCTGTGTGGCGGTAAGGGCTGAAGCGGCAATCGAAGCAGCGAGAAACTGACGGCGTTCCATGGAGCCTCCGGTGCAGGATGATTCTAAGCTGCGCGGCCTGGGCAGCGCGTACAGACCGAGCGTGGATTCGTCTCTGGGTCTACGGGAAAAACAAGGCCGAAGATCGTGAATTGCTGGTCACCGTCATTAAGCGACCGTGGCAAGAGTATATTTCGAATTCGGCGCAACTTTTCGGAAGTGCGCGGGGTTAAATGTTCTGGGAGTCTTGTGGGATTCATCTCCCGCTCGATAACTCCCGCCAAAACCTGCGCCGCCGTTCCAAAGGGACGGCGGCAATTTTTGTGCGCATAGCCGTGCGCGCTGCTTTCTCGCGCGGGATAACGATGCGCCTCGCATCACGGCAGCTCGCGAAGCTTCATATCCTTGAAGGTGATCTGGTAGCCCTCGGCTTCAAGGCCGACATAGCCTTTATCGAGCCCAACCTTGGTCGTGTTCACCAGCTCGCCGTTCACCACTAGCGTGCAGGTGTCGCTGACGCAGCGGATGTCGTAGACATTCCACTGGCCTGGCGGCTTGACGCGATTTTCCTTCATTTCTTTTTGCAGATTGAAACGGGTGGGCTTGCCGTCGATGGGCGTGAGGCCGAAGATGTAGCCGCCAGCGAGCGAAGTCTGCGCCTGGTGCCAGATGGAGCCGTCGAGATTATTGCGGAAGAAGACGCCGGAGTTGTATTTGGGGTTTGGAGTGCTGACGGGCGTAAAGCGCCATTTGACGTGAAAGGTGAAATTGGCGACTTCGCGGTTGAAGCGCAGCCACTCGTGGCCGCCGTTGCCGTCACAGATGATTTGCTTCTTTGCGTAGTCGATGTGCCACTGCGCAACGTTGCTGACAGGATGATCGGGAGGAATGGCGACGCGCGTCCAGATTTCGTGCTGAGGATCGTCGTGATTTGCGGGGAAGAGGTTGATGGATTGTGCAGATGCGGGCAAAGCGGCGATGACGAAAGCGAAGAATGGAGCAACTGTGCGGGCCACCGGAGTGGCACGAAAACGGAGATTCATTTTTCTTTTCCTTTTGGGCAGCGATTGCGCGCTGTTCAAATCAATCGGGACGAATTGTAGCACCGGGTGAAGAGTATCAACGGTGGAGTTCGTGCTCTCAGCGGGCGATGAAATACATGACCCAGCTGAAGACAATGACGGAACCGATGAAGAGGGTAAAGCAATAGGCACCGTAGCGGAACATGCGGCGCGGGGTGTCGCGCATGGTGATGCCGAAGACAGTGGAGGCGAAAAGGGCGAAGAGCAGGACCGCGGTGAAGTGGGAGGGGTGGATCACGAAGCTTTCCTCCCGGTGCGCAGATTGTGCGCGTCGACGGCGGCGATGATGTTGAGGAGGCCGGCGACGACGATGAACTTGGTGCCGTAGTCGGCGACCGTGGTGCGGACGGGCTCGCCGCCAAGGCCCATGATGCGGCTGATGAAATAAAGCAGGCCACCGCCGAGATCGCCGACGACGCCGAGCATCTCGAGAATGTCCTGGGCGCTGGTGTAGAGCTTGCCCTGCATGGCGAGGCCGAGGATAAACATGGCGACGATGCAGACGAAGAGCAGTGCGCCGCGGATCCATTTGCGCTGGAGAAAGTGGCCCGCGCCGGGGATGAGCCATCCGGCGATGAGGGGAAGATAAACGAAGCCTTGTTGTGATTGCTTGCCCGCGGGGGGCTTGTTTGCGGCGGTTGCCATTCCTCTATTGACTATACAAGATAGCGGGGCTAGCGGAGGTAGCGGGATTAGCGGCGCGCATGCGGTGCGGATCGCGCCGCGGCAGTAAATTGCACTGCGGCCCAACTTAAGCACAAAGACAAAATCGCGCCGAAGGAAGTGCACTCCGCAAGAAGAACAACCGCATATCCTTCGGCTTCGGTCGCTGCGGCGACCTTCGCACAGGATGACACGCCATTGGTTGGGTGAGTTTCTGCGCTGGTTCGCTAAATGCGGACCAGCTCCTGCTGGATGCGGCCGGTGACCCAGGCTTTGCCGGGGACGGTGAGCATATTGATTTCACTGCGCACGCCGAACTCAGGCAGGTAGATGCCGGGCTCGACGGAGAAGCAGGTATTGGGAAGAATGCGGCGCTCGTCGTGAGTTTCGAGGTTGTCGAGGTGCGCACCCGGGCCGTGAATCTCGTGGGCGATATTGTGGCCAGTGCGATGCACGAAGTTTTCTGCGAAGCCGGCGTCGCGGATGACAGAGCGCGCGGCATCGTCGGCTTCGAAACCGTGGATGGGACGGTTCGCGGCGAAGGCCTGCTGCACGGCGCTGATGGCGGAGTCGCGCGCGCGGCGGACCGTATCGAAGATGAGCTGTTCTTTTTTGGACGGGTCGCGACCGATGACGCCGGTCCATGTGATGTCGTAGAAGATGGCCGAAGGTGTGTCGAGACGGCCCCAGAGATCGATGAGGAGGAAGTCGCCCTCGCGGATGGGCGCGGCGTGTTCGGCGCTGGGCTCGTAGTGCTGGTCAGAAGTGTTCGAGTTGACGCTGACGTCGGGGCCGTTTTCCCAGACGAGCCCTTCGCGGCGAAGGGCTTCGCGCAGCCAAACGACCATGTTGTACTCGGTGAGGCTCTCGACGCGATCGATGCCAGAGGGCGGGCGCAGATGGCGCGCGATCTCAGCCCAGGCGGTAATGAGAATGACATCGATTTCGCGCTGCGCGGCAGAGTGGCTGGCGATTTGCTCGGCGGTGAGGACAGCTTCAAACTGGCTGACAAGGTCGGCGGAGCTAACGATTTCTTTGCCGATGCCGCGAAGGAATTCGATGGTTCCGGCGTCGACCATGGAGACATACATGATGTCGTTATCCGGCGAATACTGCATGGCGATTTTTTTCTGGTTTTGGAGGAGATTCTCGATTCCCGCGCGCAATTCCTGCCAGCTTGAGTACTGGGTTTTGGCGCCGGGAAGGCAGTCGAGGCGGCCCTGCTCGATGCGGTGGACAAGTTTGGAAGGTTCGCCGGTGGCAGGGATGAAGTAGTACCAGCGGCGCGTGACGTGAGCCTTGGGGTCGAGGCCGAGGACGCCGGCAGCAATGGGATCGCGGTGATGGTGGTCGTAAAAGAGCCAGCCGTCGAGCGCAGATTCGCGAAGGGCTGTTTGGATTGCGTCGAGATTCATAGGGGAATGATACGCGGAGAGGCAGCTATCAGCTGTCAGCTTTCAGCGATCAGCTATTGGCTTCCGGCTACAAATTGGACAGCCGGTCATGAGACCGGCATTATCTGTTTGCGGTGGCGCGAATTCAAGCGGTGGCGCGGCGCGTGGGTCCCTGGAGTTTGCCCTGAATGCGGATGGCCACGTGGACGAGCGAGAGAGCGGCGGGCGTGACGCCGGGGATGCGGCTGGCCTGGCCGATGGTCATGGGGCGAATGCGCTCGAGCTTCTCGCGCATCTCGCGCGAAAGGCCGCTGATGACGCCGTATTCGAGCCAATCGGGGATGGTAACGGATTCGGCAGCCTTGAGACGCTCGATGGATTTCTTTTGCTGCTCGAGGTAGCCGGCGAATTTAATTTCGGTTTCGACGGCGCGCGCCTCGTTGCGACGTGCGGCGCGGACGATGGCGGGGTCCACGTCCTGGTTTCCCACCCTATGACCTGTCTCTCCGTGGAGAGACTGGTCATGGAATGGGGCACCCAGGTGGGCGGGATCTGCGATGAATTCGGCGAGGAGCGGATCGCGGGCGAGGTCGTCGCGGAAAGCGGCGAGCAGAGGCTCGATGGTGACTTCAGGGCGCTTGAGGAGCTGCGCCCAGGTGAGGCCTGCGGTGGCTGGTTGATCATCGAGTCCGGCGCGGTCGAGTTTTTCGGGATCGACTTTGTTTGTTGTGAGCAGACGCCCAAGCGCGGCCATGCGGGCTTGCTTTTGCTCGTACTCAGCCCAGGCCGCGTCGTTGATGAGGCCGAGGCGGCGGCCATGCGGGGTGAGGCGGCGGTCGGCGTTGTCAATGCGCAGGTGCAGGCGGAACTCGGCGCGCGAGGTGAACATGCGGTATGGCTCGTTCGTTCCCTTGGAGATGAGGTCGTCGATGAGGATCCCTGTATAGCCCTCTGTGCGGTTCATAGTGAAAGGTGGCTGGCCCTTGAGCCAGAGCGCGGCGTTGATTCCGGCCATGATGCCCTGGCAGGCGGCTTCTTCGTATCCGCTGGTGCCGTTGATCTGGCCGGCGAGGTAGAGGCCCGTCATGCACTTAACGCGGAGACTGCGATCGAGTTCGGTGGGATCAACGGAGTCGTATTCGATGGCGTAGCCGGGGCGGAGCATCTCGGCTTGATCGAGGCCGGGGATGGAGTGGACCATCTGCCACTGCACTTCCATGGGCAGTGATGTAGACATGCCGTTGATGTAGACCTCGTGGGTGTTGAGGCCTTCGGGCTCGAGGAAGAACTGATGCTGCGTCTTGTCTGGAAACTTGACGACCTTATCTTCGATGGACGGGCAGTAGCGCGGGCCGATGCCCTGAATGCGGCCGGAATACATGGCCGAGCGATGGACGTTTTCGCGAATGAGGCGGAGGGTTTCCGGCGTGGTGAAGGCGATGTGGCACGAAATCTGCGGCTGCACGATCTTTTTAGTGCGGAAGCTGAAGGGCGTGGGATCGGCGTCGCCGGGCTGCTCCTCAAAACATTCCCAGCGAATGGTGCGGCCGTCGAGGCGCGGAGGCGTGCCAGTCTTAAGGCGGCAAGTGCGTAGGCCGAGAGCGCGAAGGGCTTCGCCGAGCAAAACGGATGCGGGTTCGCCGCTGCGGCCGGCGGGGTAGCGCTCTTCGCCGCAGTGGATGAGGCCGTTCAGGAAGGTGCCGGTGGTGATGATGGTGGCGCCCGCGATGAGGTTGCGGCCGTCGCGGAGCTTGAGGCCGAGGACGCGACGGTGCGGGCGGGTCGGACGAGGGAGCTCGGGCGGTTCGCCAACCGAATTCCCATCCCAGGTCCCCAAATGCGAGGGACCTGGGGCACCCAATTCCTCCAATACCTCGTTCGCTTGGTCCCTTGTTCCCTGCTCTTCTATCACCAGGTCGACGACTTCGGCCTGGCGGATGTGGAGGCCGGGCTGGGACTCGAGGACTTCGCGCATCTTGACGCGATAGAGCTGCTTGTCGCATTGGGCGCGCGGGCTCCAGACGGCGGGTCCGCGCGAGGAGTTGAGGAGGCGGAACTGGATGCCGACGGCATCGGCGACTTCGCCCATGATGCCGCCGAGGGCGTCGACTTCGCGGACCAGGTGCCCCTTGGCCACGCCACCGACGGCAGGGTTGCAGCTCATTTGCGCAATGAGGTCGAGGTTCATGGTGATGAGCGCGGTCTTGAGGCCCATGCGCGCGGCGGCCATGGCGGCCTCGCAACCAGCGTGACCGGCGCCCACAACTACGACATCGTATTGCTCGGTAAAAGGCATCCGATTTTATTTTACGGATTGGGTGGTCGCGCAGCCGAGAGCGGCGGGAATGCGGGCGAGAACGCCCGCAGTCACCGCGGCGACCTAGTCAGGAGACCGGCGGTACGGGGCGTCAGTAGACGACCTGGTAGGCGCGGGCTTCAAGATCGAGTGGATCCGTAAGATTCGAGTGAACGCAGATACGAACCGGCACGCCCGGAGTGAGGTCGTTGACGTCAATTTCGGCGACAAGCAAGGAGGATCGGCCGCCGAACAGAGTATTGCGGCCGCTCTGGTTGACAAGCCGGAAGGGAATGGGCCGATCCGATTGAGTGACTTCGAGGGTGAGGGGCTGGCGCGCGCTTTGGGACTGGTGTGCGCCAGCGGAGCCGTCTGGCTGAGGTTGACCTGCGGATGCCCCAGCACGCAAGACGATGCGCAGAACGCCCTTGATGGGCGGATCGAGGCTGGCCTCAATCGTGCCGGGAGCCCCAGTGTGGAAGACGGCGTCAAGGGGCTTGACGGAGCGGGCCTTCGAGTGGGCGGCAGAAGCGATGGCCGCGCAGCCGGCCAGCAATGCCAGGAATAGAATCCGCGAGGCTGACCGACGGCGAATCATTGCTGGGTCTCCCGGAATGAACATTGCCAATTGGCGCTCCAAGCCACATGAGCGGTTTCTTACCTATTGCGAGCGCGATCCGTGAACGATCAACTAACGATTTCGATGCCATAAAGTTGCTTCCCGGGAATGACCTGCGGCGGTCACGAGCCGGTGGGGAAAGTGCGGTGAGGAACCCATTATGCTGCTCGCAGCTCCAAAATGATCGCAGCGCCGCGCGGTTCAAGGTTCACGGCTGAAGCGCGGCCGTTCTGATCACGCAGAATCGTGGCACAAAGGCTGAGACCCATCCCGGCGGTTTCTTCACCCGGCCGCGCCGGAACGAAGGGGTCGAAGGCACGCTCAGGCTGCAGGAAGCCGGGACCGGAGTGGCTGACGGAAATCTGCACGAGTTTGCCATCCCTCGACGCCTCGAGGCGGATGGTCTTTGGTTCCTTGCCGGCCGCGGCAGGGCCTTCGCGTTCGACGGCGCCGATGGCAAACTGGAGGCAATGCAGGACCGCTTGGCGCAACTGCTGCGCGCCACAAAGGATCCTGGGCAGACCAGGCTGCAAGTTCACCTGGAACTCGATGGAGCGCTGCAAGAACTCTGGGCGATAGAGTTGCTCCATGTCGGTAAGCAGCTCGGACACGGAGATGGCGGCGGGCTGGTCGGCGCGCGAACGCGATACGCGGGAGAGGCTCTCAAGGGTCGAGCGAATGCGCCGTGCCTCGGCCATGATCGCCTCCACCGCCTTGTGGTCGGGCTCATCAAGCCCGGACGCATCCTCAAGCAGCGAGGCATAACCAAGGATTACGGTCAGTGGGCTGTTCAATTGCTGGGTAACGTTGCCGGCCAACTGTCCCAGACCTGCGAAACGTTCAGCATCGATAAGTTTTTCAAAGAGCATGGTCTGGCTGCGCGTGGCCTGCACGCGGGCAACGAGCATTTCGATGGGCAGCAGGTCATCGGTGCGAGGCGCTTCGCTTGCGCTCGTGGAAACCTGGCCGTCTTCAGTGCGCATGGCGCGGAGCAGCAGGGCTCCATCGGCGCCTGTGCGGCCCATCATTGGAACGGCCAGGACCGAAGTGAAGTGAAGGCGCTCGAGGTCGTCGCCGGGAAGCAGCCAGGGCGTGAGATCGAGCCGCAGTGTTTTGCTTTGTTCGACCGCAGGCGGCGCAGAACCCGGCGCGAGAAAGCCCTCGATCGGAATGCGCGCAATGAGCTCGCCGAGAGGCTTGGCGATGGCAATCTCGAGGCCGGCACACCCTGCCATGCGGTAGCGGCCTTCGTGCTCAAGCAGCAACGCCGCTTGTGTGAACCGGCTCTGAGCGACCACGGTTTCGCAAATGTCAGCGCCCTGGCGATCAAAGTCTTCGACGCGGCGACGGCTGAGCATCAGGTTGGAATACGCCTCAAGCTGGCGCCGGGCGCGCCGTTCGCGATCCTCAGCCGCCTTGTTGCTCTTCAGCTCATCTTCGAGAGCGAGCACAATCATGCCCACCGCCGCAACCACTTTACCCATCACGATGATGTGAACCAGATTGAGGCTGAAAACGGGATGGTGATCGGCCCATGGGAGAACCTGCAGGCCAGAAAGCGACCAGGCGAGAAAGCCGGTGACACTGAGGAGGACGCCGGGAGAGAACCTGCGGAAGACGAAAACGAGCAAGAGTGCGGCCATTTGCAGGTTGACGCACTCAATGAAAGTGAGGGCGCGGGCCGGCCCCTCGATAAAACAGGCCCAAACGGCGAGGAAGCCCAGAGAGCCGCTGAATGAAACCCCGAGCCAGACCGGCACGGTTCCCTTCGCCGTTCCCCAGGACATGCCAACGGCAAAACTCATGGCAGCGAGAAGAGGAAAAAGGAAGAACATGGGCCCGGCGGGAGGCACGCCGCGGAGCACGCCGTAAAGAAGGACAGAGTAGACAACAAGAGGCAGAACGTAAGGGACGATGAAAAGGACCTGGAACTTGCCCACTCTGAAGCGCAATGGCGACAGGGAGCCCAGAAACATGGCTGAACTGAGTTGAATGCAGGTTTGCCCGACGGCGGCTAGCCACGGGTAGATCGTTCCAAACGGACGTTCAGGCCCGATGCTGTAGAACAGGACCATGGAGGCCATGGCGAAGAGGAAGCCGAGGAACCAAAGCAAGTTGCGCGTGTCGCGGAACCGGAGATAGAGATAGCCGAAGGCAGGCAGCAGGAGTACCGTCAAAATCAGCGCCGGAGCGTGATAATAATCGGGCATGAAGGCCTTGCATCTCCTTCTCGAAGGGCGAACACATCAAATCGCTTGCTCGTTCAAAAAATGGGCCCGAAGCCGCCCAGGGAAAGAACAATTGGCCCGGATACACGACCGGTTCTCGCCCCACCGCAGAGGCTTCCGAGGCTAGATTGAAGCCTCTCCAAGTCGCTGTACATGCGTCTAAAGTTGCAGGGTTAGGCCGCTTTCAGGGCGCGTCAAGGCAGTCGTAGGGAAACCGGAAATCGGAGGGAAATCGAAATGCGAATGCGAAGCTGGATGGCTGCCATGGCGGTGGCTGCGTGCTGTATGACGGCCGTGGGCCAGAACCAGGACACTTTTACGCCCATGCCCCTTGATTCCGGCTTCGGCCCGATGAACCTCACTGAGCCATCGATCACCCCCGACGAGATCATCAAGGAGTTCACTTCCAAGGAGGACCAGTACGCCGAGGCGTATCACCACTACACGTATCGCCGCGAAGGACGCGTGGACACCATCGATGACGACACGCGCAAAGTCACCGGAGAGTGGTACGAACAGGACGACGTAACCTTCAATCCGTCGGGCGCCCGCATGGAAAAAGTGGTATTCGCGCCGCCGAGCACCCTAGATCAGGGAGGCATCATGATGACTCCCACAGACCTGCAGGACATCCAGCATAATTACACCTTCGTCATCACCCCTCAAAATCTTCCCGAGTATGACGTAAAGTACGTGGGCCGTCAGAAGGTTGACGACGTGGAAACCTATGTTTTCGATGTCACTCCCAAGAGCCTGGATAAGAATAATCGGCGATTCGAAGGGCGGGTGTGGGTGGACGAGCAAGGCCTGCAGATCGTGGTGAGCAATGGCCGCATGGTGCCCGACGATACGCGCAAAGGACACGAAGATCTGCACCCGCCGTTCATGACCTGGCGGCAACAAATCGACGGCCAATACTGGTTCCCGGTTTACACAAAGGGTGAAGGGCTTCTGCACTTCGCCAGCGGATACGGCTACATGGCCCAGGATGTGCATATCCGCGAAACCGTGAAATACACCAACTACAAGCGGTTCGGTTCAACCAGCAAAGTCTTTTACAACGGCGCGGAGATTAACAAGGACAACAACCAGCAGCCGGGACAACAACCTGACAGTCAGGCGAAGCAGAAGTGAGAGAAGCAAGGAACAAGGGAACGAGGGAGCAAGGCTCGCAGCCTTTGGTGAGTCATGACTAGCTGATGGGGTCGATTGACTTGGACGGCGCGCGACCGGTGCCTGCGCCCATGAGAACGAGCGAGCGCTGCGCAAAGGGCGAGTAGACGAGAAGAGTGGCGCAGGCGAGCGCCATTCCGACGTTGATGTGGTGCAGAAGCAGGAAGGGCGAGAGCGACCAGAGCACATCGGGGACAAGCAGGAACGGCCAGAGCTTGAGAAACTTGAGCCGGATCCGGGGCGCATGAAAGATGACCGCGCTGAGCAGGAAGGCGCGGACGGGAATCAGCATCGCGGCCGTGACGATGAGGATGTTGAAAATCCACGCCGACTTGGGAAGCGGTGAGAGAAGATCGTCAATTTCCGCCAGATTGGCCAGCGCCCCCACATAAAAACCCAGATACATAAGCTGAAACAGGATGAAAAGCGTCTGCGCTACGGCGTAAGGGACCTTCGGGAGCTCATGCGTCGTGGCTAGGACGTGTTTGCCGAGTGTGGGTTCCGGCTCGGTGAGTTCGTTCGAAATGGGAGATGAGGAGCCGGGCTGCAAGTCCTCGGCAGGAGCGATATGTTCAATGGGGGCCACGAAGCGATAGCCGCGGCGGGCGACGGTTTCAACGAATCGCGGACTGCCTGCCGTGTCGCCAAGAGCCTCGCGGATGCGATTGACCGCGGAGTTGACACCGTGCTCGAAATCCACGAACGTACCGTCGGGCCATAAGCGCCGCGAAATCTCCTCGCGCGTGAGCAGCTCGCCCGGCCGTTCCAAAAGCATGAGGAGCACCTGGAAGGGCTGCGTATTCAGCTTGACGCGTATTCCCTGCCTGCGAAGCTCTCCCCTGGCAGCGTCCGCTTCAAACACTCCAAAGCGATAGCGATCTGCCGGCTTTTGTCCTGAGCTCTCCTCCATGGCTTTAGATCAGTGTAGCCGATGGAGAGATGGATTTGCGGCCGATGAGCGAATGACAACTTTCCGGAAGTGCAAGGCGTTAAAGATGTTGCGCGGTGAGGAACAACCATTTCCAGATGAGGTGCTATGCATTGCCATGCCCGCTGGGCCAGAGTAAGGTGCTGACCATGACGCAAGACCCGATCTCGAAAGCGCAAGTGGGGTTCTCGAAATGGAGGGCGGCTGTGCTTGCGGGCGTGCTGCTGCTTCTGGCTGCGGCCACGCTGCCGGCGGAAGAACCTTCGGGGGCAGCAGTGGCGGACTTCAATTCATATATCGGGCGCGTAGAGGCACGGCTGGCGAAGCAGCACGGTTCGACGGGCAGCTTCCTCGCGCCCGAAGATCAGACGCGTTTGCAACGGGGCGAATTGATTATCGAGCAGCTGACGCCGGCTGCGGGCGCCGAGTTACCGGGAGCGTTGTTGCACGACTGGCGCGGGACCGCTTTCGTGCCGGGAGCAAAGGCCGCGGATTTTGATCGGCTGATGCGCGATTTCAACGCGTACCCGCAGCACTATTCGCCACAGGTGTTGCGGGTGAAGGTGCTGGCGCAGCAGGGCTACCACTACCAGGTGATGATGCGCGTACGGCAGAAGCACATTCTGACTGTGGTGATGGACACGGAGTACGACGTCGCTTTCTTCCGCGACGACTTTGGAAAGACGGGGGCGCAGCACGAATACAGCCTGTCGCGCAGCACGAAGATCGCGGAGATTGACTCACCGGGGACGGCGAAGGAGCGCGCGCTGAGCCCGAGCGAAGAGCACGGATTCCTGTGGCGGATGAATACCTATTGGAGCTGCGAGGAGCGGGATGGAGGGTTGACCATCCAGGTTGAGTCGGTGACGCTGACGCGTTCGATCCCGACGGGGCTGGGCTGGGCGATAGGGCCATTCATTGAGAGCATTCCCAGCGAGTCGCTGGAGTTCACGCTGCGCGCGACGCGGGATGCGCTACGGAGATAGCGCTAATTAAGGAGCGCTCGCGAAATGGAGGCGGAGATGGGCACACCAATGGTTGCGACGAATCAAAGCGAGAACTTTCAGAACGCGCGGCGGGTGAACCAAGCGTTGACGGCCAGGTTGGAGAAACGCGCATTGCAGTGGATGGCAGTGCGCGCACCGAACTGGGTGAGTTCGGATCAATTGACGGCGCTCGGATTTGGCGCGCAGATCGGTGCAGGGATTTTCTATGCGCTGACGCGCTTCGACCGCAGAGCCCTGCTGCTGGTGATTTTGTTCCTGGGCTTGAACTGGCTGGGGGACAGTTTGGACGGGACGCTGGCGCGCGTGCGACGGCAGGAGCGGCCGCGGTATGGGTTCTACGTGGATCACATGGTGGACATTCTGGGAGCGGTGGCGCTGATGTGCGGGCTGGGCTGCAGCGGGCTCTTGCACTGGCCTGTGGCGATGGCGATGCTGATTGCGTTCTTGATTCTCTCGGGCGAGAGCTATCTGGCCACCTACACACTGGGGCGGTTCGAGCTTTCGCAGGGATTGTTTGGGCCGACGGAGATTCGCATTCTGCTCGCGATTGGAAATTTGGCGGTGTTGCGCAGCCCGTACTCGACGGTGTTTGGCCACAAGTTTTTGCTATTCGATTTGGGAGGGGCGATTGCGGCAGCCGGTATGGGAGCGATGGCGCTTGCGGTTGCAGCACGTCACACGGCGCAACTATATCGCGACGAGCCGTTGCGATGAAGATGCTCAAGCGGCCGGAGGCGAGACCACAGAATCGGTGGGGAGCCAAGTGCAGGGCAAGGCCGCCGCTTCCTGGGGCCGCTCAGATTTGCTTCAGAAAACAGTGTGAGTGAACAAACACGTTGCGACGCGAATGAAAGAGGTCATGGTGTGATGCGGCCAGCCCAAGCTCGCACACGAAAGCAATTTTGGCCTAAATCAAAGAAAATAAGCAGCATAATTCGATCCAACTGGAATTCGATGCGCGCCAGCGTTTAGGAGCCGGCACAGACGTTATGCTGGCCGAACGATGTGGCGAAGTTCCGCGGGTGTCCACCGGGCCATATAGCTTGTTCTGTTCAAATAAGGTATTTAGAATAATAAGTTTAAAGCGTTCTTAGGTGCATATGGAGACAGACATTCTCTTATGCTGGCTCGCCGGACCAAGAAGGAATATTGTCTGGAATGTCGGTATTACACTATTATTGCGCAGTCGAACAAAATAGCTCTCGAGCGGCTTTGGGAGATGAGTTTATCGGTACGGAATCCGCGGCGAAGCAACGCGGGACCTCGATCCCGAGGGAAAACGACGAGATAGAAGGGGCACTGTTCGCGCACCGGAGACTCCTGATCCGGTGAGGGATCGATGTCTCCGCAAGCCGGCCAGGAGGGAAGAAGCAAACTATGCTGCCAGCACAATGGGAAACATTCAAGCGAGCGGTGCGCCGCGAGAAGACGGACAAGATTCCGATGGCGCTGATTATCGATAGCCCGTGGATTCCGGGCTACCTCGGCATCAGCCATATGGATTATTTCCTGGATCCGGAGCTTTGGTTTCAGTCGAATCTGAAGATCATGCGAGAGTTCCCGGATGTCATCTTCATCCCATCGTGGTGGATGGAGTACGGAATGGCAGCTGAGCCCTCGGTGCTGGGAGCGAAGATCAAGTTTTGGCAGGACAACACGCCGAGCGAGTATCACACGCTGTATCACCTGGAAGATATCGACAGTTTTCCGGAATATGAAGTTGACGCCGATGGGTTTGCGGGCCTGACCTTGCATCGCATCAAGATGGCGCGCCAGCGGATTCTGGATGCGGGCTACATTCTGCCGATGGTAACGTCACGCGGGCCTTTGTGCACGGCCGGGTTTGTGCGCGGCACAACGGAGTTCATGATCGACCTGGTGGAGAATCCCGAAGGCGCACATAAGCTGATTGACCTGTGCACGCGCGTGGTTATCGACTGGCTGAAAGCGCAGCAGAAAGTGATGGGCGATACGGTCGAAAGCATCTTCATTCTCGACGACATTGTTGGATTTGTGAATGAGGAACACTACCTGGAGTTCGCGCACCCTTATTTGAAGCGGATCTGCGATGCATTTCCGAAGGATTGGGTGAAGCTTTACCACAACGACGCTGAAGTGGATGCCTGCCTGGATCACCTGCCCGACACGGGATTCAACGTGCTGAACTGGGGCAAGCAACGGCATATCACCGAAGTGAAGCGGCGCGTGGGCGACAGGATGGTGCTGATGGGCAACGTGAATCCGCTGGAGATTGGCGTGCGCGGCACGCCGGAGGAAGTGAAGGACGAGACGCTGGAAGTGCTGGAGGGTTCGGGCGGCGAGGGAATCATTCTCTCCGTGGGCGGTGGCACCAGCCCCGGTATGCCGCGCGAAAACATCCTGGCCATGCTGGAGGCACTGGAAGAATTTAATGCAAAGCGCGCTGCAAGCACCGTTTCGAGCGCGCTCTGAGGAACGAGGACTGATGCCCGATTATGCACAGATGAACCAGCTCCTGTACGAAGGGAACGCCAACGAAGTGGAGCGGATGACGAAGGAGGCGCTCGCCGAGGGCCGACCCGTGCAGGAGGTGCTGAACGATGGGTTAATCGCGGGCATGAGCGTTGTGGGCGAGGACTTCAAGCACAACGTTCTTTATGTTCCCGAGGTCCTGATTGCCGCGCGGGCCATGAAGGCGGGTATGGCAGTGCTGAAGCCGCTGTTGACCTCGAAGGATAGCGGCACCAGGCCCAAGGGCGTTCTATTGATGGGCACGGTTCGCGGCGATCTGCACGATATTGGCAAAAACCTGGTGGGCATGATGGCGGAGGGCGCGGGGTTCGAGTTGCACGACATCGGCGTGGACCAAAGCGTAGAAAAATTCATGGCTGCTGCGGAGAAATGCAAGCCGGACATCATCGGCATGAGCGCGCTGCTGACGACCACAATGATGTACATGAAGACGGTGATCGACGGATTTCATGCGGCGGGGCTCAACCATATCAAGATGGCGGTAGGCGGCGCGCCCATCAGCCAGATGTTTGCCGACGAGATTGGCGCCGATGGTTATGGGGCGAACGCCTCGGCCGCAGTGGATTTGTTCTTGCGGCTCACATCGCAGGTAACTGCGCAGGTGAAGTGATCCATGGCCACTTACAAAATCCTTTACTGGCAGCAGATTCCCACTCAGATCAAGGCTGAAGATGAGAGCGACGATGTGACGGTGATGCTGGACGAGAAATTCATGAAGTATATCGACGCCGTGGCCACAAAGCTGGGGTTGCATTCTGCGGACGACTACCTGGCCCATTGGAGATGGGGTGAGGAAGAAGAGCGCGACGGGTCTGCCCGGGAAGTGGCGGAGGCGCTGAAAGCCGAGCTCGAAGCGAAGAGCTGGTAGGAACGATCTCAAGAATGGCCGTCACGCTCACCATCAACGGACAATCGATCGAGGCGCAGAGCGGGCTTTCGCTTTTCGATCAAGCTGAGGCCATCGGCATTGATGTGCCCACTTCATGCCGCAAGCAAGGCAAATGCAAAGAGTGCATGGTGGAAGTGGTGGAGGGGTTGAGCCTCTTGTCGCCACTGGCCGCGCCTGAACAACATCTGAAGGGGGATTTCCGGCTTTCGTGCCAAACGTACGTAACGGGCGAATCCGGGCATGTTCGCTGCCACACCATGCGGCGCGGAACGATGCGCATTGAGCGGCAGGCGCTTGGATTGCCAGTGAGTCATGAAGAATTCAAGCTTGATCCCGCGGTGACGCGCGACGGAGACCGCATCCTGATTGACGGCGTTGAAGTGGAGCACTCGACCGGGCCGATTTACGGCGTCGCCATGGACCTTGGAACGACGACGATTGTCCTGCGGCTGATCGATCTTGAAAGCGGCGAGCTGATCGCGGACACGTCGTTTGAGAATCCGCAGCGTTTTGGCGGGTCAGAGGTGATGTCGCGCATCGCGTACGACACTGACCATCCTGGAAAGCTGCTGATGCGGACGCTGGCCGGCTACTTGACGCACGCAATTGAGAAATTCCCTGTCGATCCGAAGACCATCTACGAGATGGTGGTCGTGGGCAACTCGACGATGCGCGATCTTTTCTTCAGGCAGAACGTGCATTCGATCGGGCAAAGCCCATACCGGTCGATCACCGAAATCGAAATGGGAGAAGGCAAGCGCGCAACGACCAGCCTTGTTCAGACCGGGCTGCGCAGCCTTTTGCCGATTCATCCCAAGGCGCGCGTGTACGGCGCTCCGATCATCAGCGGCCACGTGGGAGCCGACGCTGCGGCCGCCATGCTGGCCGTAGACCTGGTGCATGAAGAGCGGCTGATTGCAGTGATGGATATCGGAACGAACACGGAACTGATCGTCGGGAACCGGCACCGGATTCTCGCGGCATCGTGCCCGGCGGGGCCGGCGTTTGAAGGCGGCGCGATTGCATGCGGCATGCCGGCGCTGGACGGTGCGATCGAGGAAGTGAAGATTGCCGGCGACGGAAGCTTCAGCCTGCGCGTGATCGGCGATGGGAAGCCTGAAGGAATTTGCGGATCAGGACTCGTGGATGCGTTGAGCGAATTGCTGCGCACCGGACGCATGAATGCGATGGGCCGCTTCAATGACGAAGTAAAACGCATCACGCTCTACCACGGCAAAGAAGCTGATGAAGACGTTTATCTGCTGGAGAGCGACGTGAACGAGCTGGCGCAGGCGAAGGGCGCGAATGTCGCGGGGCTGCAGGTAGTTTTTTCCAGCTACGGCATTGATTTTGACGATGTGGATGTCTTTTATCTTGCGGGAGGGTTCGGGAGGCATCTCAACGTTGACGCTTCAAAGCGGATCGGGCTGGTGCCAAACCTGGATGCGGGGAAGGTCGTCCAGGCTGGCAACACCGCAATTGAGGGCGCGACCATCGCGTTGCTATCGAAGCGGAAGCGGCACGAACTGGAGGAGATGGTGAAGAAGGTCCAGCACTGCCGGCTGGAAACGCATCCGAGCTTCTTCGATTTCTTTGTGGAAGGCTGCCAATTCAAGCCGGTGGGGTTGATTCCGTGCGCGAAGTAGCCGAAAGGATCAGTTTGGCCGGCACGTTGCCCGAGGTAAACGTGCTGCCGGAGGAGTATGCGCGGCTGCTCGGATATCCGCGCGGCTGGGTCATGGAAGGGCGGGCACTCGAGCTGGCGGATTGGGCCCGGGACTGGTACGCAAAGAATGGACGGCCGTGGTTCTATGCTCGGCAGGCGGAAGAGTTCGAGATCGCGGGAGATTTGATTCGCATTGATGGCGTTTCGTTCTCAAGCAATCGCTTGAAGAACACGCTGGAGCAGGCGGATGCGCACAGTGTGATCCTGGCCGCGGTTGGAGCGGGGATTGAAGCCGAGGAGGAATCGCACCGGCTCTGGAAAGAGGAAAAGCCCGACGAATATTTCTTCCTGGAGATGTTTGGCTCGGCGGTCGTGGAGCATTTGACTACGCTCACCGGAGCGAGGCTCTGTGATTGGGCTGAGCAGCGCGGGATGGCGGTGCTGCCGCACTATAGCCCGGGATATCCGGAGTGGGATGTTTCAGAACAGCCGCGGCTGCTTGAGCTGATGAAAGGGGCGCGAGGCGAAGCGCAACTTTCCGGCGTGGAAGCGTTTGAGTCGGGGATGCTACGGCCTAAAAAAACTCTGCTTGCCGTCTTCGGGTTGACGCGTCATACGGACCGATTGCAGCGCTTGACCAGCCTTGTTCCATGCGAGCGCTGCTCGTTCGGGCCATGCCAGTACAGACGCGCGCCATATCGGCGGGCGCCTCGGCCTGCAGGCGAGCCGCTGCCCGTGCGCAATGGAGTGCTCGATTACGACGCGCAGTACAGCGTAAATCGAAAGGCATTGCAGCGGTGGACCGAGGAGCGGCTTGCGATACGCGATCTTGAGGATGGCTCGGTTGAAGCAGTGTTCCGCTATGATGGAACCACTTGCACCAACATGGGCCGGCCGCTCAAGTTTGTCTACAACGTAAAGCTCGGTCCGCGCGAGGAAGGTTACCCGATCACGGGGCAGCGCTGCGCGCCGGGCGACGGCGATTTGGGTTACGAGTCGATGTGTAAGTTTATTGAAGACCCCACAGCGCTGATGACGGCGATCGGCAGCGAGAATCCACTGAACGGTGAACGCTTGAATGCGGTGCTCAAGTGGTGGCGCGGCGTGAACGCGGCGGGATGCTTTTGCGAAGCCGCGAGCCGCGAACACAAATGGGGCCTGGTTCTGGAGACGATCCACTACGCCCTGGCGCAAAGGGAACTGGCGCAAGATACGGAGCCATGATGAAGAAACTTCTGCAGGATACGATCGTGCAGCGGCCGCTGTTGTGCGACGGCGCCATGGGCACGCAGCTCATGCTCGCGGGTTTGGAGCAGGGCGGTTGCGGCGAGAAGTGGAATGTAACGCATCCGGAGCGTGTGCTGGCGATTCAGCGCCGCTATGCGCAGGCGGGCGCGGAGTGCATCATCACCAACACATTTGGCGGGTCGCGCATCATGCTCAATCGCCATTCGAACGGCAGCCGTGCGGCAGAGTTCAACAAGGCGGGAGTGGCGATTGCGCGACAGAGTTTTGACGGCAGGGATGGATATGTACTCGGCGACATCGGTCCATTTGGCGGGTTGCTGGCGCCGTTCGGGGATTTCACCGAGGACGACGTGCAGAGCGCGTTTGACGAGCAGGCAGCGGCCCTGGTGGAAGCGGGAGCGGATGCCATCATCATCGAGACGCAAACTTCGCTCGAGGAGCTCGTGATCGGGATCAACGCGGCGAAGAAGGCTGGCGCGAAGTGCATCATCGGTTCGATGGCCTACGATGTGACGCTCGACGGCACGAACTTCCGCACCATGATGGGCGTTGAACCGGAGAAGGCTGCGGAGTTCATGGAAGAGAATGGCGCGCATATCGTGGCGCTGAATTGTGGCACAGGAATGGATATGCAGCGCGCCCTGGCTGCAGTGGAGCGCTACAAAAGCGCAACCAGCCTGCCGGTGATGGTGCAGCCGAATGCGGGAAAACCGAAGCTCGTAAATATGAAGGTGGTCTACGATGAAACGCCGGAGCAGATGGTGAAAGGCCTGATGCCGCTGCTCAATGCGGGCGCGAACATCGTGGGCACTTGCTGCGGGAGCACGCCCGAACATACGCGCGCCTTCAGAAAAGTGATGGACGAATTCCTGGAATCGAAGGGATTTGAGCCGGTTGGAGCCCAACGTGAAAACTAAGCTTTGCGAAGTGAACGCAGACGCCCTAAATAAACTGCCAAAACACACTGACGACAAGTCGGGCATCGGAGTGCACTATGTGGACGCATTCATCAAGCCGATGAACGTGAAGCTCGAAGACGGCACGCCGGTGAAATGCAAGCGGCGCGGATTGAAGATCACGCTCTCGGCCGGCGCGAAAAAAGGCGAAGGGCTGATGCGCCGGCTCGCTGTAGGTCCCGACCCGGTAGTGATGCTTGACGCTGCGCTCCAGGAAGCGGCGAAAGCCGCAGGACTTGAACTGGCCGTCGAAGACGGAGCCATTTTTCTTACGGTCTGAATTTCGACCTTTGGATTTCAGGCTCGCAGGCGTTCACGAAAAATTCCAGCCATTCCACACGGCTCACAGCCCAAGCGCAAAATAGCAGACGCGGCGAGGGTGGTGCATCTGCCCGCCAAGGGTAGAGCCAATGACCCCACCCTGGTGTGCGGCGGTTGCATTTATCCACGACGAATGAACGTGCCTGATTGCAGCTCGCTGAAGGCCTGGCGCAGCTCTTCCTGCGTATTCATGACGATTGGGCCATACCAGGCTACCGGCTCCTCGAGCGGCTTGCCGGAAACGAGCAGGAAGCGGATGCCTTCGGGGCCGGCCTGCACCACGATCTCGTCGCCACGGTCGAAGAGGACGAGCGAATGGTTTTTCGCGTCGTAGACTGGCGTGGCATTTGGATCGACTGCTGATTCCGTGAGCACAGCCTGCGGCTGCGAGGCATCGCGAAAGGTTCCCGAGCCCGCGAAGACGTAGGCAAAGGCGTTGCGCGTGGTTTCAACCTTGATGCGGCGGTGCTTGTTGGGCGGCACTGAGATATCGACGTAGCGCGCGTCAACCGAGTATTGCCCGGCGGTGACACCTTCGACCGGCCCGGTTTTTCCCCAGAACTCGCCGCAGATGATGCGCGCCTTGGTGCCGTCGTCCTCGGTGACCTCGGGGATGGCAGTGGACGGGATGTCCTGATAGCGTGGGTCGGTCATTTTGAGCGATGCCGGCAGGTTGGCCCAGAGTTGAAAGCCATGCATGCGGCCGCGCTCGTCGCCTTTGGGCATCTCCTGGTGGAGAATGCCGCTGCCTGCGGTCATCCACTGCACATCACCGGCGGTCATGCGGCCCTTGTTGCCGAGCGAGTCGCCGTGCTGGACTTCACCGGCCAGCACGTATGTGATGGTCTCGATGCCGCGGTGCGGATGCCAGGGGAAGCCGGCGAGATAGTCTGCCGGATTCTCGTTTCGGAAGTCGTCGAGCAGGAGGAACGGGTCGAACTCGTGCGTTTTGCCGAAGCCGAAGGCGCGTTGCAGCTTGACGCCCGCACCTTCAATGGTGGGCTTGGTCTGGTAGATCTCTTTCACAGCTCTGAGGGACATGGTGAACCTCCGGGGAGCGGACCTAGAGCAAGCTTAATGCCGGGATCGGGCGAAGGGACCTAATCGACAGAAAATCCCCTCGGCGGCGACGCGTCGGCAAACGTTGCTTTGAATCCGCTGATCCGTACTTCTATTGGATGCGCAGGTGAGATATTCGTTGCAACAGGTAATTCAGGGATCAGGGTTCACAGTCAAGGATTGGAAGAGCTTTGTGCACTGTTCCCTGCCCGTGAGCGCGGCTGTCGGCGCGGCCGTCTTATGCGGCCTTGACCAATTGCACGTCGAGAGTGATGCCGACATCTTCGCCGACGAGCACGCCGCCGGTTTCGAGGGTCGTGTTCCAGGTCAGGCCAAAGTCTTTGCGGTTAATTTTGGCGGTGGCTGTAAGACCGATGCGCGTATTTCCCCACGGATCCTTTGCGGGCTCACTCACTTCCTCGACGGTCAAAGTCACGGGCCTGGTCACGCCGCGGATGGTCAAGTCGCCCGTGACAGCATACCCGTCGCCCTTGCGCTCGATACGGGTGGATTTGAAGGTCATGGCGGGGAAATTTTCCACATGGAGGAAGTCTGCGCCCTTAAGATGGCCGTCGCGTTGCGCGTCGAGCGTGTTGAGGGTGCTGGTATCAATGGAGACTTCAAGGGTGGAGCGAGTGTGGTCGGCTTCGTAGCGATGAAGCACGCCGCTGATTCCACTGAACTTGCCTCTTACGTACGAGATCATCATGTGTTTGACTTTGAACTCGGCGGCGGAGTGGGCGGGATCGATCTTCCAGGTGGTCGTGGCGGAAGTGGTGGCGACCGCGGTGGTTGGGGGGGTGGCAGTTTGGGTCATGGGTTTCTCCTTTGTCTGGTTGGATGCAGGAGCAATATATTCGTTGCAACAACTATTTTGCGCCGAAGGCGAAAAATCAGGGTTTCCGGAGCCGCGGGCCGGCCGTCACAGGACGTGAGCCTAGTCCGAGCGCGAGAAAGATCTGGGCGGACAGCGCGGTAAGTTCTTCCCTGTCAATCGAGAAGGTCACTCGCCGCCAAGGACAGCCAAGTCGAGAGCGCGCAGCCGCGATCGGTCGCCGATGACATCGATTTGCGCAATCCTGCCGCCGGCGAAGGTGAACTTGAGCACGTCGCCAATGGACGCTTACTCAAGCATCGATACGTAAAAGGCGTTGTTGCCGGTGCGGAGGTCCTTGCCGAAGCTGAAGACCAGGCCGGAGCCAAAGACGCGTAATTTGACCTGCGCTCCGGTATCGAAGAGCCAAATGTGCGATCCGAGCTGTGTTCCGGGATCTGTGATGTTGCCGATATCGAAGAAGGGGCCGAGCTGGAGCTTGACGATGCCGTTGGCGTAGAGATTCTTGTTGAGTTCCCAGTTCTCGAGCAGGTAGTTGCGGCCGAGAGGAGCGCTGCCTTTGCGGCCGTCGCGCGTACCGATGTGAGCGCGCAGGGGAAGGTCGTTATCGCGCTCCAGACCCAGGATGAAGAGTTCGTCGAAGGGCGGCTGGCCGAAGGTCTTGCCGGCGCGAAACTGTTGTGAGGTTTCGTAATCGTCTCCGCTGAGTTGCGGAAACCAATGCCAGGCGAGCGAGCCGGTGAGCTTTTCAAACGACTGCGAAGGTTGCGACCAGAGCCGCGATGCATCGGAGGCAGCTCCGGCGGTGACAACGAACCGCCGCTCGGGCACACGCCAAAGCGTGCTGTCGAATTGCGCTTGCTGCGAGAGCTCGTAACCAGAGGCGAGCATCTGCGGTGTGAGGACGGCGCCGGGCGCGACGCTGCGGAAGTTGCGATGCGAGGCCTCGGTTCCGCCAGCCCAAGTGAAACGATCGCCGGCGTGCGACGCAAGTTGGAAGGATGCCATCTCAGTGCGCATATTGAAGCCGGCGAGGACCGGAGCGGGTCCTGCGAAGCCATTGCGGATGGCCCAGTTTTCACTGCGAAGATCGGCGGCGAGATCCCAGCGGTATTTGGCTCCGTGCTCAAAGGGTCCGGAAAAATCAGCGAAGATGCGCCGCTTCTGCGCGTCCCAGCGGAACATTGAAGTGAAATTGATGGCTTCGCGATGCAGGTTGTAGAACTGCGGGTCGACCTCCTGAAACGGGAGACCCTGGAAGAAGAGGAACAGCGCTTCGAGCTTGGTGTCGCCGAACCCGTTGAGTTCGCGGGCGCGGAAGACGGCGTCGAATTTGCCGTCGTTACGAGCGTCGAAATCGAATTGGAATTGCGGAAAGACGCCGAGGCCGCGAACACGCGCATTGGAATCGAGATACTCCGGCAGAGTCAGCGTGGCTGCGGGCGAGAATGCGAAGGCATGATCGAGCAACGACGCGTCGATGTGGGGCTGGCGATCTTCGCGAACCTGCGCAATTGCGGGCTTGCCCATGCGATTCCAGTACTTCAAAGAGGCTTCGAGATTCCCCTCGAGAAAGTAGGCGGTGCCGAGAAAGTTGTTGATGTAATCGTCGTGGGGCGCAAGGCGGACGGCCTGGCGCAAGCGGCGAATCGCCTGAGGATACTTTTTTTGCGTGAAGGCGATGCCGGCCAGCTCGGTGGGAAATCTTGAATCGCTGGGCGCAAGGCGGCGGCCGGCTTCGAGCGCGGCTTGCGCTTCAGGCAGGTGTCCGAGATGCGCCTGGGTGATTCCCAGATAGAAATCCATTTGGGCTGTGCGCGGGCTGATGGGTTCGATTAGGGTGACAATGGTGTTCCACTTCTGCTGGTCGGCGAGGCGTTGCAGTTGATTGTCTGAAGGAGTTGGCGGAGTGGGAATTTGCGCAAACGGATGCAGGCAGCCGCACGCAAGAACAGCGCCAATGCTCCAGCGCCGGAATGCGCTCAATGGCTGCTCGTTTCCGGGACGGCCAGCAGAGTCCAGCGGCCAGCCGCATTCCATTCCCGCTCGAATTGGGAGATGTCCTTTTTGAGGAGCTTGCGCTGCGCGGGATCGTTTATGAGGACGAGTTGTTGAGGCTGGTCGAGGCCGGCGACCACGACGTAGTGGAGCGATGCTCCGGAACCGGGCCTGAGTGCGACGAGGAGCGGACGGCCTTGCGCCAATTCGCGCTCGAGATCGGCCGTCTGGCCTGCAAAGGCAAAGGCTCGGTAGCCATTCTGCTGAAAGTAGCGGACCATTGCCGATGCATAGATTCCATGAGCAGTGGGCGCGTAGAGGGCGCGTAGGATTCGGGCGGGGTTGGCTTCTGGCTGCACGGACCGGCCCTGGTGCTGTTCCCAGTACTGCATCACCATGGCGACACCCGCGGCGCCGCAACCATCTTTCTGTTGCGGCACGAAAGGAACGTCGAGCCATAGATTGGCGGATCCCGCAGCGAGCGCAGGGATGCAAATCAACAGAAATGCGCTCGAAGCAGCGCTGGTCATTCTGCGCAGCATGGAGTGTCTCTCAGCGCACCGCGACAATGATGAGGATCAGCGCCGCAATGCAGATCAGGATAATCAGCAAGTCGTAGTTCGACATATTCCCGGCGGCGAAATCGTTCTGCGCTTTTTGGGCGCGGGAGGCGAGTTGTGCCAGTTCCTGGTCGCTGAGACCGGCGACAGCTTTCTTCACTTGCTGCGGGTTCATGTGGGCCGATTGAAACGCCTTCTGCGCCTGGTCAGACGAGAAAAAGCTGTTGAGCGTGTCGATGTTCTGTTGCCGGCTTTGCGAGGCATCCACGGTGGCCTTTTGCGGGTCGGATGGGCTCACCAGATGCTGCGAGTCCTGGGCAATCACATTTTTGGGAACGGCAAACGCTGCGATACTTAAGGCAGCCAGAAAAATTCGCGCAAACTGCCACTGTGCTGAACGCATCATGCATAACCTCCAGGGGATTAGGAACGAGCAGGGCAACAAGCAGCGCGCTCCCGGTTTGGCATTGCAAGCGGCCCGCGGCAGGCTCAAGTGGGCGCCATCGGGCGGCAAAAGTACCACAACTCAGTGATTTTATTAGATGAGGCCCCCGGAATGCGAAGTTGCTTGGCAATCCACCACTTCCACATCGGGCGCGCATGCGGCGGCCTTATGCTCATGTAGAGATTCTCCTTTGAGCGATTTTGCCCAAACCGTGAAGCAGCAGACCGACATCGTGAAGGTGATCGAGGGATACATCCGGCTGCGCAAGGCGGGAGCCCAGCGCTTTACTGGGCTGTGCCCGTTTCACAAGGAGAAAACGCCCTCGTTCAGCGTGCACTCAGGACAGCAGTTTTTCTACTGTTTTGGCTGCCAGGCCAGCGGTGACGTGTTTTCGTTTGTGAGCAAGATTGAGAACGTGGGCTTTCCTGAGGCGGTGCGGATCGTGGCGCAGAAAAGCGGCATTCCGCTGCCCAAGCGCGAGTTTTCATCGCCGGAGCAGGCTGCCGAGGCACGTTTGCGGACGAAACTTCTCGATCTGCACGAAACCGCCGCAGCGTGGTTTGGGGAGCAACTGCGCGGGCCGGAGGGTGCGCTGGCTCGCGAGTATCTCGCTGGGCGGGGGTTGACGACCGAAGGGATGAAGACGTTCCGCATCGGGTATGCGCCCGACAGTTTTAATGCGCTGCGCGACCGGTTGAGTGGAATGGCCGATGAGGCGACGCTGCGGGCCAGCGGGCTGTTCAGCTCAAAGGAGCAGGGAGACGGAAGCCAGGGGCCGATTTATGACCGCTTTCGCAAGCGCGTGATCTTCCCCATTGCGAACGAGGGCGGGCGCGTGATCGCGTTCACGGCGCGGACGCTGGAAACGGGCGAAAAGACCGGGGCAAAATACATTAATTCTCCGGAGACTCCGCTGTATACGAAGGGGCAGGTGCTGTTCAATCTGGACAAGGCGAAACAGGCGATTCGCGCACTGGAGTTTGCCCTGCTGGTAGAAGGCCAGATGGATTGCATCAGCGTGTTTCTGGCGGGGATTCAGAATGTGATTGCAACCAGCGGAACGGCGTTCACCGAGCAGCAGGTGGCGATCCTGAAGCGGCATACCTCGAATGTCGTGGTGAATTTCGATCCCGATGCAGCCGGCGCAAACGCGGCGGAAAAGTCGATTGCGCTGCTGTCGGAGGAGGGATTTGCAATCAAAATTGTGACGCTCGAAGGCGGCTTGGACCCCGACCGGTTCGTGCGCGAGCGCGGAGTGGAAGCGTATAAGGAAGCGATTCGCGGGGCTCGGCGCCAGGCGGATCACTTGATTGAGCGGGCGCGGCAGTTGTTTCCCGGCGCGAGCGCGGAGCAAAAGGTGAAGGCGATGAATTTTCTGCTGCCGCACATCCGGCGCATGCCGGTGACCTTGGCCCGGGAGCAGTTCGCCGCGGACGCCGCGCAAAAGCTGGGCATCAGCTCGGCGGTGATGCGCGAGGAGCTGAGACAAGCGGCGCTGAGGCGGCGCGAGCGGGTGGAGGAACGGGCGGCAAGGCTGACGGAGGTGGAACGGGTGTTGCTGCGGGCGCTTTCGATTACCGACCCCGAGGAGGAGCCTACGCGGCGGCTGGCGGTGGATGCCGTCGAGGAGCAGCCAGGCTCGTTTGAGCATCTCGGGGCATTCCAGGCGATCCAAGCTTTGGCCAAGCGCGAAGCCAGGGACGCGATGGACGTGGTGGAAGATCAAAGTCAGCGAGCTTTACTGGCTGAGGCGTTGCTGGGTGAGGGCCGGCCGCCGGAGGCAGGTGAGGTGGCGAGCGCGCTGCAGGAGGTCCAAGAACGGGCTTTGGAAGGCCGGCAGCGGAGCCTGCGAGCGGAGATTGCCGAAGCCGAGCGCAGAGGCGACTTTGAAGAGGTGGCGCTCCTGACCCAGCAAAAGGCGGATCTGGACCGGAAATTGCGGCAGCTCCAGGGCCAGAAAGGGCCGGAACAATGGGGTTTAGGGACGTGAATCCGATCCTGGCTTAAGTGCCACAATCTTGCGTCAAATCGGCGCTTTCCGGCGTCTAAAGAAGAGGAGCGGGAGCGAACGAACGGAGGTTCGCACCGGGCTTGGTTCCCGAATGGACGCGCGGGGTTGATTTTCCGCCGAAATTGTTTTGGCGCTGGCATGTGAAGTTGTGGTAATCTGTTGATCTCAGTGAGGATGCACGCCCCTTTTGCCCCACACATGAGCTTCGGCTCGCGGGCGACCCAGGCGAAACCTGAAGCGTTGGCATCCTGTTCCGAGGAAAACAATTGTCCGCGTGAGCGGGATGCGTGGGTGTGTACCCGCGCGATGACTTCTGAAGAGAAGTCGTTTTTTCGTGCGTCCGGAAATGATTCCGGCGCCACTGGGCCTGACTGAACATCTTGGTTGAAGCCGTTGCGGAGTGAGGCAATCCACTGGGTGAGGCGCCCAGGATGAAATCGGGCAGGATGAATTCTGCCGAAGAGAGTAGGAATATTTTGGCAATCGAAGACAAATTCGAAGACGAAGTGCAGGGTCTGATCGATACGGGCAAGGAAAAGGGCTACCTGACCTATAACGACGTGAACGACGCCTTGCCGGATGAGATTGGCTCGCCCGACGATCTGGACGACTTGATGACGACCATCAGCGGCCAGGGGATCGACCTGCTGGACACTCCAAAGTTTCCCGGCGACAAGGATTTTGAGCTGGAAGAGGGTGAGGATGTCGAGCTCGATCTGACGCCGGGCACGCTGGAGAAGACCAACGACCCGGTGCGCATGTATCTGCGCGAGATGGGAACCGTGCCGCTGTTGACGCGCGAGGGCGAAGTGGAGATCGCCAAGCGCATCGAGCGCGGCCAGAACCGCGTGCTCAAGGCGATCTCGCGGTCGCCGATCGTGATTCGCGAGATTGCAGCGTTGGGCGAGGACCTGAAGCGCGGCGTGCGCAACGTAAAAGAAGTGGTGATCTTCGATGAGGAAGAACTCACCGAAGAAGTGGTGCAGGCTCGCGTAAAAGCGACCGTAGCCCGCACCGACGCGCTGGTGAAGCACCAGAAGAAGCTGGCGCAGCTTGAAGAGAAGCAGGCGGCAATCTCCACGGCGAACAAGGCCAAGGTGAAGGAAGCACGGCGGCTGCGATGGGCGGTGGGCCGCGAGAAGGTGTATATCTCGCGCATCGTGCGCGAGCTGAAGTATACGGCGCTGGAGCGCAAGCGCTTGTTGGACAAGGTGAATAAGACCGTCGACACCATGCGCACGCTGGAGCGCCAGATCCGCTCGCTGGAGCAAAAGTTCGATGCTTCAAAAAGCGAGGATATGAAGAAGGAGTATCGGCGGCAGCAAAAGAACTGCCGGACCGATCTCGAAAAGATCGAGGCCGACGCGGGCGTGTCAATCGCCGAGCTGAAGCGCACGCAGCGCGAGATGATCCAAGGCGATATGGACGCCGAGCAGGCCAAGCGCGAGCTGATCGAGGCCAACCTCAGGCTGGTAGTTTCAATCGCCAAGAAGTACACGAACCGCGGACTGCAGTTCCTCGACCTGATTCAGGAAGGCAATATCGGCCTGATGAAAGCGGTGGACAAGTTCGAGTACCGGCGCGGCTACAAGTTTTCGACGTATGCAACATGGTGGATCCGGCAGGCGATCACGCGCGCGATCGCAGACCAGGCGCGAACGATCCGCATTCCGGTGCATATGATCGAGACCATCAACAAGCTGATCCGGACCAGCCGGCAATTGGTGCAGGAACTGGGCCGCGAGCCTTCGAGCGAAGAGATAGCGCGGCGCATGGATATTCCTGTGGCCAAGGTACGCAAGGTGTTGAAGATTGCGCAGGAGCCTATTTCACTGGAGACGCCGATTGGCGAAGAAGAAGACTCGCACCTGGGCGACTTCATCGAGGATCGTCAGGCAGTTTCGCCGTCCGAGGCGGTGATCGGCGTAAACCTGAAGGAATACACGTCGCAGGTACTGCGCACGCTGACGCCGCGCGAGGAGCGGGTGATCAAGATGCGGTTCGGCCTGGAGGACGGCTCGGAGCACACGCTGGAAGAGGTTGGTCAGAGCTTCCAGGTGACGCGCGAACGCATTCGCCAGATCGAAGCCAAGGCGCTGCGCAAACTGCGGCATCCTTCGCGGAGCCGCAAGCTGAAAGCATTTGTCGAGGGCGTGAAAGAGATGTGACGATTTGGCTCCCACTTTAGCCGCAACAGGCCGCAGCCATAAAAGGGGCTGCGGCTTTTTTGTGTGCGTCGATCTTTCCGAAGAGGTTTATGCAAAGAGTTCCGGCACAACGCTTAAGGTTCGGGCGACGCTGCCGATGAATACTGAGAGGCATGATCCTTGCCGACCGCATCCTTGATTGATTCATGATGGCGCCCAGAAGCGCCGGAGCGCGATGCGGAGCGCCAGACCCGCTCGGTTATAATCGTCCTTTGATTTCGTTACGGTGAAGCGCCTAATCGAGACGATTCTACAAAATCGTTTTAGGACACCTTCGCTGCGATCGGGAGGACGGTGACATCCATGAAAGAAATGACGCGCCGCCAGTTTGGTAAGACCGCCGCCGCTTCCGCCGCACTGGCTGGTCTAACTTTGCCGGAATATTCATTCGGTCAGGCCGCGGTGGAGGGCCGGCAATTCCCGCAGGGGTTCGTGTGGGGCTGCGCGACAGCGGCGTATCAGATTGAGGGAGCGGTGAAGGAAGGAGGGCGCAAGCCGTCCATCTGGGATGTTTTTGCGCACACGCCCGGCAAAACGCATGACGGAGATACGGGCGACATCGCCGACGATTCCTATCACCTCTACAAAGAGGACACCAGGCTCCTCAAGAACCTGGGTGTGGGTGGGTACCGAATGTCGATTTCCTGGCCGCGAATCTTTCCGGACGGCAAGGGCAAGCCGAATGCCGCGGGCGTGGACCACTACCAGCGTGTGGTGGACGAACTGCTCGCCAACGGCATTACCCCCTACTTCACGCTCTTCCACTGGGACCTTCCCCAGGCTCTCGAGGGCGGATGGCAGTCGCGCGATACGGCGCATGCTTATGCAGATTATGCCGGCTATGTGGCGCACCAATTCTCAGATCGGGTGAAGGCTTTCTTCACCACGAACGAGTTTGCGTCATTCACCGATCTCGGCTATCGCACAGGCCAGTTTGCGCCGGGGCTGCGGTTGCCCGCCGGGCAGGCGAATCAGGTGCGGCATCACGGAATTCTTGCGCACGGGCTTGGCGTACAGGCGATCCGCGCCAATGCTGCGACGGCGCAGGTGGGTGTGGCAGAGAATCCGACGGCTTTTGTGCCTGTGATTGAAGACCGGGAGAACATTGAGGCTGCGCGCCGCGCGACGCGAGAGGAGAACGCTCCATTCCTGACCGCCGTGCTCGAGGGCAAGTATCCCGACAGCTATCTGGAACGGGAGGGCGCGAATGCACCGAAGATCGAGGACGGCGACATGAAGGCCATCGGAAGCCCGCTGGATTTTGTCGGGCTCAATGTCTACTCGCCCCATTACGTTCGTGCCGACGGCTCGCCGCAGGGTTATGCGATCGAGCCTCGGCAGGCGTCGTATCCGCACATGGATTCGCCCTGGATCATCGTCGGCCCGGAGTGCATGTACTGGGCGGTGCGCAACGTTTGCGATCTGTGGCACCCGCGCGCGATTTACATCACTGAAAATGGATGCTCCGCCGAGGATGTGGTGACGCCGGCAGGGCGGGTTGAGGATACAGAGCGCGTGATGTACCTGCGTACGCATCTCACCAATCTCCAACGCGCCGTTGCGGAAGGATTCCCAGTGAAGGGGTACTTCGTGTGGAGCTTGCTCGACAACTTTGAGTGGGCGGACGGATACAGCAAACGATTCGGAATTCATTACGTGGATTTCAGAAACGAGAAGCGCCTTCCGAAGCTGAGCGCGGAGTGGTATCGCGCAGCGATTGCGCGGAACGCGGTGGTGTGAGGGCAGGGACCAAGGGACCGAGGGAACAAGATAGCCGCAATCAAAATCCGACAGAAGCAAGCTCAGTTTGTGCGCGGTCGAGGTCCTCGGGGATGCCAATGTCGAGGAAGTATCCGTCGACTTTGTAGGCTGCGGGACGAAGTCGGGCGACCTGGGGAACGAAGACATCCCGCTCGATGGAAAACTTTTGAGCAAGCGCAGGCGGCCAGGCGAGATTTTTTGAGAGCACGTAGGCGCCTCCGTTGATCCATCCTGGACCGGAGCACCCTTTTTCATCAAAGCCGACAATACGATTGCCCTCGATAACTACGCCGCCGTAGCGGGCGATGTCGGGCTGGTAGATGACAGCGATGGTCACTGTCGCGGCTTCCGCCGCGTGAAAGCGCAGCATGCCGGCGAAGTCCGCACTGAGGAAGGTGTCGCCATTCAGCACCAGCACCGATTCTTCAGTGGCTTTTGCGAGTGCAAGCCGAATTGCTCCTCCAGTGCCGAGCGGAACGCTCTCAATCACGTAGTCAATGCTCATGCCATCGAATGCTGAGCCGAAGTAATCCTGGATGACGTTGTGGAGATGGCCAACGGAGAGCAGAACGCGGGCGCAACCGGCACACCGCAACTGGGTGAGCAGGATCTCGAGAAACGGCCGGCCGGCGACGGGAGCCATCGGCTTGGGCACACCGTCGAGCCGCGACGCCAGCCGCGTGCCGAACCCGCCGGCGAGAACAATGGCTTCCATGGGCGCTTAGCCCTTTGCCGCAGCGACTGAAGAGGCGGCCGCGCTTTGTTCCGTGGCAAAGCATTTTTGCTCGACAATCATGCAGAAGATGTGCTCGAGGGCGAGGTGCGCCTGCTGAATGTACATCGTCACATCGGATGGCATGCGGAGGCAGTAGTCGCAGAGCGACGGCATCTTCCCCCCGGTTCTTCCGGTCAACCCGATGGTTGTGATTCCCTTCTCGCGGCAAAACTCGAGCGCGCCGATGACGTTGGGCGATTTACCGGATGTGGAGATGCCCAGAAAAACATCCCCTGGCTGGCCGAGTGCTTCAATCTGGCGCGCAAAAAGACGATCAAAGCCATAGTCGTTGCCAACGGCAGTCAGAATCGACGAATCGGTGGTCAGTGCGACGGCGCGCATCGCCGGGCGATCGTGCACGAGGCGGTTGACGAACTCCGCGACAAGATGCTGCGCGTCGGCGGCGCTGCCACCGTTGCCGGCAACCATCAGCTTGCGGCCGGATTTCAAGGCATCTGCCGTGGCTTCGGCGGCAGCGTTCAACGTTGCGAGCAGCGCCCCGTCGTGCGCAACGGCTTCAATCACGCCGAGCCCCTCAAGTAGCTTTTCCCGCACCAGATTGCTCATGACAATTTCTACTTCTCCTCAAAGCCGATGGGCGCAACACAGGGCGCTTCAATCGCACCGCAAGAGGTTCGCAGTTCCTCGCCGCAAGGTCCATCGTAAACCAGAAGGCGGGTGATTGGGCCGGGGAAGACGCTTAAGAAACCACAGACGCGGCACACTCGGAAGCTGCAACGCAATAAAGATGCGCGGTGGAGATGGAGCAGAAATGCAGCCCGTGTTGCGCTTAGTGGCTCACGTGCTCGATCAGAAAACTCGCCATGATGTGGCTCGCCTCAATCGACTCGGGCAATGATGCGTTGTACCAGAACGCATGAGGAAGCGCATCGAAGACGACGAGGCGGGCGTCTACGCCTGCACGCAGGAAAGCGCGATGCAGGTTGACCGTGCCGCTGAGCAGCGCATCGCGCGTAGCAGTAACGAAGAGCGTGGGCGGCAGGCCATGCAGATCAGCGTAGATGGGCGAGAGAACAGGATCCCTGGGATCGGCGCTGCCGATGTAGTACCGGTCGTGTGGTGCGGGTGTGGGCGGATCGAGATGGCCGCCGAGCCCGCGAAGGGTAAACAAAGCAGCCGAATCGCCGGGAAGGGCGAAGTCGCCGATACCGCTGAAGATGCCGAGCGCTGCCGGCTCGGGAAGTCCAAGCTGCTTGAGCCTGACAGCGATTTCCCCGGTCATGATGGCTCCGGCCGAGGTTCCGTAGATAACGATGTGTTCCGGCCTGTAGGTTTTGAGCAACTCCTTGTAGACCGAGATCACGTCGTCGATGCCGGCGGGAAATGGATTCTCGGGCGCGAGCCGATACATGACGGCAATCACTTTGACGCCGGCGTAGCTGGCGATGGGGATGGACTCTGAGTAGGAGCCGGAGTCGGAGTTGAATCCGCCGCCATGGATGTTGATGAAGACCTTGTCGTTGTTGGCGGCTGGAATGCCGTCCGGCGTAACGATGCGAACGGGTACGCCAGCGATCTTGTCTTCGGTGATGTGATTGGGACAGAGTTTTGTCCAGGCAAGGCGTGCGGCTTCAGTCGACGCGTCGGTGCGGGTGCGACGCTCAGCCAGGGTCTCGGGCGGAGCCTGGTCCGGAACGACGCGGGCGATCATTTGCTGTGCTTCCGGGCTGATGGTCTGGGGCACAGGCACCACTCGCGTGATGTGCGCCATTCCCTGATCGTCGATGTAGCTGGTGTCTCGATTGGGCCCCTGGGACGCGGTCGTGGGCGGGGGTTGCTGCGCGGCCAGGGCCGCCGATGCCAGCGAGAGAGCTAAAACGGAGGAATAGAGTGCGGGACGCATGAAAGAGGCTCCTCACAATCGGATTTGCATAACAGACACGCATTCTTCCATGCCGAAGCGGAATACGTCCACCGCAATCGGGATTGCATGCTGGAGCTGAATCTTGTCGTCGCGCGGCGGGTATAAAGTGCAACGGCCGAAGCGCCTGCATACAGGATTCGCATCTGCGACCGAACCGGCACGGGAAAGCGTAGTGCATGCCATCCTGTGCCGGATCGTCCTGGAACTCCTCGTATGGATTAATGCGGTAGAACCAAAAGGTTGGCCTTGAGGAACCTCTCGGTCAACCGGTCAAGCGCGAGCGCGAACCGGTTGGAAACCGTTCGCGGGCTCATGCCCAGCAAGATTGCTGTTTCAGCCTGGGTGTACTCCTGGAGCACGACACGGCTCAATAGTTCGCGATCGAGTGAACCGAGCTTGCTCAGGCAGCTTTCAATATCGAGGACGAAGATCACTGCGTCTTCAAAGGTGCGCACTGGACGGCTGGACGCCCAACCCCGCGCGACTGGGTCGCTCAGGATCGAAGGAGCCCTGCCAACCTGCATGGAAGCATATAGGTAACGCTTCAGCAGGCTTTCAGTGTGCTTTCTATAGAAGGCAAGACTGGCAGCCGGGCTGGATTGACCCGTCGCCGGCGTGATTTCAGCCTGCGTCGCGGGCCGTGTGACGCATTTCCCCTGGGCAACTTGCCAGGCCGCTGCCTGAGCAGTGTTGGTTTCCCAATCGATGGGCCACTGGAGAGCTGCACTCATTCCGCACCTCCCAATGCCTCAGCCACCGCCCAGATTCTGGTGAGCTGTCCTTTGCCATGTCTTCCGCGCCGCTTGCGGCTTTCAGGCGATGGGAAGTTCTTTAGTTTTATTTCACACTCCTTGCAATACACGTTACAAAGTGTATGGGCCCGATACCAAAGGCAACCGCAACCCTCGCAAATTTTCAATTGCACGCGCACTTCCATGACTGATTCTCCGTGTTTGTTGTTTCATCTCCCGGCGGAACGTCGTGCTGTTTGTGCCTCGGGGTGAAGAGAACCAGGCTAGACAACTCAGGTTTCTTATGTCCTGATGGGGGACTGCCGCCTGGATTCTCTTGTTTGCTGTCATGACCATCGGCGCGCAGACCTGGAGATTTCTCGACTGGTTAATCCACGACACCTGTGGAAGGCAGCGCGGGCCGGGAATGGGTAAAGCCGGTTCAACCGGCCCTTGGGCAATTGTTCACACACCACCGCGAACGGCAGTTCTCCGCCTCCGCTTACTGGCGGCGATGAACGACTCCCTAAAAATTCCCACAAACCAATGCGTGATTTAGTACCCGCAATCTAGGTTCGCGATTCCCTTCCGTCAACCAACCGGAAGGACACGTTCCGGTGTGTAGCTTTTCAATCTGTGGCGGCACGCGCAGAATGAAGGCCAACCAGCCTGATAGCTTTTCCAAGAGAAACCGGGGTGTAATCGCTCCCGTTGCTGTGAGCGAATTTTCCACAGATGAACTTTACGCAGATGCACGAACGGCTCCGCATGGAACTGCTGCGAAGGATACAGCGGGGCACGCTTAGCGTTTCGTTATTGGCGCGACAGACCGGCTTTGGACAGGCTCATCTCTCCAACTTTCTGAATCGCCGGCGCCGACTTTCGCTGGAAGCAATGGACCGGATCCTGGCGGCGCAACGGTTGACGGCCACCGATCTGCTTCCTCCAGTTCAACAATCTGATCATCGGCTTGAAAGCGAGGATGGCAGCGTCGTGCCGCTGGTTTCGCATGCCGTGGCGCTGTATGAGCCGATGATCCGCCCAACCGCCATCCAGGGATTGCTGCACTTGCCGGCAACGTCGCTTCAATCGGTTCACGCCAGAGCTTCGAGCGTCCGCCTCAGGTGGGAGCGGTTTGTCGCGATCCGGGTGCCCTCAACCGATGCACTGCCGATGGATCCGCTTGTGCTGCCTGAGGCGATTGCTCTGATTGACCGGCACTACAATTCTATGCTTCCCTACCGGCCTCACCGGCAGAACCTATACGCGGTGCGCCGCGGTGCGCAATTAACACTTCGCTATGTGGAATTCCTGTCGAACCGCCTCGTTTTGCGGCCGCATAACAATGGGTTTCCTGTGCACTTGATCGAGGTGGATCCTGGAGAGTCGCCCAACGAGCTGCTTGTGGGACGGATCGCATTGATTCTCAATTAATTGTGAGAAATGATACCCATCAACTTTGCGGATACAATCCGCTCGCCATGTCTTGTTCAGCTTCAACCAGATTTTCCGGCCGGCCGAGATCGCGCCAATAGGCTCCATCGGCGCGAAACAAGGCGATCTTCTCTCCCTGCGCCGCGAGGCGAAGATAGGCGTCGATAATGGAAAACGCGCCCTCCTCCGTCATCTTGCCAAAGATTCGGGGCGACACGACGTGAATGCAGGAGAAAGCGAGCGCGTGAGGCGAAGCAACAGGCCGGACAAGTTCGAGCGGGCCATCGCGCCCTTTGCGTCGGCCGCAGAGAACGCCCTGATCGTCGAAGAGCAGGTAGCGCAAGGTCTCGCGGTCCTGCACGGCAAAGGTTGCGAGCGCGTTCCCTGCCCTGTGCGCCTCAGCGAGGCGGCCAATGTCAATGGTGCTGATGATGTCGACGTTATGCAGGATGAACGCCTCAAGACTGCTGTCACCGGGACTCTTGCCCTCGAGAAAGAACCATGCTGCTTTTTTCAGGCCGCCGCCCGTGTCGAGCAGGACTTCCTCGCGCGAAACTTCGATCCTCATGCCGAAGTTGCCGTTGGCTTTCAGATAATCCACGATCATGTCCGCGAAGTGATGCACGTTGACGACGACTTCGCGCACGCCGAATTCGCGCAAGCGGCTGAGCGTGATCTCCAGCAATGTGCGGCCGCCAACGGTGATCAACGCCTTCGGCCGGTCGTTGGTGAGCGGACGCAGACGTGTGCCCAGGCCGGCAGCGAGGATCATGGCTTTCATTCAGGCGGACTCTCCGGACTCGCCCAGCTTCTCGAGCTCCATGTGGCGGACAACGACCTCGACGTGGTTCTTGTCGCGCAGATGCTCGGCCAGGTGCTCCGCCAGATAAACCGAACGGTGCTGGCCGCCCGTGCATCCGAAGGCGACCATGAGGCTGGAAAATCCCCGCTCCTGATAGTTGGCGACACTGGCATCGACGAGCGAGAAAACGTGAGAGAGAAATTGGCCGACGTTCTCCTGCCTGTCGAGATATTCGATCACGGCTTCGTCTTTGCCGGTTAGGGACCGGAATTGCTCCTGGCGCCCGGGATTAGGCAGGCTGCGCGCATCGAAGACGAATCCGCCGCCATGGCCGGTCTCATCAGGCGGCATGGGATTGTGAAAGGAGAAGCTGAAGATCCTCACTTTCAACCCCGCCGGAGCGCGCGCCAGGCCCTTGATTCTTTCAGATGACCCGATCGCGTCGAGAGCCTCAAGCAATGCGGGCAGGGCGATGGGAAGCCTGACATTCGCGGCAAGCCAGCGGAGATTCTTGAGCGCGTAAGGCACGCTTTGCAGAAAATGAACCTTGCGCTCATAGAACCCGCGAAAGCCATAGGCGCCTAACGCCTGCAGAATACGCACGTAGACGTACGCGTAATAGTGCTCCATGAACGCATCGCGATCGAGATCGATGTAGCCAGCCAGGCAATCGAGATAGTTGCGAAGCAGACTTAAGCGCAAGTTGGGCGGTAGATCGGCCTTACCGTCGTAAAGCAGCGAAGCGATGTCGTATTGCAGAGCGCCTTTGCGGCCGCCCTGGTAATCGAGGAAAAACGGCTGGCCACTGCGCAGCATCACGTTGCGCGACTGAAAATCGCGATAAAGGAAGTAATCGTGATCGGCGCCGAGCAGGAACTTCGTGAGCCGGCTGAAATCGAGCTCCAACGCCTGCTCATTGAAGGGCACGCCGGCGAGGCGCAGGAAATAGTACTTGAAATAGTTCAGGTCCCACGCGATGGACTGGCGATCGAAGCTCGAACGCGGATAGCAGACCTTGTAATTCAGGTCGCGGCCCGCCTCAACCTGAAAGCGCGGCAATACGGCGACGACATTGCGATAGGCTTCAATGGCCTCTGGCGCGATGGCTTCTCCTGCCCGATGAGCGCTGAGGAACTCGAAGAGCGTAGTGTCACCAAGGTCTTCTTCGAGGTATGCGCCCTGGCGCAAGTCCTCCACATAGATTTCAGGCACCGGCAAGCCGTGGCGGCGAAAATGCCGCGAGAATTCGAGAAAGGCAGTGTTCTCCTCACGGACGGAGTAGAGAATACCGATGGCGCTCTGCCCTCCGCCGGCGAGGCGAACAATGACGCGCCCCGAGCCGCCGAGCTGGCCCTGGAGCGGCAGCACGCGTTCAGCAGAGCGGCGAAAGTGCTGCTCAAAAAGCCGTTTTAAAACGTCCATGAACGTCTTCCCACAGTTTGCTCAAGGTACTTCGACAAAGATAGTCATCGAGGGGAAGCCGGCGCAAGGTGACACGTAGGCTTTTCACCGCGGCAATCCGCAGAATGAACCTGATTGAGAAACGAAATCTCGTCAGGACTTGTCTTCACCAAAATCGTGCGATGTTTCCGGATTGTCGAAGCAGGTGTAGCGTGAGATGAAATTCAGACGGATCATGCCGGTTGGGCCGTTGCGCTGCTTGGCTAGGATGATCTCCGATTTCGCGCGATCGGACTCGGTCAACTCCTCGTCGCGATTGTAGTAACTGTCGCGATGGATGAAGGCGACCACGTCGGCGTCCTGCTCAATGGAGCCCGATTCGCGAAGATCGCTGAGCATGGGGCGCTTGTCGTCGCCGCGGCGTTCGCTGGCTCGCGATAGCTGCGAGAGCGCAACGACCGGCACATTGAGTTCCTTGGCCATGGCCTTCAGGCCGCGTGAGATGGCCGAAACCTCCTGCGTGCGATTCTCATAGCGCTTGCTGCCAGCCCCAGGCAGCGAAGCCGACATCAGTTGCAGGTAGTCGACCATGACGAGGTCGAGGCCACCGGAGTTTTGCCTCAGGCGCCGGGCCTTGGCACGCATTTCGGCCAGTGTTGTGCTAGCCGAATCGTCAATGTAGATGCGCGCATCCACCAGCATACTCAGCGCGGCTTGGAGCTTGCCCTGATCTTCGCGACCGACGAAACCGGTTTGCAGGTGGCGCTGATCGACACGCGCCTGGGTGGCCAACATGCGGCGCAGGAGCGATTCCTTATTCATTTCCAGACTGAAGATGGCGACGATGGCCTGGTGATGGACCGCGGCGTTCTGGGCGATGTTGATGGCCAGCGCCGTTTTGCCCATGGAGGGCCGAGCCGCGATGATGATAAGCTCGCCCTTCTGGAAACCGCTGGTCATGCGGTCAAGCTCGTAAAAACCCGTGGCGAGGCCTGTGACTTCGCGGCTTTGCTTGTAGAGGTTGTCGATCGAGCCGAAGGAGTCGCGAACGATGATGTCGATGGGCTGCAGGCCTTGCGTAAGGCCCGCCTCGCTGACTTCGAGGAGTTGTGATTCGGTCGCGTCGAGAACTCCGAGGGCGTCTTCACTTTGGTCGGCGGCCTTGGCGATGGCGGCCGAGCAGATGCCCATGAGGCGGCGCAACATGCTCTTGTCTTTGACAATGCGGATGTACTCTTCGATGACCGGGCGGCGCGGCAAACCCTCGGTGAGCGAGGCGAGGTAGGCGACACCGCCGACGGCTTCGACCTCTTTGTAACGAGCCAGCTCGTTGGCCAGGGTGACGATATCGACAGCACGGCCAGAGTCCACTAACTCGCTCATGCGCAAGAAGATGCGGCGATGCGAGTCGAGGGAGAAGTCATCAGCCTTGAGGATTTCAGCGGCTTCGGCGTGAGCGGTGTTGTCGAGCAGAATCGCGCCCAGAATGGTTTTCTCGGCGTCGATGTTTGCGGGCAGACCGGCTTCAAGGGTGAGGTCGGGGGCGGTGGCCATAGGAAAGAGTGTAGGCCAGACCATGCCGCTGGGGGGATGTGAAGATTGAGTCCGGGAATTGGAAAACACGGACCAGGAAAATCAGTGAATGGGGACGACCACCGTGAGTGCGGCATTGTGCACGAGGCCGTTGGCCGTGGCCGTGACCACGACGGTGTAGCCTGCCGCGGCCGGCTTGGGCGGCTGGGGCGGGCTTGAGCTCTTCACCGAGCCTCCGCAGCTTACAGCGCTGAGACAGGCGAGAACGCAGAGGCTCAGCAGCATCGAGCGCCAAAGGGAGCTTTTCCTGAAGCGGCGCGTGAAAAACAGGCCGAAGGTTAGCACGCCGGCAGCGAGGGGCCAGCGGGATGGCGCCTGGCGGTGCGAATCAGCGATAGTGCCCGCTTGCGCTGAAGCGTTCACGGTGAGTGTTGTGGTGGCCAAGCCATTCACGGCGAGGGTTGTGCGACTGAGACTGCACGTGATTAGACTTGACGATGGAGTGCAGGTAAGCGTGACAGTCCCGCTGTAGCCATTCAGCGAAGAAAGGTTGAATCCGGCGGTTCCTGAGCTGCCGGCATTCACCGTGAGCTGGCGAACCTGGGGGGCAAGCAGGAAATCCGGACCTTGTTGCGCGAGGATGAATTGGTAGTTTTGCAGGTTGACGGAGGATTGATACACGCCATCGCCGGAGTAGACGGCCTTCAATTGGCTCGATCCGACATCCATGAACTCGCCGTCAGGCTCCATGGTCACGGTGGCGCTGTTGGGGCCGGATGGAGTGAGGGGGCCGTCGTCGAGCTCGTAGTCGTCATCGAAGAGATCGACCCAACCCGTGGGAGGAGTCGTGGATCCGGCCGGTCCGGTGACTGTTGCTGTGAGGTGGAAATTCAGCCAAAGCGTGTTATCGAAGGAAGGCGGGTCCACGGTAAATGTCGTGGTCGTAGGCTGCAAAGGCGCGGGCGGAGCCGTGGCAACCACCGTGAAAGTTGGGGGTGGGCCGAGAATCGGACTGCCGGTGGCTGAATTCGCGGGCAGGGAATTTACGTCGCCGGCGTAAGTTGCCGATACCGGGTAGGTACCGGCCGGGAGGTTTTGAAAAACTGCCTCGCCTACCATGACCGGAGTTCCTATCGGATTAAGGCCTAACGTAAGAAGTCCGCCCTGCGTGAGGGTCACGTTCTGTGAGAGAGAACCAACATTCACGGTGATGGCGCCGGTTGGAATGTGGCAGTTCGCCCTGGAGATTTGCACCTCCACGCGCAAACTGTCTCCCGCGCTGAACGAACAGGTCACCTTGGCGCCTGAGCCCCCAAGCAGCCCGCAGTTTGCAACCGGCGTAGCGTAAAGCACGGGAGTTACCTGGGGAACGATGGCGGTGTAGGGAGCAGCCGTGGAAGAAGCGTAACTGGCGTCGCCGGAGTACGTAGCGCCGATGGTGTGGCTGCCAGCATTGAAGGTGGACGCTGGAACCCAGGCAGCATAGCCATAAGAGTTCAAGGCGACCGTAGCCTGCGGCGTGCCGTCAACGCTGAAGGTTACGCTGCCGGCGCCGGAGCCGAACGAGGGCCACGCACCATTGACGATGGCGAGCGGCGCGACCTGCCAGCCCGAGAAACTCGATCCGCTGGGCATGGGGCTCCAGGGGCCAAAGTTGGTCGAAGTCTCCCACACAGACTCGGTCGGATTGAGCAAACACGGAGCTGCCGCGTTGAGCGTTTGGCCTTCCACTTGAAAGCCATAGAGATTCACCGTGCTCGCCACCGGTGTGATGGTGACTGACTGTGGAGCCGACTGGCTGAGAGCGAAGGTGCCGTCACCGGCGTACCGGGCCCAAACTTCGTAGGTTCCGCCGGGCAGATTGGTCAGACTGGCGTTGGCCGCACCATTGTTGAGGGTGAAAACGCCGAGCGACGGGGCCGAGCTTGAAGTAAGGTCGGCCATGAGGGTTACGCTTCCCTGCGGTGTGCCACCGCCAGACGATGACTTGACGTCGAAGGAGATGTTGACGGTTGATCCACGCGGTGCAGTGGTGGGAGTGACTTGCAGCGTAGTGGTTGTGGGCTTGAAAGTGATTGAGTTCCAGTTGCTGACCAACATATTGGCATCAATAGACCCGAGACCACTGGCCAAATCGAAGCCGGGAGTCGCGGCGTACTTTTGCAGGGAGTAAAGGCCGTCGCCGTTTGTGTCCTGCGTGCAACCCGGCGTTCCCTGTTCGCAGGTCATGTTGTTACTGCCCACGGTAACGTCGTGAAAGGCCGACGGCATCTGCCTGGCGAGGGCATAGAGGGTGAAGTCCGCCTGCCCCTGCCGACCGTATTTCTGGTCGATCAGGGCCATGATGCCGGCCATGGCCTGAGCGGATGCCGAAGTTCCGCCCACCAGGGTGATCTGCATTTTGCCGCTCGAATCGGGAACGCAATCGCCGGCAGTGGCGCAGATGGGATATGCACTGAAGTTTTGCCCACCGGCCGCGAAGAGCGAAAGATCGGGAATATCGCGCACGCCGTCACTGGGAACGCCTGTCCCGGATTGCCAGCTTGGCTTGGCGTAGCCGTACAGTGCTCCAAGTCCCGTCCCTGAAACCTGCGAGCAGAAAAACGGGTCGCCTGTACCGGTGTTATCTTCCTCGGAGTTAATGCAACTGCTGGCGCCGCCGCCGGCTGCAGGAATGGATTTGGATGAGTTTTGAACGTACGGGCCGGTGGCATTGAGACCATAAACCGTATCCCAGACCTGCTCCGGCAGCGGGGCCTTCAGCGAGCCGTTGTCGCCGTCATTGGACTGGTTCCACAGGCTCGCCGCGCTGGCGCCCCCAGTTTTGTAATCGGCGTAATAGAAATCGGTGCCGCCGACCGCAACATCCCACGGCGTGGAGGCCAACCCGTTGACTGCCGGACCGTACTGGGTGATCCACTGATCGTTGGCATTGTCGCAGCCGGTCGAACCGCTATCGCCGCTTGCGACGAGAACCGTTTGTCCCTGCGCCGCAGCCTGCTGCCATAGCTCGGACCACAGAGTGTTTCCTGAAGAAAGCAGAATGCCTTCGCAATCTGTGAAGCTCACGCTGAGAATGGTCGCCTGGTTGTCGTCGACCGCGCGCAGGGCCGCCAGGTAGAGGGGATCGACGAGATTGGTGTCATTGGGAGTGCCAGTGAAGACGCCACTCGTATTGGCGATGTAGAGATCGACAGTAGCTCCGGGAGCGACGGCTCCGGCCTCTTCCACGTCAAGGTACGACTCAATGTCGACGGGGCTCTGATCTCCCGGGTCGCTGCCGTCGATAACTAACTGGGGAGCCGCGCCCGATAAACCGAAGAGCTTTTGATAGGCCTGGACCAGGCTGAGATCGATGTTGGATTCGTTGATGACGCCGATGGTTTGACCAGCACCGTTGATGCCCGCCTTGTAGAGCGGCGCGAGATCGTACTGGGTGGCGAAATCCTCGGGAGCCAGGGCATAGAACGTACTGGAACCATTGGGAAGGGTCCAATCCACAGTGGCGCGATGGTTGCGTGGCGAATAAGAGGCCTGGCCAAGGGTTTCTAGCGCAGGCCTGGCATGAGTGCTGTCGAGGGGCGAGAGACCCTTGATTAGCGGCGCGAGCGCAACGGGAATCTTGAGAGCGGTTGCGTTGGCGTAGCGCGTTTCGCCATTCACGTTGTACTGGTGAATCTCAGCATGAAAGGCGGAACGCATTGCGCCCGTGGTACCGGAAAACTCGATCAGTTGGCGGCTCTTCGAAATCTTTGCGACGCTGAGGCTGTTCGACGTGAGCCAGGATGACGCGGTCTGGAGGTCGGAGTCGGAGGGACCAAACTGTGCACCGAATTGCTCGGGCGTAAGCCACTTGTGGTAGTTCGCGGACCCGGTTATGGAAACGGATTGCAGAAACTGGTCGAGCTCGGCCTGGCGGTCAGGTGGGCGATTGAGCAGGAGAATCATGCGGCCGGCCGGGAAGGAATCAGAGACGGCGCCGTTGTCAATGGCACCGCCCGCCATAGGATGCACGCTTCCGCGCAAAGTGACGAGATTGGTTTCATCCAATTGTTGCGTGACGAGCGAAGCAGGCTGATTCTGTGCAGCAGCGGGAAGCGCAAGCATAGCGCTCAACAGGAAGATGAGCCCAATTCGATTCATGCTGCGCCTTCGGCCCTTATGGAGCAGGGGCCGACGATGCTTTCTTTGCGAAAAGCGGAGGGATCATGCTGCATCAGATCGAGGGAATTATACAGCCAGCGGAAAAAACAGAAGTTACGTTGGTCACGAGGCCAGGTCAGGCTACGGGACGGATTTCATATTCCAATCTTCCTGTGGCGCGCAGTTCAACCTCAAACAGAGTTTTATCCGGGACCGGGCCGACCACCTCGGCGCAGGGCAATTCGGGATCGGGGCATGCTGCGGGTCGCGGCCCGGTGATCTGGACTGGCGCGGGACGCATGGAGTATTCGGCGGGCGAAACGACCGAGTTGGGATCGAAGACGGGCACTCGTTCCACGATTTCGCCTTCGCGCTGAATGGTGACATGGATGCGGTCGTTGGCGAAGACAATCGTTTTTTGGCCGCCGCCGGGGAGTGGATAGTTGATGGTGGGGTAGCCCTTCTCCTCACTGAAGTGCGCATCGAGTCCGGAAGCTTCGGCCGGGAGCGGGCCGCCGGGGGATGTCCCCCACGCCGTTTCGGTGCCTTTGGTTTGTGATTGCAGAAGCACGCCGTTCAAGGGCGACCACACCAATGTGAGGCCCAGGCGCTGTTGTTCTGTGATGACCTTGGGGGCCGACGCGAAGGCCGCGTAATAGGAAGGGCGGCGCAGATAACTGAAGACGATTGGCTCGCGCGTGTCTTGCAACTGCTCCTCAAACGAGTCTTCGTTGAGCGGGCGCAACATTTTGCGCGCCTCGTCGATCTGCTCGGCGGTGGGATGCCAGTCATAATGGGCCCGCTGCAGGAAGCGATATGGAGAGAGCGCCTCAAATTCGCCCACGTTGAGAGCGTCGACCTTCGGCCACATCTTCTGCATCTTTTCGCGCGCCTCCTTGATCTGCTGGGCGCGGCGGTCGGGCGGAGTTGCGAAGGCACGCATGATGACGGCGCGCTCGGCAAGCGGCGTGTCGGCGCCGGCGAAGATGGAGTGCTGCTGGCGGGTTTCAATACTGCGGTTGGCAACCCAGTATGGCTTGCCCGGCTCAGGCAGAAGGTTGTAGGAGAGCCATTTGCCGAAGCGGTTCTCTTCTTCGATGAGGATGTCGCCGAGAGGCGTGCCGCGCCAGTAGTGATAGGCCATCTGCAGGTTTTCGTGATGCGTGTTGAGCGTGTAGCCGAGGTCGGGGCCGTCGTGCTCGTACATGTAGCCGCAGGGACTTTGCAGCTCGGTTGGACTGGCCTCCACCTGCTCCTTGAGCCGCGCCGAGAGCGCTGCATCGGGATACAAGGCGAGAAAGGCGGCGCCGCCGGCGAAGATATTCGAGTACTGGTTGGAATAGCTCTTGCCGTGGCTGATCAAGTCGGGATCGAAGAGCGTGGCGTGCAGCGCCTTGCGGCAGCAATCAACGGCGCGCGCGTGGAGATCAGGAGTGATGGGCGGGCCCGACTTGAGCAGGCGCAGCGCCTCGGAGATGAACTTGACAGCAAACGCCGTGGCGGCGAGGTTCCACTGTTGCGGACCATACTCGCTGAACTTGCCGTCGGGGCTTTGCATGTTGCACCAGTACTCGAGGGCAAGCTCGAGACGCGCACGCAAGGCTTTGATCGCGTAAAACTGGTTCCACTTTCGGGGGCTCGCGTAGAACCAGACGAGCGTGAGGATGCTCTCCATGATGCGCGCGTTATAGGGGTGAAGCTGGCTGGTGCCGCGCCACACCGAGATGTTGATGAAACCGCGGGCGGGACCGTCGGTTTCAACGCTGTTGGCGATGCGCGGCAGATAGGTGAGGTTGTAGGGCATGTCGAGATCGGCGTCGGCGAAGTCAGAGGGGCGGAGCCGCGACGGGTCGAAGGGCGGTACCTGGGGCACGGCAGCGCCGGCGTCGGCTCTGATTTTTGAAGAAGCAAGCAACTGCGCGGCTGCGGCGGTCAGAAGAAACTCTCTGCGGTTCATCATGAATTTCGCCCCCGTTCGATTGGGTGAAAGTTTCCAGCCAACCACCGTACAGGATGGCGGAGGGAAATTGTCAAGGCGATGGCGGCGTTTAGCAGGATTGAAGCACAAAGACGCGGCGCGCTAATCTTTGCTGTACCGCCAGCGGCGGATTAGTGATTCTCAAGGAACGTCGCGTTCAGCCGCGCGAAGAGCGTATCGAAGTTGCCGTTCTCCGCGGCGAAGCGGAAGCCTTTGACGTTGTCGACGCAAATCTCCGGCGGAGTGGGCTGGGTTTTGAGGATCTCCATCGCCTCGGCGATGAACTTATCGAGAGGCATGGCTCGCGGGTTGTTCTCGCCGTCTCCCAGGCCGGTGGCGACCCAGGGAGGGATCAACTCAAGAACTTCGATGTTGCTGCTGCGAAGCTGGGCACGGAGAGAAACCGTGTAAGAGTGAATGGCGGCTTTGGTAGCGCAGTAAGTGGGCGTGCGCGCCATGGGCATAAAGGCCAGACCGGAAGAGACGTTGAGGACCGTTGCGCGCGGCTGTTTTTGAAGATGAGGCAATAACGCTGCGGTGAGGCGCATAGGGCCGAGCAGGTTTGTCGCAATAGTGGCCTCGGCGTCGGCGAGGTCGGACTGTTGGGCGAGCAGGTTTTCCGCGCGCTGGATGCCGGCGTTATTGATGAGGATGTTGAGAGAAGGAAACTCGGCCGAAGCCCTGGCGGCGAGAGCGCGAATGGAGACGGGGTCCTGCATGTCAACAATGAGGGATTTCATGCCGGGATTGGCGGAGGTTGTTTCGTCGAGAGCCTTTTGACGCCGACCGGCGATGATGACCTGGTTGCCCAGAGCATGGAGAGATTCAGCGAGCCCACGGCCAATGCCCGAGCCGCCGCCTGTAATGAGGATCGTATTCCCGGTGGGATTCATAAGATTCCATTCTCCAAGATGCATGATACCGAGATCCCGTAAAAGGCGACTTTCCAGGCCTGATTCCTGGAATTCGACGAGAGACGCAGGCGAAATTTTGGCGACATCAAACTGCCAAAATGAGCGTCTGAGGCACCTTTTGGAATCTGCGAGGCATCGCAGGATTCAAAGCGGGACCCATTTGGGATTCCGTTACCAGGTTGGGACGCAAAGTGATTGGAGTGATTTGGGTCACTCGTTATCGGAGAGAGGCAACAGCATAATGAACCTCGATGACAATCCAAAGTCCATTGGCGGGCAAGGTTGTTATCGACCTCGACTCATCCGGATTCAGGTATTGCCGATATGCGTCGAAGGAGGGTCCCAAAGTGTCATCTCGACCGTTCGACAACCCGAATGTTGGAAGGACCGCGTTGTCGCCCCTCGCGCCGTCATACCAGATGAGCAGTTCTGCCCTGCCGATGTTGCGGCCCCGTGTGTTTTCGAGCAAGGGAATGAGCCCTGAGGCGGAGTGGCCCGCTGAAGCAGTCGTGGATATCAAGGTCCTGGGCAGGGGTGTGGCCTGGGCACTGGCGATCGAAAGCACCGCGGCATTCGCTATGTATGTTGCGTGGCACCTCTTCACTCTTCTGCGATAGCCAGCCTGCGGCGAGACCCACTTGTTGAATAGTTCGCGTTCTGGTCTACCCACTTGTTTGCTTGATCACCCGTATACTTTTGTGTCATCTCTGATGCCAGGTCGGTGGGCATTTTCTGCTTTGAATCTGCGATGATGGAAAGACGTGCCTGTTGGCACTTTGAACAGACAGGAACACACCGTCCAAGTGAAACCCGCAATGCGCCGAGTGGCGCTGATCTACAACCCGGCTTCTGGTCAACACTCCGCGCGAAGGGATGCGGCTGTGAGGGAAATCATGGCTGCGCTCGAGGAAGCGGGCGTTTTTGCGGAGGCGTTCGAGACCGGCGCTCCCGGCAGCGCGATGGCTCTTGCAGAGCGGGCGGTTAGCTTGGGATTTGACACGGTTCTTGCTTGTGGCGGTGACGGCACAGTGCACGAGGCGGTGCAGAGCCTCGTTGGGACTGATATTGCATTGGGAGTGGTTCCGCTGGGCACGGCGAACGCTCTCGCCGCAGACCTGGGTCTGATTGCTCCACCGGCCAAGGTGGCGGGCATGTTGTTGCAGGCAGCGCCGACGCGAGTAGCAGTGGGACGCATTTACTTCACCGACCAAAGCAAGAATCCGGCTTCAAGGTACTTCGTTGTTGCGGCGGGAATCGGCGCCGACGCCTTGTTGATGTCGCGGCTGGATGCGAGGCTGAAGCGGCGGCTGGGCTACGTTCTCTACTTGATTGAGGCGATCCGGATCTGGGCGACCTCATCGTTTCCTCTTTTTGAAGCCGTTTTACCGGCAAATGGAAACGGCGGCAGCCGCGTGGTGGATGTATCGCAATTGCTGGCGGTGCGGGTGCGGTCATTCGGCGGCGCGTTGCGCAGGCTGGCTCCAGGGGCGAGTTTGCGCAACGGCAGCCTTAGCCTGCTAGCCTTCAAGACGCAGAGCCGCCTGCGTTACCTGATGTTCCTGCTTGCTGCGGTTACCGGGACGCATACCTTCAGGCGGGAAGTGGAATTGATGGAAACGCCATCCATCGAATGCCGCGCCCGCGCCGGCTCGCGCGAGGCACTGTTCGTGGAAGCGGATGGAGAAGTTCTGGGCTCACTGCCGGTGCGGCTTGAAGTGGTACCTCACTCACTCACTTTGCTGGTTCCGCCTGGCGCCCAGCCGTGACCGGGACGAGTGGATGGCGACGGCGCTGGCTTCTTCCGGCTTCGTGCGGCGTCAATTTCCACGTGAAGGCAAGCAGCACAATGGCGAGAATCGTTGCGACAACGATTGCGTGAAGAGCCACGCTCCAGCCATATCGCTGAGCCAGCAACCCGATGCCTTCGCCCTCGACCATCCGGCCCAGGTAACCGAAGAGACCGAGGAATCCAGCTGCGGTGCCCACGGCTTTCTTCGAGGTGAAATCGAGCGCGCTGACGACGAGCAGCAACACCGTGGGATAAACGAAGAAGCCAATCATGCCGAAGAGGCCAAGGCTGATCCATAACCTGTTTGCGGGTCCGTAGATGATTCCAAGGTAGGAAAGCAGCACGGGGACCATGCAGAGGACGCTAATCATGCCGCGGCGACCGCCCAGTTTGTCAGAGAGCCAGCCCATGAGTATGGTGCTGAAGATCGCAGAGAACTCGAGCGCGGCGGTGCTGACGCCGCCCTGGCCGAGCGTGGCATGCTTCACTTCTTTCAAGTAAGTAGGGCCCCAATCGAGCATGCTGTACCGGGCAATATAGACAAAGAAATTGGCGAACGCAAAAAGCCAAAGATAACCGTTCCGGAGAATATAGTTGGTCAGCAAATCGGCGGTGCCCAACTCCTGCTCTTTTTCCTTGCGGACTCCGGCGGGATAGTCGTTGCGCCACTCCTCAATGGGAGGAAGGCCGAGGGATTGTGGCGTGTCGCGAAGCCGGATGAGCAGATAGATGGCGCAGATGATGGCGAGAATGCCCGGAACATAGAATGCGGAGCGCCAGCCGAGCAGACCGGTGGTGTAAGCCACGAGGATTCCGGTGAGGCCGCCGCCGAGGTTTTGCGCGACGTTCCAGAAGGCGAACTTGGTTCCGCGCTCGCTGACACTATACCAGTGGCCGAGCGAGCGGCCGCATGGCGCCCATCCCATGCTCTGCGCCAATCCGTTCAATGCCCACAATGCAACATGCACGGGATAACTGCTCACGGCGCCAAAGGCGAAATTACACAGCGCCGTGATCACAAGCCCGAGTGGCATGAAATAGCGTGGATTGCTGCGATCGGACCACGCGCCCATAATGAGTTTGCCGACGCCGTAGGCGATCGCAGTGGCCGCCAGGATGTTCCCTACCTGTTCCTTGCTGTAATTGAGCGCCAGGCCCATCTCTCTGGAGACAACGGGAAGATTGTTGCGAACAAAATAGAACGTGGCGTACCCGATAAAGGTGGACTCCATGACCTGCCAGCGCATTTTCGGGTAGAGCCGCTCCGCTTGCTCCCGTGGAATTCCTGGGACGTGTGGCGCGGGCCGAAGCAACGAAAGGATCGATCTCATCGGACTTTCCATGGCGCAGTCTGCGCCCATCATCAACAGGCCGCAGAAACGACGGAGCAGGTTTCGGTTTGCGGCAGGCGCCGAAGCCGGCGCTCAAGCGTCGCTCTCAATAGGAGAGCGTATGGCCTCTCATTCTTCGTAGAGATAGCCTTTCGCAGTTTCAAGAAACTTTGCGAGTTCCTTCTCTTTCCACACTTCACAGCGGTTCAGCTCCTGGGCGAGAAGATCGGCGACGGTGGGCGCAGCTTCAATGGCTGCGCGCGCATCAAGGAAAAGGGCACGCGTGCGGCGTGCAAGCACGTCCTCGACGGAGCGCGCCATCTCAAAGCGGGCCGCCCAGACCACTTCGCGAAGCTTGAAGGGCAGTCGCGGATGCAGCGGCGCTTCGAGGCATGGACTCTGATCAGAGAGAGAGCGAAGCGCGGGCAGATCTGACCCGTAGACGGACTCCCACGTCGAGTTCACATCACCGCTTTGCGGGGTCCAGCCATGCAGCTTCAACTCAAGAGTGTTTGACGGACGTTTGGGAAGCGCTGCCACTTGGGCGGCGCGATCGATGGTGTCCTGGCCCATGCGGCGGTAGGTGGTCCACTTGCCGCCGGTAACGGTGATGAGGCCGGAGGGCGCGATAAGAATGGTATGGTCGCGAGAGAGTTTTGAAGTTTTCACGCCGCCCTTGCGAACCAGCGGACGCAAGCCCGACCAGACGCTGAGGATTTCGCCGGGACGCGGCGCTTGCCCAAAGTAGCGTGCGATGGTTTCATTAAGAAACTGCTTTTCTTGAGGAAGCACGCGAGGCTCGGGAGAAGTTGTGTCGACCGGCACGTCGGTGGTTCCGACGACCAGAGCGCTGTGCCACGGAATCGCGAAGAGGACCCGGCCATCGGAGGTCTTGGGAATCATGAGCGCGGTGTTTCCAGGAAGAAACGAACGCGGAAGCACGTAATGCGATCCCTGGCTGATGGCAAGCAGCGAACCGCGCGGTCGTCCGTCGAGTGCGAGGGTATCTTCGGCGTGGACACCACAGGCATTGATCACGGCTCTGGCCCGCAGGTCGAAGATAGTGTCGTCTTCAACATCGCGCGCCTGGATTCCGGCAATCTTGCCTCCATGCTCGATGAGGCCAATGGCTTCGACGTAATTGATGGCGATGCCGCCGAGATCCTGAAGCGTTCGCACCAGAGATACGGCGTAGCGTGCGTCGTCAAACTGGCCATCATGATAGAGAATGCCGCCGCGGAGGTGATTATTCGTGACGCCGGGCAACAATTCAAGCGTGGTTTTGCGCGAGAGCAATTCTGACCGGCCGAATGACAGCTTCCCCGAGAGGCGCTCATAGAGCTTGAGGCCCATTCCGTAGTAGGGGAGAGAAAAATAGCTGTATGCGGGGACAACGAAGCTGAGATCGTGTACAAGATGAGGGGCATTGCGCAGCATGTGGCCGCGCTCGCGCAGGGCGTCGAGAACCAATGTCAGATTCATCTGCTCGAGATAGCGGACGCCGCCGTGAACGAGTTTGGTGCTGCGGCTGGAAGTTTCCTTGGCGAAGTCGGAGCGCTCCACCAGAAGTGTGCGATAGCCGCGGGATGCAGCTTCAACAGCAGCGCCGAGTCCGGTTGCGCCGCCTCCGATCACTAAGACATCCCAAGGCTGGGTATTGCGGCCGAGCTCATGCAAAATCTGATTTCGCGTCACGCCTCTTGCTCCTAACGTCTGACTGCCAGATCACGGAAAACAACACGATTCGCGGCCAAGCGCTGCTGCGTGCAGAGCCTTGCGACGAAGGATGCCCGCGAGCCGGCACGCCGTCCTGAATCAAAGTGAATTGCTGTTTTTTCCGCCCAGACTCTGGTCTCTAAGTGGGCGTGACACGCGGGCCGATTCGCCGCAGTCTATCGAGCAACAGCGCCGCGATGCTGCCGCAGGCGCGCTGCTGACTTCAGCTTAGCACGATGGAAGCAGCATCGCTCTTTTGGCCGCGCCAGCGCTTCTTCGCGGCGAATCCCAAAAAATGTGCCGGCGCGCGAGCCACTTTTGCTGTGGCTGGCGCGCCGATTCGTTGCAGGTTAGAACGTCACCTTCAATCCAAACTGGACGATGCGCGGCTCCAGCGTGCCGGTAATGGTGCCGCCGCCAAGGCTGGTAGGAGCGGAGGCGCCGTTGTCGGTGCCGGATACCGTGCCGCCGCCGGAACCGCCGGGCAGGTAGAAATTTGTATGGTTGAAGATGTTGTAGAGCTCCGACCGGAACTCAATCTTGACCCGCTCGATGGGGGTATTGAACTTCTTGTTGAAGTCCAGGTCGGTTTCGTAGAAGGCAGGCGAACGGCCGTAGTTCTTGGGCAGGGTGCCAAACGGGCTAGCGATGGTGCCGCCGGCGAGCAGCGCACTGCCGGTTGTATAAGTTTCAGGGAGGTTCAAAGCCGCGGCGTTGATCCATTGGACCGTCCCGTTGGCGAGTTGCGTGCGCTGAATGTATGGAACGCCGCGTACGAGGTTGGGACGGTATGCGGCGAATCCGCGCCAGTTCTGGGTGAGCTGAGGCGAAACGGCATTGGCTGCAGCCGGCGAATACTGAATATTGAAGGGCGTCCCGGCGTCCATCGAATTCACGCCGCTGATCTGCCACCCGCCGAGAATGGCATTGGTAACCGGGCTGGCGCTGTTGAGCCAACGCCGTCCCTGGCCGAACGGCAGTTCGTAGACCAGCGTAGTGACGTTAGTGATGGGCAAGTTGTAGTCCGATTGGCCGTAGTCGCCATTGATGTTATAGCCGTTCTGCGGGCACGGCGTGTTGGCTTCGAGTGTCGATGATGCGTTGTCCATGGCGTGCGACCAGGTGAAGGAGTTCAACAGGGTCAAGCCGCCGGTATATCGCTGCTCGTAGCGGGCTTGCAGCGCGTTGTAAGAGGAATGGAACTCGCTCAAAGCCTGGGTGATGTCGCCGTTGCTAAAGGTGGGATAAAGGGTCGGATTGTTGAGCAGGTAACCGCCCCAGCTCATGTACGGACGTTGAAACTGGCCTGCCGCGATTCCGGGATACTGTCCGGCGGTCGTGAGCGGCAGGGCCGGATTCCTCTGGTTGGCATTGATGAAGCCCTGCAGATGCACCCCGTGGTTGCCCACATAGGCAAGGTCGACCTTTGTGTTCTTGCCCAAGCCCTTTTGTGCATCGAGGAACCAGCTCTCGGCATAGCCGTCCTTGGTGTCGGGCGGGATGGAGTCGATGTCGTCAGTACCGGCGCTGAAGACTGTGGCTAGCCCCGTGGGGAAGCCCTGCGACATCCTTACGAAGCCGTTCGTGCTTCCGCTTGCGAAGCCAGTTGTGGTTCCGACAGTAGACGGGTTGCTGACCACGGTATAGAGAGCGAAGGGCGCGTTGATGGCAATGTTGTTGCCCGAACCGGCCCGCCAATAGTGAATGAAGGCCGTGCCGTATCCACCGCGGACCACGATGCTCGGCGTAATCGCAACAGCAAATCCAAAGCGCGGCGCCCAGTCATTTAGATTGGGATGGACCAGCGACTTGCCGTAAACGCCGCCGCCGCTAAATGGAGCGATGCACGGCGCCGAGCCGCACATGGGCGATTGCGCCGTGGTGTAGCCATGCTCCAGGGTCAGCATCGTTCCCGTGGCCGGGTTGAAGTTCGATACGTTATTGCCGCGCTCCCACCAGGGCGAACCGTACTCCCAGCGCAGACCGATATTGAGGGTCAACTTGGAACTGACCTTCCAGTCATCCTGTGCGTAAGCGCTATCCATCGACTGGTAGACGTGGGTGATGAAGTAGGTGGCCAGCGAATAAGCGCTGCTCGTTCCGAAGAGGAAGTCGGCCCAGTAAGTGTCAGCGACTTTGCTTGTGCTGGGGCAGTTGCTGCCGGCCGCTGTTGGGCAGACGCTGTAGCCGCCGCCGTAAGTGAATGATCCGTAGAGCGGGTTCGAGTCCTGGATTTCCTGCCAGACCTTCTCCCACTCATAGCCGAATTTGAGCGAGTGATGGCCGCGGACCCAGGAGAAGTTCAACTTGGGATCGACCAGGGAGGGGTTCTGCCACTGCGGGTTGGTGCTTTGGCGTCCAAAAGACGTGAAGCCGCCAGAGATGGCGATTGAAGGCAGCCCGCCGGAGACGCCGGCGATGGTCGGCAAGCCAGGGATAGTGCCCGCTGGAAACGAAGTACTGCCGATTGCGAATGTCCATTTCCCGGCTCTTGTGCCCGACAGGGCCAGGCGGGCATCCAAGAATTTGTTGGCGCTAAATGCGTGGTTGTAGCCGGCCGCAACCTGTTCATCGTGGATGAGGATGTGGCCGTTGGTCTGCATGTCGATGGGCTCGGCCAGGAGGTTGTAGTTCTTGCCGACCTCCTTGCGATCGCTGACCTTGAGGAACCATGAGGAGTTCGCGTTCTGCTGGAAGTCGAGGCGCAGATCGCCCTTGTCCGCGTGGTCGGTGAACGGCGCGTTCAAGGGGCAGTCATTGGTGGCCACACCCGCGGACGTGCCGCTGGTGACCGTGCATTTGCCGGGAAGCGCGCTCGTATAAAGGCTCGCTATCTTCAGGGCCGTTGGATCGGCGTCGGCCTTGGCCTGCGTCGGCCAAATGGCGTAAGGCGTGCCTGCCGGGATGTAAGTGCCGGGACTCCACGGATCCTGAACAGCTACGGCCAGTTTGCCGTTGAGCTCGTTGGTTGTGGGAACGGTGTCGATGACCGTGGGCGTGAGTTTCTGCCGGAATCCCTCGTAATCGACAAACCAGAAGAATCTGTTCTTGATGATCGGCCCGCCAAAGTTGGCGCCAAACTGATTGCGGTTGAAGACCGGCTTGAAGAACGGATACACCGCGCCCGTGACAGCGTTTGTCGAAATCGGCTTGATGTAGCCGAACGCATTCAGGTCGGTGTTGCGGATGAATTCGTAGAGCGTGGTGTGGAACTGATTGGTGCCGCTCTTGCTGGCCACGTTGACAGTGGCGCCTGAAGAGCGACCGTATTCGGCACTCTCGTTGTTGGTGATTACTTCAAAGTTTGCGACCGAGTCGGGCGGGGGCTGAATAATCTGGTTGTCAAAACCCTGGTTGCTCTCGCCGTAGGAGTTGTTGTCCATGCCGTCAATCATGTAGTCGTTGAACATGCTGCGCTGGCCGTTGACGTTAAAGGAGCCGGCGCGCGTAAACGAGGTGACCGCAGTGGTGGTGGCGTCGGCTGGTGCTCCGTGCGCGCCCACCACGTAATCCACGAGGTCGGAGTAATTGCGGCTGACCAGCGGCAGAGACTGCGTCTGATAGTTGGTAATGGTCTGGTCGCGCTGGCTGGACTCGGTCTGCAGTTGCAAAGCAACGTCGCTGACTTCGACCGTGGTGGCCTGCGCCGTGCCGACCTTCAGCACGAGGTCGATGCGCTCACGCGCGCCGACGGAAATGGTGATCTGATTTGCTTCGGCAATGGCGAAACCTGAAGCGTTGGCGGAGATGTTGTAGACGCCGACGCGCAACGAAGGAACCTCGTAGTCACCCTGCTCATTCGTCTTGACCACGGTGGCAACGCCAGTAGCGGCATTCACTATGGTCACCGTCACATTAGGAATGGCGGCGCCGCTGGAGTCGCGAATCGTACCCACGAGGCTGCCGTTGTCGTACTGGGCAAGGGCCATGCGCGAAGGAAGCATCAACAGAAGCGCCAGCGCCAGAAATACCCACACGAAACTTCGGCTGGCGCGTTCAGTTCTATGAATGACTTGTGCGTTTTGCTCAGAAGTGCGATTTGTCGAGTGCATTTTGCCTCCCAATCTTCTCGTTTCAACAACGTTTAGGGGCATCCGTCACGAAGGATACGTGTCTTAATCGCGACGAGCTATTGAGTGCCATCGTTGTTCACGGGCGTTACATTCCGAAGAACACGCCGTGAAAACTCCGCAAAAGACAAAAACCCACCCCAAACACAAGCTCCCTTCCTCGGGGCGCGCTCTCGAACGAAAGGCTCCGGAAAAGCTGCATTTGGCGGTGGATTTCTCTTAGTCTTTTTCCGCGCAAGGAAGCTAACAAATGGGAAAGCGGGTGTCAAGCGAAATTGCTGCGGGCCGCCGGCACTCGGCGGCCTAAAAAAACACCTTCTCCCGCGGTCAGGCAAGCACGCTGGCCGAGGCGGTCCAGGCACGATGCTGGCTTTCAGCAACACCACGATACGTGAGTGTGCCCAGCCAGGTGTTCAGCCCCTCGGCTAATCCCGCATCCTGCTTGAGTGCTTCCCGCGCGCCCATGTTGGCCAGGCGCAGAAGATAGGGGAACGTCGAGTTGGTGAGCGCCAGCGTAGAGGTGTGCGGCACGGCGCCAGGCATATTGGTTACGCAGTAGTGAACAACGCCATCCACTTTATAACTGGGGTCGGAGTGCGAAGTGGGATGCGCGGTTTCAACGCAACCGCCCTGGTCGATCGCCACATCGACGATGACGGCGCCCTTCTTCATCTGCGAGACCATGGCGCGGCTGACAAGCTTGGGCGCGGTGGCGCCAGGGATGAGAACACCGCCGATCACAAGTTCAGCTTCGCGCGTTACCTGGGCGATGTTGTAGCTATTTGATGCCAGCGTGTAGAGGCGGCCGCCGAAGATGTCTTCGAGCTCGCGCAGGCGATTCAGGTTGACGTCGATGAGCGTGGTTCTGGCGCCAAGGCCGAGAGCGATTCTCGCCGCATTAGTACCGACCACACCGCCGCCGAGGATGGCGACTTGCGCCGGCGGAACGCCGGGCACGCCGCCCAGCAAAATGCCGCGTCCGCCACGCTCTCTTTCGAGATAGCTGGCGCCCACCTGCACGCTCATCCGTCCTGCAACCTCGCTCATCGGAGTCAGCAGCGGGAGGTTTCCCTGGCGGTCACGAACAGTCTCATACGCGATGCCAATGACCTTCGCTTCAAGGAGTTTGTTTGTAAGCTCGGGTACGGGCGCAAGGTGCAAATACGTGAAGAGCACGAGGCCTTCGTGGAAATAGACGTACTCACTCTCGATCGGCTCTTTGACTTTGACGATCATCTCGGCATGACGCCACACATCGCCAGCGTCGCCGACTATCTCCGCGCCGGCATTCTGGTAGTCGTCATCGGGAAAACCGGACTGCGCGCCGGCCTGGGTTTCGACAAGTACTTTGTGACCGGCTTCAGTGAGTGCTTTGACACCAGCCGGGGTTACACCGACACGAGCTTCGTTATCCTTGATTTCCTTGGGAACGCCGACAATCATGGTTGCTTCTCCTCAAGTGAAGTGGCCTCCATACGGTTGTTTCGACGGTCCCTGGGGGAGGGCTGCCTTTGAGTAAGCCGGTACGGCGGATCGATGGGATGCGGCGAGCACAGGTTCCGGTGGAATGCGGGTACACGGCTTCCATCTGGAAGGGATTTTACGGCGCTGTGAGCTTCCAATGTATGCAAATTTCGTGATAGAACGGGAAAATGGGAACAAAACGTGAGAGAAATAGCCAGTCTGCGCAAGAAACAGCCGAAAAAGCCGAAGAGAACGAAACATTTGCGGACGCAGCCGGCGGCCTGGATGAATTGGACGCAGCCATCCTGCGCTACCTGGCGCGAAACGGACGGGCGACGAACTACGAGGTCGGCGAGGCGGTCGGGCTGTCGGCCTCGGCGGCGTCGCGGCGCATCCAGTTGCTGGAAGCATCGGGCGCGATTCGCGGGTATCGCGCGCTAATTGACGACAGGCTGCTGGGAAAGCACATGACGGTCTTCATCCGCGTGACGCTGGAGCGCCAGTCGGCGGCGGTGCTTGGCGCGTTCGAGGCTGCCGTGCGCCACTGCCACGATATTGTGAGCTGCCACCTGCTGGCCGGGCAGTACGACTACATCCTGGTAGCGCGGGTGGCGGGCATTGACGATTACAACCGCCTTCATCAGAATGAGCTTTCGCGGCTGCCGGGTGTGACTCGGCTGGAGACGAGCTTTGCGTTGAGGGATGTGCTGGAAAAGACGCGCACTTATCAGAGCTCTGGCTAGCGCCGTCAGCACCTACAACCCTGGCTGCATGAATACAACTGGCATAGGCCACAGGCCAGCCTCCGCCAAAACACCCCCATCAGTAGGGCAGGTCCCGATCGGAACAATCTGTTGACAGTTCACACCTAATCCCTGTTGCCTGATCCCTGTTCCCTAATCCCCATCCCGCTCTTGCCTTTTCTCGAGTTCGGCGTATCCTTGGCCGCAGCAGCAATCCACATGGAAGGGAAACACCCGATGCGCAAGTCTGCGTCTGCCGTCATCATCTGTCTTTGTCTCTCAGCGGCCCCTCTCCTGGCTCAAGGCTACCCAAGCGTTCGTGTTGGCGGATCGTCTCTGCGCGCCAACGGCCAGATCGCCCAGGGATACCAATACACCGGTTCCTGTCCGGTCGACCTCAAATTCGGCTGGGGCGTCATTCCCAATGCGCCAACCTCCGTCACCTACCGTTTCAGCCGCAGCGACGGTGGCCATTCCGCCCGTTCCTTTATGGCCGATCTTCCGCAGCCCAATCGCTCCACGCCCCTCTACGACGATTGGCGCCTCGGCGCGAATACGCCCCAGTTCGCCGACTTCCACGGCTGGGTCAATCTCATCATCGAAGGCCCCAACCATCTGGAGAACAAGATCAACTTCACCCTGCATTGCCAGTAGCGCAACCGAACCCGCACCCGTCGAATCGGAAACCCGCCAGGACCCTCCGCCCTTCTACAAGCGGCCATTAAGGGCCTAGACTGGGTGTCGACTGGGTGTCGAACGATGACCACTTCCATCGCATCCCCGCCCCTCACCCCACTCTTGGGATCGGTCCTCGTCCTCATTCAATTTGATGTCTGCGAGGAGCTCCGCCTCGACCAGCTCCAACAAGCTGTCGACGCTCGCACCGTGCAGCAGCCCAAGGTCAAGCACTCGGTGCCGGCTTACGTGCGCTACCAGCGGCCGCCGGTCGTCGGCCCGCTCGATCCGCTCATCCTCCCGGGCGGCGAGCGCCTCCCCGGGGTCCCCAGCGACAGGACCACGTCGATGGGGTGGAGCCTCGAAGGCGAAATCAAGTACTACGACTACGGCGTAGTCAGCGTCATCTACCAGCTTGCCTTCTCAGGTGACTGGCAGAGCCTGGTGCATCTCGCCAGCCGCTGGGTGTGGGACGTGGACTTTGCGGCGCGCGTCGAGCCCATCGTGCGCCAGCGGCTCGCCCGCAACGCCAGTGCCATGATCAAGCCGTATTCGCGCTGGCTCAGCGAAGACTACTTCATCTTCCACGTGCGCGCCGACGACAGCGCGCAGTCGGCCGCCGACCTCACGCGCGATCACGGCCTTGAGATCGCGCAGATCGTCCGCGGCGACCGGCAGCGCCTCTCGCCGGGCGAGTGCGCCGAGGTGCTGCAATCGCGCATTTCCTACTACGACAACGATCTGGCGGTCATCGGCTGGAACGCCGCGTTCCTCTACGACACCAGCGCTGGCGCTGAGAGCGCGATTCAACTACTCGAATACGCCAACTCCCAATTGCTTGAATTCCGCCACTACGACGAACTGCTCACCGGCATCCTCAACAACGTCTACCACTCGCTCGAGCAGAAAAAGGTCTTTCCGGCGCGCTGGCGCATGGGCCGCAGGGCCACGCGGCTGCACACCGTCCTGCTCGACATTGCCGAACTCACTGAGCGCGCCGACAACTCCATCAAGTTCCTCAGCGACATGTTTGCCGCGCGGCTGTACCGGCTCGCGGCGGTCAAGGTGGGCGTGCCCGACTACAAGGACCTCGTGGCGCAGAAGCTCAAAACCGCCGAGGATCTCTACCACGACATGATCGAGCAGTTCAACCAGGCGCGCGGCTTCTTCCTCGAGTTCATCGTGGTCCTCATCCTGCTCATCGAGCTCTTCTATCTCTTCCGCGGCAAAGTAGTGTAAGCCGGAGGCCTGTTTAGCGATCAGTACCCCGCCCCCCCGCTCGGTCCATCGGCTGTGGTTATTCTTTCGAATCAGGGAGTCGAAAGCTAAGAGTTACTCTGAATGGGCCCTGGCCGAGTGCTCGAGTACTTGTTGAATGTGCACGTCGACTTGCCTGAGCACGACTGGCGATACAGCGCAGCCGTCGGTTTCGTAGCTGAGAAGGGGCATGCTGTGTTGAATACTGATTGGTTTCAGAATCGCCTCGGAGATTCTAAAGGGAAGGCAGTTGAATGGACCGATCAAGATGATGCCGTCGTAACCCTCGTATTCCGCGTTCAGGCCCCTGCCAACTGTCGGTGTGACCTCGCCGAAGATTCGCGGCGAAATGTGTTGCGAGCTCTTCTCAATCGCAGTAACAACGTCGTTGGACCTGGAAATCAGAAGTCCCGTACCAGAGAAAATCTCGCGATAGTGTTGCTCGGCTTTTCTCCCGGCCTGATATCCCCACCATTGCTGCAGATACTGTTGTCCATCGGGTTCCAGCATCCGCGTGCAGGCTTTGGCGAGGGCGAAACCTCCCGGCTTCAGTCCCCAGTGATTGGCCATTTCCCTCATGCCATCATAGGTGACATAGAGGAAAAGCTCGGCTAGATCGACAGGCTTGAGGATGATTCCGCGCGCAGCATAAATGTCGCGAACCCCATCCATGAAGAATGGACTGAAGCGGGCGAAGAAGTCGCCTGTGACGACCACCTTGGGGCAGGCAGCGGGATCTCGCGTCAGCGGCAGGTTAGTCAACTGCTCAACAAATGTGGGCAGTTGGGAAGAGAACACATCCAGCGTTCTTGCCTTGAGCCTGAATTGATTCCACTCGTGCTGAAACAGCTCGATGCACCCTGGGGCGCCCACTACGCGCAGAACATAATCAATTTCGACGAGGATATCCGCCAACAAAATTGCGGGTGACATATGGCTCATTAGAGTGGAGGGCCCGAAGCCGAGATAGCCGTCATCCGATCCCGGGCAGACCATGAATACATCGGCCAACTGATGCTCGACGATGAACCTTTCGAAATACTCCATATAAGCTTCAGCAGCACATGGAGCGCCACCGCGCATCATGAAGAAGCCGACGATCTCGCCGGGTTTGCGGTCACGAAGGATTCTTAGGAGTTGCCCAATGGCGAGAGGCAGCGGAAGACACTCACGGCCGGAGGTGGACTGGAGGCCCAGGTCGAGCTGACCGCGATCGATGGGGACCTGCTGGCCCGCGTGTAAACCGAGCCAACCGAGGGCCATGGCAGCGGACTGCTCGTGGTATTGCGAGAAGTTAAGAAGATGCAATTTGACTCGCGGGTCAGTCAGCGGCACTCGCTCGCCCCTGGAGTTGAGAACGACCCCACCCGTAAGCAGAGCGCAGGGGGTAAACCGCCTGGCGGGTCCGTGTTGAGAGGCGTGATAATTCTGCACTACGTCGAGAAAGGCCTCAAGGCGCGTTTGCACACCTGCATCAGCGGTGTGAGCGTCAATTTCCAAAATCAGATAGGGCTTTGATCCCAATTGGGATGCCAGCACCGATTGCGTGAATGCATCGATCGTGCAACTGAAGTTGCTGACACTGAGGAGAAAGAGGTTGGGATGTTGTTTTGCGAGCGATGCAGCGTTCAGTATCTGATTTGCGAAGTGCCAGGCCGTTGGCCCTGCCCCGACCGGCTCAAGGCAATCGGCGGGAATCACAAGTACTCCCATGCTTGAGAGTTTCTTGCCCACCGATTGCGAGGCCTCTGGCGTGTAGGCGCTATAACTGTGGCCGGCCAACAGAATTGTCGGCCTGCCGTCTGCCAATGCCTGATCGAGAGCTTGACGGCCCATCTCCATCAGAGCGCGCTCGGCATCCGTCTGATGACGCACGGCCATGGCCCAGGCTTCGTTGGCCGACTCCCGCGAAATTCCGAACTCTCGCACGGCCATTTCTGTCATCGCCGCGTTGTTCGCGTAGCCCATGGAGAAGTCCAGAATCGGCGCCAGGAATTGTATATCGGGAAATGCCTTGGCGAGGGAATAAGGGCCGGCTTGCGTGATCGGACAGAGGTAGGAGTCCTTGGGGGAGCCGTTTTGAGGCATGCGCGCCAATTGCGGAAGGAAGACCACGCGCACGTCCTTTTGCGCCAGATCGAATACTGCGCTGTGTGCGATCTGCGCCGGCAGACAAAAGCCGGAATTTGACTTTAGATCGCCCCGCAGGTCAACGGCTGACAACACAACCTCCACCCCCAGAGCGGAGAAGAACGAGGAATAGAGCGGAAATAAGGAATGCGTAGTCAGTGCGCGAGGAATGCCAATGCGTCTCTCCGAGATCCGCGGCTTTGCATTGGACTGACCGAACGACTCCTCCAAAAACGACCGCGCGGCCTCAAGCGCCGGGCCAACGTCCCAATAATCGCGTTTCTTCGGTGCCTGCACTGGCTCTGCGCCGGCATGTTTGGCAACACCATAGACGATCGTTGCGCGCTGTTCGACCAGGTCCGGGACAGGCGCTGTGCGGGTCTTTCGTTTCCACACATTCTCGTAGAGGCTGCAGCGGCCGCCGAAAGGAAACTTCCGTCCAGCCACCTCGAAGCGCTCGATGCTGCAATACATCTTGCACGCCTGGCACGTGAATCGTCCGACGAGTTTCATCTCTGCCGAGGCAAGAGTCTCGAGATCGGTAGCCGCGCCCAGCGCGCAGTCTGCCCGGTCAAGCGCCAGCAGCGCCACACCGAGAGCACCGAGCAACTCCGGATTGGCCGGGATCACAATCTGGCGCCCTACGCGCTGGGCGAATGCGTACCCGACCGCGCGGTTCAGAGCCACACCACCTTGCAGCAGCACCTTCTCGCCGACTGGGCGCTGCCCTTTGACTTTGGTGAGGTAGTTGTCGGCGATGGCATAAGCCAACCCGGCAAGAATGTTGTCGCGTTTCTGGCCCTGTTGCTGGGCGATGCGGATGTCGGAGTTGATAAACGCCGCGCAGGTGGTTTTGAATTTGACCGGAGCGGGCGCGGCAATCGCGATGTCAGCAATTTCGGAGACGCCGACTCCAAGATCGCCCTCCGCGCTCTCTTCGAGGAAAGAGCCAGTGCCCGCAGAGCAGGCGTTGTTCATGGCATAGCCTATAGGCACGCCATTGCGCAGGTAGATGTACTTGGCGTCCTGACCGCCGATCTCAAAGATGGTGTCCACGTCCGGAGCAAAATGTGTTGCGCCGGCGGCATGGGCTGAAATCTCGTTGTACACTCGCTCAGTTCCCAGGAAGGCGCCAACCAGTTCCCGGGCCGAGCCCGTTGTGGCGACCACGCCCATGGGGCGATTGCCAACCTTTCGGATGAGCGCCCTGACGCACTCACAGACCGCGGCCACAGGATCGTCGTGCGTGCGCGCGTAATGTGAAGCCACGATGCTTCGGGTTGCTGGATCGAGCAGGACCGCCTTCGTCGTGGTCGAGCCTGCATCCACACCCAGCACCATGGGACCGTCGGGTGGCAACTGCAAGGGTGGAGCGGTCATCACCTGCACCTGGTCCTCAAACCGATGTAGCGGCGGAAACGTCTCGAAGACCGGCGAGTGCGAAAGGTGCGGCGATTTGTAGAGAGGATTCTCGCGAGTGAGCAATGCACTCCCCCACGCTTCGAACCATTCGCTTTCAGGCAGCACGACGAGCTCTGACGCAGGGAGTTTCTCGCGCAACGCCTCAAGAAAGGCTGCATTGCGCGTCACGCCCCCGATCAGCAACACGCGCCGCAGACTGGTTTGTCCTTTGTCGAGGAGCGCGACAACCTTGCCGGCCATGCTCTCATGCAGCGTCTTCAAAATGTCGGCGGGCGTGGCCTCGTGGCGATTGAGCTTGTGCGTCACGTCGGATTTGCAATGCACAGTGCAGCGCGAAGCCAGCGGGACGACATTTCCAGAAGACGAGAGCTGGATCGCCGTGTCGATGTCCAGTCCCATCCTGCCGATCAATTGCACAAAGAATTCACCGCTGCCCGCCGCACATTTGTTGTGCGACAAAACATTGGTTACTCTTCCATCCGCCAGCGTATAGACCAGAAGAGACTCGCCACCCAGCGATGCCACGGCGTCAAACTCGCCCTCCGCCCGTTCGCGCACGTCGCGGAGAGCGCGTTGAATTGCGGCGAACTCAGAGATGTGGCCGAGCTGACCGGACACGCCGAAATACTCGGCGTCCTTAAAGTCAGGCGCGGCCAGCAGCCGGTCAAGAACTTCCAGGGGACGTCTCTGGTGGGCTATCACCTTTGCGCTTCTGTCGTTGAGCCGAACCCTGACCACCTTGACCGTAAGTGCGCCGATGTTGATGCCCACATAGGACATGACGTCTCAGTTCAGCGGGGATGCATCTGAACTCTACGCCGAAACAGATGTTGAAGATAGCCGGTTCAGCTCATTGAAGAACTATCGTATTCTTGGTGCTTCAATCCTAAGAATCAAGAGAGTCGTCCGGGGAGAGGTTCATCTTGGATCTAAAGGGCTTCGCACTAGATGGAGTCAATGAATGAGAGCCCCGATCAATGAAGAAACGTAAGAACCATCAACCCACCTCGCAAACGCGGCAAGTGGCCCGGGTCCCGGGCCGTGGATTCGTTAAGACAATGGGTGCCCCAGGTCCCGTTTCTGGGACCTGGGAGACCACACGACGCCCGCAACGCGGGCCGCAGGGTGTTGACCGACCTGAAACGTCAGCCGTTGGCACAAGGTGAGGTCCGATATTCGCTGGCGCTAATGGCGTACGGGCACGCATCCCCGTCAGGTCGCGTCCTGCTCACCCCCACACGCAGCACTTGCGCAGTCATCAACTTTCATTCGACCTGCGGCATGATTTTTTGGGATCCGGCGCCGAAAAAGGAAATTCCGTTACTAATGATTACGAGTGCGGCGTCCTGTCATTGCGTGTCGTTCTGAATACGTGCTATACAGGTTCCCAGTTTCCATTCAATAAAGCCACTCCTCCGGATCCAATCAAGAGATTCCTCCGGATCAACTAGCAAGAATCCCGGCATCGGGATTGAACGAAAGGGGTCCTCTCCGTGTGTAAATCCTTGGCCATAGGGCTAATCTCAAGTGCGCTCATCCTCTCCGGCTGCTCGGTTATGCCGGGAACAAGCACATTGCAAACGAATTCTGGCCAGGGCACAACACTGCAAGGCAAGGTCTATGGCGGGCAACAGCCGATTGTCGGCGCCAGCGTCTACTTGTACGCGGCCAACACCACCGGCTACGGCAGCGCATCGGTATCGCTGTTAAACAACGTCGCTGGCACCAGCCAGGACGCCAGCGGCAACTACTTTGTGGCGACCGATGGGAGCGGGAACCTCTCCATTACCGGTGACTATACGTGCCCCGGCGCGAACTCGCAGGTGTATCTGTACTCGGTAGGCGGCAATCCTGGCGCAGGGGGGACGAACTCGGCGGCCGGGTTGCTGGCGGGACTCGGAACTTGCGGCAACCTTACCTCCTCCACGTTCGTGATGGTCAATGAGGTCTCGACCATCGCTACGGCTTATGCCATCGCCGGCTACGCCACCGACGCCACGCATGTATCAAGCTCCAGCAGCACGCTGGGCCTGACCGGCATTGCCAACGCGTTTGCCGCGGTGCCAAACCTTGAAGCGCAGGGCACAGGATTGGCCCTGGCGGCGACTCCGGCGGGAAATGGGACAGTGCCGCAGAGCGAGATCAATACGTTGGCTGATATTCTCGCCGGCTGCGTCAACTCGGCGGGACCAGGTTCCTCCGCATGCAGCACGCTGCTCAGCTCCGCCACAAATGGAAGCGGCACGCAGCCGACCGACACTGCGGCGGCGGCCATCAACATTGCGCACAATCCGGGCGCGAATATTGCCACGCTGTATGGACTGGCGACAGCGAGCGCGCCCTTCCAGCCCACTCTGGGCGTCCAACCCAATGACTTTACCATCGCTGTGGAATACACGGGAGGCGCCCTGAATTCGCCCTGGGGCGTTGCCGTCGATGCCTCCGGCAATGTCTGGGTGGCCAATCGCGGCTCTGCGACCGTCAGCAAATTCAGTCCCGTCGGCGCGGTGCTCTCCGGAACCAATGGCTACACCGGCGGTGGGGTCAACGCACCCATCGGCATTGCCATCGACGGCTCGGGCAATGCGTGGACCGCCAACTATGGAAACAGCTCTGTGAGCGAGTTGAATTCCAGCGGCGTCCCGCAATCGGGCTCCGGCTTCACCGGCGGCGGAGTCAGCTCGCCCTATGGCATCGCCATTGACGCGTCAAGCCATGTCTGGATCAGCAATTCTTCCACGGCCTTGTCCGAATTCAGCAACAGCGGTTCTCCAATCAGTTCCAGCGGTTACACCGGCGGCGGCGTGAATGCGTCATACGGCGTTGCCATCGACAGTTCTGGCAATGTGTGGACCGCCAACAATGGAGCCAACTCATTGAGCGAGTTCAATTCCAGCGGCGTGGCGCAATCAGGGCCCACTGGTTTCACCGGCGGCGGAGTGAACCAGCCTGAAGCCGTTGCTGTCGACGGCTTCGGCAACGTGTGGTCAACCAGTGGGAGCAACAACTCTTTGATTGAATTGAATTCCAGCGGCGTCGCCCTGTCGGTCGGCAGTGGCTTCACGGGCGGCGGACTCAGTGCGCCCCGCGGCGTCGCTGTCGACGGTTCCGGCAACCTGTGGGTCGCAAACGACATTGGCAACGACGTCAGCGAATTTAACTCTTCTGGCGCGGCCATCACCGGCTCAGGCGGATATCAAGGAGGCGGGCTCGATGCTCCCTTTGGCATCGCCATCGACGGTTCCGGTAATGTCTGGCTGACCAGTTACTCGGGCAACAGGCTCACTCAGTTCGTCGGCGCTGCCACGCCGGTAGTAACGCCCATTGTCGCCAACCTCCTGCCTCCTTACGGTGGTCGCGCCGTGAACCAGCCGTTTTACAACTCCCTGGCGTTGCCTGCGCCCAATCCCTCTTCGCTGCCTTCTGCGATTGTCTCGCAAGCCTACACAGGTTCAGTCATTGCCAGCGGCGGCACAGCGCCATTTAACTGGACGGTGAAGGGCGTGGCCGTGCCCACCAACGGAACTCTCGTCAGCATCGAAGACGGACTGAGTGCCTCCAACAACGGCAGCAATGTCTTGTCGGTGACCGGAACTCCGACTTCAGCCACTCCGTCCGGCAACCCGGTTTCGTTCTCCGCCCAGGTCAAAGACGCTTCGAGCAACGTCGCTGGCCCGGATGCCTACACCATCCTCGTCAGCGCGAGCGGAAGCGGGCAGATCAGCGGACAATTCAATCTGACCAACAACAACTGCAGCAATCTCGCTCTGCCCACCTTCACGGTCACGCTCACCAATACGGCTACTAACCAGGCCATCCAGACAACAACCAGCAACGGCCACTTCGCGTTTACGGGCCTGCCCGCCGCAACCTACAACATCACGCCTTCCATTTCCGGAGCGACGAGTTCCATCTTCTCTCCCGCCAGCTACACCGGTGTCGTGGTCACTTCAAGCACGAACCAGACCGGCGAGAACTTCGGCGCGGCTGTGGCATACACCGTTTCAGGCACCGCGACTTACAGCGGCGCCACTGCCGCCGGGCAGATTTACATGGTGCTCAGTAACAACAGCTGCGGAGGATCGTTTGGTGCGCCGGGGACCAGCGTAGCCTATCCGTTCACCGCTGGAGGGGCATATTCCATTCGCGGCGTGCCTCCCGGCAGTTACACATTGCAGGCCTGGATGGATCCGTCCACGTTGGCCCAGGGCGCGGTAAACAGCGTCGACCCAACCGGCACCGCGGCCGTCACGGTGAATAACGCGAGCGCGACCGGCCAAAGCATCGCGTTGACCGATCCGACGGTAACGGCCCCGGCATCCAATCCTCAAATCAACGCCATCACTCCCAACACCGGGGGTGTGACAATCAGTTACAACCCGGTGAACAACAACGTAAACGGCGGGAAGGTGGAGCAAGCCACCCTCTACGACATCAATTGGAGCACCAACGCGGCGCTGAGCTCGACTGGCGGACCGTTCACCACGGTGACCGGCACCAAGACCTTCAAGGCAATCGGGAACGGCGCTAATGTCTGGATCTTGGACAACACGGTGCTCGGCTCGAGCGCCTTCACCGGCGTGAATCCGTTCTTCTTCCAGGCACGGGCTCGAAACTCAGCGGGAGCTGCTTCCGGATGGGCCACCTTTGGCGGAAGCACGCCCACGGGCGTGATCATCGGCACTCCCTCGTGCCCGGGCACCTGCTACTCCATCAGTGGCGCGGTCACCATTCCATCGAGCCTCACGCTCAACACCGGCGCGCCACTCTATATTGGCGTATACAACGAGAACACGGGGCAGGTCTACGTAAGTCAAATCACCAGCCCAACACAGGGAGCGGGTTCGCCGAATAGCTACACCATCAGCAATGTTCCAAGCGGCAACGGCTACGGATTCTTCTACATCATCGACCAGAATAACGACGGCCTGATTGACGCAGGCGACCTGACCAACACAAGAAACAAAGATTTGGCCGCTCTCTCGGTCACCGGCGACCTCATTGGTCAAGACTTGGCTGTGTCCACGGCGAACAGTGCGGCCCAGGTGCAGACGGGGTACGTTACTTGCTCCAGCTGCACGCTCAGCTACTCGGTCCAACTCGAGATCACGGAGGGGAACAAGTTGCCGGTGGCAGTTACGCTAAGCGCGACCACAGGCAATCCTGCCTATCTGCTGACGCCGGTTGACTTCAGCCTCTGCACATCCTGCGGCAACGACCAATTCGATTACACTGCCAACCTGCCCGGCGGCACACCGAACGTTGGCGACAGCTTCAACTTCACGGTGACTTACAGCGACAGGTCGCAGGATACTGGCACAGCCGTGAATGGCGCGGTCACCGTTTTTGGAAGCACCGGTGCAATCGTGGGCGCGAGCGATGTGGCCACCAGCCTGCAGACCACCGCGGGCACGGCGCCGAACTTCACCTGGACCTTCCCGGCCAATCCGGGCAATTACACCTATCAGTTCAATCTCAGCCAGACCAACAATTGCTCGGGCAACTCTTGCGAGATCTGGCAGATTCCAGGAAACAACTCCAACTCGAATGGCTTCACATATGCTCAGACAGAGACGGGGGCGACAACAGGACAGATCACCTGGGGCACGGATCCTACCGGCGGAAGCAGCACGCCCTCCGGCAGCCTGAATGCCTCGGATGATTACATGTGGACAATCACGGTGTTTGACAGCAACAACAACTCGGCGCAGTCGTCGGCAAACGACAACACTCCATAACCGGGCGGGCACGCTTTCGGACCGCCTGATTTTAGTGGAGATGAAAGACCGGAATTCGAGGACACTATGAACCTGAAGAGAATCGCTCTCGCTTTTGGCTTTGCCCTGATGCTCGCTGCGGCTCTACCGTTGCGCGCGCAGACGGGATGTGACGACTCGCCTGAAGACCCGACGATTATGCTCGCGCTGGTGGGCGGCGGAGGCGCGCTTGTGGCGAGTTTGTGGAGATCGCGCAAGCGAGGACCGTAAACTCTCCGCGGCGCGGGCGGCTGGTGCCCCACTCATCCTGGTATCGGAAGCTGTGCCCCGTTCATCGCGGCCTTATCGCGATGAGCAGGTCCTAGGACAAGGTCCCAGCGGACTTACGATAGGCGGGTGACCCGGGTCCCGATTCGTAGATTTGCTAAGACATTGGGTTCCCCAGGTCCAGTTTCTGGGACCTGGGAAACCACAGAAAGCCCGCAACGCGGGCGGCATAGTTCACTCATCGCCCAGTCTCCAGAAACAAAATCCAACACAAACTCTTTACGCTTCTCCACACCCCGCTCACAGTCCAAGGCATGCTTCCCTTCTACACACCTTCGCAAACGGACAAAATGTGTAAACCATCTTCCCGGTCTGGTCTGTAAAGTATCTGCCCGGTTCGTACATTTTGAACGGGCACGACTTCAGTCGTGCCACATAGCGCTCCCGCGATCTGCCGAGCTTGTCTGTAAATTCACCGGCTGTGGGTCAAAGAGCAGGTCCACGGCCTGGCGTCGGTTCCCTCTCATTCACTGGAGGCATCGACGGTAACTTTGCGTGGGGTTCAGTTTGATACCAATAAACGGTGGAAGAAAATTGCGTATTCGTCCCAGGCGCCGAGAATTTCTTTCGGAACCAATCTTCCTTCACGCCAAATCCTATGACGACTCGAAGCGATTGTTCAAAACTGATGGCGTCCTCGGTGAAGAAACGGTAGGCTGCAGAACCGTTGAGAAATTTGAAATATCCCGTCAGCGGAAAGAAATTGTCGCTCTTTGGAAATCCCCAGCTGAATCCAAATGAATCTTCCAGGCCTTGGAATTCCACCGATGGATTCGTCTCCCCATCAATGTAGAATTTTTCGTTTTCATCCACCGGACAGTCGTTGCTTTCGAGAGGACGAACAGTTATGTTCCAGCCGACGAACTTACCTTTACCCGTCGCTTCGAGAGCGACATAATCTTCGAGTCCGAGCAGCAAGCTTTGCTGCCGCCAGCTCGCATGAAAATAGCCCGTGTCTTTGGGGAAATGTTCCAATGTCCTGTGACAGACATAGGAATAACAGGGCATCATACGCTCCAGGTCCGGTCCCGGCGAGACGGGCCCATCATAAACCAGTTCTACCCTGGCCAATTTCCGAAAGAACATCGGAAAATAAGCATTGAACCCGCGGTCGACATTCACGAAAGCGGTGTTGACGATTTTGCTTGTGTCATCCGGATTGCAAAAGAAGTCAACGAACGGGCAGTCCACGCTCGGGTCGGATTCGTCATCCCAGTAAATGCGCAAAAGCAGGTCCCGCGAGAGAGGTTTGCCATTGTTCCCAACTTGACTTTGGGCATAGGCAAAATGCATCATCGTGATCTCTCCCGGTCCCTTGATGTCAGCAACAACGATTCTCCGCGAAGAGACAAATTGCACAGAGAGCGGATTCTCGGTCCAGAGGGCATTTTCAGCTTTCGTGCGGCCCGGGGTGAGTTGGGCAAGGTTTTCCATTTGCCCGAATACCTTAAGCGGCATAGAGCTCATTGCTGCACTCATTCCCATCGTCAGCGCAAAACGACGTCTGTCCATCAATTCCTCCTTGGGGGCTAACCGTATCTCATTCGAGCTCGATGAGGAACCTTCCGCTTTTTGCATTTCAGAAGCTCTCAAGGTCCGGACGCTCTGTCGTCTTATCGGCTCGTGCTCATTCGGGCGCAGGGACCGTCAAAGAGTATTCCGACTCCGCCCACTCGACTGTCCTGGCCGATTATCGAACAGATAGCACCTTGCGCTAGCCGTTCCTGATTGGGCGGGTGGCCCGGGTCTCGGGATGCGTCTGGCTCACCGTTGAGTGGGTGCCCCAGGTTCGGGGTCCCCAGGGACAGGTCTTCGTCCCTGGGGTGGAGATCCCTCGCATTTGGGGACCTGGGAGAACACGAACCTCACCCGCCCGTTCTTTCCAATTCCCATCCGGCCGGCAGTTGCCATCCACGGCGCGACGCTGTCCACGATGACTCGATCTCGACAGTTCCTTCGAATCAGGTTGACGTGCGGCCCGGGTCACGGCCCGTAGATTTGTTAAGACATTGGGTGTCCCAGGTCCCGTTTCTGGACCTCGAAGATCACAGCAAGCCCGCAGCGCGGGCGGCAGACGGTAGCCACAGTCGCAAGACTGGGGTGTGCATGCGAGTTTCGCGCTCCAGCCAGCTTCAGCGGGCGAAAGACCCATGGCGGAAGAACCGGTGGCCGATAGCCCTCGGGAAGTTTGAGACCGGCTCGCTTGCGGCGGTCCAAATCGCACTGGTTTGGTTTCGTGAAAACAGATTGTGCGCCGTGAATCTTCTTCGGTGATTTCAATGCCGATTTGACCGCATCAAATCTATCTTTCGTACAACGGCGTTGTGATGTCGCAAAGCTGGTCCGGCCGGAAGTGCATTCAGTGGAGTCATCAAGAGATGCGCGGACACTGTGATGCCGGCCCTGGGGTGCCGCAAACGTACCGGGGAAATGCCGCAATTTCAAATATATCGATTGTAGGCGACCCGCAAGGGCGCTACACTCCATGCCGCAATTCGAGGAAAAGCCGGAGTTGCTGCGAACTGGTTTCGCCGTTGTACGCTGTGGCGGACCGCCGCTGGCTGCCGATTGCGCAGTTTGCCGATTCGGGTCCGGGCGTTGCGCTCACTATGCGCCTGACGGTTTCGGCTCCCGGGCGCGGCGGCGCAGCATTTCCGAAAGGGGTGGCAAATGAACAATCTGCTTCGCGTGATCCTGATCGGGGGATTGGTTGCGTGCGCCATCGTCGTCGCCGCGCTGGGATTGGTGCGGCACGACGCGGACCTTATGGCTCCGGTGAACCTGGTGCTTTTTGTCGTGGGAATATTGGTTTACTTCCTGCCGACGGGGCTGGCGATGTACCGGGACTGCAAGGCCACCGTCTGGATTGCAGTGGTGAATGTGCTGCTGGGATGGACGATCTTCGGGTGGTTCATTGCGCTTGGGTGGTCAGCCAGCGGCAAGACTCGGGAGCCGGGTCACCCGATCGGAACGCCGCCGACGCATCCAGTGCCAGGTCATTAAGCGGCAGGGCCTATCGCGCGAAATCGCGCAAAAACGCGTCAAAAAGTGGCTCAAAACCGCGTTTTAGAGGACAAAAAATTGCATTTAATTGCTCTTTCGCGAAATTACATGGTGCGCTTTGCTCTAATTCCTAACCTTCGGTGGTTACAAATCGCATAAAACGGAACCTGGGAAGGTCATTGCCTGGCAAAAGTGCAACCTCCCGTGGTTACATTTAGGCCCCAAATGTAACCAATTAGGCGAACATTTGAGGGGGTCAACGCACCACTTGAGCGAACATTTCGTATGATTCCGGGCGCGTTACGGCTCCTGCGCCGAAAAGCTGCACAAAAAGTAGTGCGCATCTTCTCCGCCGGCGCCGGCCGCCGGACAATTCCTCTTGCAATTCATCAGCAGGTCGGCAAGAATGCAGAGTACCGAGCGCCGGGTAGGAGGTTCCCGTCGCGAGGTCTTCCCCCATTAAGAAAAACCTGGAACGTGGTTGGTCTTCGAGGACATGCGTCCGGCGTGTGCGCCGTGCCGCCAGATGGCCTTCAAGACTTGCCTGAGGAGATTCAAGATGGCGGTATCGACGTTTGCGTGGCAGACATGGAACAGCAGTCCTTTCAACATCGAACGGGCATCCGGCAGCGCGCCGGGCACAATCATTCTGCGTTTCCACGGGCCGTTTACGGTGCGCGACGCGTACACCAATCTGCCGCCGCTCGCCCTCAACAAAATCCTTGAGTTGGAGCCCACGCCCGGCGAGGACCCGCCAGTCAAAAACATTCTCGACCTCAGCGATTGTCCATATATGGATTCAAGCGGCCTGGGCATGATCGTCACCCATCACGTCCGCTGCCAGAAAAAAGGCGTGCGAATGATTGCCGCCGCAATGAGCCCCCGCGTGCGCCAGGTCTTTCAATTGACCAAGATGGACAGCATCATCACCATCGCCGCTTCGGTGGAGGAAGCGGAGGCAAATTAGTGACTAGAGGCCAGTTGAATCTAGCCAGCGCTCTGGATTCGCGCGCCTAACTGGTTGATTACGCGATGTGCTGAGAGCGCCGCGCCTTCCTGCCAACCAACAATGTGGCTCGTGTGGTCGCCTGCAAAGTAGATGCGGCGATCAGGCGATTGCAGAGTAGCCAGCGCTCGCTGGTCGTTCCAGTCGAAGCTGATCCAAGAGCCGAGGTTATAAGGAATCCGTCCCCAACTGATGTAGATAGGATTCGCAAGATCCTTCCCATGACCCGGATGCAGCAGTTCGACGGAGCGGCGCGAGGCGTCGAGCTTGGCCTGCAGGTTGGGAAGCGACCCGAAGGTAAAACCGTTCCTGGCCGGAGAGCGGTAAGTTTCGTCGGAGCGGACAAGTGACGAGGCCGCGGAGGTCTCAGCGGGCAGATATTCAATCGAATAACCGCCGATAAGAATTCCTTTCTCAGAAAAAATCCGCGCACTTGGATACCAAACAAGATCGACAGCCTGCTGCAAGTACGAGATACCGCCGTAGATATTCGATTCCTTCTCCCAGAAACGCGGGGCCTCCCAAGCAATTTTGTAGGCAGAGTCGTATTGGACCGTGTCGAGGATCGAGCGGATCTGCGGGCTGAAGTCTGCATCAAGCGTGCGCACGACGGTGAGCGGCATGGCGCAGATGCAGTAATCGGCCTCTATCGTGCGGTCGGCGGCCTGGTCGGCGCCCGCGCTCTCGCGATAGATGATTGTGACGCCAGAATCCGACTGGCGGATGCGCTTGACTTGAGCGCCGTAGCGGATGACGGAATCGAGACGCGAGGCGAATGCAAACGGGATGCGATCCATGCCGCCGATGGGCTGAAACATTGTGGCCTGCCACTCAGGGACCTCTTCGACAAACGTGCCTAACCAGAGATCGGCGTCGAGCAACTCGCGCATGGCCAGCGGATCATTGGGAATCGGCGATTGCAGGTCGGCTCCGGGAGGAATTTTGAAGCCGGAACGTTGCGTGCCGCGGAAGAGCAGGTCGGGATTGAGGTCGCCATATTGGCGAAGGAACTCGATCATGCGCTCGCGATCGGCGTCGGTCATATCTTCGTCGAGCGCACCTTTGCGGATGCACTTGGCGAGAAGCTCGGAGACGTGCCCGCGCGTGTCGTTCACAACGCGCCGCTCGGCGACGGGAACGCCGCCATTGAGTTTGTCGCTCTGCATGAAAGCGCTGCGCGAAGAGTTGACTTCAACTTCAAGCGCGACACCGAGCTCGTGGCAGTAGCCAAGCATGGTGTTGTGGGTTGAAGGCAAGCGGGCAGGGCCGGCGTTGAAGTAATGGTCCGGCTCGAAGGCGCAAGTCTGGCGCGTGCCGTCGGTGAATTCAACTTCAGTGCCATTGCGGATGCTCCAGTTGCGGCCGCCTGGGCGATGGCGGGCTTCAAGAACGGTGCAGGACCAGCCTGCTTTGCCGAGCTCGTATGCCGCAACCAGACCAGCGATGCCCCCACCGAGAATCACCGCGCGCGTTCCTTTGCCATCCACCAGGCGAAGGGGGCTGTCGGCAACGGCCTCGGGGACCGGCAGCAATCCAAGGGACTGCATGAGAACGAAGGCAGAGCCATAGCCGCCCGCCTGGCCGGCGCGCAAAAGAAACTGACGTCGAGTGAGGCTCATCTTGTTGGCCTTTCTGAACACTTGGGGTTGGAGAGGACTCACGGGGTTGGGCTGGGATCGGGGGATCTAACAACCATTTATACCGCAACTTAGGGCTAATGGGGTGAATGTATTACGGCGTACGCAGTTGTTCCGCAAAAAAATTTGAAAATATACTTGACACCATACACTGTGTATCATACAGTGTATTCTGTACAGTGTATGGAGTACAGGATGACTTTGATCGAAAACCTGTTTGAAAACCTCCGCCTGGAACTGAGACGGGGCTGCCTGACGCTGGCGGTGCTGGCGCAACTAAAGCAGGAGCATTACGGGTACACGCTGCGCAAAGCGCTGGCGGCGCAGGGGATGGAGATCGAAGAGAGCACGCTCTATCCGCTCCTGCGGCGGCTGGAGTCGCAGGGACTGCTGACCAGCGAATGGCGCGAGGAAGAGAAACGGAACAAACGGTTCTACCGGCTCTCGATTGAGGGCGAGCAGATTTTTGCGCGGCTGTTGGAGGAGTGGAACCAGATCAACACCGCGATCAACAACCTTTTGTAGAGAGCTGAGGACAGACCATGGAACTTCTGGATCGATATCTGCAAGCCGTGAAGAGGCACCTGCCATGGGAGCGGCAGGACGACATTATTGCCGAGCTGAGGGCCAACCTAGAGGCGCAGCTTGAGGACAAAGAGGCAGAGATGGGCCGGCCGTTGACGAAGGAAGAAGCCGAAGCGTGGCTGAAGCAGATCGGATCGCCGATCCAGGTGGCTGCGCGCTATCAGCGGCAGCAATACCTGATTGGGCCGGCCGTGTTTCCTACGTACTGGTTTGTGCTGAGGTTGGCGATCACTTGGGGCGCGATTATCTACTCAATCGCGAAGGCTGTGGACATTGCCGCGCATGGACTGGGCGCGGAGGCCATCGTTTCCGCGGTCATCTACCTGCCGTGGGTTCTGCTGATCAACGCGGCGATCGTGACACTGGTGTTTGCGGCGATTGAGCAGGTGGGCGTGCGGTATCCGGGGAAATGTGTCCCGTTTGCGCCGATGGCTCCGGCGTGGTCACCGTCCGGGCTGCCGCCGATGGGTGTGGATGAAGCGAACAAGCCGCGGAGCTTCGCCAAGGCATCGGCGGAAGTGATCTTTGGGTTCTTGTTCCTTGGATGGTTACTGCTGGTTCCGCATTACCCCTATTTGATGTTCGGGCCTGGAGCGTGGTATCTCAGGTTGCCCTACCAACTGGCGCCTGTGTGGCTTTCGTTCTATTGGTGCCTCGTCGGCATCAACATTTTCGAGCTGACGTGGAAGATCGTGGACCTTGCACGAGGCGCATGGCAAAGGCCGAAGAGTCGCGCGAAGCACCTGTCCATGCACACTCTCTCCCTCATTCCGTTATCCGTGTTGCTCGCGGCGCCGGATCACATGCTGTTCCTGCTCAAGAAACCCGAGGATGCGGTGACGCTTGGCGGGGCATTGGCGTCGGCGAACAAAGGTGTCCATTTGGCCTTGACGATCGCGCTTGCTATCGTGGTGCTGCAACTTGTGTGGGGCGCGGGAAAGATGGGTGTCGAAGCTTGGCGCAATCGCGTTGCGGCAATGCGGTGAGAGTGCGGTGGGGCCACGACTTCATGACTGGCACAACACGGACGCCGGATCCTCCGGTGTACAGAAAACGCATCAGACGCAGCAAAACCGGTGCTATACTTCTTGCGTTTTCCCCGGAGGCTCCTCTTGCACAAGCGGTCTGTGGTTGCGGCCCGGCTCGGGTTAGCGGGTCTCCTTTTTCTTGCAGCGGTAACTGATGGGCCGGGCCAGCAGGGGCGCTCCCAAGCCAACCCGAATTCTGCAACGCGCGGCATCTCGGCGGATGAGACGACGCAGAGTGGTTTGCCGGCAAGAGGAACTTACTATGCGCTGGTGATCGGCATTAACGACTACCGCAGCCTGCCTCAACTGAAGACGGCTGTTGGCGACGCGCAGACAATTGCAGAGATTCTGAGCAAGGGTTACGGCTTTCACGTGAATCTGCTGCTGAATGCGACGCGCAATCAGATTACCGGGGCGCTGAACGGCTATCGGCGTGAGCTCGACCCCGCTTCGAGCCTGCTCATTTACTACGCGGGCCACGGCTACCACGATAAAGATGTCGACAAGTATTACTGGCTGCCGGTGGATGCGCAGCCGAACGACAACACAAATTGGATCATTGCTGACGACGTGACGTCGGACATCAAGGGCATTCCCTCATCGCATGTTCTCGTAGTATCAGACAGTTGCTACTCCGGCGCCATGCGCAGCGCGGATGTGTCGTTCGCTTCTGGTGACCGCCAGCATTTGCTGGAAAAGCTGATTTCAGGCCACTCGCGCGATCTGCTTGCCAGCGGCGGTGACGAACCGGTTTCGGATTCGGGCGGCTCGGGACATTCGGTATTTGCTGCAGCAATGATCAGTGGCCTGACCTCGGAGCCCGACAAGATCTTTTCGGGGGACGATCTCTTCGAGAACTACATCCGCCTGCAGGTGGGCGGGAATGCAGAACAGACTCCCGGCTACGGCCCCCTTCACAATTCGGGCCACGTGTCGGGCGATTTTGTTTTCGTTCGCGACACCAGCTCGCCCATCGCCATTACCGCTGCGGCGAGCCTGCCGGCGCCGGCACCGACGCGCGCCGCGTCTGCGCTCGCTGCTGAATCGATTGGAGTGGCGTCGCGCCGGGTTGCGCCCGACATCAGCGCAGGAACGATCAAGAGCGCCATTCTCTCTCTCGATGTGGACAGCCTGAAGCACATGACGGCAGACGGTGTTCGCGGCGAGACGTTCGATGAGGCATTTCGCGAGTTCGCGGGTGACGGCAAAACAACGGTAGCACAGCAATTCTTCGAAAACACACTTGATTCGCCGTCAGCCATCGCGTGGCTCGATGACGCTCTCGCCGCCGGCATGGATCCGAATCTGACCGTGGCCAGCGATTATTTTGCACGTGAAGGCATTCTGGCCATAGCGATGCGAGCCGGGAACCAGGCAGCCGCGAAGGAGCTGCTCCGCCATGGCGCGAGCCCCCATGCCTACGAAGATCTGTTCCTGACCAGCTTCACTGCGCCGCGTTTCCTGTTTCCGCTCACCGGCATTGTGAATGACGACCGCTTGAGCATGACTGAAAAGCAGGACCTGACCAAGGCGTTCCTCGACGCGGGCGTCGTTGTTCCTGAAGCGCTGCCGGCCGGCGAGTGGTCGAGTTCGGAGATGCACGAAGCAGCCGATTTGCGCGATGCCTTCGCCACCAAACTCGGCGTAAAGCTCGCGCCGTCCGCGCCGTGCTGCAAGACGCCGACTCCGATCTGCAAAAACGCGTCTGCGCGCTCGGAAACCGACTGGTGCGCAGCAGTTGCGGCCATGCCCAAGGGGCTGGTGTTCGCCTCGACTCCAGGGCAGGATTCTCCTTTCTACAACCTCACGCTGGCGTATCTGTTGGCCGTCGTGCGCAACGACGCCTATTTTATGGGGCGCATCGAGTTCCCGAGCAAGGCTTTCGGCCCGGACTACGTGCTCGTGCAGGTATCGAAGGACGCCTCCAGTTGGGCCGTGCTGAAATACATGAGCCCGGAAGCGGGAATGGGAATCTGCAAGAAGGACGACAAAGATGACGAGGCGCCGGAGTGGTGCTGGAGAAAGATTTCCCTTTATCGCGTGGCCGGAACAGATCAGGTTCGCAACGATCTTTTTGGAATCACCTGGAAGGTTGTGAACTGAGCCGCCGGGACGGATTCGCAGACTCACACCTGCATCACTTCGGCTTCCTTCTTTTGCGAGAGCTCTTCCATGCGGCGGATTTCGCCGTCGGTCATCTTCTGGACTTCTTCAAGGGCGCGCTTCTCGTCGTCTTCGCTGACCTTCTTGTCCTTCGTCAGCTTCTTCAGAGCTTCGTTGCCGTCACGGCGAACATTTCTGATGGCTGTTCGATGCTCTTCAAGGACCTTGTTCAAGTGCTTGCAGACATCGCGGCGACGCTCTTCGGTCATGGGCGGAACAGGCACGCGGATGATTTTGCCGTCGGAGAGGGGGTTGAGGCCGAGATCCGCCGCCTGGATCGCCTTCTCCACTTCCTTCAGGACGCTCGGGTCCCAGGGTGAGATGGTGATAAGTTGCGGCTCGGGGGCTGAGAGCTGCGCGAGCTGATTGATGGGAGTGGGCGTGCCATAATAGTCGACCTTGACCTGGTCGAGCATGTGCACGCTGGCCCGGCCGGTGCGGGTGGACGCGAGGTTGGCCTGGAAGTCGGCCACGGCGTGGTCCATGCGGCGTTTAAGGTCGGTGTAGAGTTCTTTGAGTGCCGGATGACCGGCCATGAAAGCAGACATTGCTGATGGTCCTCGCTTGAGGCTGCGCTGAAATCGTCAACGGCTATTCTACAACCACGACGTCGATACGATCGCGCGCATGCGAGGGAAAGCCCGAGTCCCTGCGCTGCGCACGCCCTGCACGCAGAACGGCCGGATCTGGAGAGAAGATCCGGCCGCCGATATCTGCTCGTTACCAGGGCCTTTGGAAGTGACCAAAGCCACCATGGTCGCTCTGGTCGTCATTATCATACGGCGCGATGAGCCACGGTGAGGTGGTCACGCCTGTTCCAGATGTGGAGGCGCATGCTCCCATCGATCCGGGACCGAACGGGCAATTCCACCAGTTTTCAGTGGCGTCAATGGTTGCGGTGCTCAACTGTTCTACGCCGATTGCCCTGCCATTGAAGTTGTTCAGGTGTACATTCATTTGCCCGGACGGAGCGGTAAAAGCGATATCAATCGCTTCCTGATCAAACACGTTCTGCGAGATCACCGTGCCCAATACGGGTGCATGGCTGAAGAGGTTGATGCCGGTGGGACCGGAGGTGGGTGTGTCGGCTGTGTCAGCGCCGTTGCCGGAGATCTGGTTTCCGACGATCACGTTGTCATTCAGGTTGATGGGCGGCGCTGGCGAGGGAGCCGCCGCATGGTTGTGCATGGTCACGCCCGGCAAGCCGTTATCACGGAGAACATTGTCAATGACAACATTGCCTGCATCCGTCGTCCCCGGAAACGGCGCGAAGATGCCAACGCCTGCGCCCGCACCGGGAACCTGATAACCGTTATGCGCGGACACGTTGTGCGAAATGGTATTGTCGGTCACGCCATAGGGCAAGGTGGCGCTGGGGATCACCGAGGTTGCCGGGCCATGCGAGGCAAGGGTGATTCCGCAATCGTAGGGGTTGTCGTGGACATTGTTGCCGCTGATTAAATTGGCGTGGTTGGGGCCGGTTTCATCGGTGATCAGGATTCCGCCGGCGTTGTAAGCAACTTCGTTACCCACAACTGATACGTAACTGGTCGCCATCAGGTGAACGCCCTCACCGCAATCGTCGGCTTCATTGGTCTCGAAGGCAGGAATGCCGGCGCACGAAGGCGTAGCGATATCCAACCCCTTGTTGTTGTCGGTTACGAGGTTGCCGGTAAGCGAAACATCGGTGGCATTCGCGACTAGGATTCCTTCGAAGTTTGCGTTGCGTACGGTGAAGCCGGAGATCGTCACGTTCGAGATACCGATTTTGGGCGCAGCCGACATGCCGTTGACAAAGACTCCATTCGCAAGCCCCGAAGCATCGATGATCGAGGAGCGAAAAGATCCAAGCAACGCAATCGGCTTAGCGATGACGACGTCTTCCTTATAGGTTCCGGGCGCAACCAGGATGGTGTCGCCTGCTGAAGCAGCGCTCAACGCGGCAGTGATTGTGGACTTGCAGCCTGATTTTCCGCCTGGGTTGACACAGAGCGTGGCGGCCAGGACATCGGGCACACCGCAGAAGCACACCACGGCGAGACCCAGGACGATGCTCAGGCGCATGCGGCAGCCTTCTTTAAAGGCGACGTATGGTAATGAAGTGAACACAAGAACCTCCTCAGTTCTGGTTGTGATTTCGATGGATGCTCAAAATCTCGTCGGTTTCTCGGCGTCTACGACGAAACTACGTGGGGGACAGGGGAGGGGGAAAGAAACTACCTGACTATGGTAGCCCTATGAGAAACCGGATCGCAAGAGGTTAATTCAGACCCAACTCATTTGGGGTCTGAAATCTAGAGACAGCAGGCCAGTGATATAGAAGAGGGCAGTTTGGCGACTCGCGTGCTTCTTATGCATCTATCTGTGGGTGCAGGCAACTGCAGACTGGAGGCAGCCTGGATGCGTTCACCGATGCAAATTTGGAGGCATTTGTTGGGCGTAGCCCTGTGCTTCGCCTTATTTCTGGCGGGAAGACTGATGGTCGAAGACTGTCGCAAATGGGCCGGGGCGCTGACGCGACACGCAGTTTCTTCCGGCCGGGTAAGTAAAATCTTCCTCTACAGTGGCAAATTCTTCGAGACAGTCGCCGTGATCGCGGGGTTCGTTGAATCAGTAGCCGTCATGGTGCTGGCGAGCGGCTGGCTGATCGAAATGGTAACGGCGTTCGGCGCTTCGGAGTGACGGGTTGAGCTACGCTACGACAGGGCGGGCGCTGCCCGTGGATGCGGCCTGCTCATGCGCGTGGTAGCTGGAGCGGACGAGCGGGCCGGACTCGACGTGGCGAAATCCCATTGTGAGCGCTTCTGCCTTGAGCTCGGCGAACTCGCGCGGGGCGTAGAGGCGCGTCATCGGCAGATGGTCGCGCGAGGGGCGCAGGTACTGCCCAATGGTGAGAATGTCGCAGCTGACGGCAGCCAGATCGCGAAAGACCGCGAGGAGCTCGTCGGTCTGTTCGCCGAGGCCAACCATGACGCCGGACTTGGTAACCCCATCAGGCCGCAGCGCTTTGGCGTAGCGCAATAGCTCGAGGCTGCGCTCGTAACGCGCGCCGGAGCGCACGACGCGATAGAGGCGCGGAACAGTTTCAGTGTTGTGGTTGAGTACTTCAGGCCGCGCATCGACAACGGTGCGAATCGAATCGCAGTCGCCCTGGAAGTCGGGAATGAGAACCTCGACGCGGCAGCCGGGAGCTTGACGGCGAATTTCGTGAATCACGAGGGCGAAGGCGCGCGCGCCGCCGAGATTGTCGTCGTCGCGGTTCACGCTGGTGATGACGGCGTGCTCGAGGCCGAGTGCGGCGACGGCCTGAGCGACGCGCCGGGGCTCGTCAAAGTCGATGGGCTCAGGACGGCCCTTGGGCACGGCGCAAAAGCCGCATCGTCGCGTGCATAGGTTGCCCAGCATCATGAAGGTGGCGGTTTTGTGGTGCCAGCATTCACCGATATTGGGGCATTGGGCGCTCTCGCAGACGGTGTGAAGGCCAAGGGAGCGGGCCAGGCGCTTGAGATCGTGATAGTTCTCGCCCATGGGAGCGCGCACCTTCAGCCACTCGGGCTTGGGAGTAGGAATGCGGCGCGCAGGCGCGATCTGAACGAGGTCCAGCACGTTTTCATTGTAGCGGTTGCGAAACGAACGCCGTCACCGGCCGAAGACCATCGACATTACGCGCCCAAACCTTTCCTTGAAATTACGCATCTCTCCAAGTAAGCCGCTCGTGGCGGGAGCGGAGAGGAGTGCCCGGAGGCTCCACCCTGCAGATGACTGCGACCGAGAAGAGGAGACCATTATGAGACCGGATCGTCCTTTGTTAGGCGCTGTGGCGTGCCTCGCGGCTGGTGTGGCTTTGATTCTCGGATACTGCCAGGGCGCGACCAGCTTGAATGCGGCCTTTCCATTTTCCGCGTCCAACCTGCACATCGACATCACGACCAACGGTCCTGCGGTCTTCGGCGGCATCGGCTTGATCGCACTGGGTCTACTGCTGCTTGCATGGGCGGTTCTGGCCGCGATCGTTTCCCAAATCGCTCGGCTGTTCGCGAGAGACGACCAGTTCGAAAGCATTCTGGACCGAGACACCGAGTCATCGTTCGATGACGAACCATACTCCGGCTCACTCGGGATATCTGAATCCAGGCATGAGGGATAAGCGCGAGAGCGCGCCATGGGTCCAGCATCCCACAGCCCCCTTTACCTCAATTTCTCTCGCACATCCGTGCGCACGAGATAGAGGAAGAACACCAGGCTAAGAAGGCCCTCCATTAGCGCGGAGAATGAGTGCCCCGTCGAATATTGATATAAGAACGTTGCCGATGAAAGCGCAATTGCGGCTAGCGTCAGCGCCCAGGCCCAGCGCAGAAGCATGAGCAAGCCGAGTGCGCCGGCGATAAAGAGGACGGGAAAGACAAGATAGAGAATCGCCGTGTGGTGCTCCACGACGTAGGCGACGGTCACTCCAGCGAGCAGGATCATGTAGAGACTGATGGCGATGACGCCCGGAAGCTTGAGCAGTGTGGGAAGCTGCGTTTTCTGCGCCGGGTGATTCGGTGACTTCGTGGCCGGCTGAGAGGGCGTATTGGAGCCAGCGGTCATAGCGTATGCAAGTAGGCGAGCAGGTCGGCGAGTTGCTCATCAGGGAGTGGCGTCGGGGGCATCATGCCACGGCCGTGCAGAAGCACCTCGGTCAAGCGCTCGTCAGTCGGCGGCACGCCCGAGGGCATGGCCTTCAGCTTCGTGAGCGCCTGTAATCCGGGGCCGTGCAACGAATGCGTCGACGTGGGATAGTGGCACCGCGCGCACTTTGCTTCAAAGACAGTTGCGCCACGAGCCTCCTGGGCCGTCCACTCAGATGCAGGTTTGGAGGGAGGCAACGAGCGGCAACCGGCAACGCCTATCATGACTGCCGGCAAGGCGAAAAACATAACAAGATTCCATGCGCGCATTTGTTCCCAATGATACCGCGCGTTGCGCTCACTCGGCGGCTGCGATGGCTTCGACGATGCGGTCGATGGCTTGTTGCGCGGCATCGTCGTCAGGGCGGTGTTCGTTAACTAGGATGGAAAACGCCAGCGTGCGGCCACTGTCGGCGCTCAGATAACCGGAAAGGGAGTTCACTTCATTCAGCGTGCCGGTTTTGGCCCACAGCCTGTCTTTGAGCCGCGAGTTTTTGAAGCGGTTGTCGAGCGTGCCGTCGACACCCGCAATGGGCAATGTCTGGCGCCAGGCTGATCCCCACGACTGCTGCGATGCATAAGACAAGAGGCGTGTAAATGCGCGCGGCGTAATCTCGTCCTCTGGGCTCATACCCGAGCCGTCGTACAGGAAGAAGTCATTGTCATCGACACCCGCGTCGACCATGAACTGGCGCACGACGCGCGTGCCCTCCTCTAAACTTCCATCTGTTCCAAACAGCTTGCCGAGCAGGCGCAGGATGAGTTCCGCGTGCAGGTTCTGGCTGGTTTTGTTGATGACCGTGATGTCGTCAGCAACCGGGACGGAGATATGCGCGGCCAAAACGTGCCGGCCTTGTGGCTGGGCGGCGATTGTGGAGATGCCGATGGGCGCGAGCTTGAGCGGCTGAGCCCGTTCGTCGGCGAAGTCGCCGGTACCGGAAGGAAACTCGTGGCGCGATTCGGCGCCTCCGGTCACCTTGATACCGCGCAGCAGAAGCGCCTGTTTGAACGCCGCAGCCGTGAACTGGGCTGGATCCTCGACGGCCATGTTGACATGAAGCCCGCCGGCGGGCGCCGTTCCCCAGGCACGGACAAGCATGGATCCGGGGCGCCGCTCAAGGCCGGGATGAGCTGTTTGTCCCGGCTGCACGGTCGCCATGTGGTTGTCGATTGTGTAGTAGTCCACGTCCGGGGCCCAGATAACTTGAGTGACGCCGGGCGAAGCCGGATCCGCCGCAATGGTCAGTTCGTCCGCGTTGTCGTTGAAGGTAAGCGCCGAGACGGGCGCGCCGTAACTCCATTGCAGATCGTCCCATCCCCAACCTTGCCCATAGGGCTCATTCACAAAATAGGTGTCGTCACCCATGATGTCGCCATCCACGACGCGCACGCCTGATTGCTCAACCTGCTGTGCGATCAGATCAAGAACGGCCATTGCCTTCGCCGCCGCCGCGTTGGCTGCGGCTTGAAGAGAGGGTGGGGGCGAAGCCGGGGCTTCAGGTGAGGGTGGGAGTGTGGCAGGGGCTGGGGCCGGCTCGACATAGGGATAGTGCCGCGCGCTGAGGGTGGGATCGCCGACGCCGAGCAGTGTGAGGTCGCCGTGCAGCGTGCCTGAGCTGTCGACATCGCCGTCGGCCACGATCAGCGTGTTCCAGGTGAGCGTGTCGACGGGCAGCAGGGCGAAGGCTGCGGCGGTTGTGGTGAGCTTGGTATTTGAGGCCGGTGCAAACAGGCGGCCATCATTCAGGCCGTAGAGCGGCTTTCCGTCGAGCGTGGTCACGCTGATGCCGAACTCCGCATGGCTGAGCGCAGGATCGGCAAGAATGGCCTGAATGCGGTCGGCGAGCGGGCCCGCGAGGGGAGCTGGATGCGCGGGACGGTGCTCGTTGTGGTGCGCCTGCGCGCTGAGAAATGCGGGGGGAAGCAAGAGACTCGCCAGGAGAAACGGCAGAACTCGCCTCAAATTCTTCATGCCCGGAGTGTAGCAGGAGATCATCGGGGTCCAGCGTACCATCGGGAGTGAGAAGTTATGAGGAACATTGCGAAATGGCGCTTGCGCACGCGGACGCTTGAGCTGGGCCAGCGCACGCTTGTGATGGGCGTGGTGAATATTACGCTGGACTCGTTCAGTGATGGCGGTTTTTTTCTCGATTCGGACAAGGCGATTGCTCATGCGCTGGGTCTGCTCAAGGAAGGCGCGGACATTCTCGACCTGGGGGCTGAGAGCACGCGTCCGGGGTCACGCGCAGGCGGGGCAGGTGCATTGGTGAGCGCCGAGGAAGAGCAGGCGCGCCTGCTACCCGTGCTCGGGGGAATCTTGCGAGCGCAGCCCGAGGCGGTACTGTCTGTGGACACCTATAAAGCCGGGACTGCACGTGCAGCGCTTAGAGCCGGCGCGGAGATCATCAACGACGTGAGTGGACTCACCTGGAACCCGGAGATTGCGAGCGTGTGCGCGGAATTTGGCGCAGGCGTGGTGCTGGCGCACACGCGCGGGCGGCCTGAGGAATGGCGAACGCAGCCAAAACTCGAGCCCGATGAGTTGATGGGAATGGTGCGCGAGGGGCTGGCGGCGAGTGTAGCGGCAGCGCAACGATCTGGAGTTGCGATGGATCGCATTGTGCTCGATCCCGGTTACGGATTCGGGAAGCGATTCGAAGAGAACTATGCGCTGCTCAAGCGGCAGGAAGAATTGCTGGCCGTGGGACGGCCGTTGCTCGCAGGATTGAGCCGGAAATCGTTTCTCGGCCACACGCTGGCGCCGCTTTTTGGCGGTGAACACGCGCCGATCGCAGACCGCGAAAACGCGAGTCTGGCAGCACTGACCGCGGCAATTCTGCATGGCGCATCGATTGTGCGCGTGCATGCGGTGCGACCGGCAGTGGAGGCGGTGAGGATCGCGGATGCGATTCTAGCGGAGCGATGAATTTCGCGATCCCACCCTAACCGCGATGAAGCTACGGCAAGGATGGGGCAACCAGTATATCGGCGTAGTGGGTTTGCGCGAATTTTGCGAGGGTGTGCACGTTTTTGTGCGGTGTGTCGCGAACGATCTCGCACCCGGCAGCAACAATCCAGTGTGGTCCAGCCTGTGACTGCAGTTTCTTGAGAGATAGGTTGATTGTGCGCGGCGTGCCATCACGGAACTCAGCGAGCGGATTGAGATTGCCCGCCAAGACCTGGCGCGGGCCCATTGCCGAGCGCGCTTCGTTCATGGGCACCGGGAAATCGATATCGACCATTTCGCAACCCAGCGCGCCCATGCCGTCGAGGATGCGGCGCGTGTTGCCGCAAATGTTGAGACGCACCATTCCACCGGCGGCATGGATGGCGTCAACAAGCTTCTTCTCCCAGGGCCAGACAAATTCCTTGTAGATCCGCGGTCCAACGAGAGATGCAGCCGCGTCGCCAATGCCGATCATGTTGGCTCCGGCTTCGATCTGCGCTGCAGCGAACCGGATCGCCGTTTCGACGGTAAAAGCAAATAGATCTTGCACGAAGGCGGGATCGTCGGAGAAATCCATCATAAGACGATTGATGCCGCGCAAGTCCGCAGCTTCAGCGCACGGGCCCTCGACCCAGCCCTCGATGAGGAGATTGCCGGCGACGCGCTGGCGAAGCGCCTCGATGCCACGGATGCGATCTTCCATGCGGCCGCCGGAGAGAGGGTGCGGGCCCTTGGCCTGAACAAGCGCGGACTTGTCGGCGAAGAGTGCCTCATTCTCGATGACCGCAGGCGGCTGATCGTCGTACCAGCGGATTGCAGCGCCTGCGTCGGCCGCTTCGCGGGTAGGGTCGGAAATGGCAGAGACGTAGTCGAAGCCGAAAAGCTCGGCAGTCTTTAGCTGCGCTTCGGCTAGGATCTGGTAGTCTCTGGCGTACTGGCCATAGCGAACTCCGAGCACATCCGCGGCGAACATCATGGTGATGGGCATAACGGGGATGCGATCCGGGGCCCTCCCGGCGAGAATTGCGATAATGCGTTCACGACCTGTCATCGCGCGCTCATCCCTGAAATCAGAGCGGGTTTCCGTTTGAGAGTGAAGGCTGGCCGTAGTATGGCACAAACAGGAAGCGGTGGCACAGGTGGTTGCTTCGCAATGCGAAAACGAGGCGGCATTAGAATGGAATGCAGTGGCATTGCGAAAGCAGCGAGCCGTTCCCCGTCATCCATGAAAACGCGATTCGCTTTCGGCAAAGACGGCATTGAGGTCTCGATTCCCGACTCTTTCGATTGCCGGGTTGTGCGCGGTCGCGCGGCACGAGCGCTGGGGAATGTTGCCGGGGCGCTGGATGCAGCGCTCGACGGGCCGATCGGATGCGAGCCGCTGACGAAGCTCGCAACGGGAAAGCGAACGGTGGCGATCTCCGTGTGCGACATTACCCGGCCGGCGCCAAACCGCGTAACGCTGCCGCCCCTGCTCAGGCGGCTGCATGAGGCGGGCATAGCGAAAGACGGCATCATCATTCTGATCGCGACGGGTTTGCACCGCTCGGCCACGAAGGACGAGCTTGATGTGATCCTGGGGCCGGAGATTGCGGCCAACTACCACGTCGCCAGCCACGATGCGCGCGATTTTGCAGCGCACAGGCCGCTGGGGGCGACACGGCGAGGGACGCCGGTTTACATTGACGAGCGCTTTATGGCGGCGGACCTGCACATCACGCTCGGATTTGTCGAGCCGCATCTGATGCTTGGTTTCAGTGGCGGCCGCAAGCTGGTGGTGCCGGGGCTGGCAGCGCAGGAGAGCATCAAGGTGCTTCACTCACCGCGCTTCAATCGCGAGCCGCTGGTGACCGAGGGATCGATCGACGGTAATCCGCTGCACGCGGAGTTCCTGGAGATTGCCGCGATGGCGCGGCACGACTTCATCCTCGATGTGACGCTGACGCGGGAGCGCGAAATTTCGGGCGTGTTTGCCGGCAACCCGGTGAAAGCGCACGCTGCAGGCGTGGAGTTTTTCGAGCGGACGTCGCTCGAATCGCTCGATGGGCAGGCGGATGCGGCGATCACCAGTTCGGCCGGATATCCGCTCGACCTGACGTTCTATCAGTGCCTGAAGGGATTAACGGCGACGAAGCACATCGTGAAGCCGGGCGGCCCGATGCTGCTATTGAGCGAGTGTGCCGAGGGGATCGGCAGTCCCGAATATACGCGGCAACTCAACGAGTACGCGGGCCATGCGGAGTTCCTGGAGAAAATCCGCGATGCAAAGGTCGAAATCGATCAATGGCAACTGGAGAAACTGGCGCTCGTGGGGCTCGAGCACGAACTGTTCTTCTACACGCCGGGCGCGCCGATGGAGGCGCTGGGCGGCCTGCGCGTGAACGCGTTCGGCGGCGTGGATGAGGCCGTAAACGCGCTGCTGCGCAGATTGCCACGCGGAGCGCGTATCGCGCTGGTTCCGGAAGGGCCGTACACGTTTGCACGGGCGACGCCAGTGTACGCGTGAGTACAGCTATTAGCACTTGGCTTTTAGGTTGGTTTATAGGATCCCACCCTAATCGGGATAAAGCTGCGATTAGGATGGGGCAATTGGATCAACTTTCGCCGCTTGCGCTACTCGCTGATGCCGACCTTGTTGCGCGGCCAGAGGGGGCGCATCTCGGCGTGGTTGACGATGGGCTCGCCGTCGCACTCCACTTCAATAACGCTTGCAGGCTCATCGGGTGCGACCATCGGCAAGCCGGTCAAGCGGAAAGTGAACTCGTCCTGCGTGAACTCCACCTTTTGGCCGGTTTTGAGCAAGCGCGCTGAGAGGACCTTGGGCTTGAGGCCGCCAATGGCAACGACCACCTCCGGCTTGTAGAAGTCGAGCCATTCGGCTGCCGGCGTATGCCCGGGCCAGCAGCGCACATGAACGTAGAGCGTGTTGCCGCGACGCGTGTAATTGCAACTGGCATCGGCGACCAGCGATCCGCGCTCAGTGCCATAAATGGTTTTGCCGTTGCCGTCGAGCCACTTGCCCACCGCTTCCAGAACCTCCTGAGATGCCGGCGGCACTGAGCCGTCTGGCTCCGGACCGATGTTCAGCAGATAATTCCCGCCACCGCGCGCGCATGTGATGAGGTTGTCGACAATCGTCCACGGCGACTTCCAGTTCTTGTCGCCGCGATTGAAGCCCCAACTATCGTTCAGCGTCATGCAGGTTTCCCACGCGCGGCCTTCCTCCGCAGCCTGAATGTGCTGCTCCGGAGTGGAGAAATCGCCGGGCAGCAGGTTGCGATTGTTCACGATGATATCGGGCTGGAGCGAGAAGACCATCTCGTTCATGCGCTCGGATTCCCACTGTTCAGCGTTCAGCGGCCATGCCACGTCGTACCAGAGGATGTCGATCTTGCCGTAGTTGGTCATCAGTTCGCGGATAAGGCCGTGCGTGTAGTCGACGAACCGGCGGCGCGCAGCCTCGTCCGTCTTGCAGATGGCGCCGTCCGGGTGGTGCCAATCCATGAGGGAGTAGTAGAAGCCGACGCGCAGGCCTTCGGCGCGGGCAGCCTCAACATATTCGCGGACCAGGTCGCGTCCGGGGCCCTGTTTTGCGGCGTTGTAGTCGGTGAGCTTGGTGTCGAAGTTGCAGAACCCCTCGTGGTGCTTGGTGGTCATCACCATGTACTTCTGTCCCGCGCGCTTGGCCGCGCGCGCCCAGTCACGCGCGGCGTTTGGCTTGGGATGGAAGTGCTTGGCGAGCAATTCGTATTGGAGCAGGGGAACACCCTCCTGCTCCTTGGCCCACTCGTGCTGGCCGATGACGCTGTACAGGCCCCAGTGAATGAACATGCCAAACTTGGCCTCGTGCCACCATGCCATGCGCGCCTCGCGCGTGGCAGTCTGCTTCAGATCGGCAGGCGTCGGCTCGGGTTGTGCGGCGGTCTGGCCGCCGGAAGCCTGGGGAAGTGCCAATCCTTCTGCATGGGGGGCGGCGCTTGCAGCAGTCAACGCCAGGGCGCCCGCCGCACCAAACTGCTTCAAGAATGACCGTCTCGTGCTCTCGCTCCAATCCATGTCCGACTCCTCATCTATGTTGGTGTTGTGTCCGACTTTAATCTTGGTTACCGTTAGCGTTTACGAAACACTGATAAAATTGCCGCCGAGCCACTATAACAGACGTGGCGAGTGGGTGCATGACTTCCAAACGGGAAGGGAGAGAAAGCTGCCGCTCCTGACGCGAACCATTCGCAGCGAGGGGTCGCTTTCACTACACTGTCGCTATGGTCGTACGCCTGAAAGATATAGCCGCCGAACTTGGCGTCTCGGTTGTCACGGTTTCGCGCGCGCTGCGCGACCGGCCGGATATTGCCGAAGAGACGAAAGCAAAGATTCTCGACCGCGTAAAGCGGCTGAATTATCGTCCGAACCTGACGGCGCGCAGCCTGGTTACGGGGCGAAGTTCGCTGATTGGGCTTGTTGTCCCGGACCTGATTCATCCGTTTTTCGCGGAGATTGCAAAAGGGCTTTCGGCGAAGCTGCGAGAGAAAGATTATTTCCTGATCGTCTCGTCTTCAGAGAGCGATCCGCAGCTTGAGCAGGACGAGATTGAGCACATGCTGGCTCATCATCTCGATTGCTTTGTCGTGGCCTCGTGCCAAAAGGAACCCGACAGCCTGCGGAAATTCGGTGACGCAGGAGTACCACTGGTCCTGATTGACAGAAGCTTTCCCCGGTTCCCATGTCATTTTGTGGGTGTGGATGACTATGAAGTGGGCGAGCTGGCGACCGAGCATCTGATTGCTCAGGGCTGTAAGCGTATCGCTCATATTCGCGGACCCGTTACCAACGTGGGCAATCGCCGGGCTGAAGGATATCGCGCTGCGCTCGAAAAACACGGCATGGGGGCGCCCGAAAACTATGTGGTTGCGTGCGGCGAGGCTTCGGACTCCGACGGCGAGACCCGGGGAAGACGGGCCATGGAAGAGATTCTTGCATTGAAGCCGCGTCCGGACGGGATCTTCTGCTTCAACGACACGGTTGCCGTGGGCGCGATGGATCAGGCGTTTGAAGCTGGGCTAAAGATTCCGAAACATATCGCGATCGTAGGCTGCGGGAACTTTCACTACAGCAGCAAGCTGCAGGTGCCGTTGACCAGCGTTGACCAGAGATCGCGGGAAATCGGCGAGCGGACTGCGAAAATGATCATGACACTGCTCGAAAAGCCGCCGTCGGCGCGGCCCCGGACGGTCATTCTGAAGCCTGAGCTGATTGCGCGAGAGTCGTCGAGGATAAAATAGTATCCCGCCCTGGCGACAAATACAAAAACGTCGCGAACGTCTGCACCACGGACGAAGACCTGTCCTTGGGGACCCTGTGGTCGGACATCCCCGCCAGTTAACTTTGTCGATCCTAGTTTTCTGACGGCCGCTCGATGCGGTCGATCACAATCACGTCCACCGGACCTTTCGCAGGCACGAGCTTCAACCCGAGCTGTTCCTCGAGGGCGGTGAAAATCGAGGGGCGCGGGTCGGAAGCATCAGCGCCCTCGGGCGCAAACTCCAGCGTGAAGTCGTAGCCCCCCTCGAGGCCGGTCTTGTTCACGACGACCCTACCCACAGTGAAGGACAAATTCGTGGCAAAGTTCTCCATGGGAACGGCATGCGCCGAGATGTTCCCGCTTCCGTAGCTCGCGTTGCCGCCGCCCGCGTCGTTCGTGATCTTTTTCACCTTCGATCCGCTCTTTGCGACCGTTAGCACATAAATCGGCAGATCCTTGGACGCATGATGGGTTTTCAGTCCGAAGCGGTCTGCCAAAAGTTCCTGCAACATCCGCCGCGATTCCTTCCAATGTTCCATCGGCGGAAGCTTCCCTAAGGCCGCTGCCGTTTCCGGATCCATCTTGGCTTGAATCTGCATGGGCTCGGAGCTTGCCCACCCCGGCAGCCCTACGATCTGGTCGTCCATCAGAACGCCATAGGCCGTTCGAATCAGCATCACCATGGGCATGCCGCTCATGGAGAAGCTGTCGGGCGTGAATTTCATAAACGCGTTGTTCGGGCTGTCGGGCTTGACGGTGACGGCCTCGTACGCAAAAGACTTGGGGCTTGTGTTCTGCGGAGCGGACGCGGCGGTCTGGCAGAACACGGGCGCTGGTAAAGTGGCGAAAGCAGTGGCAAGCAAGGGCAAGCCGAGGAGTCTGACGGGGTGTGAAGCGACGGTGGTCATCGTGCAGACCATGCCTTCTGCGGGAGGTAGTCTTATTGTCGATCCGTGGCCATGTAGACCGCAACCGCGCCAAGCAGCAGGAGCGTGGCGATGGTTGGGAACACCACCAGCAGACCCCAGCTTGGATCGATCGCTCCGGTTGCGCGAAATTCATCCCAATGGGCTACGGCTGATTGCGGAAGCTGCTGGAGCCAGGTGCGCCATGCATCGCTCCGCAGCGCCTCAAAGACGAGGAAGCCTACGCCGACGACGAGGGTGAATGCGAGCGCGAAGATTTGCGCGCCGAGAATCGGTCGAGTGAGGCGTTCGACGGCGACATTGCGGCGGCGCAACTGCGCGCGCCACCACAGGACGCCTGCGGGACCCGGCCGGGCCGCGGCGATCGTGGCTGTTCGCGCGCGTTGGAAGGCGTCGGCCACTAATGCCAGATCGCCGCACGCGCGGCATGTGGCGACATGGGCGCGGAGTTCCGACGACGCGCCAGCCGGCCATTGGCCGTGCGCGACCAGTGCGCGCACTTCAATTTCATAGGCGCAGGGCGTCAGCATCACGATTCCCTCCCTATGGGTGCTGCCTGCGCGCGGAGGAGGGCTGCGATCTTGCGACGCGCGCGAAACAGAAGCAGGCGAATGCTTGCCGCGGCGAGCCCGGTGACCGCAGCAATCTCGCGATGCGAGTAGCCTTCGGCGTGGGCCAGCCAAAGCAACTGGCGCTCGCGCGGCCTCATCTGGCGCAGAGCGGGGCCGAGCATGATCTGCGAGTCCGATTGCTCTGCGCTGTCGCGTGCGGCGAAAAACTCCTCGGGAATCTCTTCGATCGATGTCGCGCGCGGGCGGCGCCAGTGGTCGCGGAGTAAGTTGGTGGCGATGCGAAAGAGGTAGAGCCGGGCTGCGGCTTCACCATCGGATTCCAAAGATGGGGCGTTGGCCGCGCAGAGGAAGCGGACGTAGCTCTCCTGCATGAGATCTTCGGCCAACGCGGGATCGGAGGAGACACGCGCCAGATAGGCCCACAGCGGGCGCGCAGAGCGCTCATAAAACGCGGCGAAGGCGTCATTGTCCATGGGCGAGGAACAAGCGCGGTTGGCGGCCGCATCGAGTGCGCCGCCGGCCAGTGCGCCCGGTAGTGCGAATTCCCAGGACATTCCGAATGGTGTTACGACTGTAGCCACTGTCCAGTTCCCTCCGGCTCATTGCCTGCCCGTTGGGCCCAGGGACGTGCCAGCGTCATGATCCGCCTTCTCAGGCATCAATCCCAGACGCTGCGCAATGGCCCAGGTGGCTCCTGCGGAAAGGATAAACCCGATTCCCGGCATGAGGGCCAGCGTTCCAAGCACGGCCATGGGCGTGGCCATATCAGGGCCCGCATTGCGAAGGAAGTAGAGGCCAATGCCCAGCAGCGTCAGCACCACCCCAACTTGCATCGGAGTGATGACGCGCGCCACGACATTGGGCATGTGCGGGCCGGCCTGAGGACCCGGCGCATAAGCAGACGCCGAGAGAAATTGTTTGCCTGCCTCTGTTTCCATATATGCGGCCAACTCCTGGCTTGAGCTGAATTTGTCGATCAGGCGGGAATGAATCTCGCTTTGCTGTTTGAATGCGCGGTTCCAGCGGCTGCTTTGAATAAAAAGGTAGATGATCCAGACAATAGCGACGAGGAAACAGGGAAACAAGATGATGGGAGTGACCCTGTTCATCACCTCGCCCGTGTTCGACTGCCGGTACGGATCCTGGGGGACAAGATCGGGCCAGACGGCCCGCTCCAATGCTTGATCGCGATGGCCTCCCCGCTGGTCCAGGCGGCTGAAGAGGTAGAACTCGGGGTTTTTCGCGATATCTGGATGGCTGACCATGAACTGTGCCAGCTCGGGATTATTGCGGGCGACATAGTCCTGGTCGGACAGGAGCGACGGATCGCGCGCCACAACAGAAGTAAGGACCGGGCTCAGCCGAAGCAACTTGAGGAACTGCGTCTGCGTTTCAGCGACGTCCTGTTCGCTGGGCGGCTGCATGGCCGGCGACTGATTCTGTGCCTGATGCTGCACCTGGCGTCTCGCCTGGGCCGCGCTGTCCGGGGCAGACCCGGTCTGGGCCACGGCCACGGCGCACGACAAAACAATCGCTGCGGTGGCAAATAGGTTACTTAAGGAAGAGCATTGACGGGCGTTCATTTTTTAGATCCTCACTTCGAAAGTGCCTGGGACGTGTCTGCACATAGAACGCATGGACGAGGGGTTTGGTTAACAGGTTATGGGACTGCGCGCACGGGGAGTGAATGCGCCGGGGGTTTAGAATCGAAGAGGCTGCGGGGAATATCTTTCGCATCAAAATTTGATGACCCGCACGCATCGGACCGCTAAAAAGGCCGGTGTGGCGGGTGTTTGTGTGAGACCAGGATGGCAATGCGAGCGAAAACGGCTGTGGTGCTGGGTGCCCAGTGGGGCGACGAAGGCAAGGGAAAGATAGTCGACGTGCTGAGCGAGCGGTTTTCTGCCGTGGCGCGTTATGCCGGCGGACATAACGCCGGGCACACGGTCATTATTGGCGACCATAAGTTTGTGTTGCAGCTCATTCCTTGCGGCGTGCTTCGGCCGGGATGCAAGGGGGTGATCGGGAACGGCGTGGTGCTGGACCCGATTTACTTTCTGGATGAGGTTGCCCGGCTGCGCAAGACGGGGCTGGCCTTCGACGGACGGCTTTTTGTATCGGACCGGGCCCAGGTGATCCTGCCCTTTCACCGCATGATCGAGCTGGCGGCGGAGACAGCGCCGGGGCGGAAGAAGATCGGAACCACGAGCAAGGGAATCGGTCCGGCATACGAAGACAAGATGGCGCGGAGCGGGCTGCGTATCGTGGATCTGCTGCACACCCAGCTGCTGAAGACACACATTGAAGCTGCCTGCGAAGAGAAGAACGCAATTGCGCATGCTCTGTTCGGTACCGAACCGCTGGACCCCGCAAAGATGTATGACGAGTACGCAGCGGCAGCGGAACAGGTGCGGCCGTTTGTCACCGATACTGGCCGCCTGCTCAACGGGATCCTAGCCAAAGGCGGCAGCGTGATGTTTGAGGGCGCGCAGGGAACCATGCTCGACATTGACCACGGCACCTATCCCTTTGTGACGTCCTCGTCAGCGACTGCGGGCGGCGCGTCGACCGGAACGGGTGTTGGTCCGACGGCGATCGGAACGGTGATCTCGGTGACCAAGGCTTATGTGACCCGCGTAGGCGGGGGGCCGTTCCCAACCGAGATTCACGATGCTCCAGGCGACGTGTTGCGCGAGCGCGGTCACGAGTACGGTGCCGTTACCGGCAGGCCGCGACGTTGCGGCTGGCTCGATATTCCGCTGCTCCGCTATTCAAACCAAGTGAACGGGGCGGAATGGCTAGTGGTCACCAAGCTGGACGTTCTGGACGTGCTGGCGGAGATTCCGGTGTGCATCGGCTACGAGCTCGGCGGAAAGGTAACGGACGAGATTCCGGCGGATGTGCGCGGGCTTGAGGCCATCAAACCCCGCTACACCACGCTGAAAGGCTGGCAGCAGCCAACGGAAGGGATCACCGAGTTCGACAAGCTGCCGCAGGCCGCGCGCGAATATCTTGCCTTCCAGGAGCGAGAGAGCGGCGCACAAATTGGCATGATCTCGACAGGTCCCGAGCGCGACCAGGTGATTGTGTTGCCGAAGTTCGCCGAGGCGCTCGACGCCATCCACGCATAGACCCGCATAGAAAATCGCGGCTGCTCCCGTTGGCGCGTGGTTTGCGTCGAACGGGCGGGCTGCATGACCGGAAAGTTCCAGACCGAAAAGTACTTCGGAAACCATGCCGAGGGACTTTTATGCGAATTCCATTTGACCAGCGCACCATTCCAGGGCTAAGTTGTACGCGTATGCCGGGTTCTGCAACCGTTGTCCTGAGCCCCATCGGCAGCCGCCGGCTGAATGCCGGATTGGCGATGGCTGCGGCTCTCACGTGGGTGGTGTGCGCGTTTCCGGCCGCCGCAAAGCCGCTGCCGCAGAAGCACGAGACGCGTCATGAAATCGACCAGCTTGAAGATGAGTGGCGCAACGCCCTTCTCACTTCCAACACCAAGGAGCTGGACTCCCTGCTGGCCGACGATTACATGGCGATTACCGCCTTCGGAACGCTGAAAACGAAAGAAGACGAACTCAACGGGCTTCGCACCGGCCGCGTGCATTTCAGCGCACTCGATTTTACAGACCGTAAAGTGCGATTCTACGGAACCACCGCGATCGTCACGTCGTTGGCCAACGTGCAGGCCACCACCGCCGACGGCTCGGTGAACGGCAGCTACCGATACACCCAGGTTTACGCACGCGACCCCCAGGGGAACTGGAAGATCGTCAGCTTCGAGGCGAGCCGGGTCCGCGAGCTGGGGCCCCACAAGCGAAACGAGATCCATTGAAAGGCACCGCTTCCCACTCGATACAAGTTAAAGATATTAAATGACATAGCATCTTCCAGGTTCCCCGGCTGAGTGCGGGGAAAAGGGCCGATCATGCCCGAACGCTGCCGGCCTTGAAAAGAACAGGCCTCCGGGGTACACTAAATCTAATATAGGACTAAAAAAGTCCTATATTGCGGGATTGCGGTTGGGGCGCTTTCCATCCCCTCCCGCGGAGCGGTTCGCCGCTATCAGCGTCACGGGAGGTCCCGAAGTGATGGCTCAGCCGTCGTAGGACCGGTTCCGGGGCCAATCCCGTGGAGGGTAAATGAGTTCGAGTGTCGATACAATTCGCGACCTTGCGTTGCAGGACTACAAGTGGGGCTTCGTCACCGACGTCGAGGAAGATCGTGTACCCAAGGGCTTGAATGAGGACATTGTCCGCCTGATTTCGGCACGCAAGGGCGAGCCGGAGTTCATGCTCGAGTGGCGTCTGAACGCGTTGCGCCACTGGTTCAAGATGGAACGGGAAAAGGGCGAACCCAAGTGGGCCAATATTACCTTCGGCCCCATCGACTATCAGGACATCGTGTACTACTCGGCGCCGAAGCAAAAGCCGAGGCTCGAGAATCTTGAAGCCGTGGATCCCGAGATCCTGCGCACCTATGAAAAGCTGGGCATTCCTCTTGAAGAGCAGAAGCTGCTGGCCGGCGTAGCCGTGGACGCGGTGTTCGACAGCGTTTCAGTGGCAACCACCTTCAAGGGCAAGCTGGCGGAGATGGGCGTGATCTTCTGCTCGTTCTCCGAGGCGGTCAAGAACCATCCCGACCTGGTGAAGAAGTACCTGGGCTCGGTGGTGCCGCATACCGACAATTTCTTTGCCGCGCTGAATGCCGCAGTGTTCACTGACGGATCGTTTGTGTACGTGCCCAAGGGTGTGCGCTGCCCGATGGAGCTGTCGACTTACTTCCGCATCAACGCGGCGGAAACCGGCCAGTTCGAACGGACGCTGATTATTGCCGACGAAGGCTCGTACGTGAGTTATTTGGAGGGCTGCACAGCGCCGATTCGGGACACGAATCAGTTGCACGCAGCCGTGGTGGAGTTGATCGCACTCGACAATGCCACCATCAAGTATTCGACGGTGCAGAACTGGTACCCCGGCGACAAAGAAGGGCGCGGCGGAATATACAACTTCGTGACCAAGCGCGGAAAGTGCCTAGGCAAGAATTCGAAAATCTCGTGGACGCAGGTGGAGACGGGGTCGGCGATTACCTGGAAGTACCCGGGCTGCATCCTGCAAGGGGACAACTCCGTGGGCGAGTTTTACTCCGTGGCGCTGACCAACAACCGCCAGCAGGCCGACACGGGCACGAAGATGATCCACATCGGAAAGAACACGCGGTCGACCATCGTGTCGAAGGGAATTTCGGCGGGCCGCGGGCAGAATACCTACCGCGGACTGGTGAAGATCCTGAAAGGTGCGACCGGGGCGCGCAACTACACGCAGTGCGACTCGCTGCTGATCGGCGATCGCTGCGGCGCGCACACGTTCCCTTATATTGATGTACGGAATTCGACGGCCAAGATGGAACACGAGGCATCAACTTCGAAGATCGGCGAAAACCAGCTGTTCTATCTGCGCCAGCGCGGATTGAAGACCGAAGATGCGGTTTCAATGATCGTGAACGGATTCTGCAAGACGGTGTTCAAAGAGCTGCCGATGGAGTTTGCAGTGGAAGCGCAGAAATTGCTGGGCGTGAGCCTGGAAGGCAGCGTTGGATAAGACAGGGATCAGAAAGAGCGCGGGCCTGGAGGTCCGCGCGACAGCTGGTTCACCACCCCAAGAAACAAAGGCCGTTTCTTGGGGACCCCGGGCGACCGGCGCTACATGGAGAGAGAGGAAGCGAATGGCTTTGTTGGAGATTGAAGATCTGCACGCCTCGGTGGATGGTCACGAGATCCTGAAGGGCGTGAACCTGACGATGAATGCGGGCGAAGTGCATTCCATCATGGGCCCGAACGGCTCGGGCAAGAGTACGCTGGCGCAGGTGCTGGCGCGGCGCGAGACCTATGAAGTCACCCGGGGCAAGGTCCTGTTTGATGGTAAAGATCTGCTGGAGATGAAGCCCGAGGACGCAGCCTGCCAGGGCGTGTTCATGGCGTTCCAGTATCCGGTGGAGATTCCCGGCATCGGCAACGCATATTTTCTTCGCTCAGCAATGAACGCGGTCAGGAAATACCACGGCCAGGACGAGCTGGACGCGATGGATTTTCTACCGCTCTATAAGGAGCGCTTGAAGTTGCTGGAGATGGACGAGAAGCTGATGAACCGTTCAGTGAACGAGGGCTTCAGCGGCGGCGAAAAGAAGCGCAACGAAATCCTGCAGCTGGCAATGCTCGAGCCGAAGCTGGCGATTCTGGACGAGACGGACTCCGGACTGGATATCGATGCGTTGCGGATTGTTGCGCAGGGCGTGAACGCGATGCGCAGCCCGGAGCGGGGGTTCCTGGTGATTACGCATTATCAACGTCTGCTTGATTACATCACTACGGATTTCGTGCACGTTCTGGTGGATGGAAAGATCGCGCGCTCGGGCGGGCCGGAGCTGGCATTGGAATTGGAAGAAAAGGGCTACGGCTGGGCCGAAACAGAGGCTGGCATATCTGCGTAATTAAGTGTGAATCTCCGGCGTGACGACGATGTCAACAGAAGGTGGAAGCGAGAGATCGATGGTAAAGGCGACTGAGCGGCTGGGAAATTATCTGACAGCGTACGGCGAGGTGCTGGCGCAGGGAGAGAAGCGCGAGCCGGTGTGGCTGCGTCAACTGCGCGAAGACGCGTGGAGCCGTTTTGACGCGAAGGGATTTCCCACCACACACGACGAGGACTGGCGGTTCACGAATATCGCGGCCCTGGCGCGGATGCCGTTCAGGCGCGCGCCGCAAGGCAATGCCGGACTGACGGCGAAGGACCTCGAACGATTTCGGTTCGCGGGTGCAGCGTGCCAGATGGTCTTCGTCAATGGGCGATTCGCGCCGACACTTTCGGAGTTGGGGAACCTTCCCAAAGGTCTGGAGGTTTGTCCGTTAGCGCGGGCGCTCGATTGCGGCGCTGGGGGCTGGGCCCCTGAAGGATGCGCTCCGGAGGGAATCGAGCAGCATCTTGGGCGCTATGCCGATGTTCGCCGTGATGTATTCGCGGCGTTGAACACCGCCTTGTGGGAGGATGGCGCGTACCTGCGCTTCCGGAGGGGGGCCATCATCGAGCAGCCTGTCCATTTGCTGTATGTTTCGGCGGGAGCGGGCAGCGAGATCATGACGCATCCCCGTAACCTGGTTGTGGCGGAAGAGGCGAGCCAGGTTGCCGTGGTTGAAGACTACGTTTCGATCGGAGACGAAGCGGCCTTCTCCAACGCGGTAACGGAACTGGCGGCCGGGCAGAATGCAGTGGTTTCGCATTACCTGATCGAGCGCGAGAATTTTGCCGCAACCAACGTTTCAACGCTTCGCGTGGAGCAGGCGAGGGGAACGAATATCGCTTCCCACTCAATCCTGCTTGGCGGCGGGCTGGTACGCAACAACGTGCATCCCGTGCTTGCCGGAGAAGGCGCCGAGTGCCTGATCAACGGCTTGTTTGTGGGCGCGGGACGCCAGCACCTGGACAACTACATGATGGTGGAACACGCGCAGCCGCAGGGCGGCAGCCGCCAGTTCTATAACGGCATTCTTACGGATTCTGCACGCGGTGTGTTTCATGGTCGGATCATTGTGCACAAGGATGCGCAGAAGACCGACGCCAAGCAGACGAATCGGAACCTGCTGCTGTCAGACAATGCGCGCATCGATACCAAGCCGCAGCTGGAGATCCACGCCGACGACGTGAAGTGTACGCATGGCGCCACGATCGGGCAGATTGAAGAAGAGCAGCTTTTCTACCTGCGCGCACGCGGGCTCGACGAGAAATCAGCGCGGAACTTGTTGCTCTACGCGTTTGCCGCAGAGTGCCTGGACCGCATGAAGGAGCCTGCGGCGCGAGAGTTTGCGGAGAACCTGATTCGCGCACGGCTGGCTGATCTCTCGAGGGGCGCGGTCGCTGCCACGGCGATCGAAGCAGCCGAAGAAAATGTGCAGAGCTGGGAGGAAGTGGGATGAGTACTGCGGCATATCGAACCGGCCTTGGTCCAGCGGCGCTGGATGTGGAGCGGATCCGGCGCGATTTCCCCATTCTTGACCAGACGATCCACGGCAAGAAGCTGGTCTATCTCGATAACGCAGCCACTTCGCAAAAGCCACGCGCGGTCATCGACGCCATCGTGCGTTATTACGAGCACTACAATTCCAATGTCCATCGCGGCGTGCACACGCTCAGCATGCGCGCCACTGAGGCGCACGACGAGGCACGGGAAACGGTACGGCGCTTTATCCAGGCTGCCGACGCGAGCGAGATCATTTTTGTGCGCGGCGCAACGGAGGCCGTCAACCTGGTGGCGCAGACATACGGCCGCGCCAACGTGGGCGAAGGGGACGAGGTGCTCATCACCGCCATGGAGCACCACTCGAACATCGTGCCGTGGCAGATTCTGTGCCAGGAAAAGCACGCGCGCCTGCGCGTCGTGCCCATCAACGACGCCGGCGAATTGGACCTCGAGGCATTCGAAAAACTGCTGTCGCCGCGCACGCGTATCGTGGCCGTGGCGCATGTTTCGAATGCGCTGGGTACCGTGAACCCGCTGCGCAAAATCATTCAGCTTGCGCATGCGCACGACGTGCCTGTGCTGGTAGACGGCGCGCAGGCTGTTCCGCATATGGCCGTGGACGTGCAAGCGCTGGGCTGCGACTTTTACGCGTTCTCCGGACACAAGATCTATGGGCCCACGGGCATCGGCGTTCTATACGGGAAAGAGGAAGTGCTTGCGGAGATGCCCCCATACCAGGGCGGCGGCGATATGATCCGCTCCGTGACCTTCGAAAAGACGACTTACAACGTGGTGCCTTACATGTTCGAAGCGGGCACTCCCGACATTGCGGGCGCTATCGGCCTGGGAGTCGCTCTGGAATATGTGATGGGGCTTGGGATAGACCGCGTGGCCGCGCACGGGCAGGATCTGCTGGCTTACGCTACGGAGAAAGTGGGCGCCATCGACGGCGTGCGCCTGATCGGCACAGCGCAGCATCGCGCGGGTGTGCTTTCGTTTGTGCTTGACAACGTGCATCCGCACGATCTGGGAACGATCCTTGACCGCGAAGGCATCGCCATCCGCACCGGCCACCACTGCGCGCAGCCGGTTATGGACCGCTTTGGCATTCCCGCCACGGCGCGAGCGTCGTTTGCGGTTTATAACACGAAAGAAGAGATTGACGCGCTTGTTGACGGAATTCGCAAGGCGCACGAGGTGTTTGCGTGACGGACGATCTGGGCCAGCTTTATCAGGAAGTGATTCTGGAGCACAGCAAGGCGCCGCGCAATTATCGCAAGCCGGAAAGCGCAAACCGCGAGGCAGAGGGATACAACCCGTTATGCGGCGACCGCTGCACCGTGTTTCTCGACGTCGAAGGCGACGCCATCAAGGATATCGGGTTCCAGGGCTCGGGATGCGCAATTTCACGGGCGTCGGCGTCAATGATGACGCAAAGCGTGAAAGGAAAAACCAAAGCTGAGGCTGCGCGCCTCTTCGAGGAGTTTCATCGCCTGGTGACGGGCGACGAGAAAGCAATTGCCAGCGCGCAGGATCTCGGCAAGCTGGCCGTGTTTGCAGGTGTCTCGAAGTTCCCCGCGCGGGTGAAGTGCGCCACGCTGGCGTGGCACACTCTGCAATCGGCGCTCGAAAACAAGCATGAGCCTGTTTCGACCGAAGAGTAGCGCGAGGCATTCCAGATGGTGGCTACCAATCCCAACAACCAGAACAGCGCACCGGATGCCGGGCCATTTCGCGAAGAGATGATCTGGCAACAGTTGAAGACGGTTCGCGATCCCGAGATCCCGATCGACATCGTCAACCTGGGCCTGATTTATTCGGCAGCGGCGATGCCTCTTGAGAACGGCGGCAAACGGGTGGACGTGAGGATGTCGCTTACCGCTCCGGGGTGCAGCATGTCGGATGTGATCAAGGCTGAAGTGGAGCGGAAACTGGCAAGCTTGCCTGAGGTGCAGGAGGTCCGCGTTGACGTGGTCTTCGACCCTCCCTGGAATCCCGAAATGATGTCGGAGGCGGCCAAGCTGCAGCTCGGATTCGACTCCGACTATGGCGCGGCGCCCACTCCCAGCGCATTCAGGATCATCCGCTAGCCGGTAAGAAATCACTCTCATCACGCAGACGCTTAATGCAAAACCCCTGCCCCCGCAGATGCTCGCGTCGATCACCGTCAAAAAACCGAGCAATCAAGTGCCGGTCAAGAGTGCCTGGGCTTCACGTTTGACACAGGGAGGATTGCCGCCATAAGTCAAAGATTTGAGTAAAGATATCGTTCTGTTGATGGGGCAAACCGTGAGTCACTTGCCAACCGGTTCGAACTCTCTGTAGAACCTGCCTCGTAAGAAAAAAGCTCTGCCAGCCGCCCGGCGATCCACGGAACAACTGAGAAGTGACCCCGCGCCACGTTTCAAAGTGGAAGGAAAGGCGGATTTTGACAGAGCCACATGCTCGTTTCGGTCCGCGACTAGGCTTTTTGTCCGTGGATCGGCGACCCGGCCCGAAAGCACGGGATAGAAAAGAAGACTCATGCCGCACTCATTGAATTCCTTTTCGCGCCGCCGGTTCCTGAAATCGATGGCCGCGGCCGCTGCTGCCGCGCAATGCGGCGCGAGCCTTAATGCGTCGATTGTGCAGCCGGTTCTTTCCAACGCTGAGGCTTGTTCGGCTTCAAAACGTCTCGACTCCGGGTGGGAATACTACCGCGGGGCACTGGATGGACCTTGGGAGGTTTGGCGGGGCGATGAAATTGCCGCCTGGGAAAAAGTCGTGCTGCCGCATTGCTTCAACCATTACGATGCCTGCGATCCCGACACCCCCTACTATCGTGGACACGGTTGGTACCGCACACGCATCCCTGTTGCCAATCCGCTGAAGGATGGGCGCACGCTTCTCTACTTTGAGGGCGCCGGGCAGACGTCGCATGTGTATGTTGCCAATACTCTCATTGGCTCGCACGTGGGCGGTTATGACGAGTTTGTCTTCGATATCAGCGAAGGGGTTGCGGCGGCGCACGGCCCAGGAATGGACCCCGTTCCGATCGCCGTTCTTTGCGATAACTCCGAGAATCTCGAGCGGCCGCCTTCCGACCTGAGTGACTTCAGCCTCTACGGTGGGCTTTACCGTCATGTTCATCTGGCCTATGTGCCGGCCGTCTCGCTCGAGGCCGTTCACATCGCGCCTGCCTGGGTTCCGGGCGGAGTCGCGACCGTAGTCGTTAAGGCGCGCCTTTATAACCCGGTCAAGTTTTCGCACGATTGCACAGTTGCGGTGGAGATCACCGACCCAAGCGGAACGGCGATCGCTCACATTGAGAAATCACTCGCCCCTTGGGACGGGGAAGCGGAGATTGCGTCCGTTCCTGTTGCGTCGCCGTCGCCCTGGTCTCCGGCGCAACCGAATCTCTACAAGTGCAGCGTGACGTTGACGACCCCTTATGGCGAAAGCGCCGTGAACGAGCGTTTCGGGATCAAGCACGCCGAGTTCGTAGACTACGGGCCATTCAAGTTGAACGGCGAAAGGTTGCTGCTGAAAGGCACGCAACGCCACATGGATCACGCCAGATTCGCCGCCGCGGAGCCGGACGACCTGGTCCGCACCGAAATGCAATTGGCGAAAGCGATGGGCGCGAATTTCATCCGGCTTGGCCACTACCAGCAAACACGCCTGGTGCTGGACATGTGTGATGAACTTGGCCTGCTGGTGTGGGAAGAAGCGCCCTGGTGCCGTTCCGGTGTGGGCGACGACAAGTGGAAGGATCACACCCGCTCGATGCTGGCCAACATGATTGACCAGCACTTCAATCATCCCAGCGTATTGATGTGGGGCCTGGGCAATGAAGATGACTGGCCCGGCGAATATCCGAACATGGATCAGGCGGTCATTCGCGAGTTCATGCAGGAGATGAACGACCAGGCGCACACGATGGATCCATCGAGGTACACCTCTCTGCGGCGCTGCGATTTTGCGCGCGACATCCCTGACGTTTATTCGCCCTCAATCTGGGCCGGCTGGTATAGCGGCGTTTACGCGGGATATCAAGCGGCGCTCGAGAAGGAGCGTGAAAAGATAAAGCACTTCCTTCACATTGAGTGGGGCGCCGACAGCCATGCACGCCGCCACTCTGAGGCACCGGAAGCGAAACTTGCTGAGGTCGCGTCTGGAGCGAGCGCTGACAAGCCGGGCCCCGACGACCTGCCGGCGATTGGCGGCCCGCACGTTTCGCGCGATGGTGATTGGTCAGAAACCTACGCATGCGATCTTTTCGACTGGTATCTGAAGGTGCAGGAGACGTTGCCCTGGCTTACGGGCTCAGCGCAGTGGGCCTTCAAGGATTTCACGACACCATTGCGCGTCGAAAATCCGGTACCTCGCGTGAACCAAAAGGGCGTGCTCGAGCGCGACATGACGAAGAAAGAAGGGTACTGGGTCTTTCAGTCGTATTGGAGCGAGCAGCCCATGGCGCACATCTACGGGCATACGTGGCCGGTGCGCTGGGGCGCTGAGGGAGAACTGCGGATCGTGAAGGTCTACTCGAATTGCCCTGCGGCCGAGCTCTTCATCAACGGCGAGTCTGCAGGAGAACGAAAGCGCAACAGCCAAAATTTCCCCGCTGCCGGGCTGCGCTGGATGGTGACGTTCAGACCCGGGAAGAACCACCTGCGCGTGTTGGCCGACAAAGAAGGCGTCGCGGTGAGCGACGAGATTGAGTTCGAATATCAGACGGCAAAGTGGGGAAAGCCTGCGCGGCTCAAGCTTGCCGAGATTGCACGCGATGCCGAGACTGCGACGATTGAAGCTACGTTGTTTGACGAGAACGGAGTGCTGTGCCTGGATGCGAAGAACGTGGTGCGCTTTTCCGTAGCCGGTTGTGGATGCATGATCGACAACCAGGGCACATCGACAGGATCGCGCGTGGTGCAGCTCTACAACGGGCGCGCACAGATTTCTCTACATCGGAATGGCGGCGCGACCGATGCCGGGGTGACGAGCGAAGGGATTGCGTCCGCCTTTGTGACGATTGAGGCGTAGCAAAGCGGCTACACATTCGCTGCACGGCCTGATCTCGGTGCGCTACCGTTCTTCTTCCGAAGCGTCCTCATCGCCTGCTGAGGTTGTGGCCAGCTTCTCCAACTGATTCCGCCAGTTGAGCGACTGGACAAACGTTCGCGACTCGCGCCAGCCCGGTTCGACGATGACATGCAACTCGAGGTAGACCTGCGCACCGAGGAGCGACTCGATTTTGCGCCGTGCGCTTGTCCCGATCGCCTTGAGTTTCGATCCGCCCTTGCCGATGAGGATCGCCTTTTGTCCATCTCGTTCGCAATAGATCACGGCAGCGATTCGCATCAGCGGTCTCTTTCCCGGCCTGGGCGGCGCTTTCGGCTCTTCGAACTGTTCGATGACGACTGCCGACGCGTAAGGGACCTCCTCGCCGGTTTCGATCAGAATGCTTTCGCGAATGAGCTCGGCGACCATGAAGCGCAGAGGCTGGTCGGTGTATTGATCCTTGGGATAATAGCGCTGGCCGGTGGGCAGGACTTCGACAATCTTGCGCACCAGCACATCAAGGCCATCGCGCTTGCGCGCGCTCACGGGGATGACCTCAGCAAAATTGTATTGCTGCGTAAGCGATTCAATGAGCGGGAGGAGCTGATCTTTGCGCACCAGGTCGATTTTGGTGAGGACGAGGAAGACCGGGCAGTCGAGCTTGCGGACGAGAGAGAAGAGGAATTCGTCTTCGGAGGAGAACCCGTGGGTTCTTTTGTCTTCTCCACCAACGGTTGCGTCGAGTTGGATGCGACGCGTTACATCCACGAGCACCAGCACCAGCTCGCGGGACTCGAGGGCTTCGTGAATCTCCTGCAACATGCGCCGGTCGAGCTCGGACGCAGGTTTGTGCACACCGGGAGTGTCCACGAAGACGATTTGCGCGGCCCCTTGCGCACCCGGCCGCGCGCCCTTTCGTGCCGCGGGGACTTCAACCACGCCGACGATTCGATTGCGCGTGGTCTGCGGCTTGGCCGTGACAATCGCAACCTTTTCGCCTGTGAGGGCATTGAGCAGAGTGCTTTTACCCACATTGGGGCGGCCGAGGATGGCGACAAATCCTGATTTCACGCGATATGCGGCTCCTGACTGAGTGTACGGCATCTTTAGCGGGAATCGATTTGCCCGGCCGGCAATCCTGCCGTAAAACTATCCTTGGCTATTCTGCCGCCAAGCTCGTGGAATTGAATCTGTACGTGTCGGACTGTCTCTGAGAAAAGAGGAATTTAAGTGGCCGTTGGTTTCAGATGTTCTATGCCTTTCCTATTCGGATTCCTGCTTCGTGTTCGATCGATGCGCCCGCGTGCCCTGCTGGCCGGTTTTTGCTGGGTCATGGGTGTCGGGGCCGGCGCCAGCTTCGTCGCTCCGGCATCCGGCGCACAGCCGCTCGCCCTCACGCCTCCAATGGGTTGGAACGATTGGGCACACTTTCAATGTGGATTTACCGCGCAGGCGATCCTCGACAACGCGAAATTGCTTGTGAGCACCGGTCTCGCGGCGCGCGGGTATAACACCGTGACCATCGACGACTGCTGGATGCAAAAGGCACGCGATGCTCAAGGCAATTTGCAAGTCGATCCGGACCGGTTTCAGCACGGAATGAAGCCGCTCGCCAGCGCGATACATGCCCTGGGCCTGAAATTCGGCATCTACGAGGACGCTGGCTCTGAAACCTGTGGAAGATTTGCCGGCAGCGGGCAGCCGGATGTGGGCGGCAAGGATCACTTCCTCGAAGATGCCCGGATATTTGCATCCTGGGACGTGGACTATCTGAAATTGGACGGGTGCAACGTCGGTGTGGCGGGCCAGAGCGACAGAGTTTCGGCCTACCGCAAGGCCTATGCCGCCGAGAGTGCGGCACTCAAAAGCGTCGGCCGCCCCATTGTCTTTTCGGAATCAGCACCTGCATATTTCGAGAACACTCCGGAGTGGTATGACGTGCTCACGTGGGTTCGCCAGTACGGCCAGCTCTGGCGCGAAGGCAGCGACATTGCGAATTACCACGCAAACAACCCGGACGCGCCGCGCTTCAAGAGTGTGCTTTGGAACTACGCATACAATCTTGCGCTGGGCCGTTTCCAGAGGCCGGGAAACTGGGACGATCCCGATTTCATCATCGGCGGCGACAGCGGGATGAGCCTGGCTGAAAGCCGCAGCCAGATGGCCTTGTGGTCGATGATGTCGGCGCCTCTCATTTTGAGTTCGGATCTCGGCAAGCTCAGCCCGGAGGCATTGAAAATGCTCGGCAACCCAGCGGTCATCGCCGTCGATCAGGATTCGTTGGGCCGGATGGCAACACTGGTCCGGCGAACCTCTTCCATTGACATTCTTTTGAAGCCGCTCAAAGGCGGAGACTATGCGGTTGCGGCATTGAATCGCGGCGATGCACCTGCTCAAGTTCAAATTCATCCCGCCGAGCTTGGCTTCTCAACCGACGCCAACTGCAGCCTGAATGGGCAGAATCTCTGGAACGGCGAGCGCTGGCCTTCGCTTTCGGTCTTGCAGGCTGACGTCGCTTCGCACGACACCGCGATCTGGCGCATTCACCCAAGCGCATCCTGCGGCGCGGTGACGCGCACAGGCGCGATCATCATAACTGCCGGCCGAACGCTGGGCTCGATTGACGGCTACACGCATTGCCTGGCGACTACGGGCAAGGTGGAAGAGTGTTCCGGCGCACCAGAGGAATCCTGGACAGTAACGTCAGGCGGTACGCTAAAGTCCTCGGGGGCCTGCCTGGCCGTTGCCGGCGGCAAGCTGGTGATGGAGAAATGCAATGACGGCAGTATGCAGCACTGGAGCTACACGCTGGCCGGCAACCTAGTAAATGCCGCCGATCATGAGTGTCTGACCAATGTCTCTGCGAGCGAAACGCAGCAACCGCTGACCATGCAACCCTGCGGGCACAATCAACTGAATCAAGTCTGGTCGCTACCAGACTGAGCACAGCAGAGCCAGAAAGGGTTTTGAAACGGCGGCTGCAGCGAAGGTGCTCGTTCCTTTGCGAAACAGTCTCGCAACCCTCTACGGAAAATATCCGAACACCCTGCCCCTGTTCTCCGTCTTAGCGTGTGTACATGGAATCATGTTGCCTTGCATCCGGCGCAGATCGCAGGCTGGCAGCCCGAGGGAGTACGCAGGTTTTGACTAGCGGCGAAGACGCGAAGTTTACGGCGCTCGTCCAGCGCCAGTCGCACTTTGTTTTCCGCGTCGCCTACGCCGTGCTGCTCAACTCCCACGACGCTGAAGATGCAGTTCAGGAGACGTTTTTGAAGCTTTATCGCAATCGCGGCTGGCAGCACATCTCCAACGAACGCGCTTTCCTCGCCCGCGTGGCTTGGCGCATCGCCCAGGACCGCCGCCGCAGCTCGCAGCAACCAGCAGCTTTGCGCCTCGAATCGGGCCCGGATTTCGCGCCCGCCCCCGAGATGCCTTCTCCCGATCCCGGCCCGGAGCAAACACTGATTCTCGCCGACCAGCACGCCCGCATTCACTCCATGATCGATGCGCTCCCGGAGGAGCTTCGCGTGTCGTTAGTGCTTTCCGCGAATGACGACCTCAACTCGCGCGAGATCGGCCGGGTGCTCGGCATCCCCGAAGGCACCGTTCGCACTCGCCTGCAGCGTGCTCGCCAGCTCCTCCGCCAGAAACTCGACACCGTCCGGCAAGCGCCTCTTCAAGGCCATCGACCACAGGAGACTCCCTATGCCTGACCTCGACGATCTTGACCTCCTGATTCGCTCGGCCGTCGCCACCTACGGCGATCGCGGCCCGGATGACGATCTCGCTCGCCGGATCCTCAACCACTTTGCCGCTGAAGCCGCTCCCGCTCGCCGCTGGTTGCCCTGGGCCATTGCTTTACCCATCGCCGCCGGTTTGGTGGCTCTTGCCGTTCTCTCCAGCTCTAAGCCATCGCGCCCAGGATTCGGAAAGACAGATCAGGCGAGCAATTCGCATGCACCGCTTCGCGCAATTGCGGGCGCCGCACCATCAACTGCTCCGCCTTCTGCCCGAATCCAGCGCTCGAAAGCCCAGCTTCAGAATCGGCAACCTCGCCTTGCAGAGAAGGCTGCCCGAACCGCGCCCCTGCCGAAACTCGATGTCTTCCCAACTCCCCGGCCGCTTACGTCAGAGGAAAAGGCTTTCGCAATCTTCGCCGCCGAGGCTCCTGAGCCGGAACGCCGTTCTCTTATTGAGGCTCAACGGCGAGTTGACGCGCCTCTGACCATTGCCGTGATTCAAATTCAGCCACTTGAACCGCCTGAACCGGGCGGAAACTAAGGAGAACCCCATGCGCAAGACCACCGTCGTTTGCTGCCTTCTATTCTTCTCGCTGTTTTTCGCGAGCAGGAGTTTGGCCCAGGAAAGTGCTGACACCCAGCAAGCCCCAAAGACTCAGGACGTCGCAAAGCCTGCAAAGCCGCCCGCCCACTTCTACCGCCTCGATTTCGTGGTCGAAGAATTGGGCTCTGACGGCAAGCCAGTGAACAGCCGCACTTACTCAACCGCGATCAGCACTGAAAACTACAACACCATGTCCATTCGCACGGGCTCCAGAATTCCAATTGCCACGGGAGCGTTCGACAAGAACCAGCAGGTAAGCACCCAATACCAATACCTGGACATAGGCGTGAATTTTGACGTGCGTAATGCTCACGAGGTCGATCACGAGCTCTCGTTCGATCTGACCGCGGAATTAAGCAGCCTGGGCGAGCCCAACGATGCTGCCGCGCATCAGCCGGTGATCCGCCAAAACCGTTGGCAGGCTGCGGTCCTGATTCCGATTGGGAAGGCGACCGCCGTCTTCAAATCCGACGATCTCGACAGCAAAGGCAGCACGCAGGTCGTAGTCACAGCCACGCCGGTCCAGTAATCGTTATGGGGGCCGCCGATTCCGCGCACCTCACCCTTCCGTGGCCTCATTGAGCGATGAGAGGATGCGACGCGCGGCTGGATTGATATCATCGGCGCATGATTCCCCCGGGCGAGACGAAGCGGCTTATTCTGCAGCCGCTGGAAATCAGCGACGCCGAGCAGATTCAGAAACTGTTTCCACACTGGGAGATTGTCCGCTACCTGCAGAATATTGTGCCGTGGCCTTATCCCGCGGATGGGGCGCGGCATTTTTGCGAGGAGATTGCACTGCCGCAGATGAGGCGCGGAGAAGCCTGGTACTGGACGCTGCGATTGCGGTCTGCGCCTGAACAGATCATCGGATGTATCAACCTCCGGAAAGGCGAACAGAACCATCGCGGATTCTGGATCACCTCTGCGTGGCAAGGGCAGGGATTGATGAGCGAGGCATGCGCTTGGGCCAACGAATTCTGGTTTGAAACGCTGGGGTTCCCGGTGCTGCGTGTTTCGAAAGCGGCGGAGAATGTGGCGTCGCGGCGCATCTCAGAGAAACAGGGCATGCGCCTGATTGGCATCGAGGAAAAGGACTACGTGTGCGGGCGGTTGCCGTCGGAGACGTGGAAGATGACGGCGCAGGAGTGGCAGAAGTGGAAGTCGTCGCACCCACTGAAGTGAGGCGCCTAAAAATGCTTCGGCATGGGCGCGGGGCCCTGATACATGAGGCTGAGTCCACAATCAGAATCAGAAGGAAAATTGGGTAGCTCGACTTCGCCAATGTTGTTGGCTGCGAGGACGCCGCTGCCGGCGTCGGACCATTTTCCTTCACGCGGATCGAACCACTGCGCTCGGTAGAGACTGGTCACGCGCGCGCCGCGGACGAGACTCTTCGGGCATCCCTTCTCGAAATAGATGAGGAAGATGTTCTGGTCCGGAGTGCGCGCGGCATAGGCCCAGCCTTCGAAACTCTTCAGCTCCGGAGTTGAGTTGGGGACAACGATGCCGCGGTCGGGGACGAGCTCCTGGAAGCGCTTGCCGATGGAAAATGCGAAGGTGCTCAGGTGCTGCATTTGCGCACCGGACTTCCATTGGAAAGCGTCCCACATCTTTGTGGGAGCGGTGGGCTCGATGTCGGCACCCCAGATGCCCTCGGCGCCGTAAACGTGGCCCGCGAGCCCGCCCGAGAGAAAGCTGCCATACATCGACGAGCGCACGAACTGGTCGTCGCGCTCCGTGCCGCCTTTCGCGCCGTATTTGTAGCCGCCGTTTTGTCCGCGCGCGTCGAAGTAGCCGGCGTAGTAGGGTTCGCCGTTGAGCGCGGGATGCGGATGGGCATCGCGGTAGATCTCAGTGAGGTACCAGTAGTATTCGTGCTCGCGCTTGTTGCCGAGCTGGTGCAGCGTGACCCAGGAATCCTCACCCCAATTCACCAGCGTAGAGGGATTTGCATTTGCCGAAAGCAACGTGCCGAACGGAGGCGGACCGTATTTCTTGAGCACGAGATTGATGGCCTCGAGAAAATCGGGAACGGCGATGCTCTCCTGGATGATGTCGAGATGAATGGGGCTGAGCACCGTGTTGTTGGCCTGGTAGCGCGACCAGATGTATTGGATGAAGCGCGCATACGACTCAGGCCATGAGTAGTACTTCTTCCATAACTCGCTGGCATCGCGGCGCGACACCTCAATGAAAGGGACAAAACCGTTGGCATTGAGGTAATCAATCTTGCGATCGATGGCTTTGAAGTATTCGGGATTGATGCGATCGACGTCGGGGAAAACCGTTTCATAACCGGGAACACGGCCGGGGAAGAGGAACGGGCGTCCGCCTTCGTTGTCCATGTTCTTGGCGCTGCCGGAGCCGAAGTCGATCCATGCCGAGCGCACGGTGGTGTGCTCCGCGTCGTCCATCACGACGTGCCAGGGCAGGCTGTCGGTCTCCCAATTTGGAAACGCCGCGATCATGTTGATCCAGTTGTAGCCTTGCGCCTTGCGATAGCGAACGTAGTCTTTGAAGCCGGCGGCGGGGCCGATGGGGCGCTCCTGCTCGTCGTCGTACCAGCGGAAGCGGTTGGTTCCTGCGGCCCACCAGGTGTCGCCCAGCACAAAGAACGGCGTGCCGTCGGCTGTCTGGAGCGCATGGTTGTTCGCCGTGGATTGCAGGAATCCGCGACGCAGCGGCTTGGCTTGTTTATCTCCCTCTGTCCAGTCGACGGCTTCGAATGTGCCGGATTTTCCGGCGAGACCTGCATCGCTTGGCTCGGAGCTGCTGTGCCAGCGCCACGTGCCCGGCGCGGTGGCGACAAGTCGGACGCAGAACTCGTTGCCGCCGTTCCAGAAGCCATAGACGCGCTTGTTGAAGCCGGGGCCGGCGAGATCGACCCAGACCACTACATCGGTGTATGGATTTGGGAACGTCCGCTTGGAGCTAAGCAAGATCTCCCGCTTCTCCCAGACGTGCACGGGACGAACAGAAGTGTCCGCTGCCTCCGCCAGGATCAATTGGGGCGCCGCGCTTATCGCCGCGGCACTGGCAGTTGCCAGCACAAACTCACGACGCGTCAGAGAACCCTTGGCCACGAAACCTCCCTCGATCCGGTTCTGCTTGGATTGCGAACCGTCGATGATGATACACGATCAAAGGCCGGCGCTCGCGAAGGCTGCGCGTGCCTAGGAACTTGGCGGGAAGGGCAGTCGCGCAGTCGGCGGAAACAAGCGCAGGCGTTCGATGCGGCGGCCGGTGGAAGCGACGATTTCGACGCGCAGTCCGAGCGGATCGAGCTTGACCACTTCACCGGCCTTGGGAATGCGGCCGGCAATCTCGCTGACGAGGCCGCCAATCGTGGCGGCTTCGTAGTGCTCGTCCGTTTCGGCCTGTTCGCCGATGAGGTCGGCAAGCTGACTGGCGGGAAAGCTCCCGGGAACGAGCCATGAGCCGGAGGGTTCGCGCTGCGGCTCCTCAATCTGTGCATCGGTTTCGTGTTCGTCGCGGATGTTGCCGACGATCTGCTCGAGAAGGTCTTCAATCGTCACGACACCGGAGACGGCGCCATATTCGTCGATCACAACGCGCATGTGCTGTTTTTCGCGCTGCATCTCGCGCAGCAACTCGTAGCCGCGCTTGGTTTCAGGAACGAAGCTTGCGGGGTGCAGGATGGTCGCAACTGTCCGCGTCCGCGCCTCATCGTCAGTGATCTGTAAAAGGTCGTGAGCGAAGGCAAGGCCGGTAATGTTGTCGAGCGAGCCATTGTAAACAGGAACGCGCGAGTAGTTTTGCTGGCGCAGAATCTCGAGGAAGCGCTCCAGCGTAATAGCTTCAGGGACGGCGAAGATTTCAGGGCGCGGAGTCATGACCTCTCGAACAAGCTTGTCTCCGAACTCGACGGCGGAGCGCACCAGATCGCTGTCGCTCTGCTCGAGAATGCCCTCTTCCTCACCGGCCTCGATGAGCGCTTCAACATCAGCAGATGGTTCTTCTTCGGGCCCTGCTGGAGCCTCGGCCAGCGCGCCAATGGAAAAGAAGAAGCGGATAAAAACGGTGATCGGGGTGACGGTCCAGAGCAAAATGCGGACAGGCCAGAGAATCCGTGACGCCCACAGGCCGCGCGTGCGGTTGAAGAGAAGCGACGGGATCAGCTGATTGGCAAAAATGACGACCAGGATTACGGCGAGAATGGCCTGAGCGATTTCCAGGGCGGCGGGCGTACCGAGGCGCGCAGGCCGAAAGTAGAGAATTGCGCTGAACTCGAGAGCAACGAGGCCGAGCGCAAGCTGCTGGAGGACGGACGCGCAGAGCGCGGCATGCTCGCGACTGAGGCCGAGATGCGGCTCGATGCGTTCTTCCCAGGCATCGAGATTCTCCTGCACGTCGCGGCTGAGGATTTTGCCGAACTCGGAGTAGACGCGGCTGGTGTAGGAGGCCAGAGTGGAGACCACAATGAAGATGACGAGCAGCGTGATTTGGAGCGGGGTCATGGCTTGCGGCTCCGCTTCTTACCTGCGCTCCGTTGAGCGCGCTCGATCAGGCCGAGCGGCAGGCCGAGTAGCGCGCGCAGTTGGCGCTCGCGGCGGCGCATTTTGCCATGGTCAGTGTCGTGGTCATAGCCGGCCAGGTGCAGTAGGCCGTGGAGGATAAGGATCTTCAACTCGCAGGTAAGCGCGTGGCCCTGTTCGACCGCTAGGCGGCGCGCCGTGGGAATGCTTATAGCGATGTCGCCCGCAACCTTTTCCTGGTTTTGGACCTGCGGATTGGGAGCAAAAGAGAGTACATCGGTGCTTCTGTTCTTGCCGCGGAAACGTCGGTTTAGGTTGCGGATGTTTTCGTCGGTGGTGAGCAACACAGTGACCTGGCCGCGCAGTCGCACTGCATCTTGTGCTTGCTTGAGATAGCGGGATAAAGTCGGCGGGGTCGGCACACGCTCGGCCCATGGGAGCGCGCTGCGTCGCCAGGCACTGCCCGGCGAAGTCGCTCCGGAATGCGACTCCGCATCGGGATCCAAATCTGGGTCGAGAAGGATCATCGCGCGCCGGGCCGCGAGCGCAAGCGAAATCGCGTGCCCGGAATCTGATTTGATGATACGCGAACGGTCGGGCGCGAGAATCGAATCCGCGCCCGCGCGCATGCAGGCTTTCTGCGGAGATCACAGAACGCGGGCCTGGTGCAGGCGTAGAATCCTCTGCCGAGGGAGAGACGCATGCGCAAGACGCTCTTGTCTATTTTCTTTCTGTTCACAATGGCAGCCGGCGGCCAGAATGCGGCCGGCCGCTTTGACGGCACCTGGAACACCACAGTGACCTGCGACCCGAAGGGCGGCACGCTGGGCTACACATGGCACTTTGTCTCGACGGTGACGGGCAGTGTGCTGCACGGGGAACGGGGCACCAAGGGGCAAGAGGCGTATCTGGCGATCGATGGCAAAATCGGCAACAACGGCAAGGCCAGCCTGACGGCGAGTGGAGTGACCGCCGGATCGCAGTACACGCACGGGCCATTCAAGACGGCGGGCGAGAACTATAGCTACGACGTGAAGTCGGAGTTTACCGTCACAGAGGGCAAGGGCGAGCGGACGACGGGGCTGGGGATCGTGGGCCGGCCGTGCCACTGGACCTTTGAGAAACAGGCGTCAAGCGATGCCGCGCCGAAGCCATAGACCTTCAATCCTAATTATTGAGGTTTCGTCGGCTGCGCCTGCTGGTCCTCGTCGCCCTCACCCATAGTCCCGCCGCCGACCTCGATCGCGCCCTGGAGCGGTAGTTCCTGCTGCCGCGGTTTGGCCGAATCGTAGGCGCGGACGATGCGCTGCACGATGGGATGGCGAACCACGTCGGATTCGTCGAACTGGCAGAAGGTTATGCCCTCCACGCCGTCCAGGATGTTGATGGCATCGAGAAGACCGGACTTGCGCGGGTTGGGCAGGTCGATCTGGGTGATGTCTCCCGTGATGACTGCTTTGGAGTTGTTGCCCATGCGCGTCAGGAACATCTTCATCTGCTCGATCGTCGTATTCTGAGCCTCGTCGAGAATGATGAAGGCGTCGTTGAGGGTGCGGCCGCGCATGAAAGCGAGCGGGGCGACTTCGATGACGTTACGCTCGATCATCCGGTCGATCTTGTCAACGTCGAACATGTCGAAAAGGGCATCGTAAAGCGGGCGCAGGTAGGGATCGATCTTCTCCTGGAGCGTGCCAGGCAAAAAGCCGAGGCGTTCGCCGGCTTCAACGGCGGGGCGAACCAGAACGATGCGGCTAACGCGCTTGGCATTGACGGCGGCGGCGGCCATGGCCACGGCGAGATAGGTTTTGCCGGTACCGGCCGGGCCCACGCCGAAGACCATGTCGACCTGTTCGATCGCTTCGATATAGCGGCGCTGATTGAGCGAGCGCGGCTGGACCATGCGTTTAATGCCGGCCGAGCGCTGCTTTCCGGCTTCAGCCACCGAACGCAGAGTGGCCGCGGGTTCGGCCACGACGAGACGCAGCATTCCGTTCAGCTCGCCGTTGTGAGGATGGGTCCCCTGGCGTCGGAGCAATTCGAAGTCCTCAAAGATCCTTCGCACACGGGTCACGCCGTCTTCAGAACCTTCGACGTGAACGGCGTCTGAGCGAAGATCGATGCGCACACCAAGCGAGTCTTCGATCAATCTGAGGTTTTCATCGCGGGTCCCGAACAGGGGCTCAAGGTTGGGCGTGATCTCCAGAGCGATCTTCAAAGGTTTCTACGTCCTCCAGGACGGCAGGTTGCTGTAAGCCGGTTGCGGCGTAACTGGGCCTTCACCGGTCGGATTGTAAAGAAAAGTTTGTCGATTTGCGTAGCAGGCCCGAAGTTCGAGCAGCGGAAAACGCCAATGGCGTCGGCGCACTCTGCGGCACAGTTGCAAGCTGACGGCTGATTCTGATGGGAGCCGAAGGGCGCGAGGCGAAGCCAAGTCCTTATTCCAGGGCGCCTTGCGGAATCGCGGGTTGGGGTTGTGTACCAAATCTAGTACTGCGAGCGTAGCGCGAGCCGACTTCGGCGTCAACCGGCGCCCCATTACTTTTGATGCAGTGGTTGTCACGGAAGATACTGGCACGGCAGACAGACCTGGCTACTCAGGGCATTGCGGATGGCAAGCATCGACGGCGATAAAATCGGAGCCATGAGAAGCCAATTGCGGAGGTGGTCAAGGCGCGACGTGCTGAAATGCGGTGCGGCAGCGACGGCGGGTCTGTCTGCGAGGGGTGCGGCGAGGGCTTTGGCCGGCGCCGACCAGCAGCGGCCGGCATTCAAGCCAACGTTGCTGAACGAGGTTGCGTACGGCCAGGTGGATTTCGAGCCTTGTCCCGCGCAACAACAGTTTGAAGAGAACCATGCGCGATTGCTCGGATTGAATGAAGACGGATTACTGCTACCGTTCCGCATCCGCGAGGGGCTGCCGGCTCCGGGAGAAGAGCTCGGCGGATGGTATTCGACCAATGGATTCGCGACTGCGTGCCCATTTGGGCAGTGGATTTCAGCGTTGGCGCGGATGTACGCGGTGACGCGCGACCATGCTACCTACGCAAAGATTGACCGCATGATTCGCGGCTATGCAGCCACGCTCGATCGCGAGGGCAAGTTCTACCAGAACTATCGCTTCCCGGGTTACACCTACGACAAGCTCTCGATCGGATTGACGGACGCGCATCTGTATGCGAACCACCCCTCCGCGCTTGCCGTGCTGGCGCAGGCAACAGACGTAGTCATGCCATATTTGCCGCCAAAGGCGATGCCGCACCAGGAGACGCCGATCCTGGTGGATGAGGATTACACGCGGCGCGTCTGGGACGAGACCTACACCATGCCGGAAAACTTCTTCCTCGCATGGCAGCGAACGGGAGACCGACGTTACTACGATCTTGCAAAACGATTCCTGTTCGATGAGTATTTCGATCCGCTTTCGCGAGGCGAAAATGCGCTGCCGGGCCGCCATGCGTACAGCCACGTGAATGCGTTGGGCTCCGCAGCGGTCGCCTATCTCGCCATGAGCGACGAGAAGTATCTGCGCGCGGCTACGAACGCGTTCGGATTCGTGCAGGAGCAGAGCTATGCCACTGGCGGTTGGGGCCCGAGCGAGCACTTCATCACACCGGGCAGCGGCGCACTGGGCGAGAGCCTGATCAAGAATCACGCCAGCTTCGAAACTCCGTGCGGTTCTTACGCGCACTTCAAACTGGCGCGGTATCTCATGAGGATTTCCGGCGATCCGCGCTACGGCGACAGCATGGAGCAGGTGTTCTACAACGCGGTTCTGGGCGCAAAGCCGATTCAAGCTGATGGAAAGTCGTTCTACTATTCCGACTACAGCTACAAAGGTGGGAAGGTGTTCTTTGGCCAGAAGTGGCCATGTTGCTCGGGAACGCTGCCGCAGATCGCGGCGGATTACCGGATCAGCGCATACTTCCAGAATGAGAAGGGCATTTATGTGAATTTGTATGTGCCGTCGACTTTGCGCTGGAATGAGCGCGGCGCGCAGTTTGCCGTGCGGCAGACCACCGAGTATCCCTACGACAGCCAGGTCCGGCTTCAGGTGACCGCCTCGCGGCCTTCGACGTTCTCGATCTTCCTGCGTATTCCGGCGTGGGCTCGCGGTGCCGCGCTCGCATTGAACGGGACGCGCGACTCGCTGAAGCTGGAGGCGGGATCGTTCGCAGAAGTTCGACGGGAGTGGAAGTCGGGCGACCGCATCGAGCTGGATCTGCCCTTTGCCACACGGCTCGAAACCGTCGACGCGCAGCATCCGGATGTGGTGGCGCTGGTGAAGGGGCCGCTGGTGCTGATGGCACTTCGCGACGGTGGCCCGGACGGCAGTTTAGGTAGCGGTTTTGACCCGGCCCAGCAACACGTGACGCGCGCCATGCTGCTCGCGGCGAAGCAGGCAGCGTCGCGCGGCCATGAATGGGCGGTTGGCGCCGGAGCTGAGACGCTGCGCCTAAAGCCATTCCTCGATATTCATGATGAGCCGTACACGGCGTATTTGAAAGTTGCTGAGGCGTGAGGCGTAGCGGTTGGAAATGTACCCGCCCTGGTGGCAAAAACAACATCATCGAGGGAGTTGTGCACCCGATTCGCGGATTCGATCCGGTACACTGCTTGAATCGCACCTAACGCAGTCGAGGGACGTCGCGGATGTCTGCACTTTATGTTGCTGTTCTGGTGGTGATCGCCGGCACGCTGCTGGCCGTCGCCCTTTTCCGCGCGCTCCGCGTGAAGACGAAGGCCGACTACCTTGTTGCCGGCCGCTCACTTTCAGCCTTCGTGCTCGTGCTTACGCTGCTCACTTCGTGGATCGGCGCGGGCTCGCTGTTTGCCGGCGCGGAGAACGCCTACCGTAACGGATTCGCCGCTTTGTGGCTGCCGGCCGGCGGCTGGCTGGGATTGCTCCTCATCTATTTCATCGCTCCTCGCGCCCGCCGCTTTGCGCAGTTCACCCTGCCTGACCTGATTGAGGCCCGCTATAACCAGACCGCGCGCGTGCTCGCCACCATTGCCATCCTCTTCGCCTACGTGGCGATCACCAGCTACCAGTTCAAGGGCGGCGGCAATGTGCTGCACCTCATCTTTCCCGACTCAGTCACGCCGGAGCTGGGTACCTATATCATCGCCATTTTCGTTATCGTCACCACGGCCATGGCCGGCATGTCGAGCGTCGCTTACATGGATGTGGCTATCGGCTCGCTGGTGACGGTCATCTGCATCATCGCCACGCCCATGCTGTTGGCCAAGGCCGGCGGCTGGGGCGGGCTGCACGCCGCGCTGCCTGAAACGCATTTCGAGGTTCTCGGCAACCTCACCTTCGTGCGCGCTATGGAGTTTCTCGTCCCCACCATGCTGCTCATGCTCGGCAACCAGGTGATGTACCAGAAGTTCTTTTCCGCAAAATCCGAGAAGGCAGCTCGGGCCTCCGTCGTTGGCTGGATTTTCGGCACCGTGGTGCTTGAAACGCTGATCGTTGCCATCGCTGTGATTGGCTCCGCACTTTATTCAACCGGCGAGGTCGCGAGTCAACCCTACGAAATCATTCCTTACACCGCCCGCCACGGCCTGCCCGCACTCATGGGCGCGTTGCTGCTGGGCGCAGTCTTCGCCAAGGTCATCTCTACGGCCTCAAACTATCTCTTCTCTCCGGCTACGAATCTCATCGAGGACGTCTTTGTCCGCTACATCGCTCCGGGCGCATCCAACAAACGCGTCCTTATCGTTTCGCGGCTTGCGGTGGTGTTACTGGGCTGCTGGGCGCTTTACCAGGCCATCTATGCGCCCAGCATTCTCGCCAAGATGCTCTACGCGTACACGATTTACTCCGCCGCGGTCACGCCGGTGGTGCTGGCGGCCTTCTACTCAAAGCGCGCCACGGCGTGGGGAGCGGTAGCAGCCATTGCGACCGGGACCGTGGTCACGCTGCTGTGGGATGCGCCCGGCGTGAAGGCGCTGTTCCCGCCGATCCTGGCGCAACGGGATGCGATCTTTCCCGCGCTTTTCGTCGCCGTCCTGGCGCTGGTTGTGGTGAGCGCGGTGACGCCGCGGCCGACCGCCGCGCAACTGGCGAAGGTGGGTGAGTAGGGGATCGGACTATATTGCAACCTGCTTTTACACGTGCCCTTACGGACCTGGGAGCGAAAATAGTTGTTCCTTCCGCATAAGACCGTCTTACACTGTCCGTGTCAATTCCACACTTGTATGCCGGTTGCGCAACTGACTCTCGAACTCCGCATCGAGCATGCCCAGTCGCTCAAGGACAGGCGGCAGGTGGTGCGCTCGATGAAGGACCAGCTGCGGCAGAGCTTCAACGTGTCAGTGGCCGAGCTGGATGAGGCGGTGACCTGGCAATCGGCGACACTGGGCGTGGCCGCGGTCTCGCGTTCGCGCGATTACCTGCATGGATTGATGGAAGAGGTTGAGCGCGCCGCCCGGCGCATGACCACGGAACTGGGCGCCGACCTGGCCGATTCGTTCTGGGAGTACATCGAGAACTGAGATGCCTGCGTCACGCGCGCCGGAATATCTCGCGAACCCGCTATGCTACGCTGAATCTTTGTGTTGATCGGAGAGATCGTTGCAGTCCACCGCCTTCATTGTTGGCATCTTCGAATTTGTTCTTCTGCTTTTTTCCCTCAGCTTTCATGAGTGCGCGCACGCGTGGATGGCATCCCGATTGGGAGACCAGACGGCGCGTTTGCAAGGGCGGATCACGCTCAATCCGATGGTTCACGTCGATCCGATTGGCACCCTGCTGATTCCCGCACTGGCCATCTTTGGGCCGTTCATGGGATTCAATTTCTTCAGCGGATTCCTCATCGGCTGGGCGAAGCCGACTCCGGTCATCACGCGCAACTTTCAGAAGATTGTGCGCGACGATAACCTGACCACGCTGGCGGGACCCGTCTCGAATCTTGTGCTGGTGGCGGCGGCTTTTGCCGGCCTGGTCGTCGTCTGTTTCGCCGTTCCGGGCGGGCGCGCCCTGGTGCATGCAAACCTGAGTGGCGGGCTGGCGATCGGCAGCGGACTGCAACCCCTGGTCCTGCTGGCGCTGCTGGCGATTGAGGTCAACCTGTCACTGTTCTTCTTCAATTTGCTGCCCTTCCCTCCGCTCGACGGCAGCCGCGTGCTGCGTAACATGCTGCCCTATGGCGCTGTGCAGGTTTTCGATCGGATCAATATCTGGATTAGTTATCTTCTTATGATCGTCGTGGGCGGCTTTATCCTCAGGTTGCTGATTGGTCCATCGCTTGGCCTGATCTTTACGGCGCTGATGAGCATTTAGAAACGTCGCTACCCCGACCCCTCCCGATACAATGGATAGAGGTTTTTGAACGATTTTGCTTAGAAAGCGGCCGCGCTTTTTCCGTCGCGGCCGAGGGATCGATACGCCCCATGTCTGAGTCCGCAAACCGATCGCACCGCGCGCGTGTGCTCAGCGGCATGCGTCCCACGGGAAAGCTCCACCTGGGCAACTACATGGGCGCGCTGGCCAACTGGGTGAAGATGCAGGATCAGTACGAATGCTATTTTTTCATTGCCGACTGGCATGCGCTCACCACGGACTACGCCGACCCGAGCCAGATTGCACCCAATACGATCGAGGTGATGCTCGACTACCTCGCCGCGGGATTGGACCCGGCGAAGAGCGTGCTGTTTCTGCAGAGCCGCGTGCTGCAACACGCCGAGCTTGCTTTGCTGCTGGGCATGAGCACTCCACTGGGCTGGCTCGAGCGCGTGCCCAGTTACAAGGAGATGCAGGAAAACCTGACCAACAGAGACCTGACGACATACGGGTTCCTGGGTTATCCCGTGCTGATGGCTTCAGACATCCTGATTTACCAAGCCGATTTCGTGCCCGTGGGCCAGGACCAGCAGGCGCACGTGGAGCTGACGCGTGAAGTTGCGCGACGGTTCAACCAGTTCTACAAGGTGGACGGGCGCGAGGTACTGCCCGAACCGAAAGTGCTGCTGACGCCTTCACCCAAGCTGCCGGGAACCGACGGCCGCAAGATGTCAAAGAGCTACGGCAACACCATCCTTCTGAGCGATCCCGAGCCGGTTGTAAGGCAAAAGCTGAAAACCATGGTGACCGATCCGGCGCGGATACGCCGCTCGGACCCTGGTGATCCCGACAAGTGCCCCGTGGGGGACTTGCACAAGCTGTTTTCGACGCCGGAAACCATGGCCAAGGTGTACGAGGGCTGCCGCTCGGCGGGGATTGGATGCATCGAATGCAAGAGCTGGGCGGCTGACGGCCTTATGAAGGTGCTCGAGCCCATTCAAGCGCGGCGGTCGGGCATCTCTGAGGGGCAGGCGATCGAGATTGTAGAGGATGGTTCGCGGAAAGCAGCCGTTCGCGCCGAGCAGACGATGGTTGAAGTCCGCGATGCGATGCAGATGGCGCTGACCACGGTGCGCGGAGCGTAATGCTCGCGGCTGGGTCGGAAACCGGAAGTAGAGACAGCATTGACGAACGATTCAGACCAACCCGAAGAGAATCCAGGCGACGCGAACGCTGCGATGGGCGCTGAGGGTGTTCCTGCGCAGCCGCCAGCTCCTGCTTCGCCGGCTGACGCAAATTCTTCGGCTGAGCCAACCACCGCTGAAAAAGTTGCCGCGGCGCTCAAAGCTCGCGGCCAAGACGCCGAGCAGTCGCCATTTTCGGTGATGGTGGGCCAGGTGTACGATGGGCCGCTCGATCTGCTGCTCGATCTGATTCGCAAGCAGGACATCGACATATATGACATCCCCATCGCCAAAATTACGGCGCAGTTCCTGGCCTACGTCGAGCACCTGCGGGCCAGCGATATGGATGTGGCCGGCGAATTCATCTATACGGCGGCATTGCTGATTCACATCAAGAGCAAGATGCTGCTGCCCCGCGCGCCGATCGGGCCCGAGGAATTGGCCGAGGATCCAAGGCGCGAGCTGGTGGAGCGGCTCCTGGAGCACGAGCGCTTCAAAAATGCGGCACAGATGCTGCACGAGCGGCAAATGCTTGAGGCGGCCAGCTGGACGAATCCGGGGGTGCGCGAGTTCCGCGAAGACGCGAATGCCGAGCCGGAGATTGCCGCGGACACCACTGATTTGGTTCGCGTCTTCCGCGACATCCTGGATCGCGCGCGCAACCGGCCTATCATCGATGTGCAAGAGGATACGGTGACGGTTGGCCAGATGATTCAGTTCCTCACGCGGCGCCTGACGATGGAGGAAAAGCCTGTGGCGTTGCGCCGCCTGCTGAGCCACACACGCTCTGAGAAGGCGTTGATCGCGATGTTTCTGGCGCTCCTCGAGCTGGTGCGTTTGCAGGCGATCCTCCTGCGGCAGGACCGGCACTTCAGCGAAATCTTCATCAAGAAACATACCGGTTTTGAGGCCGCAGTGAACCAGGGGCTGTCGGACGTGCACGACGACTGGCGGTAAAGCCGGATCTGCCGATACCGTCCTGCGCGCAAAATCGCGCGAGCCTCGCAAATACACGGGCCCCTTCCCGGTTGCCGGATTGTAAACTGTCGGTGATGCGTTTCTATCCCCGAAAATTGCACCGAACGGTTGTGGGAGTATCGATCGCCGGACTGCTTGCCTGCGCGGGCTTTGTATTGCTTGGCGCGCAGCAGACGGCGCCGTTATCGGCTGTCGACGAGCTGGCCCAGGTTCCGTCGCCTGATCCATCGGCAGTGGCATTGCCGTTGCCCGAAGACCGCGGTGCCGCGGATCTGGAACAGACGCTGAAGCGCCTGCGCACCACCGCCAGCATGCTTGTTATCGTGGCGCATCCTGACGATGAAGACGGCGCGCTGATGACGTATTTGTCGCGCGGCCTCGGGGCGCGCGTCACGCTGCTGACGCTCACGCGCGGCGAAGGCGGGCAGAACGCGATGTCAGCCGAGAGCTACGACGCGCTGGGGCTGATTCGTACCAATGAGCTCCTCAAGGCCGACGAATACTACGGTGCAACGCAGGAACTGTGGGGCACTGAGGTCGATTTCGGCTTCTCAAAGACCCAGGAAGAGGCATTTGCGAAGTGGGGCCATGAGCGTGTGCTTTACGACGCCGTGCTGGCGGTGCGCAAGGAGCGGCCCCAGATCATCATGTCCAGTTTTGTGGGCGGAGTGACCGACGGCCACGGGCAGCACCAGGTCTCGGGCGAAATTGCGCAGGAAGCGTTCAAGGTTGCGGGCGACCCGAAGGTGTTTCCCGACCAGTTGAAAGATGGACTGCAGCCCTGGCAGCCGCTGGCAGTCTATTCGCGTGCGCCCTTTGCACCGGTCACCAATCGGCAGATGTTCGATTACGCAACGGGAAAATGGGCGTCGGCGAAATTCCACAATTACGTCACCGGCGAGTGGCTCGAAGGCGCACCCAAAGCCGATGTAACCATTCCAGTGGGCACGTGGGATCCGGTGCTGGGCCGTACTTATACTCAGATCGCGCGCCAGGGCTGGGGCGAGCAGAAGTCGCAGTACGGCGGAGCGAATCCGGCGCTGAGCGAGCCCGATGATGCGAATTATCACCTGTGGGCTGTCGCGCCATCGGCCGCCGCTACAAACAACAGCGCGGGCGATGCCAGCTTGTTTCAGAATCGCCAAGTCAATATTGATACGAACATCGCGGGTCTGGCGCGCTTGGGCGGAAGCGCTCCGCCCACTTGGCTCAGAGATGGGCTGCGCAACATCCAGAAGGATCTAGATGCCTTCGAGAGCGATTGCACAAACGAGACTGGCGTCGCCGGCGCGCACCAGCTCGCGCCGATTTACGCGCACACGCTCGATCTTTATACGCGAGTGAAAGCGAGCAATCTGGACGACGAATCGAAAGCGGGTCTGGAGCTGGAACTGGGCGCGAAGATCGGGCAGTTCCAGGAGGCGCTGAAGGATTTGCTCGGCCTCGAACTGATTGCCTTCACGACTGGCAGCGGAGGTGGTCAAGGTTACGGTGGAGGCCGCAGCTCCTCAGCTGACGAGAGCGCTCGGAGCGTGTGGCCAAGTGAAGAATTCGGCGTGCGCGCACATCTGGCGCAGGGGATGGACGCGGCGCGGCTCAGCCGGGTCTGGCTGGAAACGAGTGACGGTGAACCGTGGAAGATTGAGGATGCCGGCGGCGCGATCGACGAAAAAACAGCAGCGGCGCCGGTCGTCGACCGGACATTCCACGTGCGCGTGCCGGACGATGCCCAACCGACCGAGCCCTTTTTCACGCGGCCCAACACGGAGCAGCCCTATTACGACATCTCCAATCCGGCGTGGCGCGAGCGATCATTTGCACCCTATCCTCTGGCTGCCTGGGCGGAGTTCACGTTCGACGGCGTTCCCATACGGCTTGGGAAGGGAGTGCAGACGCTGGCTCATGTCACGGGGGTCGGCGGCGTGTATGAGCCGCTGGAGGTGACGCCGGCGATCGGCGTGCGCGTGGAGCCCGAGGCGCGGATTTTGCCGCTGGATGGCTCGCCTCTTTCAGTCACCGTGACAGTTCATGCGCAACATGCTGCTGAAGGGAGCGTGGATCTGAAGTTGCCGGAGGGTTGGCGCTCCGATCCCGCGCAAAGAGAATTCGCGTTGAAAAACGCCGGAGATACCGAGCCGTTGATGTTTTCAGTTTCGCCCGCCGGCGACGTGAAGGCCCGTGCCTATTCCATTGAAGCCGTGGCACAGTCCGGCGGCAAGAGCTACGCGTCTGGGTGGCGAAACGTCGCATATCCCGGCCTGCGGACCACGAATCAATATGAACTCGCCGAGTTGAAAACCCGCAAAGTAGATGTGCGCGTTGCGCCCGGTCTGCATGTCGGCTACATCATGGGCACCGGAGATACGGTTCCTGATGCCATCGGGGCGTTGGGCTTCCAGCCGCACATGATCTCAGACTCGGAACTGGTGTCGGGCGATCTCTCGCAGTGGAATGTGATCGTGATCGGCATTCGTGCCTACTCGTCGATGCCTGGGCTGGCCACCGCGCAGCCGCGGCTCAATGCCTATCTTGAGCAGGGTGGAACACTGATTGTGCAATATCAGGGCGGGACATTCCCGGCTCCTTTGCCAATTACGCTCGACCGCATGCCGGAGCGCGTGGTGGATGAGCAGTCGCAGGTGAAGCTTCTGGATCCCGCCAATCCGCTGCTCAATTGGCCCAACAAGATTACGCCCTCCGATTTCGACGGATGGCTCGAGGAGCGCGGGCATGGCTTCCCGGATCACTGGGACGAAGGTTACACGGCGCTGACTGAGACGGCCGATCCTGGACAGGATCCGCAGAAGGGCGGCTTGCTTCTGCTGCATAGCGGCAAGGGAACTCATATTTATGTTGCGTTCGCACTCTATCGGCAGTTCCCCGAGCTCGTGCCCGGCGCTTACCGGCTGCTGGCCAACATGCTGAGCGCCGGCAAGGAAAGCGCAGGCGCCGCAAGCCAATAACGACAGCGCGTAACATTCACCGGATCTTCCCCAATCAAGCGCCCTCCGCAGGATTAATAACGCATAAATTTTTCTAACTTTCCCAATCCAATTGAAGGCACTAAGTTGAAGTGTGAAATCTGTGTGAATTCGTCAAATCTTAATCGAGCTCTGCGAGTCTTGGATGCGTAAGCCGCGAAGCCAAATCAGTCTTCGCGAAATGCTCCCCCATTAGTTTCCAACTTGTGCCTGCGGGGGATACCGCAATTCTTCCAACTGTGAATGTGCCCGGGAGCAGGAGACGAGCTATCAATTCCTGCGGGCGATCACTGTCATCACTCCAATCCGATTCCAAAGGGAAAGAGAGGCCCGAATGAAATCCAGATCGAATGCGGCTGCCGCAGCCATTCTGGCAGCCAGTCTTGTTGTTTCGTATACCAATGCAAACGGACAAACGACACAGGCGAAAAGTCACACTGCAACAAGGAAAGCCAAAGCGCCGGAGGGACCTTCGGTGCAGGAACAGATTGACACCATGCGGCAGCAGTTTCAGGGCGAGATCGATAGCCTGAAGAGCGATCTGGCCACAAAGGATCAAGAACTGCAGCAGGCGAAGCAGGCGGCTGCGGATGCGCAGGCAGCGGCTGCCAAGGCAGAAGCCGACGCGACCTCGCAGCAGCAGGCGTTCACTGAGAATCAGTCCGCTGTTTCGACGTTGCAAAGCTCGGTGAGCGATCTAAAGGCGAATCAGGCGTCGCTGGCGGATACGGTCTCGACTGAGACCACGAACATCAAGAAGGCCATCGCCAATCCCGATGCCATCAATTTCAAGGGAGCGACCCTCTCGTTTACGGGCAGCTTCCTGGCAGCCGAAACTGTGTGGCGCCAGGGCGCGACCGGCGGCGACATCAACACGCCTTTTACCGGCGTTCCGCTGAACAACTCTCAGGCGTCGCAGTTGAGCGAGTTCTTCGCCTCGGGCCGTCAGTCGCGCCTTGCTTTCAAAGCCGTCGGCAAGATGCCGAGCTTCACTCTGACCGGCTACTACGAGATGGACTGGCTAAGTGCCGGTGTCACCTCAAACAACAACCAGTCGAACAGCTACACCCTGCGTCAGCGGCAAGTGTGGGGCGACGCCAAAACGAACAGCGGCTGGGACTTCTCCGGCGGACAGGGGTGGTCATTGGCAACCGAGACGACTCAGGGCCTCACAAGAGGAACTGAGATCCTTCCCTCAACCGTTGATGCACAGTACGAAGCAGGTTTTGTGTGGGGAAGGCAGGAGAGCTTCCGCATATCGAAGGACTTCGGCAAGACGTTCTTCCTTGGAGCTTCAATTGAGAACGCCGAGATGCTGAACCCTTCCGGCCAGAACACGCCAACCAATTACATCTTCGGCTCTATCGGAACTGGCGGCGGGCTCTACAACCTGAACGCCAACTATTCTTTCAACTACACTCCTGATTTCATCGTCAAGATGGCCGTGCAGCCTGGCTGGGGTCACTGGGAACTGTTCGGCGTCGAGCGCAACTTCCGTGACCGCATCTATCCCTGCGCAACCGTTTCGGCCACCTGCACGGTGCCGACGACGGCCACGCCCTCGAACAGCAAGGCGATGGCCGCAGGCATCGGTGGCGGATTCCGCGGTCCGCTCGTCGGGGCGAACAAGGTCGTCATCGGTCTCAAGGGCCTGTGGGGCCAGGGCGTGGGCCGCTACGGTTCTTCGACCATTGCTGATGTGACCCTCCGTCCCGATGCGGTGATCTCTCCCATCCATGGCTTCTCCGCTCTCAGCACATTGGAGATGAATCCGACGCCGAACTTCAATTTGTACTTCAATTACGGCGGCGATTATCTTGACCGCGACTACGTGTTGAGTGGCACAACCCAGGTCGGCTACGGCACCCGGAGCACCAATATGTCGGGCTGCTTGGTTGAGCCAACCAATGTGGGCTCGGCCGGCGCGACCGGCGGCGCACCGATCACTCCATCGAACTGCGGCGGCAGCACCAAGGACGTGCAGGAACTCACGGCCGGGTACTGGTGGAACATCATTAATGCCGGACCCAAGGGCCGCCTGCGCCAGGGCATTCAGTACAGCCGGTTCCAGCGTGATATCTGGTCGGGCAACGGCGGCACAGCCAACCCCGGGAACGGCGCCAAGGGCGACGACAACATGATCTTTACGTCCCTGCGCTACTACCTGCCGTAAGAGCAGCAGGTCCGCAAGTCATCAGCTCGGCTCACCAGCAACACGAAAAGGGCAGTCCGTTGCGCGGGCTGCCCTCTTTCATTCCCGATCTTTATCTACGGGACAGATCCCCTTCGGTGCCGGAGGGGGTTACTGTCTGCGCGATGATGCCAGGCGGGACGCACAGAAGTGCGGCGAAGATCCATTTGGGTCCTAGGGATGATTTGATTTCACCAACAGGAGGCTGCGAATGGAATGTAAAAAGGCCCGGGAGCATCCCCGGGCCTTCAGAAAGATTCAAAGCAGTGCCGGCAATTATTCCGCAGCCTCTACCGGCTTGGTCTGGGCCACGGTCCATTCGGACGCGCCTACCTTGAAGCGGGCAAAGCGGCGGACGGTAATGTTCTCACCGAGTTTGCCCACCTTCTGCGCGATCAGTTCCTTGATGCTGATGGCCTGATCCTTGATGAAAGGCTGGTCGAGAAGGCAGACCTCTTCGTAGAACTTCGCCATCTTTCCGTCGACAATTTTCTCGATGACGGCGGCGGGCTTGCCCGTGGCCGCAGCCTGGGCACGATAGATCTCCTTCTCGCGCTCCAGATCCTCGGCAGTCACGTCTTCCGGCTTCACATAGCGGGGATCGCTGGCGGCCACGTGCATGGCGATGTCCTTAATCAATTCCTGGAAGTCTTCGGTACGGGCCACGAAATCACTCTCGCAGTTCACTTCAAGCAGAACACCGATTTTGCCGCCGGCGTGAATGTAAGCGGTCACGGCGCCCTCATTCGTGGTCCGCGAGGCTTTCTTCTGCGCGGAGGCCATGCCGCGCTTGCGCAGCACAACGAATGCGTCTTCGATGTTCCCCTTGGTTTCCTGAAGAGCCTTGAGGCAATCGCCCATGGGCGCGCCGGACTTCTCGCGAAGTTCTTTGACCAATTTGGCGTCAATCTTCTCAGTCACTGTCGTCATCTCTCGTTTTCCTGTTATTCCTGATTCCCATCTTCCGCCGCAGGTTCAATGAGCCGAATTAAAGATGGATCAATTTCCCCTGGACACGAACTCCAAATCGTCTCTTGTCCGCTCTGACTTTCTCACCGGACTGGCAGTGCAGCGGCATTCTGCTGCCCAACACAAGAAAAGCGTGGCCCCGAACTCGCGCGGCCACGCTTTTCTGAAATCAGTGCATGGCTCCGCGCCGGGAGGATTACTTACCGCCTTCCGCCACGTCGGCCTCTTCCAGCAAGGCCGCAACCGCGGCAGGCGCCTTGCGGATGCCGCTGCCGAGCGCCGTTTCCAAATCGATATCATCGCCCGTTGAAGTCTCTTGAGCTTCCGCTGCAGCTTCACCCTCTGGCTCGGCTGCTTCCGCGGGAACCTCTTCCTGCAGAGCCTTGTCGCCCAGCAGGTTCACGCCCTCGGCGGCAGAGTCGGCGATCTTTGACGTAAACAGGCGGATGGCGCGCAATGCGTCGTCATTGCCGGGAATGACATAGTCGACCATGGTCGGATCGCAGTTGGTATCGACCACTGCGACCACGGGGATGCCCAGCTTGCGCGCTTCTTTTACTGCGATCGTCTCGTTATTCGAGTCAACGACAAATAGCGCGTCGGGCAACCGCTTCATATTCTTGATGCCGGCCAGGTTCGCTTGAAGGTGCTTGCGCTCACGCTCCAGGCGAATCACTTCCTTCTTGGTCAGCAGGTCATAACGGCCGTCCACGGCCATCTCATCCAGTTCCTGAAGACGCTTCACCGACTTTTGCACCGTGATCCAGTTGGTGAGCAGGCCGCCCAGCCAGCGCTGGTTGACGTAGGGCATGCCCGCGCGCGTGGCTTCTTCGGCTACGGCATCCTGGGCCTGGCGCTTGGTGCCGACGAAAAGGATCATCTTTCCGCTGGCGCACAGTTCGATCACGAATTTCGACGCATCTTTGAAGAGCTTGAGCGTCTTTTGCAGGTCGATGATATAAATCCCGTTGCGCTCGCCGAAGATGTATTCCTTCATCCGCGGATTCCAGCGCTTGGTCTGATGCCCGAAGTGAACACCCGCTTCGAGCAGTTCCTTCATGGTGATGGTGGCCAATTGTCCTCCTTCGTGGACTGCATCCGGGTATTCTCTTTGATTGGCCCGGATTTATCCCCTTGCGGGGAGATTTGTGAAACCAGCTCTCAGCTAACAGCTACGAAGCGCCTAGCGCTTCGAAAATTGGAACCGCTTTCTCGCGCCCTTCTGGCCGTACTTCTTGCGTTCTTTCTGGCGCGCATCGCGAGTCATCAGGCCTTCGGCCTTGAGCAGCTTGCGCAGTTCAGGGTTGAACTCGATCAAGGCGCGGGCAATGCCCATCTTCACCGCGTCGGCCTGCGCACTCACGCCGCCGCCGCTCACCGTGGTCAGCACATCGAAGCTCGTCGTCAGTTCCGCCACCGCCAGCGTCCGCTTGGCGGCTGCACGCTGCTGCTCGGTGACGAAGTGCTCCTCAAACTTCTTGTCGTTGACCTTCCACTCGCCTGTACCGGGACGAAGAAAAACTCGTGCAATGGCCGACTTCCGTCGTCCCGTCCCGTAATACTGAACCAGATCCTCTGCCATTCCTTCTCCTAGCTTTTAGCCTTCAGCTCTCAGCCTTCAGCTTGTTTCTTTGCGCGCCAGGCATTCTGATCGATCCCGGCAGTTTGTTCCATCAAGGAGAGAGCTGATAGCTGATAGCTAATAGCTGCTCTTACGCAATCCTCATTTCCACCGGGTTTTGCGCCGCGTGGGGGTGCTTGTCACCGCGATACACCTTCAGCTTCGATCCCATGGCGCGGCCCATCTTTGTCTTAGGCAGCATGCCCTTGATGGCCTCTTCGAGAACCTTCTCGGGTTTGCGGTTTATGAGGCGCGTGAATGACTCCTCACGCAATCCGCCCGGGAATCCCGTATAGCGCCGGTAAACCTTCTTCTGGTCCTTCAAACCGGTCAGCCGGACTTTCTCGGCGTTGATCACGATGACGTGGTCGCCCATGTCGATGTACGGCACATACTGGGGATTCAGCTTGCCGCTCAGCACACTTGCGGCCTTGGTCGCCAGCCGGCCCAGAGTCTGCCCGCTGGCGTCCACCACGTACCACTTGCGGCTGATGTCCTTGCCGCTAGGAATAAAGGTCGACATGTCTCTCCTGCTCTCAAAAACTACCCGCCGGTCAGAAAAACCGCCGGCTCATCAGGCAAATGCGCCCACAATATTGCTCGCGCACGATGCAATCGCCCGCGCAAAACGCGCAAGGGCTTCAAATTCTACCCACTGCCAAACAAACCTGTTCGGGTGAGGAGTTGCGTGGGTCAGCCCCAGTGGGGCCTTGGCCTTGCTGGACTCACTCTGAATTCCAGCTGCCGATCACCTGTTCCGGTTAAGCCCAACAAAATGAATGTCGGGCATCAAACAGATCGGTCCGGGTGAAGACACACAGACCTCAGGCGCAACACCGCGCAAGGCCTTTAGAATACTGTAAAACCGGGGCAGAGTCAACGGAAAGACGGCCTTGCGAGGCTGTGGATCAGGGGGAATGGTGCGCCTGGAGGCCGAAGCCTGGAACTGAGAGCTTTGCAAGGGTAAGATTGCAAAAGCAGGACGATGGTGCGCCCGGAGAGATTCGAACTCCCGACCTAATGCTCCGGAGGCATTCGCTCTATCCAGCTGAGCTACGGGCGCGCTCCATCAGGATACCGCATTTCGCGAAACCGGCGGTCTCGGTCCGGCTCGGGTCTCGCCTCTCATTCCCCTCCCCCCTTTTCTCTCTGGGTGATGTGCCGGGCAACCTTGCAATTCGCCGCTTGGCCTCCTCTAATTCCGTACCAATGAATCCAGCACGCCAGAAGTTGGGCCCCGCCGCGCTGAATGTGTCTGCCTTGGGCGCGCAGGCGGCGCTTACGCTCTGCGGCTACACCGCCGTGGTGGGGCAGATCGTGCTCATGCGTGAGCTGATCCAAGTCTTCAACGGCAACGAGATCGCACTGGGAATTTTGCTGGCGACGTGGCTGTTTTGGACGGGCGCCGGAAGCGGAATGGCAAGTCTTTGGCGGCTGGAACGGAACCGGTCCCATCTTGCAGTTGCGGTGCTCGAATGCCTACTGGCCGCGAGCTTTCCGGCGACCATCTGGGCACTCCGTGGCGCGAAAGCGTTTTTCCAGGCCGTACCAGGTGAACTGGTTGGCCCCGTTCCCATGCTGCTTACGTCGCTCGCGTGCCTCTGCCTGTTCTGCGCGGCGTCGGGCGCTCTGTTTGTGGCAGCAGCCCGCATGGCTGAATCGGAGGGTGCATTTTCTCCTCGAACAGCGGCCAGCAGAGCATACTTGCTCGAAGCCGCCGGATCGGCACTCGGCGGCGTGATGGCCAGTGTTCTTTTCGTGCGGTTTCTTGAGTCATTTCAGATCTCGTTCATTGTAGGACTGCTGAATTTTTTTGTGGCTCTGGCGCTTGTCCTGCGGCCGCAACGCGTGCGGGTCGCAGCATTGGCGGTGGTCGCGGCGCTAGCCGCAATTCCGCTGCTGATTTGGGTTGCGCCAAAGTGGGACGCGGCATCGCGGGCGCAATTGTGGCACGGCTTCAATGTATTGGCTGCACACCAGACCATCTATGGCAACCTGACGGTGACCCAGACAACTGAAGCAGGAAGCGGCGAAATTCGCAGCATCTGGGAGAACGGCACAATTCTGGCCAATGCGCCCGATCCGGCTGCGGCTGAGGAGGCAGTGCACTTCGCGCTACTCGAGCACCCCGCGCCGCGCGGGGTGCTCCTCATCGGCGGCGGAGTCAACGGCGGTGTGGCCGAGGCTCTGAAGCATCCCACGGTCGAGCGGCTCGACTATGTCGAACTGGACCCGGCATTGATCGCCATGGCGCGCGAGTTCTTCCCTGCACAGACAGCCGTTTTCTATACCGATCCGCGCGTGCACTTGCATTTTCTCGATGGACGAAGGTTCCTGGCCACGACTGCCAACACCTTCGATGTGATCATTGTCGACGTGCCGGATCCGCAGACGGCGCAGTTGAATCGCTTCTACACCGTGGAGTTCTTCCGGCTGGCGCGCGCGCACCTTGCGCCGCGCGGCCTGCTTTCGGTTGAATTGCGGTCGTCGGAAGAGATGATCAGCCCCGACCTGGGAGCGCTGCTCCAGTCCATTCGTCGCACCATGGGCGAGGTCTTTCCGTACCAGGCGGCGATCCCGGGAGAGATCATTCACTTTTTCGGCGCCACCCAACCCGGCGTGCTGACCAGCGATCCGCAGTTGCTTGTCGCGCGGCTCCGCGAACGCAACCTAGCCACGCAGTATGTCCGCGAGTACTTTATTCCGTACCGGATGATGCCCGACCGCATGGGGCAGGTGAAAACGGAGCTGGCCCCCGTCGCGACCACGCCGGTCAATCGCGATTTTGCGCCCATCGCTTACGCATTCGATGTGCTGCTTTGGAGCGCGCAGTTCAAGTCGGGCTACGCTGCGTGGTTCCGCGCCGCTGAGCATGTCTCGTTCGCAGGCGTTGCCGGTGCTTTGGGGTTCGCGCTCCTCCTCGGTGCGGCCCTGCTGGCATTCTTGCCGGGACGCGACCGCCGGAAACGCGCCGCCGCAGGCTCGTGTGTGGCCGCGACGGGATTCACGCTGATGGCGCTCCAGATTTTTCTTCTGCTCAGCTTTCAAGCGGTGTACGGCTACGTGTACACGGAGCTCGCAATTCTGATCGGACTGTTCATGGCGGGCATCGCGCTCGGCAGCTGGCTGGCCATGCGGCGAGCGATTCAAAAGGTGCACCCCATTGCCGGCTTTGTATCAGGGCACGAGTTTACTCGTGCCGCAAATGTCGCAGAAATGAAAAGGGCTTTAGCCCCTGCAAGAAAACGCAGCCTCGCTACCCCGCAGCTTCTTCTCGCGCTCGCCGCCCCGGCGATGCTATTCGTGGTAAGCATGTTCGAAAATCTTGCGTCGGTCGCAGCAACGTGGATCGCAGTCCAGATCGTCTTCCCCACACTCGCGGTCTTCGCGGGCTCGCTCGGCGGCTACCAATTCGTTATCGCTGCGGGCATCTTTCTGCGCAATCCCGCCGAGCGCACCGGTCTGGGGCTTCTTTATGCCATCGATTTGCTTGGCGGTTGTGTGGGAGCACTCGCCCTGAGCACATTCCTGATTCCGGTTCTTGGCTTCTGGCGTACTGCATGGCTTGTCGCAGGGATCAATGCGACGGCGTTATTGCTGGCTTTGTTTTTCTTTTACAAGCAAGAAATCATTGATCCCTGACCACTGATGACTGATCCCTGATGCCTACTCACTGTTCTTTTCGTTAAACACCACCGCCGTAAAGCCGAAGATGTCGGTGTTCTCATCCTTCCAGCAATTCGGGGTCATGCCGGCCTTCACGCAGGTCTGCTCCAGAAAGGTCTGCCGGTCCCACTTCTGCTCCACGGGAACCTGGGGCAGCAGAAGCCCCTCAAACTCGCCGTTCTTCATCAGCAGACCGTCGCGGCCTACCTTGATCTGCTCGAAGTCGGTGACGCGGCGAAGCGGTGACAGCACGGAGATCTCGTAGGCAAGCTGCGGCAGCTCAGAGGCCGAGACCGGCGGGAAGCGCGGATCGCGAAGGGCGGCCAGCGTGGCTGTATCACGCACTGTCATATAGAGCGGCTTCATGGCCGAGGTGTAACCGATGCAGCCGCGCAATGCGCCGCGCTCGGTGAGCGTGACAAAAGCGCCATACTCGCGGTTAAGGGTTTCGCTCGTGCTGGGCGCCGGTGCGTAGGGCTCCTTTTTCTGGATCATGTGCTCGACCGAGTTGCGGGCGACGGCGAGCAGTTCGGCCTTCTCCTGATCCGTCAACGAGAATGGCGGCGGCGCATCGGCCGCGTGCGCCGACTTGATGAAGAGGTCAGCGCTGTAACCGACCACTCGCGAATGGTCGCCTGTTACGTCGCCGGAATTGGCGTATCTAAGCACTTCGGCCTTGTTCGCTCCCATCCGTTCGGCGTAGATCATGGCGGCGACGATCGGCGCTCCACCACAGGCCTCCCACACACGCGCCTCAAAATTGCGCGACATGCTGAAGTAATCCCATGCCTCAAGCGCGTGCAGTGTTTTGTGGTCGATAGTCTCGGCTTCATCGTAGGGATGGTAGTGGGAGAGGTCGGAGCTGGCTAGGACAAGCGTGTCGTGATCGTTGCGGAGCATTTTGGCCAGCGCTACGCCCAGCGCGCGGCTGCTCTCATAACTCTGGTCGCCCATCACAATGGGAACCACGTCGAAGTTGCCCAGCACCTTTTGCAGCCAGGGCAACTCCACTTCGACGGAGTGTTCCGGTGCGTCCTGCGTTGACTGGTGGCCCTTCTCAGATAGCTGCATGGTGGAGCTCATCTTCGCCAGGCGATGCGCGAACTCTTTGTCGACAGGAACCTGGCCAAGCGGAGTCGAGTAGGCGTCGCCGTCGTAGACCGAAGTGAAGCTAAAACCAACGTAGTGTGAGGGCGCGATGACAACGACGCGCGAGTATTTGTGGCCTTTGAGCGCGGCGTAAGTCCATGCAGCGACCGGACCCGAGTAGGGATAGCCGGCGTGAGGCGCAACTGCGGCGAGGATTTCACCGTCGACGGCCGGAGGCGTCGCTTTCGCCAGCATATCGTCCATCATCTTTGACAGCTCTTTGGGGTCGGCGGGATAGAATGCGCCGGCGACTGCGGGCTGCCGAACGTTCTCAGCGACCGCGGAGCGAACGTGGAGCACGGGCGCAGTGATCGCCAGCGTAATGAGTTGAGCCGTTAACCAGGCCATGGTCGAACTCCTTGCAATCCTCATGGTTCATGACCTCCTGGGCACGGTCATGCGTGCCAGATTCCGGGGATGGGGTGCCGGCAGAACGGGCAAGTCGAGTCTTTACGGATCAGCATCTGGCTGGCCGTGAAGCCAACACGCTCGACCAGCATTTTGCGGCACTGCGGACAGTAGGTGTTTTGCGCGGGATGGCCGGGCACATTGCCGATGTAGACGTAGTGCAGACCCTCAGCGTCGGCGATGGCCTTGGCGCGCTCCAGCGTGGGAACAGGAGTGATGGGCAGATTCTTGAGCAGATACTCCGGATGAAACTGCGTAAAGTGAAGCGGGACATCGGGGCCGAGATTGGTGTGGATCCATTTCGTCAAGCCACGAAACCCTTCGTCATCGTCGTTGAGTGTAGGTATGACGAGGTAGACAATCTCGGTCCACTTGTCCATTTTGCGCAGCGTGACAAGGGAATCGAGCACCGGCTTGAGCTGACCGGTAACAACCTTCGCGTAGAAGGAGTCGTTGAAGGCCTTCAGGTCGATCTTCACCGCGTCCATCTTGCCGTAAGCCTGCTCGAGCGAATCGTGCTGCATGTAGCCGTTGGAAACGACGATGCTGCGTACGCCTGCCGCGTGGCCGGCGTCGGCCGTGTCCATCAGGTATTCCGCAAAGACAACCGGCTCGCTGTAGGTGTAGGCAATGGTGGGGCAGTTGCATTGGCGGGCTACGGCGGCCACTTGGTGAGGCGGAATGTACTCGGCCGGAATCTCCTCGGGCCGCGACTGCGAGATGTCCCAGTTCTGACAGAACTTGCAGTTGACGTTGCAGCCGGCGGTGGCAATGGAAAACGCCGTGGTTCCGGGCAGGTAATGGAAGAGCGGCTTCTTTTCAACGGGGTCAATGTGGGCGGCGCAGACACGCGAGTGAACGAGCGTGTAGTAGATGCCGCCGCGATTTTCGCGCACGCCGCAGTAGCCCCGCTCTTTGTCGCCCACGATGCACTCGCGCGGGCAGAGCTTGCACTTGATCTTGCGGTTGGGCAGCTTTTCGTAGAACTTTGCCTCGAAGGTAAATTGCGCGTCGCTTTGCGTCGCGGCGGCCGTCGCTCGAGGAGCCGCAGTTGCGGGCGTGGCGAGTTCGCCTGCGCCGAGAGCAGCACTCGATGCCAGCGCACACATCAGAAACGACCGGCGATCGATGGAGACCCGCGCCACGTTTTCTTGAGGAGTAAATTCGGAATTCATGATGCACCTCCCTACGGGGGCTTACGCCTCAACGACCACGACACGGCTGGGATCCGAGTGGCCCAGGCGATGCTCGCTATCGGCCGCGGTCGCAATGTAGCGGGGCGCGCGCTTCTCGGCTTCAAGGGTCTTCAGACCCATTTCCGCGCGCTTGCGCTCGATCATCTGCCAGCCGGTCGAGTCGAGCGCGACCGGATCTTGTGACACGAGCAGACCATTGCATTTCCAACTGTGTTCGGGCTTGAATCCAGGACCGCCCTCATACATCGCGGTGATGGCATCGCAGATGACGAGCTTCATGCGTGAGCGAATCTCGGGCAGCATGTTCACATCGGCGACGTAGGGATCGCAGCCGTTGGGGTGGTACTTGTTGGGATTGTGAATGGTGCCGTACATGTTCTTGAGAGCGATGGTGACGCCGGCGCCGTCGTGGTCCTTGAGCACGGGCAGATTGATGAGAACGCTCGAGGATCGGGTGAGGATCTTGGACACGCAACTTCCCACGCTGCCCCAGGCGGAAAGATAGTCTTCGTAGTCGACGCGATCGGTGCCATAGCACTGGACGCGGTCGCCGCCGATGTTGATATGGAAGCCAGCGCGCTCCAGTTCCTCGGTGTCGCGGTCCCACACGACGATGTCTGCGGCTTTGACACCTGCCTGCTGCAGTCGCTCGCAAACCACTGCAACCAGCTCAACATTGGTCGAGATGCCTTTGCCGCCGAGCGTGTTTACTTTTAGACCGACAGCATCGCCGGGGCGCGCGATGTTCCGCCAAGCGGCAACGATGCTTTCGGGCGATGCCGCCGCGGCGTGGCCGCCACCGAAAAGTGCCAGCATGGCGCGGTCGAGCAGGGCCTCCATGCGGCGCGGATCGACTCGCTCTTGACCGGCGGCCGCACCCGCTCCGCGAAGCATGGGATCGCGTGCAACCACGACGCGGGATTGTGCCCCGGGCGAAAATACTTCAGCCGAACCGCGAAAGTTGGCGCTGGCGCCAAGGGCCACAGCTCCCGTTAAGCAGTGTGTGAGAAAATTCCGCCGGCTTTTGCCGCGAAGATTGGGCATAACAAAGCTCCGGCACATCAGGATCCAGGGCGCGGGGCCTGCCTGGAGGATCGGTCCGCGAGCGGAGTGGCCTGGGCGGTTCAGGAAAACTGCTCAAACTACAAGAATTATTCCCAGGGCGGACCCTCAAAGACGGTCGACACACCACCCTGCATCTTGCCTACGCCAACCCGCAGGTCATTGCAGTGATGGGCAGCACGATGTGCTGCGCATGGCAGCCGTGCGCGATGCGGTTTTGTGAGAGGGGCGGCGTGGAGTGAGCGCCGCAATTTGGCGAGGAACCTAAAAGCTCTCGGGAAATGCGTAAAAGCCGGAGCGAGCGATCAGCGAGCATCTGCTCCATGCATTGGTGGTGGACGCGGAAGGAATCGAACCTTCAACCTGTCGGTTAAGAGCCGAATGCTCTGCCAGTTGAGCTACGCGTCCCTAAGGATTGAAAAGCCGCGCTTAAGACGATCGTGCACGACCTTGAGCGGTGGTGAAAATGCCTGCCGCACCTTGAAAATATATCACAGGGGTACATCGGTTCCCAAGGCGCGACTACTGAAAAGGCAAAAGCCACGAAGTCCTCAATTCACGGGCTTGTGTGGCACCTGAGCGGCTAACTTTAGCCGTTGAACTCGTGCACCGCATCGAGCATGGCGACGATATTCTCAACCGGCGTGCCGGCCTGCACGTTGTGAATCGTATTGAAGACGAATCCGCCGCCGGGCGCGAAGATTTCGCAGCGGCGCAACACCTGTTCACGCACTTCGGCCGATGTTCCGAACGGAAGAACCTTCTGCGTGTCGACACCTCCGCCCCAAAAAACCATGCGGTCGCCGAACTCCGCCTTCAATTTCTCGGCCTCCATTCCCGCAGCCGAGCACTGTACGGGATTGAGAATGTCAAAGCCCGCCTCAATGAACGTGTGAATGAACTTCGACACCGCGCCGCAACTGTGTTTAAAGCTCTTCCACTCGGTGTGCCCATGAATCCAGTCGTTGACCTGCTTGTAGTAGGGGAAGTAGAGGTCGCGCAGCGTTTGCACTGAACAGAAGGCCGAAGTCTGCGTGCCGAAGTCGGTGCCGCAGATGAACACAGCGTGCACCTGGTCGCCTACGGCTGCGTAGATGCGGGCGAGGTTCTCAAGGGCGACCTCGCACTGGAGCTCGAAGATTTTATGAATGTAGTCGCGCCGGCTTCGCGTGGACACGTACCACTCGGTCACGTCGCGAATGCCCTTGGGATGCTTGAGAAATGGCCCCGGCACCAGCGCGATATCACCGAAGGCTGTGCCGCCAAACCCGGCGATCACGCCCGCGCCGGTTGCGCCCGCTTCGCGTGCCGAACGAGCCAGGTGGTCGAGATCGGCTTGCGCGATCGGCTTGAACTCCTCTGTGTTGTCTTCCGGGTTCAGCGCGTCTTCGTCGATCGGCTCCTGGCGAATGATGGAGTCAAAAAAGTAGCCGCCCCGGGGCATGCGTCCGCTAGGCGGTACGGTCATGTCGCCCTCGGGATAAATCAGCGTGTCGCCGCGCGCATCAATCGTTGTGTTGAAGTCGCCGGGCACGAGCACGTTGAGCCCGTTGAAGTTCCAGTTCTTCCAGCGCTCGGCTGGAAACCCGAACATGGTGTTGCGCGCGAAGACGCCGACCACGTCAACGCCCATCGCTGCGCGCAGGTCTTCTTCGATGAGGGCGAGCATCTGGAACGGCTCATGCACGCGCACCGGGCGTTTCTCCAGGCCGTAATAGTCGCGGAGCGCCGCGACACAACTGGCATGCACGCCGGTGACCGCCGTCCCTCCAAAGTCAATCGGAATGCGATCGGGCTGCTCGTAGCGGAGGGTCTTCAGCAGTCGCTCGCGGCTGGCTGTCGAGGCTTGCAGTTCAGTGCTTGTGCTCATCGTGATGCGCTCCATTTGTCGTTCTCAACGCACGCGAGCGTGACGTAGCAAAGTTCGTGCAGTCGATGCAGTCACCGTTGGAGACTTGACCAAGAGTATAAATTGAATCGGATTTTTGCGGGGCGCGCATTTAGAGCCCTGGACGCGAGCCATGAATTGCGGAGATCGGTCCGATCTTCTTACCGCGCCACGCGAATGTGAAGTTCCTTCAACTGCTGCTCCGGGATAGTCGTCGGCGCATCAGCCATCAGGTCGATGGCCTTTGCGGTTTTCGGAAACGTGATGACCTCACGCAGATTAGCCGCGCCGGCGAGCAACATCACAATGCGATCGAGGCCCAGCGCGATGCCGCCGTGCGGAGGCGTACCGTACTCGAGCGCGTCGAGGAAAAAGCCGAAGCGCTTGCGGGCTTCTTCGTCACTGATGCCGAGCGCCCGGAAAATCACCTGCTGCACATCCTTGCTGTGAATGCGGATGGAGCCCGAGCCGAGTTCGAGGCCGTTCATCGCAAGGTCGTAGCAATCGGCGCGGACACTGGCAGGATCGGAGACCAGATTGGCCATATCCGCTTCGTACGGCGCGGTGAAGGGATGATGTGCAGGCACCCACTTGCCCGAGCTGAGCTCGTACTCGAACATCGGAAAGTCTGTCAGCCACATGGGGTGGAAGGCCTTGCCGCCGTCGATCAGATCATCGTTAGCGCTTCGCGCTCTTGCCTTTTCGACGACCTCATCGGTGATACGGAATGCGCCGTGACGGTCGGCGTACTTTTTTGCCAGCTCGGCGCGGAAGTTGCCCGCGGCCGCGTAAACATTGATCTCGCGCTCGCTCAACCGGCCGGAGAACTTGGTGTCGCTGGCCTTGATGTGGTGCGCAGGGTCGCCGGCAACGACGATCACGAAATCGGATTCGGCCGCGCCAGCGAGCTCGCGGACCTTTGCCGCAGCATCTGGAAAGCTCTTCGCCAGGCGCTTGAAATCATCGATGAACTTCGCGCCTTTCTTCTGGTCGAAGAGCGGATGATTCTCTTCGCGTTCCTTGCGGCTGAGCTCGCCCACGCCGGGGATGCGCAAAGCCACGACGGGTAGCGCCGAGTCGATCTGCAGCGTGGCCAGAGCTTCGTTTGTGAATGCGGAGCGAACGTCGGTCAGGCCGGGCAGCCGTAAGTCCGGTTTGTCGGTGCCGTATTGGCGCATCGACTCGTCATAAGAGATGCTCGGGAACGGAACGGGCAAATCAACTCCCGCAGCGGCGAATGCCGCCTTCATGAATTGCTCGACAACGCCGAACACATGCTCACGCCGCGGAAAGCTCATCTCCAGGTCAACCTGCGTGAATTCAAGCTGCCGGTCGGCGCGCAGATCCTCATCGCGGAAACAGCGCGCGATCTGAAAGTAGCGATCGAAACCCGAGATCATCAGGATCTGCTTGAAAATCTGCGGCGACTGAGGAAGTGCGTAGAATTCGCCGGGATGCACGCGGCTGGGAACCAGGAAATCTCTTGCGCCTTCGGGAGTGGATTTTGTCAGGATCGGCGTTTCAATTTCGAGAAATCCCTGCTTCGAAAGGCTCTCGCGAATCGCAAGGGTAATCTCATGGCGAAGGCGGAAGTTGTGCTGCATCTCCGGGCGGCGCAGGTCGATGTAGCGGTACTTGAGGCGAATTTCTTCGTTCTGGATCGCTTCTTCGGAGGGTGAGAATGGCGCCAGGCGCGTGTCGTTCAGCACGCGCAATTCGGTGGCCTTGATCTCGATCTCGCCAGTCTCCATCTTGGGATTGATGGCGTCCTTGTCGCGCAGGCGCACCTTGCCCACGGCGGCAACAACATACTCAGGGCGCACCTGCTCGCCTTTGGCGTGGCCTTCGGGCGTGAGTTCCTTGTCGAGAACGATCTGGGCTATTCCCGAGCGGTCGCGCAGGTCGAGGAAGATCAGGTTGCCGTGGTCGCGGCGGCGGTTCACCCAGCCCATCAAAACGACCTGCTGACCGGCGTGCCCGGCGCGCAGCGTCCCGCACATGTGCGTCCGTTCGAGGTTGCCTAGAAAATCGAGCACGATTCCATTCCTTCGTTGCGTTGAAAGGGCACGACCTCAGTCGTGCCGTAAAGATCCCGAAAACCACGTCGCTGCTTTAGCCGCTGCGGGGAGTCCAATAGCCGCCCCGCAGCGATTCTTGGGGCTCAAGCGCAGCGGTTGATCATCCACCGATTTGGCACGACTCAAGCCACCGAGCGACGAAGACCTGTCGCCGGGCTCGGCAAGGCGTGCCTTGACACTTTTTGCTTCTTTCGCAAGCTCTTGATGACACCCGCACTCGAAGCGCACCGTTCAACAGCTCTGATCACTGACCACTGATCACCGACCACTGGGTTCTGCAAGAACCCGCGCCAGCTCCGCGCGAGGAACCTTCGTTTGCGTGCCTGAGGCGAAGTCCTTCACTGTCAGAATACCGGATCGCAGCTCGTCCTCGCCCAGGATGACGATTCGCCGCGCCATCTTATCGGCGGTTTCAAGAGATTTTTTGAGCCGGAAGCCGCCATCGCCAAGGTCAATGCGCAAGCCGGCCCGGCGCAGTTCGCGCGCAAGAGTGAGGGCTGCGGCGTTTAGGCTTTCGCCGAGGGGCGCAATATAGGCGTGGATCTTTTCCGGTGCGGCGGACGATTCCACGGATTCTTGTGCTTGCAAAGTCAGCACCAGCCGGTCCAATCCCATGGCGAAACCGATGCCTGGCGCTTTAGGCCCTCCAATAGACTCGCTGAGCCCGTCGTAGCGCCCGCCGCCAAGCAGCGCGTTCTGCGCGCCGAGTCCGCCGTGGGTAAATTCGAAGGTTGTCCGCGTGTAGTAATCTAGGCCGCGCACCAGGTGGCGATTCAGGTTGTAGGCCACGCCTGCCGCGTTGAGCGCGGTAGTGACGGCGGCAAAGTGGGCGCGCGAGTCTTCGTCGAGCGAATCGGCGATCACCGGCAACGTGGCGATGATGGGCTGGTCTTCCGGCACTTTGCAATCGAGCACGCGTAGCGGATTGGTGACGGCGCGGCGCTGGCAATCTACGCACATCTTTGGCGCGACTTCGACGAGCGCAGCGCGGAGCACAGCGTTGTAACGTTCGCGGTCCGCGGAGGACCCAACGGAGTTGAGCTCCAGCGTCCAACCCGTGATGCCCAGCTCGTCAAGCAGCGTGGCCAGCATCTCCAGAACTTCGGCGTCGCGCAGCGGCGATTCACTGCCCGACGAGGGAGGGCCGATGACCTCGGCGCCGATCTGCCAGAACTGGCGGTAGCGCCCCTTCTGCGGGCGCTCGCGGCGAAACTGCGGACCGATGTAATAGAGCTTCTGTAACTGGCCGGTCTCGCCCAACTTGTGCTCAATGTAGGCGCGCACCACGCCGGCGGTATTTTCGGGGCGCAGCGTCAGCGATTGCGATTTTTCCGACTGTGCGCGGGCGCGATCTTCCCACGTGTACATTTCCTTTGAGACGATGTCTGTCTCTTCGCCTACACTGCGAGAAAAGAGGGCCGTGTCTTCGAAGACAGGCGTGCGGATCTCGCCGAAGTTGTAGCGGGCAAAGACCGCGCGCGCCGTCGCCTCGATGCGATTCCACAGCTCCGTCTCCGGCGGCAAAAGATCTCGCGTGCCTCGCACAGCTTTCAGGGTGGCCATAACTGTCTAGTTTAAATGGCAGAAGGAGCGGAATGTGCCGATCACGCCGACCCGGCCAGAGCTGCCCCTACGCAACAATCCGGCTGGTCAGGGTGTGCCACCACGCGGGAGCGACGCGGAACAGGTAGATCTGGACGGTCTGGCAAACGATGAGTGCGGGCAGCGCGACGCGGTAGACGACATTAACGCTGCGGTTCACGAGCAGGTCGCGGGCAACGCCGAGAAGAATGACTGCGTCGACGCAAAAGTAGACGAGATTGTGGTCGAAGAGGTAATCGTTCCGGCCGAAAGCTGCGTCGAGCAGGACGCAGGTGCCAATGAAGAGCAGCCGGCGATGCAGCTCCGGCTTTTTGCGCCAGAGGATCGCCAACGCCACACACGGCGCGAACTCAACCATGTCGCCCCAGGGAACGCTGAGAAATACGTCGGTGCCCGGCTCGTGCAGGGTAAACCAGTCAAAACGGGCCATCACGACGGCGATTACAAATCCCAGCACCACCATGGTCGCCGCGAGCGCTGCGCCAAACCAGCCGAAAAAGCGGTGCACTTTGACGTTGCGTGTGCGCACCAGCGTTGACTGGAAAATGTAGAACAGTACCCAGCACGAGAACGCCGCGCCATGAAACCACAGCAGCAGCGGACGCGGCGGCGATGCGTGAAATAGGTTCGGGTTGACGGTGTTGTGAAATCCCCAAACGACAATCCCTGCGATGAGCAGCGACATCGTGAAGTAGAAGTACTTATCGACGAACCCGCCGCGGCCGGTGAAAGTGTGCGTGGGGCGCGCAAGGGCGCTTTGCGTGAGAGAAGCCATCGTCCAAACCTCAACTGTGATCTCAATCGGGGGAAGCGTTTTTGGAGCGTGTCTTTGGGGAGCCGTGTGTGAAGAGTCTAGCAAAGCGTTTGCAGCCGCTCAACGCCAAAATCCGAGGGCAAAAGGAATGCTGCCTATGACGCCGAAGACTGCCGTTTTCTTCAGATTCACTCGAGACATTCTGACCGTCCGAAGAGGAGACAGCGCGAACCTCAAAACGCCCTGGATTGCGAGTACAAAAGTACTCAACTCATCGAAAACCAAAGAAATCCGATGGGTAGATCAAGATTACTATCGAATCATCAATTCCGCGCGCTGGTAATTAAGACAGCATCAATTGCCTCTTTGGGATTTGGGCGCAGGGCACTCTCGATCCTGCGCACAGCAAGTCGGCAGCGACCCCACTGCCGGTCACGTACGTTCCGACCGCTGTAGGCGCGCGATGCGAGGCAGGCAAGCGCAGAGAGGCCGTGAACGGAGCTCGAAATGAATTGCTCGACTGATCGCACTGCCAATAAGCTCTCTCCTTGGGCAGCCAGCCGCAATACTCGCACAATTCATCCCCCCCATTTCCGAAATTTGGGCCTGCATACCCGCAGATCGCGAATCCGCAGCTGCATGGCTGGCACCGCGGTTTTGTTGATGGCGGCCGTAGCGGCACACGCGCAGTTCGGCGCCCAGACAGTTGGCGCCATGACGGGCAATCAGGGAATCACGGTGACAGCGTCGGCTGCGGGCACGGTCAGCAGCGTGGAGGTGTTGACACTGGGCTCGTCCGGCGGAGATTTCGCCCCTGGGACGGGCTCATCGACATGCGGCGGAGCGAGCCTGGCGATTGCATCAACTTGCACGGAATCGGTGACATTCACGCCTGCTGCGCCGGGCCTCAGGATTGGGGCGGTCGTGCTTCTGGGCAGTGTGAGCGGGGTGCGAACGGTTCTGGGCACTGCGTACCTTTCCGGAACGGGAACAGGCGGTTTGGGCGTGCTCGTCACAGGCAATGTTTTGCCGGTGGCCGGACAGTTTGGTCTCTACACAGCCGTAGATGATGGACAGCCGGCGACACAGGCCGAGCTTTACCTGCCCAGCGGCGTGGCCGTGGACGGCGCGGGTAACATGTACATCGCCGACAGCGGACACAACCGCATTCGCATGGTATGCGCGAGCGCCACGACCGCCACGATCGATGGAACGACCTGCGCAGGCGCAGGCATCATCTCGACCATTGCGGGAAACGGCAATCCCTCGTACGCGGGCGATGGCGGCCCGGCAGCCGGCGCGACACTGAACAATCCTGGAGATGTGGCGCTCGACGGCGCGGGAAATCTCTACATCGCCGACAGCGGCAACGGCGTAATACGCGTGATTTCCGCGGCCACGGGCACGATCACCACAATTGCTGGCAATGCGACGGGCACCATCTGCGCAAGCAGCACGGATTCCGTCGGCGACGGCTGCGCGGCCACGCAAGCGAAATTCAATCAGCCTGAGGGTGTGACCCTCGACAGCAGCGGGAACGTGTACATCGCTGACACTTCAAACCATCGCATCCGCGAAGTGAGCGCGGCGACAGGCGCCATCTCGACGATTGCGGGCAACGGGTTTGTGAATGCCAACGGCACGGGCGGATACAACGGTGACGGAATCGCGGCCACGAGTGCTGAGCTCAATTTTCCCTACGCGGTGGCCCTTGACGCTGCCGGGAACATGTATATCCCCGACTCGCGAAACCACCGCGTTCGCGAGGTGATGGCAGTCGGCAGTGTGATCACGCCAACCAGCAAGATTGCCACGTTTGCCGGAACGGGAAATGCGGGCGCCACGCCGTGTACGGCAACGCCGGTGCAGGCGGCGCAAGCCGATGTGTGGACGCCCTCTGGTGTCGTGGTCGATGCCGCCGGCAATGTGTATATCGCTGAGACGCAGAATGCGGCGATCCGCAAGGTGAGCGCGGCCACCGGTCTTATTTCGATCCTCGCCGAAAACGGCTGCGGCAGCACTTACTTTGCCACCGAGTTTCAGACAGTTCAACTTTACGGGCCAATCGGTCTGTTTCTTGACGGCGCTGGAGATCTCTACTTTGCTGACACGCTGGATATGGTCGTGCGCGAAGTTCAAGGCAACTTTGCCGCGCTCAACTACTCCACACCGGTGCGGCAAGGCGAAACCTCTGCAACGCAAACCCAGACAGTGGAGAACGACGGAAATGCCGCGCTCGACCTGACGAGCATTGTGGCGGCAACCAATGCCGCGATCGATACGACCGTGGCAAACTCATGCGCGATCGGAGCGTCACTGGCCATTAATTCGGATTGTGAGATCGGGGCCGTCTTCGCCCCGGCAGCATCTCCCACGTTGACCGGCAATCAGACGGAAACGCCGAACATCACCGTGAGCGAGGATGCGCAACCCAGCATCGCCGCCGCAAATAATCCGCTGAATATCGAATTGGTGGGAACAGCCGAACCCGTGAATTCGACGACCACCACACTCACATCGAATCCCAATCCATCTGGATTTGGACAGAGCGTGACATTCACAGTCAATGTCACCACGGGCCCCGGAACCGGCAACCTGACCGGAATGGTTACCCTCGCTGACACATTCAACGGCAATACGACAACGCTGGTTTCAGGATTGGCGCTTAATGCGTCGGGCACCGCAATCTATGCGGCTTCGGGCCTCGGCGTAGGACAGCACTCGATTGTTGCATCGTACGCTGGCGACACCACCCACTTTGCCAGCAGCTCGACGCCGGCGCTGATTCAAAGCGTCCTCGAAGGCACGGCAACTGCGCTCACTTCAAGCGCAAATCCGTCTTCGGTGGGCCAGAACGTCACGTTCACGGCGACGGTAACGATCTCTAGCGGCGGTGGCGTCACTCCCGATGGCACGGTTACGTTCATGGACGGAACCACCATCCTGGGCACGCAGACACTGAATGCCGGCGGTGTAGCTACTTACTCGACCGCTACATTGGCCAATGGTCTACACCAGATCAGCGCAATCTATAACGGCGATTCGTCGAAGGAAATTGAGGGCAGCACATCGGCCGTCCATAGTCAGGATGTTTTGGCATCCTCGTCGATCACGCTGACTTCGTCGCTCAACCCGTCGATCTATGGCAATGCAGTCATCCTTACCGCAACGATTCCATCCAGCGCCACCCAGTCGGCCACGGGGACGGTCAGTTTTTTGGATAGTGGCACGCTGATCGGCACGGGAACACTTGCGGGGAATCCCGGCGCGGCCACGTTCACCACGTCCTCGCTGATGGTCGGCACCCACGGCATTTCTGCGAGCTACGCCGGCGACGCCTACAACGGTGCGAGCACTTCACCGGTGGTGAGCCAGACGGTCAACCAGGCGCAGACTTCGACCACGGTGTCCGTCGCAACCAGTCCCGGCATTGCAGGATCGCCTGAAACCATCACAGCCACAGTGAGGGTCATCACGGGAGCGGCCACGCCGACCGGTACGATGACCTTCACGTCGGGAACCACGCAACTAGGCAGCGCCACATTGAGCGCCGGGACCGCGACGATTACGCCGGCCCTGGCGCCGGGAAACTACGAGATCGTCGCTACCTATAGTGGCGACGCAGATGACTCCGGCAGCGCTTCGGCTCCTTTGCCGCTCACCGTGGTGCAGGCTACAACGCAAACAGCGGTCACCATCACGCCCAATCCAGCGCTGGTGCTGGCTCCCATTACCTTCACTGCAAAGGTGACCGGTAATGGCGGAGTTCCGACCGGCAGCGTGAACTTTTTGGCAAACGGAAACGTGATCGGCGCTGGAACCGTCGGTGCTTTAGGGACTGCGACCTTCAGTACGTCGACGCTCGCAGCGGGTACTTACGTCGTCACCGCCGCCTACACGGGAGACGCGAATAACAGTGGCAGCACTTCGGGACCAGTCTCGCTGACGGTATCGCTGGCTACGACGACCACCGTGGTTACTGTTTCGCCCAGCCCGGCACTGGTTGGGTCGGCGATTACCATCTCCGCGAAGGTGACGGGTAACGGAGGGACTCCGACGGGAAGCGTCAATTTCATAGCCAACGGAAACATCCTTGCCGGAGCGACATTGAACACCGGGACCGCCAGTTTTACTACCTCGTCATTGACACCCGGCACCTACTCGATCACCGCGGCCTACGCCGGCGATGCCGCCGACTCGCCCAGCACTTCCACATCCGTCAGCGAAACGGTCAACCTGATTCCGACGACGACCGCGCTAGGGATGGCGTCGACGACCGGAACCAATCCGCAAGTCGTCCTGGTTGCATCGGTACAGGGCAGCAACGGACCCACGCCCACTGGGACAATGACGTTCAACGCCGGCACGACCGAGATCGGTTCGGCAACGCTCGACTCAAGCGGCGTGGCCACCTTGACTCCGAACTTGACGAACGGCGTCAATTACAACATCGTCGCCGTCTATAGCGGAGACGCGGTTCACACCCCGTCGACTTCGCAGCCGGTCACCATCTCCGGAACGGCATTCGGATTCAATATCGGCGTCACCCCGCCGACGGTCACGGTGGCAACCTCACAGAACGTCACGGTCAACATCAACCTGAGCTCCAATGGGGGCTTCGCCGATACTATCGGGCTCGGCTGCGCGTCACTTCCAGCGGGAGTGACCTGCCACTTCTCGAGCCCCAACCTCCAACTGGCGGCAAATGGCGTGGCGAGCGCGGAGCTAACGATCGACACGAACAGTCCCTTGAGCGGCGGCGCATCGGCAATGAACGCCGGCACGCAAAGCCGGAAGATCTCGCTTTCCGGGCTGTCGCTGCCGCTCAGCTTGTTCTTCGGATGGGTCTTCTGGTGCTTCCGCCGGAGAAACGCCGGAGTCTTTGCGATGATCGTCGCTCTGGTCCTGTCGGCTGCTGCCTTGATGACCACCGGATGCAACAGCTTTACCCAGAACACCGCTGCTCCAGGCAATTATGTGATTCAGGTAACCGGCACGGGTGCGAACAGCAACGTCGTCCACTACCAGAACGTTTCGCTCGACATTACAAAGTGAGTTGCCGAGAAGATTCGAAAATCGGAGTGGATGAGAAAGAACGATGAGAGCTTTGCTTGATATGACTTGCCGGCGGAAACCAGGTTCGGGATTGCGGTTTTGCAGTGGCGCTGCGCTCGTCCTGATCGCAACCATCTTTTGCATGGCGGGGGGCAGGGCGCGCGCGCAATCCTTGTACGCGGGCGACCAGGGCGGGCTAAAAATATCGGCCGGCTCAACTGGCTCCGGATCCTACTTGCAATATGGCCAGCGGAAGTTGCTGGGCCTCGCCGCCATAGTGGACGTGGATACGAAACGTCGCATCGGAGTTGAGGCGGAAGGACGCTGGCTGGAATATCGCCAGACGGCGAATGTGCACGCGGAGACCTATTCGGTCGGCGGGCGCTACCACTTCGATGTCGGCAGGTTTCAGCCCTATGCAAAGGGATTGGCCGGGTTCGGCGATTTCAACTTTCCTTACAACTACGCTCACGGACACTACCTTGTTTTGACTGCGGGGGGCGGGCTCGACTTTCACTGGACAAACAGAATCTATGTGCGAGCCGCAGACGTTGAATTCCAGGACTGGCCCCAATTCACTTTCGGCAATATGATGTCAGTTGCGGTCAGTGCCGGCCTTCGCGTCCGCGTTTTCTAAAGGGCTGCTCTCGGTGCCGAAAACATTCGCGCCCGCTCAGTGGTCTGTCGTACCGCAATAAAGAAATCAATCTCATGACTCGCTTTCAAACGGGATTCGGATCACGGTCGGCCGACCCAAGCCTTGGCTAGGCTCAAGGTGAGGGCGCGACCTCCGAGCGCGCCTGCGATCGAGGAGTAAACTTCTCATGGCCTATGTCGTTACCGATGCCTGCATCAAGGACTTTGTTTGCGTAGCGGAATGTGCGACTGCCGCTATCGCGCCCACTGCGAGCGACCCTGCAGCCGCAACTTTGACCCAGGTTTACATCAATCCTGATGAGTGCATCGACTGTGGCAACTGCGCATCGGTTTGCGAGCAGAACGCAATCTTCGCTCTCGACGAACTGCCGGCCGAAAAAGCGCAGTTTGCACAGAAAAACAAGAACTATTTCAATTAGTCTGCGTCCCCTTTGACCGTTCGCGGCCAATCCATCGCTTTTTTAGTTGGGAGCAGGTGCAGGTGATTGCGCTTTTGCGCCTTGACTCGCCTCGCCCTGCCCTGCCGTTGCAGCAGACCCTGCTGGCGCTGACAGCCCAGATGGACTGGCCGCCGCCTTGCCGGTTGGATTCGCTTCCGCAGGCGGAATTGCCTGCGGCGCGGCCTGTGGCGTGGCCGGAGATGACGGCTCTGCCGTTCCTGGCGCCGGCGTCTCAGACGGGCTTGTTTCCGAAGGCGAAGTAGCCGGGGGCTCCACGGGTGCCGCTGGAACCGCCGGATGCGGTTTCGGAGCCTCGGAGGCGGGCAACGCGACGGGGATCACCGGAAGAGTGACCGACTGCACGGTTGCCGGGTCGTCGCGCAGCTTCAAATAGAGAACGCCGTTGACCGGGTGCGGAACGATGAGCTGCATTCCGGTAAATGCGGGAGGCACGTCCGTCGGATTATCGAAGGACGGCGAAGCCGCAAACGATTCCGCAAGGAAAAGGTCAGAGCCACTCAACATGCAGGGCCTCGATAGAGACCGCGGGCAGCGCAGTTCCTTGAACCCGGGTAGCCGTACAAATGTGCCTAAGGGCACCCAATCGCCGGCTGCTCCGTCAGAGGCAATCGCGCGCACACGCACCGGCCCGAAGGCCGAGCTCCCAAAACGCGTGATAGGCTCCAGGCTGGCTTCGGCAGTGTCGGAGTTTTCAAGCATGAGACTGCCGTCGGTCAGAGCCAGCGTTGTATGAAAGCTCAAATCGTTTGAAGCTACCTCGATCTTTTCGTCTCGGGGAAACGCTTCCGGCACGACAGACCTGAGAAAGAAGACAAGCCGGCCGTCGATGGGCAAGTCATCGGGGCTGCCGAGTTGAACCGGCTGGTCCGCCGCGCTGCTTTCCTGCTGAACACCTTTGCTCAAGAGTGTGATCCGTGGCCGTGGAGGCTCAACGGTGACGGGCGCTTTCAGCGTTCGGGCGTCCTTGAGTTCCACTTGCGCGATGTACGATTTCAAAGGCTCCAGGCTTGCCGTGGATTTTTCGGCATTCATCACCAACTGATCGAGGTTTTCCGCGCGCTTCAAAGTGGATGGAGTGAAGGTGATTCCGTCGACTTTGGCTTTTGCTACCTCGTCGAGGCGTGTGCCTTCCAATAGAGCCGACTTGTCGCCGGAGCTCAGCGTCAATCCAGCGAGAGACGCTTCCGCGTCATACGCTTCCAGTGCCACATGATCCGGTTTGAGCAGCCCGTACTGGTAAATGGCGACGGTCACGGGCCCTGGCGAGGCATTCTTCAGCGGTACGGTAACGTCCAGCGTGCCCAGCTTCAGTGATTTCCAATCGGCGGCCGTCATGCTGCTTCCGCTGGTTTGCGCTTCCACCTTATCGACGCAGACTGAGCTTTGACCCTCGAAGTGAAGGATGTCATCACGGCCGACAACCAGCGCTGTTTGGTCGGCCGGAGGCAGCGTCCACATCTCGGGCGCCGGCGAGAACAGCCGGTATTGCGGCCCTTCCCAATCTTCAAAACCCCATTTGCCGCGCACCACGCCGACGAGCTCTCCCGTTGGGAGCTTGGGAATGGGCTGAGTGGCCACAAGTCCGCCGCGGCTCGGATCGGCCATCAGGGGCACATTGATGGCCGCTGCCTTTTGATCGCCGCTGATTTCCACTTGCAGGTACAGGTCATGCGCCATCTCCGTGGCAAAGATCAACGGCGCTCCCTCGGCAGGCAGGACAATCCGAGGTTTCAGCGCGCAAAAATTGGCTTCGGGGTCGACGGGATGAAGGGGTTCCGGCCTCGACTCACCGATCGGCGGCAGAGCGACCACGACCACCGACTTCGGATTGCGGAAGGAAGGCGGCATGTTCAGCCTCAGGTTCAGGCTGTCCGTCTTGGGCAGGGCGAGCGCGGGAATGTACTGGAAATGCGCGGTGTGCAGTGAGGACAGGATGCGGGCGGTATCGACAATCGCTCCAATGTAAGGACTATAAGCACCGCCGCCGGCCATGGTCGTCGAGCTGAGAGCGTTCACCAGGTCCAGAGCTGATCTGGTCGTCAACTGGTTCAGAAGCGACTGCGCGTTCGCATCGTCGAGCACCATGCCTTCAGAGTTCTGTGAAAGGCAGGAAGCCTGCTGATCATAAGGCTTCGCGAAACAGTTTTCGTTGATTTTGATTCCCAGGCTGCGGGCCGCCATCTCAGCCCGTACCTTCAATGCCGCGGGATCGAACTGCGACGTGATCTTGACGTCGGAGAGATAGTTTTCCAGGCGCATCCGTTCCCAACTGGCGGCCTGCAGATCCTGGGCGGCGCGCACAAAGGAGCCCGGTTCGTCCTGCACCGCTTTGCGTAAGGTATTGAAATCGCCGCCTGTCTCCGGCGCCAGAAACAGCAGCGCCTGCTGAGCTTCAGCGGGAACGGTCACGAAAATCCCCTCGTCGTGGGCCTGGCGAGTCCAGGTTTCTACGCGGGCGAACCAACCCGGTGGTGGAGGATTCGTGGACCCGCGCAGAAAGGCTACGACGAGAACAAAGTGGGTGGCTTGACTTTCAGGCAGGTCGGGATGAACCCAAAGCCGGTCTCCAGGCAGCAGGTTGGGCACCTCTGAAACAGGCAAGGTGAGGTCTCCACGCTTGACGTGCACCTCCACTTTGGGGCCGGAGAGATCGAACGGAGGGGCCTCGGCGCACAGCAGCGAAGAGGTAAGGCAGAAAGAGACAGTAATCAGGAACAGCAGACTGCGACGCATATATACCATTCTACGAATTTCCTGCCTGGAGGTGGACGAGATGAAGTTACGTGCCCTGAAATCCACATCTTAGGCAGAAAATCCGCGCAAATTTGGCCTTGCCCTCGTTGGATTGAGCTAAAATTCTTTGACAATCCCAGGGAAAAATAGCTGTTGTCAGGCCGGGTGTCCGTGCATATGATGGATCATTAACCGTAGCTCTGAGAATCACCATCGCTCCCATACCTGTTGGCTGGATAGATGCACGAGCTTACGGGACCAGCCGATGAAACGCGATTAACGCATTCTTTATTTCAAGAAGCGTACGACTATGGTGCCGGTCTCCCCCAATCCCAAGAGCTTTTGAACGGATCCGTAGGACGAAGTCTGTTACCTGATGCACGCGGCGCAACACCCGGCCCGGGCCAATCAAATGGACCGGAGAGATTGCAGGCTGCGCGGCTGCGGACGGCAGCAGAGGGAGAAGAAGAGATGAAACTGGCGAGAGCTGCGCATCAAAACCTCGAAAACGGCAGCATGAGCATCCCCGCGGCCGAAGAGATTATTGAAGAAGCATTAAACGAGTTGGCCTTTTCACAGGATCCAGGTTTGGTGAGGGCGCTCAGGTTCCTGGCTCCTCCGGGGTACCAGGCCATCGTGGAGCTCTGCAGCGAGAATGGCCGAAGCAAGCGCCGCAATGCTTCGGCGGATACCTGGTCACCCGAGGAAGACGAAGTACGTATTTACTTTGAGCGCATCGAAGGCGACGAGCCGGCACCGAGACTGAGCGGCGCGCGCGCGCTTGCTCCTCATGCGATCGAGGAGGATCTTGAAGACGAAGAACCGGCGTTGCCCGCGGATATGGATGCGCGCGTGAAGGAACTGTGCGCCGCCCTGGCTGAGGCAGAGCGCGGCGGCCATGCCTTTATCGCACTGAAGTGGTTCCGCGATTCCTTCCTGCCCCGCAAGGCATTCCGCTGGAACCAGCATCCCGAGACACGGCAGGCCGTGTTGGCCGAGGCCATTCAGCGCGGAGTGGTCCTGACCAGCAAAATCGCCAATCCCAAAACCCCGGCGTATCCCACCACCACGATCCGCCTCAACCGCGCCGAGGCCGGGATTCCCGAGGAAGCGCAGCGGTTCCATCCGATTGAGGTCCAGGGTGAGCCGGTGACAGCAGCAGTCGATGAAGAACGAGGGAACGAGTGAGCTTTTACTTTCTTGAGGCAACAGCGTTTGCAAAGCTTTTTGTTCGCGAAGCCGGCACGGATGCGCTGATCAAGCTAATGGAAACTGCGGAAGACAACCGCAAGCTGATCTCAGCCGCAACTCCGCTCGAAGTTTATGCAGCCATCCGGCGGCGCGAACGCTCAGGACAAATTGGCTCCATAGCTGCAGCGGGCGCGCTCGAGCTGTTGCGCCTGGAAGCGGCGAGAATGGTCCAGCAGCCGTTGAATCCCGGGGTCCTTGAAGCGGCTCGACAGCTGGTGGACCGCAGCCTGCTGCGCTGGCCCGAGGCTCTGCAACTGGGCGCTGCCTGCACAGCACGCGATATGTTCCCGGGCACCGAGATCGTCTTCGTTTCCTCTTCAGCGGCTTTGCTTGACGCGGCGAAGGCTGAGGGATTTCTGACGATCGACCCCGCCAGTCTGCCGCCTGGGGAGCCGCTGCCGGAAAAAGAACTGGAAGCCGCGAAAGAGTAAAAGTCGCTACTGGGGCCCCTGCCCCACTTCCACAATCATGAATGTGTCCGGCTTGGGCTGCGGCCGGCGTTGTCCCGGCGCAAGCGGCTCAAGCTCTGCCGTGGCCAGATAGATCGTATGTGTTGAGGAGTCGACGCCCATGGTGCGCGCGCCGTTGGGTGTCTTCACGACCTGCTCCACCTCATACTTTCCATCCTTCTGGCCGACCACGGTGAGAGTTCCATCTCCGCAGCTTGCGAAGGCCTGTGCCCCGTCAATCTTGGTAGCATCCACGCCGGCTCCGATGGGCAGATCGGCCACAATCTTGCCGTCCTCCGTGCTCATCACAATCATCTTCTGCGGGTTACGGCAACCGATAAAGAGCAGGTGATTCCGGCCGTCGAGAGCCATCCCCACCGGATGACCGCCGGGCGCAACCGGCCAGCGCGCAATCACTTTCCGCGTTTTCAGGTCGACGACAGCCACAAGATCCTTGTCCTCGAGATTGATGTAAGCCTTCCCGTCGCGGTCAGCGGCAAGGAACTCGGGTGAGCCTCCCAGGTCGATTGGCGGATCGATCTTGCCGTTGACGGGATCGATGTCCGGTTTGAAGGTCATCAGTTTTCCCCCGTCGCCGGAAACGGCGAGAACGAGATCCGTCGCCCGGTCATAGATGATGCCGTCAGAATCGGGCATGGTGGCCAGCTTGCCCAGCACGGCATAAGTCTTCAGATCGAAGATCAGGATCGCGCCGCTTCCGCCGCCGTCGGTGATGAACCCGCGGTTCAATGCGGGAACAATCGCCGTGCCATGCGATCTTGTTTGCCCCGGAATGTCTCCCAGCAGCTTGCCGGTTGTGCCGTCGATCACCATGGTGTGCGTGCTGCGCGTAACGAACACGCGATGTGTATCCCGGTCAACGGTGACGTAATCCCATCCCCCATCGCCGCCCAGATGCACAGTTTTTGTCACATCCCATTTGGGCTGCGCCAAAATCGGCAAGGCGACGGCGAGCAGAAACGCCGGCAGCGTTAATACAACCGTTCGCATGATTCGCATCAGATTCCTCCAGTTTGGATCGCAGGTCTCTGCCGCGCGATCCGCAGGCGTTCGACCGCCATCGAAAATGTAGCACAGTGAAGCTGAAAAGGTGCTGAAGGCAAAATGAAACCGCAGGCATTGTCATTATCCTGTCACTGTTGCCCCGGATACGACACTCTCGTCTGCGCATTGAGTCTAATTTTCTGCATGTCGATGAGAATCATCCCCTTCCCAACTCGTCGCGCAATCTGGCTTGCGGTCCTGAGTCTTGCTATCGCGCTCGCGGGGGGCCGGCCGCTCTGCTCCCAGGCTCAACCGCTGGTTGTGGCGAACACGGCGCTTTCCTCGCCGGCGGGCCGATGGAAGACGATCGACGATAAAACCGGAAAGGTGAAATCGATTGTCACCATCCGCAAAATGAACGGAGAACTCGACGGAACGATCGAAACTCTCTTCAATCCTCCGGTTCCCCATCCCACCTGCTACCTGTGCAGCGGCGCGATGAAGGACCGGCCGCTGGTTGGGCTTCAAATTCTTTGGGGCCTCAAAAAGAACGGCAGCCAGTGGTCCGGCGGGCAGGTCCTCGATCCCGAAACTGGCAAAATTTATCGTGCGTCGCTTGCACTTGAGGACGGAGGCAAGAAACTGCGACTCCACGGTTACATCGGCATCCCGCTCTTGGGCCGCACGCAGTACTGGTCGCGCGCGGAGTGAGAGATTACAGCTTTTAGCCGTTAGCTATTCGCTCTCAGCTGCAATCCGCTGTCTGCCTGTTTCGAGGCCGATGGAAGTTAAACGTGCTCGCTCCCGCACCGAAAAGCTAATAGCTAACAGCTAATAGCTGCGTTTCGCTATGATTCCCACATACATGTCCCGTTCCAAACGCGAGTCCAGGTGAATCCGTGACCAACCCGGCGCCCGAAGTGCGCGACCCAAAATCGCAGCTGCGCAAGACCATGGGCTTCTGGGATGTGCTGCTGTTCAACATCGCAGCGGTGCTGGGGCCGCGCTGGATCGCGGCGGCAGGGCACAACGGCACCTCCTCCATCAGCCTGTGGGTAATCGCCGCGGTCTTCTTCTTCGTGCCTGGAGCGCTGGTCATCAACGAACTCTCATCGCGATTCCCTGAGGAGGGCGGCATTTACGCGTGGGCGCGCGACGCCTTCGGGCCCTTTCACGGCTTTGTCGCTGGCTGGACCTATTGGATCTACACCGTCTTCTACTTTCCCGGTCTGCTCCTTGCCAGCGCGTCGATGGCCGCTTACGCCGTGCCGGGCCGCGGCGCTGCACTTGCCGACAATCGCCTCTTTCTGCTCTGGGTGTCGCTTGCCATGCTGCTGGCCGCTGTAGTCCTGAACATCATCGGCCTCAACATCGGCAAGTGGCTGCAGAACGCCGGCGGAGTGGGCACTTATGTTCCGCTGCTCATCCTTGTCGTGCTAGCCGTGGTGGTGTTCGCACGATACGGCTCGGCAACTCACTTCACACTTCACAACATGCTGCCCACATGGAACTGGGACACGGTGAACTTCTGGTCGCAGATCGCATTCGCTTTTACCGGCCTCGAACTCGTTTCCTGCATGGCTGAGGAGGTGCATGACTCGCGCAAGACACTCCCGCGCGCGGTCTTCGGAGCCGGCGCCCTGATCGCTCTCATGTACATCGGCGGCACATTCGCAGTTCTGGCACTCGCGCCTGCGCCTGGCATCGATCCAAAAAGCGGCGTCTTTCAAGCTGTCGCCGTGGGCTCGGCCACGCTGCGCATCGGGTTTCTCGGCGTGCTTGCGGCGGTTCTGGTCACGGCGGGCAATGCTGGCGGCGTGGGAAGCACCGTAGCCGGTGTCGCCCGCGTCCCCTTCCAGGTAGGCATCGATCGCTATCTGCCTGCGGCCTTCGGCAAAATCCACCCGCGCTGGAGAACGCCGTACATTTCCATCCTCGTGCAGGCTGTGCTTTCCGGCGTCATCCTGCTCCTCAGCCAGATCAACGAGACCACGCGCGGCGCCTATCAGGAATTGATCGACGTAACGATCATTCTCTACTTTCTTCCGTTCCTTTATATGTTTGCCGCGGTCATCAGGCTGGCACGGCGCAAGGACCGCGCCGAAAATCCGCACGCAGTGCTCATCCCTGGCGGAAAAGTTGGCGTATGGATCTGCGGCGGGCTCGGCTTCTTTGTTGTATTGATCGGGATTTTTGTTTCTCTCGTGCCGCCCGGCGAATCCGCAAACAAATGGCTCTTTGAGCTCAAGGTGGTGATAGAGACGGTGGTCGCCATTCTGATCGGCCTGTTCCTCTACTGGCGCGGCGCGAGGACAAAGGAAAGTGAGGCGTAAGGCACAGGCACGCCCGCCGCATCGCCCGCTTACACTGATTCAACATGAGCCTGGCTCTTTCCCTCATTGCGCCTGTGCCGATTCCGCCGCATCTGCTTGCCGACTCGCAGGTGATCGCCGCAGCCATCATCTTCGCTGTCAGCTACCTCGTCTTCGCGCTGGGCAAGCTGCCAGGCATGAAGATCGACCGCCCCGGCATGGCAATTATCGGCGCCGTGCTCATGGTGGGCTTCGGCATCGTGCGCGCGGACCAGGCATTGCGTTTCATCGACTTCGGCACGCTCGTGCTGCTCTTTTCGATGATGGTGGTGGTCGGCTGCCTGCACCTGGCCGGCTTCTTCGACTGGATCACCGGCCAGATCGTGATGCGCCTCAAGCCGCGCCACCTGCTGCCCACGGTCATCTTCATCACAGGCGTGCTGTCGGCATTCTTTGTGAATGACATCATCTGCCTGGTCATGGTTCCCTTCGCGCTGGCCGCCACGCGGCGTATGGGACTCAAGCCGCTTCCTTATCTGCTGGCCGTCGCCACCGCGTCGAACATCGGCAGCGTCGCCACCATCACTGGTAACCCGCAGAACATGCTCATCGGATCATTTTCAGGGCTCAGCTACCGTTATTTCCTCTGGCGGCTTGGGCCGGTCGCGCTGATTGGGCTATTGCTCGATTGGATTTTGATCCGCCAGCTTTTCGGCGGCGAGCACGTGCCGGAAGAAGCTGCGGAGATTTCTGCCGCAACCTCACACATTGAGCTTCGTTCGCTGCGCAAGCCGGCCATCGTAGTTGTGCTCGTGCTGGTGGGGTTCCTGGGAGGCATGCCGCCGGCGATGATGGCCGCCATCGGCGCGGCGCTGATGTTGATTACGCGCACACGCAATCCGCGTCTGGTCTACGACGAAGTCGATTGGGGCCTGCTTGTGTTTTTCGTGGGCCTTTTCGTGATCGTGGGGGGTGCGGAAAATGCTGGCCTCATCAATTACCTCTTCGCCGCTGCCGACCGCCTCAACCTGCAGAACGCGGGCGTCTTCACCGCGGTCACTGTGCTGCTTTCGAACATTGTCAGCAACGTGCCCGCAGTGATGGTTCTCAAGTCACTTGTTCCCGAGTTCCATGACCCGCGAACCGGCTGGCTGGTGCTGGCCATGGCAAGCACGCTCGCTGGCAACCTTACCATCACCGGATCCGTGGCGAACTTAATCGTGGTGGAACGGGCGCACGACGAAGTTCACATCGGCTTCTGGGATTACTCGCGCGTGGGGATTCCCGTCACGCTGCTGACGCTGGCGGTGGGCTGGGCATGGCTGAGCTGGGTGCGGTGAGCGCGGCGCTACTCCCGCCGGAATTTGTTCGCCTGCTCGAATTGGCTGCGCAACTCGGGTGTGCGCAGGTTTTCGCGCAGATGGGCGAGGCGCTGCTCGAGAGCCAGCAATGCGCGCTCCACAGCCTCGGTGTTCGTATGCGCGATGTCGCGCCACATGGAAAACGGGCTGGCGCCGAGTCGCGTCATCTCGCGCAGTGCGCGCCCGCCCACATCCTTGAGCTCTGGTGCGCTTCCCACTTCTTCTTCGAGCAGGGCGCTGAGCGCCGTAGCCGTGAACTGCGGCAGATGGCTGACCCACGCAACGAGCTCGTCATGGCGAACTGGATCGAGGTCGAGCGTCTTTGCGCCCATCTTCGTCACCCACTCGCGCCATGTGCACATCAGCGCCGCGCCCGGCCAGGAAACGCCCTCATCCGCGATGGCCCACTTCTCTCTTTCCGAACTGGAGTGCGGATTGGAGCTGGCGGACGCGGGCGTAAAAAGCCATACCGCTCCGCGAAACAGATTGGCATCAGCGAGAGCCGCCCCGCCGCGCTCCTTGCCCGCCATGGGGTGCCCCGGCAAAAACGCCGCGTGCTCAGGTGTGTTGTAGAGCCGCGTGGCAGCTTCGGAGATCATGCGCTTGGTGCTGCCCACGTCGGTGACCATGTGGCTGGGGCCGAGCACAGGCGCGAGCTTCTCCATGAAATCGAGCGTGGCGTAGATGGGTACGGCGAGCAGTGTAACCTGGCTCGCGCGCGCAGCTTCGATAGGATCAGCCGCCACAGAATCGATCGCACCCATGGAGAGCGCGAGGCGAGCCTGCGCGGGACTGCGGTTCCAGCCCACAATCGCGCCCCTGAATCCAGCAGCGCGCAGAGCAAGGCCCACCGATGTGCCGAGAAGGCCAGTGCCGAGGATGGAGATGCGCGAGATCATAGGTGGCGAGTCAGCAAGTCAGCGAGTTAGCAGGTCAGCAACTCATCTTACAGCGTCCGCCCGACGGCCTGAGCGAGGACACGCAGCTCACCGACCAGCTTTTCAAACTGATCGAGGTACATGGTCTGCGCGGCGTCGCTGACGGCCTTATCGGCGTTGGGGTGAATCTCGATGAGCAGCGCATCGGCGCCCGCGGCTACTGCCGCCTTGGCCATCGCGGGCACCATGTCGCGCCGGCCCGTTCCATGCGAGGGGTCGCCGACCACCGGCAGATGCGATAGCTTTTTGATCACCGGGATGGCCGCAATGTCCATCGTATTGCGCGTGGAGGTTTCGTAAGTGCGGATGCCCCGCTCGCACAGAAGCACCTCGTAGTTGCCGCCGGAGAGAATGTATTCGCTCGAAAGCAGCAGCTCTTCAACAGTCGCCGCGATGCCGCGCTTGAGCAGGATCGGCTTGCGCACTTGGCCCAGTTCGCGCAGCAGGTTGAAGTTCTGCATATTGCGCGCGCCCACCTGGAAGCAGTCAACGTAGGGCAGCATGGGCTCGATCTGCGCAATCTCCATGACCTCGCTGACAACGGCCAGGTCATTGGCGGTCGCCGCTTCCCGCATCAACTCGAGGCCCGGGATGCCGAGCCCCTGAAAGCTGTACGGCGAGCTTCGCGGCTTGTACGCGCCGCCCCGCAAAAAGCCTCCGCCCGCCGCCTTGACGCAGGCGGCGATCTGGAAGATCTGCTCGCGATTCTCGACAGCGCACGGTCCGGCGATGATCGCCACCTGCTGCCCGCCGATCTTGGCGCCGGTGGGGAATTCAATCACGGTGCCCTCCGGCCTCCACGCGCGGCCGGCCAACTTGTAGGGTGCGCTGATGCGGTGCACATGCAGCACGCCAGGCAGCATTTCAAACTTGGTGAGATCGAGGCCGGCGGTCGCGCCGACACCGGCCAGAATGGTTTGGAACTCTCCCGTGGTGCGATGCACATCCACGCCGGCCTCTTCCATGGCGTTGATGACGGCATCGATCTGTTCTTCCGTGGCTTTCTCCTGCATCGCGACAATCATTTTTCTTTTCCTGTCTCGGGCGTCTGCGGGCCCGCGGCATGGCCGGACGCGCTCTCGGGCGCGGCGGCCTGGGCGTTCCTCTGGCTGGCCAGCTCGTTGCGTTGCAATGCGCGCATCACGTCGATAATGCGTTCGTAGATATGCGTCAGCTCGATGTCGGGCAGAGGGCCCTTGTTGGCGGCGCGCACGTTCGCGTAGATGATCTTTTCGCGGTTCGGCTCGTACACCGGAAGCGAAGTAGCGGCCTTAAGATAGCCGATCCTTTGCGCGGCGCGGGCCCGCTCGCTGATCAGCTCAACAATCTGGCGGTCCAGGGCATCGATTTGAACTCGCAATTCTTCGATGGTCATCGCAACCTCAAGAGTCAGCCACTAGCTGCTAGCTCCGAACTTCGTTTCGCGAATGCGTGCCTCGTTGTCTTGTTCCGCGAACAACAAGCTAGAGGCTAGAAACTGTCTTTTTCACCGGGCCGCCGCTGCATACGGCAGGTACAGGCCCTTGATAAATCGAGCCACTGCACCTGGCGCCGTTTCCGGTGTCGAGCGTTCCACAAGCTCGACAATGGCGCTGCCGATCGCCGCGGCATCCGCGAATTCCGCCACTTGCGCAAAATGTTCCGCATTACTGATGCCGAACCCCACGGCCACCGGCAGCTTGCTCCATCGGCGAATTCGGGCCACCAGGGCAGTTGCATCCGCGGCGACACTTTGCTGCGTACCTGTAACGCCGACGCGCGAAATGGCGTACACAAAACCCTTCGAGTATTTGGCGATTGCTTCGAGCCGCGCATCGGGACTGGTGGGCGCGGCTAGAAAAACAGGCGCAAGACCCACGCGGTCCATCTCAGCCAAATACTCGGCGGCCTCTTCGACGATCATGTCAGTGGCCAGCACGCCGTCCACGCCTGCCGCCTTCGCATCGTCAGCAAATTTGCGCAGGCCGTAGCGAAGGATCGGATTGAGATAGGTAAAGATGATGAGGCCAGCTGCAGGACGTGCGGCGCGAATCTTGCGCGCTAAGGCGAGGACGTCCTTGAGCCGTGTGCCGCGGGCGAGAGCACGTTCGCTGGCACGCTGGATAATCGGCCCATCGGCAAGCGGATCGCTGAAAGGCACGCCAAGTTCGATCACATCCGCGCCGGCATCGATGGCGGCAAGCGCAATTTCGCGCGTCGCGTTCAGGCTCGGATCGCCTGCCGTCAAATAAACGACTAAGCCCGGTTTGTGATCGAAACGAATCGGCATATCAGCTGTGCTCAAACACCATCGAAACAATTCAGGTTAGTGTCAGGGCACGACATCCGTCGTGGCGAAGGACCTGAAATAACTGTGTGGGCTTTAGCCCCTGAGGACGCTGCGCCAAATCTGCTGCCATCCAGCGGCTACAGCTTCAATTCGCGCGCCAGGATGCCCATGTCCTTGTCGCCGCGTCCAGAGAGATTCACCACCAGTATGTCACGCGCAGCGAACGTGGGAGCAATACGAATGGCCTCCGCCACGGCATGCGCGCTCTCAAGCGCGGGCAGGATGCCCTCGGTCCGCGCCAGCTTCACCACGGCGTCGAGCGCTTCGGCGTCATCGCACGAAACATAGTCGGCACGGCCGGAGTCGTGCAGCGCCGCATGCTCGGGACCGATCGAAGCGTAGTCAAGGCCGGCGGAGACTGAGTGCGTGAGCGCGATCTGTCCATCCTCATCCTGCAGCACGTAAGAGTAAGTGCCTTGCAGAACTCCTGGCGCACCGCCGCGGAAGCGTGCTGCATGGTCGCCAAGCTCGGTACCGCGCCCGCCGGCCTCAACACCGATGAGCCGCACCTCGCGATCGTTCAAAAATTCGTAGAACGCGCCGATGGCGTTTGATCCGCCGCCCACGCACGCGACGACCGCCGAGGGCAGGCGGCCTTCTTTTTCGAGAATCTGCTGCTTCATCTCCTTGCTGATCACGCGCTGAAAATCACGCACCATCGTTGGATAAGGATGCGCACCGAGCGCGCTGCCCAGCAGGTAGTAAGTCGTCCGGACGTTGGTGACCCAGTCGCGCATGGCTTCGCTGATGGCGTCTTTCAGCGTCTTCGAGCCGGACGAAACTCCGCGCACCTCCGCGCCCAGCAGCCGCATGCGCTGCACGTTCAGCGCCTGGCGCTCCATATCCACGTCGCCCATGTAGACCACGCACTCGAGTCCCAGCAGTGCGCAGACGGTCGCCGTTGCCACGCCATGCTGTCCCGCACCCGTCTCGGCGATCACGCGCTTCTTGCCCATGCGCTTCGCCAGCAATCCCTGGCCCAGCGCGTTGTTGATCTTGTGCGCGCCCGTGTGCAGCAGGTCCTCGCGCTTGAGGTAGATCCTTGCTCCGCCCAGCGATTCGGTCAGCCGTTTGGCAAAGTAAAGCGGCGTGGGCCGCCCGGCGTAGTCGCCCAGCAGCGCGCTCAACTCCGCCTGGAACGCCGAATCCGCCCTGGCCGCTGCGTAAGCCTGCTCCAGCTCATCAAGCGCGGCCACCAGCGTCTCCGGCACGTAGCGTCCGCCATACACGCCGAAGCGCCCGGGCCGCGATTCGCTCGGATTTGCCGGATGAATAATGGATGCCATGAGGAACTCCCATTCAGTTGCCCGAGAAGAAGGGAACCCTCCAGTTTACAAGAGGGGAAACGGAGCACCTTCCGGACGGCATCTAGCGGAAATTGGTCGTCCGAAGAAGTCATCACCAACACATGTGACAGCGGAACTTGCATGATCCTTCTGCGCACAGGTCTAGTAAAGGCATCGAGAGTGAAGGCGTCACATGAAAGCCATTGTGTATCGCAAGAATGGGCCCCCTGATGTTTTGAGCTGTGAGGACTTGGAGAAACCGATTCCGAATGACGGCGAAGTTCTGATCAAGGTCCACGCCGCGGCGGTCAATCCTCTTGACTACCACCTGATGAAGGGCGGGCCCGCTCCGTTACGGTTGCTGTTTGGCCCGCGCAAAGCGAAGGTGCCCGGCGTGGACGTCGCTGGCGTGGTTGAAGCCGTCGGGTCTGGCGTAAAGGAATTCAAGCCAGGCGACGCCGTGTTTGGTACCGGCCGCGGCACATTTGCGGAATTCGCGGTTGCGCCGGAGTCTTCTTTGGTCCGCAAGCCGGAAGGTATTTCGTTTGACGAAGCGGCTACTTCACCGATTGCGGCACTCACTGCGTTGCAGGGTCTTCGCAACAAAGGAAGGATCCAGTCGGGCCAGACCGTCCTGATCAACGGCGCGTCGGGAGGCGTAGGCACGTTCGCCGTGCAGCTTGCCAGGAACTTTGGCGCACATGTCACCGGGGTTTGCAGCGCAAAGAACGCTGAGATGGTTCGATCGCTCGGCGCGGAGCGCGTGATTGATTATGCATGCGAGGACTTCACAGCAGGCGCGGCGCGTTACGATCTGATCTTCGATCTCGCGGGGAACCATTCCTTCTCAGATTGCAAACGCGTCCTGAACCCGAAGGGGATTCACGTTGGCGCGGGTATTCTCGCCGGGCAAAAGTCGCTCGTCTTGATGTTCGGTGGCTTGCTCGCGGTCCTCGTAGTGTCCCGGTTTTCGAGGCAGAAATTCACCACCTACGTTGCCAAGGCCAACCGCGAGGATTTGTCATTCATCGGCGAACTGCTGGCCAGCGGCAGGCTGAAACCCGTCATCGACAAAAAGTACACGCTCGACCAAGTCCCCGAAGCGATCCGTTATCAGGGAACGTGGCACGCCCGCGGAAAACTCGTGGTCAACATGGACGCTCCCTGAGGGATCAGCGTTTCCTCTTCCGGCTGATGTCGCACAACATATCGGAGTGGATGTTCAGGCCGATGTTGCTGATGTTGTACATATGCTCACTGGCAACCAGCCACACGATCTCGCAGATGGAGCGCTCGGAGTAATACTTTGCCAGCCGGGCGAAAGTTTCGGGCTTCACGCTCTTGTCGCGGGTCAATTCCGTCACGTAATCAAGCAAGGCGCGTTCCGCTTCGCTATAAAGAGGGCTGCTCTCGTAATCTTCCATCGCGTCGAACTTGGCTTCATTCATCTGCGACTTGATCACGAACGAACGGCCAATGTCGATGCAGAAAAGGCAAACATTCAAGCGAGCAACGCGCTCCCGGACGAGCATCACAGTTTCCCGCGGCAGTTGTAGTTTTTTGTCAAGCTTGCCAATCTTTCCCACGAACATCCCAAAGGCGAGCGGCATGCGTGCGACAAATACCTTCAGCGGAGTCATCACCTTGCCGAACTGCCGGCGCGACATCGCGTAGACCAGTTTCAACATCGGGCTCTGCGGATTCTCAATCGGGGCAAGATAAGTAGCCATAGATAAACCTCCTGGTCTTGGGTTGAATCGTCCGTTCTGGAGCGATGTGATACCGAGGGGAATCTCTCACTCCTTAATGGATGACGAGGGAGCGGCGCGAAATGTGACGCCGCGCCTTCATAAGACTTACGCACCGTGCCGTGCGCAGGTTACATGCGCCGCAGGGAATCGATCGGAGCCCGCAACCCATCGCAGCGTGCTCGCGGAGACCCTCAAAGTCGCTCATTGGATGCCTGAGACCGGCCCTCGGTGCAGGTTTCTAAAGTTGGGCGGCTGCCCGCGCGTTCGCAATAAATGCGCGAATCTTGGCTGGATCTTTACGGCCGGGCAACGACTCAACGCCGCTCACAACGTCCACGCCCCAGGGTTGCAACTTGGCCACGGCTTCGGCGACATTGGCCGGCCTGAGCCCCCCGGCAGCGATGAGCTTCCGCTCCTTTGAAAACTGATCGAAGATCGGGCGCGCGGCAGCCCAGTCGAAGGGGATGCCCGTTCCGCCAACAGCATAGGTCGTTCGCGAGTCAATAAGGATCGCGTCGACGCTCGAAGCGGATTTTGGGTAAAACGCTGCTGGTACTCCGCCACCGTCAAAATGCACTACGCGCAGAATTCTGACGCGCGCGCCGAAACGTGCACGGAGCCGGATCGGCAGATCGCGAGGAGCGTCAAAGTGCAGTTGGACACCAGTCAATGCGCAGCTTTCAACGGCGTACGTGATGTCGTGGAACGACGCGTCAACGAAGACGCCGATTTTTTCCAGGGCCGGCGGCAACTGGGGCACAATCGCGGCCACCTGTTCGATCGGAACGTTGCGCGGGCTCTCCGCGAACACGAATCCCACGGCGTCGGCTCCGGCCTCAGCTGCCATCATGGCGTCTTCAAGCGACGTGTTCCCGCAGATTTTGATCCAAAGGCTCATTTTGCCGCCACGGCTCCGGCAAGCAACTCCGCCAGCGCAACACCGGGATCGGGCTGGCGCATCAGGCTTTCGCCGATGAGAAATGCGTTGAAGCCGGCATGGCGCAGACGGGCAATATCGTCTGCCGTCGAGATGCCGCTTTCTGTTACGCGTACAACGCTCGAGGGAATGCGCTCAACCAGCGCGAGCGAAATCTCAGGGCTCACTTCAAAGGTTCTCAGGTCGCGGTTATTCACGCCGATGGCGTCGGCGCCTGATTCGCCCAGCGTGTCCAGAACCAGGTCGAGTTCGTTCGCCGTATGCACTTCCACCAGCACGTCAAGCGAAAGTGAGCGCGCAGCCTGGGCAAGCTGCTTGAGCTCGGCGCCGTTGAGCGCGGCAGCAATCAGCAGGATGGCGTCGGCGCGGTGAGCACGCGCCTCAACAATCTGGTACTCGTCAACAATGAAATCCTTGCGCAGGCACGGCAGTGGCGTGGCAGACGAAGCAAGCTCAAGGTTGCGCAGGCTGCCCTGGAAGTAAGGTTCGTCAGTGAGCACTGAAAGCGCGGTCGCTCCGCCAGTGCGGTAGCGCCGGGCGAGCCATGTGGGATCAAAGGCGGCGCGAATCAGGCCCTTCGACGGCGATGCCTTCTTGATTTCGGCGATCACGGCGGGGCCCACGGCAGCCCGCCGCCGCAAAGCGGCAGCCCATCCGCGCGGGCGATGCTCTGCGGCGCGGCGCTCCAACTCCGGCAGGGGCACATCCGCCTTGGCCGCGGCCAGAGTCGCGCGCGTCGAGGCCAGAATCGTCGTGAGAAATGTGTCCGCGTGCACCGTCATACGTATGGCTCAAGTATACGGGGAGTGAAGTAGGAACCGTGCTGACACCTTTGACGCAGAAGTACCTACAACTTCGACGCTCGAATTGACGCGTTCGTTTGAGCCAGCTCCCGCGCCGCCTGCCGGCCGAGTCGAATGCAATCCGGAACGCCGATGCCGTCGTAGGCGTTGCCCGCAAGGCGCAGGCCGGGAAGGGCTGCAACTCGATCCCTGATGCGTTGCATACGGTCCTTGTGTCCTACGGCGTACTGCGCCATGGCGCGGCTCCAGCGCGAAACCTGCGCATGCCCCGGTTCTGCGGCAGTGCTGATCGTTTTTGCGCCGAGAATCTCGCTCATCTCGCGGCGCACCGTCGCGATGAGTGCGTCGTCGGTCTCGGCCATCAGCTCATCGCGTTTCATGCCGCCGAGAAATGCCCGGAAGACAGCCTTGCCCGGAGGCGTACGGCCCAGGAATTTGCGATGCGCAAAGGTGCAGGCCAGCATGGACCGGCCCTCAACCACTGGAACCAGGAAACCAAAGCCTTCAGGAAGCGTGCCGATCTTTTGCTCGTCGTACATCAGATTGACGGTGATGGAAGAGGAATAGGGGATCGCGGCGAGCTCGCCGCCCAGCGCCGGATCGACGGCTGCGAGCAGTGCACCCGCAACCCATGCAGGCGCAGCCATGATGAGGCAGTCGAACTCGGCGGTTGCGCCGCCGGCATCAATACGCCAACCGTCGCTCGTTCTCGCAATCGCGCGCACCGCCGCCGCAGTCCGCACACAGGCCGTATCAATGCGCGCAGTAAGTGCATCGACCATCTGCTGCATGCCGCCGCGCAGAGCGGTGAAGATCGGCGGCGCTACACGCCTTGGTCCTTTCGGGCTTGCGGTCGCCGCGCGCATCTTTTTATGCGCAGCCAGCATGCCACGCGTCAGCGAACCGTACTTCGATTCCATCTCCACCAGGCGCGGCAGCACCGTTTGCGCGCTGAGTTGCGCGGCGTCGCCGCCATAAATGCCGCTGAGCAGTGGATCCGCCAGCCGGTCGACAGCCTCTTGCCCGAAATGCCGTTCCACCAGCGCGGCAACCGACTCGTCCTGTCCAGCTGGGCGCGGTGGGTGCAGCAGCTCAAGCGCCATGCGCAGCTTGGTACGGAGTCCGAACAGCCGCGTCAGCGCAGTGGGCGCAAGCTTGGTCGGCACCAGGAACATGAGCCCATCGGGCAGCGGAACAAGCCGATTGCGGACGACGATATAGGTTTTGCGATTGGCGTCATTTGATGGGATCAGTTCATTGCCGAGGCCCAGCTCGCGGCAAAGCTCCGCCGCTGCAGGCTTTTCAGTCAGAAAGGAGTCCGGCCCGCGCTCCAGCACGGCGCCATTCACGACCTCCGAGGCCAGCGAGCCACCCAGCCGTGGGCGCGCTTCATAGAGCACGTACTCGATGTGGTCTCCGGCCACGCGCGCCTTTTCGAGCTCATAGGCGGCGGCAAGACCCGCAATCCCGCCGCCAATGATTGCAATCCGCATTCTTCGACCTCAATCCTTCATAACAGGAATTTGCGGCTTATGTGTGCGCGGGAGGGGATACGAGCAGCCTCGCCGGGGACGTCCTGGGAATAGAATCAAGGCGCGGGTTCGCTGAGGCAAGTGATGAAAGTCACTGGAATCGCTGGAGTCTCGAATTAGGCTGGATCGCGTTCGTTTCTCGCTCTTGCGCGTCTTAGAGTAGTTTGCGCTCATCCAATTACTTTTCTGAATGCCGCGTGCCGATTTCACCTATGCGGCAGTCACGCCCGTGACACGAGGTCTTTCATGACCGCCGAATTGATTCACCGCCTGCATTTCGCCTTCACCGTCACATTCCATTATCTGTTTCCGCAGCTCACTATGGGCCTGGCGCTGCTCATCGTCGTGCTCAAGACCATCGCGCTCCGCAGCGGCGACGAAACCTGGGACCGCGCGGCGCGCTTCTGGGGCCGGATCTTCGCCATCAACTTTGTTTTCGGCGTGGTCACCGGCATCCCCATGGAATTCCAGTTTGGCACCAACTGGGCGCGGTTTTCGCGGCTCTCGGGCGGCGTGATCGGACAGCCGCTCGCCATGGAGGGCGTCTTCAGCTTCTTTCTGGAGTCGGCATTCCTTGGCCTGTTTCTCTACGGCGAAAAGCGCATCTCGCGCCGTATGCACTGGTTCTCAGCGGTCATGATCTTTCTCGGCTCATGGATCTCGGGCTTCTTCATCATCGTCACCGACGCCTGGATGCAGCATCCCGTGGCCTTCAATCGCCTGCCCGACGGGCATTTCGAAGTTCTCAGCTTCTGGCAGTTGCTGCTGAATCCCTGGGGCCTGCTCCAGTACATGCACAACATGACCGGCGCGGTGGTTACGGCGGCATTCGTCATGAGCGCCGTGGGCGCGTTCTATCTTCTTGAAGGCCGCGGCGAGGCGTTTGGCCGAATCTTTCTGAAGGTCGGAGTGATCGCCGGCGTCATCTCGTCCATCGTGATCATTTTCCCCACCGGAGATTTGGCCGGAAAGTATGTTGCGCGAAACCAACCGGCGGCCATCGCTGCGATGGAGGGCTTGTTCCAGACCCAGACCGGAGCGGGGATCGTGCTCGTCGGCCAGCCCAACGAAGAGACCGGCCAGATCGACAATCCGATCGTGGTGAACAATGTGCTGAGCTTCCTGATCTATGGAACAACGAAAGCCGAGGTGAAGGGATTGGACCGGTTCCCGCGCGACGAATGGCCGACCGCGCTCCCGCTCCTCTTCTACAGCTACCACATCATGGCCGGACTAGGGACGTGGTTCGTGCTCCTCATGGTGGTGGCGGCATTGTTGCTTTGGCGAGGCCGTGTTTACAAGGCGCGTTGGGCGCTGTGGGCGCTTCTGCTCAGCTTTCCGCTGCCGTACATTGCCAACACTGCTGGCTGGATGACAGCCGAGTTGGGACGGCAGCCATGGCTGATCTATGGCCTGATGCGCACCAGCGAGGGTTATTCGAATACGGTGTCGGCGAGCAACGGGCTGTTTACGCTGATCGGTTTTATGGGGCTTTATGCACTGCTCGGCCTGCTGTTCACGGTGCTCGTCTACCGCGAGATCAGCAACGGACCTGAAGAAATGATGCCGGCCCTCGAAAAGCCGGCTGCTGCGAAATGACACTTCGTGGGTTAACGCAAGAGGAGTTTCATTATGGGTTTCGTCTGGTTTTGGCTCGTTGCCATCATGATCGTCGCCTACGTTGTGCTCGACGGCTTTGATCTGGGCGTCGGTGTCTTGCACCTGTTTCTCGTGCGCAATGAAGAAGAACGCAAGACCACGCTCGCCAGCATCGGTCCCGTGTGGGATGGCAACGAGGTCTGGTTACTGGCGGGCGGCGGTACGCTCTACTTCGCCTTTCCGCTGCTCTACGCCTCGGCCTTCAGCGGCTTCTATCTGCCCTTGATGATCGTGCTGTGGCTGCTGGTGCTTCGCGGCATAAGCCTGGAGTTGCGCAACCACATCGACGTTGGCGTTTGGCGAACGCTGCTCGACGGTGTCTTCGGCCTGGCGAGCGCTCTGCTTACCATCTTTTACGGTGCGGCATTGGCCAACGTGCTGCGCGGTGTACCTCTGAATGGGGAGGGTTACTTCTTCTTGCCGCTGTGGACCAACTGGAAGCCCGGTCCCGCACCGGGAATTCTCGATTGGTATACGGTGATTGGCGGCCTGGTCGCGCTGGTTGCCCTCACAATGCACGGAGCCTTGTGGCTGAGCGTGAAGACCTCCGGTGAGCTGGAGCAGCGCGCGCAGAAAGTGGTCACACCGTTGTGGGGACTACTGGTGGCGCTCACTGCCGTCAGTCTCCTCGCTACCATCGCCGTGCGCCCGGCCAGCCTCGACAATTACTTCCACTATCCGGTCACATTTGTCGTGCCTGCGGGCGTCGTCGGTTCGCTGATCGCAATCTGGTTCTGGAATCGGACCCACAAGGCAATCAAAGCCTTCGTGGCTTCGTGTGCATATCTCTTCTTCATGCTGGCCGGCGCCTGCTGGGGCGTCTATCCCGTCCTGCTGCCCGCTACCACCGGCCCTGACAACGACATCACGCTCAGCCGCGCCATCTCGGGTCCGCACACGCTCGCCGTAGGGCTGGTGTGGTGGCTCTTCGGCATGGTGCTCGCCACGGGTTATGTGGTCTTCGTCTATTCGCGCTTCAAAGGCAAGGCTGACGTCCACGCCGAGGGCCACTGAAACTTGGATCTAAGGGGCGCCAGCGGATAGCCGGAAATGGTAGGCCAGGGCTACAAGTTCGGGCTTGCCGTCGGGCCGAGCTACCCGGTCGCCGACCCGGTTACAGCGTCACCAGCGTCCCCGTCTCGATGATGTGTCGGTAGGCTTTGGCCTGCCGGTCGAGCTCCGCGTCCCAGTTCTTCGGCTGGTAGATGCAGCAGGGTTCCTGTGCCAGCGGATCGCCGGTCAGCGCGTAGGCCCGCGCCCTCGATCCCCCGCAAATCTCTTTGAACTCGCAGGCGCCGCACTTGCCCTCAAGACGCGAAGTGTCGCGAAGCGCTTTGAAGATGGGTGCGTTGCGGTAGATCTCAGCCAGGGGCGTTTCGCGGATGTTCCCCGCGTGAATAGGCAGAAAACCGCTGGGATAAACATTGCCTACGTGCGAGATGAAGACGAATCCTTTACCGTCGTTGACGCGCCGCGTCGCCCAACCCATGTTGCGGGTCTTGGCATCCGCCGTGGGAGCTCCTGCTTCGTATGCGGCACGTTGCGGATGCCCATGCCCGTGCTCCATGCGGCGCTCTTCCAGGTTGTGTTGCAGCAGGTAGCGGCGGTAGTGCATCGCCTCGGTGGACTTGATCTGGAAGTTCGCCTTGCGCGAAAGCTCGTAGATTTTGCCGAAGACCTGCTCGAACTCCTCGCCGCTCAACAGGTCATCGAGTTGGCCGCGTCCCACCGGAACCAGGAAAAAGACGTTCCACATCACGATGGCCAGCTTCTCGAAGAGACTACATAGGTTGTCGAGGTCGTTCACGTTGTGGCGGCTAATGGTGCTGTGCACCTGGATCGGTATGCCGGCTTCATTGGCCCACTCGATCGCCTGGATGGTCCTCGCCCATGCGCCCGGCAGCCCACGGAACGCGTCGTGGATCTCGGGCGTCGAGCCGTCGAGCGAGATGCCGAGTCGCACCAGGCCCGCCTCTTTGAGCTTGAAGATCGCTTCCCGGGTCAGCAGCGGGGTCGCGCTGGGGGTAACGGCCACATGTACGCCCTTGCCGGAGGCATAGCGGATTAGCTCGAAGAGATCGTCGCGCTTGAGTGGGTCCCCACCTGTGAAGACAAAGATCGGAATATGCATCGCAGCGATCTGGTCGATAAGAGCTTTGCCCTCAGCGTGCGTGAGCTGATCGGGATGTGCGATGGGCTGGGCGGCTGCGCGGCAATGCTTGCAGGCCAAGTCGCAGGACTGTGTGACTTCCCAGATGGCGAGAAATGGCGATTCGTCGTAGTCAATCCCATCGCGCGGGGGAATATTGTGCATCGGCTGCATACGACCTCCAGCGGAATCGCAGCGCTGCAGAGCTCCGGGGGTCCAACTCTGGGTTGGAACGGCTTCCCGCGGAAAGATTTCGTGACAATATCAAGAAATTACGACACCATCACATCCCGGAATAAGCGCTCCCGAGAACCACGATTCCGCTCCAGAAGAACAGTTTCCATTCGTCAAGGCTGTGATTGGGATCACTTTATCGGGGAAAAACGTAGCCAATGCTGGCCTCTGGCGCTGGACAAATTTGGCAATCGGAGACACAATCTTCTCACGCGTCCACGGTGTCGCGTGGACCGATCTTCTCGTGACCCGACCAAGCCGGGTAGATACAAGAGCTCAGCTGGCAGATCGTAATAAGGTGAGATAAATCACCGCCTTATGTGCGACAGAACACCGCGAAAACCACACCGGCTCTGCGATCGTTTGAACGCATCTGAACCCTGTTGAAGGAGGTTCCCATGGCAGCCATCCTCAAGCCAGGCTGGAGCAAGCCCTCCACCATTCTCTTCGCGTCCGAGATTCCGGCGAACGAGAAGGCCTTTTCGTTCGCACTCGCGCAAGCCAGGGAATTCGGTTCCGACCTGATCCTCTTTCACGCATATGACACGCTCGTGGTCGCTGCCTCAGAGGCTTCGGGCATCCGCTATTACGACTATGCCGCTGCTGCGCGCACTGAAAAGCAGCATCTTGAACCGCTCGCGCAGCGCGTCCGCGATGCGGGCCTGAACTGCGAAGTCGTAGTCAGGCCGGGATTGCCCGCCGACGAGATTCTGGCCTACACCCGCGAGCGCATGATCGACCGGATCGTCATGGGTACCCACTCTCCGGGACCGATTGGCAAAATTCTTGTGGGCTCTGTGGCAGAAGCCGTTCTGCGTACCGCAACCTCGCCGGTGTACATCATCGGCCCCGAGGTCGTTGACGGTAGCTACCGTAACTTTGCCACGCGCACCATTCTCTGCGCAGTCAGCTTGCATGAGGCCAGCACGGTCGTGGCAGACTTCGCCGCGGAACTGGCCGCCCAGCACGGGGCGCGCCTGATCCTGCAGCACGTGATTCGCCCGCAGGACCGCGCGGATTCTCTGGCCGGAAAATCTTTGGACGAGGTCGAAAGCGAAATGCTGTCGCTGATTCCCGCCCGGCTTCAGGGCCAGGTAGCGATCCAGACCATCGTGGTGCCCGGCGACCCGACCGAAGAGTTGCTTTATCAGAGCCGCGCCCAGCAAGCTGACCTTGTCGTGCTGGGTGCGCAAGGCGCATCGGCATTTGCGGCTATCACCCGGCATGGAGTCGTCTACAAGACACTGGCTCACACACATTGCCCGGTCATAACTCTGTCGCCTGTTGTGCTTGCAGCCTGCGGCTCGAAGTCTGAGAAACTCCGTCCGGCAGAAGCCTACATGGCTGGCGTCTTCTAGCTGCCGGCAGCGGGCCTCGCGCTTGCCGCGTTCAAATTACTCGCAGCAATAGAAGGATCAGGACGATTGTAAGGATGAGGCTGACTCCTCCTCCGCCGTAATAGCCCCATCCGGGTCCCACGCGGTAACCGCCATAGCCGAACCCGATAATCAGCAAAATGAGGATGATCAGTAGTAGCACGCTACTCCTCTCGGGAGCAGCCTCTCTTGTGCTGCTCGGCGAACTGTGTGGTCTGATGCTCAGCCTGCGCGCATGGCTGCTCCCCCCATCAAGCGAAATCCGATGACAAAAGGACGTCACGATTGGCGCGATGCAGAACATCGCCCACCGGTTGCGCCCCAACAATCTTTATGATCGCGCTGAACCGAACAACCTGCATACCCTGCATGACGTCAAACCGTGTTTGTGAACGTGCAAGGGTTTAGGTGGAGGTGAAAGATGCTTTGGACGATTTTTGTCATTCTTCTCGTGTTGTGGTTGCTCGGGGTGGTCTCGTCGTACACCCTGGGTGGCTTCATCCACATTCTGCTCGTAATTGCGCTCGTGGTGCTGGTCATCCAGCTTGTCACGGGGCGAAGAGCGGTATAGTGGCGCGCTGCTCCGGCGGTCGCTGCAGCCAGGAACGGTGCAGCGCCGCGGCGAAATCCAGACACAAGGCGAGAACACCAATTGAAAGGGACCCAGATAGCGAAAAGGTACGAAAACGAACCATAGATGAAGCACAGCGGGAGGTAAAACCATGGATAAGGACCGAGTGAAAGGTGCAGTCAACGACGCGGCAGGACGGGCGAAGCGTCAGGTGGGCGAGTGGACAGGCGATACCAACGCCCAGGCGGAAGGATCTGCGCAACAGATCAAAGGCAAGGCCCAGAAGGCGTGGGGAGCGGTGAAGGACGCGGCTCGCGACGCTAAGTCCGAGGTCGATCGTGAGAAGGCCTGCGAGGCCGAAAATCAGAGTGAGCGGGAACACGAGCACGATAAGGAACCGGAACACCGCCATCCGTAGAGAATGTTCGCCGACAGCGATCGCAACACCACAATTGTGGTTCCGACGCGATTTGAGCAAGGCTGTAATGACCAACCAAGGAGCCCCACGGGCAGCTCTTCGTCCGTGGGGGTCCCAACGAACTCTGGTCTTTGCCGCAAAATCCGAAACAAAATTTGTCCCCAGATGGGGAGCACCAATGAAACTTGCCGGAGTCAACCTGATGCTCGCGGGAGTTGCCGCACTAATCTACGGCGGTTTTTCCTACACGACGCACAGGAAAGCCATCAATATGGGCCCTGTTCAGGTTGAGAGCTCGCAACGTCATCATGTGCCGCTTTCGCCGGTACTAGGAGTTGCATTCGTCGCGGGTGGCGTGCTCGTCTATTTCGGCACGAAGGACAGGCCGTGATCCAATCGCATCGGCAGTCGCGGGGCCGCGGCAACGGCCGATCTGGAGGTCCGCATTTGGAATGCGCTATACTGAGCGCATCGGGCGGACATCTCGCCCGGATGCGAGGTGTGTCTTCCACAACGACTTCGGCATCCTTAAGAGCGACGTTCCGCTATCGGAAACCTCGCGGTGGCGTGCGGTGGTCCGCGTTCTCCGAAGTCCCATCGATAGTTTGAGTTGCGCCCTCCTGCCCGCCTCCTGTGCTCTCTGCGGCTCCCCTCTGCCGCGCCTTTCTTCCGTGCCAATCTGTGACGCCTGCTGGCTGGAATGTCCTGTCCAGACCGGGCCCGTATGCGCTCGTTGTGGCGACGCCCTGCATGTGCCTGCCGCGCTTGGCGCATTGACCTCGTGCCGGGCATGCCGTATGGCACCGCCGGCATTCACGCGTGCAGTCTCGTTCGGCCTTTACCAGGGCCGTATGCGAGAGGCCATTCATGTGCTGAAGTATGACCGCCTTCATCCCGCGGGTCGCGTTCTCGGCCGGATGCTGGCTGACGCGATCGCGCAACTGGCCTGCGAGGCTCCGCAAGCGATGCTGGTTGTGCCCGTGCCGCTGCATCGGTCGAAGTACGCGCAGCGCGGATTCAATCAGTCCCGATCGCTGGCTTTTGAAGCGCTCAGGTTCCTGCACAAGAGCCATCCACAGTGGCAACTGACGCTGGCCACCAGTACGCTCATGCGCCTGCGCGCCACCGACAGCCAGGCTGGGCTCACTCCGCGCCAGCGCCGGCTCAATGTGCGAGGCGCATTCTCAGTCTCCGATCCAGCTCAGGTAAAGAACCAGCACATCCTCGTTATCGACGACATTTTGACCACCGGGGCCACCGCCCGCGCCGCCGCCCGGGTGCTCGTACGCGCGGGAGCGGCTTCCGTTTGGGTGGCCACGCTCGCTCGCGCTCAACGTGTTGCGGGATTCGGCCGGGGCGTTCGATTCGAGGACGGGGAATTCAGCGAGCCGGACAAGAACAGCGAGCCGGATACGGCCATGCAGGCACCAGGTTTCGATTCGGAATCATCTTCGTTGCGAGATCAAGCATCTTTCTGAGTGGGGGAAAAGATGTCGCTGGGAAAAGCCATGATTCACGCCCGCAAGCAGAAGGCAATCGCCAAGACCGTGGTGATGACCGAACACGGGCCCGTGCAGCATTCTCACACGCACATCCTGCAAACGCCGGTGCTGGTGCTTAACGCCTCCTATGAGCCGATTAATATCTGCGGCGCGCGGCGCGCCCTGGTGCTCGTGCTCAAAGGCATCGCGCGCACTGAGGAGGAACACGGCCTCACGCTGCACGCGCAGCGCACCATCATTTCCATGCCCTCGGTCATCCGTCTCCTCGAGTACCGCCGCATCCCCCACCAGACGCGCGCTCTCTCGCGCAAAAACATCCTCTTGCGCGATCGCAACACCTGCCAGTACTGCGGCGAAGCCTACCCGCCCGGCGAGCTCACCCTCGATCACGTCGTGCCGCGTTCGCGCGGCGGCAGCTCCACCTGGGAAAATCTTGTGGCCTGCTGCCATCAGTGCAACCGCCAAAAGGGCAATCGTCTGCTCAGCGAAATTGACGACATGATCCTGCTGCGTGAGCCGCGCCCCTTCTCGCTGCACACCAGCCGCCAGATCATACGCATGCTCGGCCGCAGCGACGACCGCTGGCGGAAATATCTGTTTTATTAGAATTCGTTTCGCATCCACTTGCTACCTTCTCCGAACGGTGGCTCGATTCGCAACCGGTATCGTTTCCCGGAAATTACAACCAAACCGTTGCTTTTGTCTTTACGCTCCGCTAATATGCAACCAAGAGGTTGCATATGCCGGAAAGCAGAATCGAAAAGCGTATCGAACTCAAGGCCCCCGTCAGCCGCGTCTGGCGCGCGCTCACTGACTATCGCGAGTTCGGCGAGTGGTTTCTTGTCGCGCTCGATGGACCGTTCGTTCCCGGTCAGGTTTCGCGCGGCCACATCACCTATCCTGGCTACGAGCACATTGTGTGGGAAGCGTTGATTGAGAAGATGGAGCCGGAACGGCTGTTCTCGTTTACTTGGGCACAGGTCCGGTACCACGACAAGGCGCGCTACTCGCCCGACTACTCCGAGGCGCCGCGCACCCTCGTGGAGTTCCGCCTGGAAAAGACGGTAACCGGTACGCTGCTCCTTCTAACCGAGTCGGGATTCGAGAATGTTCCAGCCGAATGGCGCGGCGACGCATTCCGCGGGAACGACGGCGGCTGGACCGAGCAGATGAAGAACATTGACAACTATGTCACGCAGCATCCCTAGCCACGCGCGCAACAAGCAGCCGGCGCATGCGGCCCTGTTCGCGGCGCTGGGCGACAAGACGCGCCTCGCGCTCGTGGCCCGGCTCTGCTCGGGCGAGCCCGCGTCGATCACGCAGTTGACTGCGGGCACGCGCATTACGCGCCAGGCCATCACCAAGCACCTGCGCGTGCTCGAGCGCACCGGCCTTGTGCGCTGTGTCCGCGCCGGGCGCGAAAGCCGCTTCGGACTTGACCCGCGCCCGCTCCATGCGATGCAGCAGTATCTTGACGTCGTCTCGCACCAATGGGATCAGGCTCTGGCGCGGCTCAAAGCGTTCGTGGAGGATTGACCGAGAGGACTCGGCCGCCATAGCCGGCTTTTATGTCATCGCATCTTGCAGAATCCAATGCCCCTCTATTCAATCAACCTGGACGTCGCAACGCGGTATTGAGCCCGCCGGCCACGCCGGCACATCAAGAAGCTGCGAGACGTGTTTATTGAAACAGGCGACCTATGTTCGAAGCCCTTTGAAAGGAGCAACAAATATGCAGATGCGAAACCTTCAAGTTGCTGCATTGTTGGCGGCCGGAATGTTGCTCGCGGCCCCTTTTGCCTTGGCAGCCGATAGCAACCAAGCCGGCGCGGGACAGGCGGTGATCACCGTGCTGCCTGGGAGTGAGGTTCCCGGCGGCATTCCGCAGGATGCCCTGCACGTCAAGGTGGACGGCAAGGACTCCACCGTCACCGGGTGGAAAGCGCTACGCAGCCCCGACAACAAACTCGAAGTCGTGATCCTGATCGACGATGGAGCACGCGAAAGTTTGGGATTGCAGTTGAACGACATCGCGAAGTTCATTGGAGGGTTGACCCCCGATGCGAAAGTCGCAGTGGCGTACATGGAATACGGTCGAGCGGCGTTCGCGGGCCCGTTCAACACCGATCACGCTGCCGTCGCCCGCGAACTGCACCTGCCTGTCCAGGGCATGCCTGGTGTAAGTGCCAGCCCGTATTTTTGCCTCTCAGATCTGGCGAAGAACTGGCAATCGACCGACGCCAGCGCTCGCCGCGAAGTGGTCATGTTGACTGACGGCGTCGATAACTACGATCGGCGCTACGATCCCGATGATCCCTATCTGCAGGCCGCCATCCAGGATTCGGTTTGTGCACACCTGATCGTCTACTCGATCTACTGGCGCAACCAGGGCCGCTTTGACCGCACCGGCTACGCTGCAGATGACGGCCAGAACCTGCTGGCGCAACTCACCGAGGCAACGGGCGGCAACAGCTACTGGGAGGGATACGGCAATCCAGTCACCCTCGCGCCGTATTTTTCCGATATCGACCGGCGCATCCACAACCAGTACGAGTTGGATTTCATGACGCCAGCGGGCAGCAAGCCGCAGATGGCGAATCTGAAGCTGAAGGTTGCCGCAAACGCGAAGGTCGCGGCTCCGCAGCAGGTATACCTGCACCCTGGCGCTGAATAATGCGCAATTCGACGTTGCCCCATCCTTCCGTGTTCTTTACGGAAGGATGGGGTAACACAGGCTTAATACGCCAGCGCCACCGCGTCGCAGCGCATCTCGCTGCCCGCTGCATAAACGCGGTCTGATCCCTGTTGGCGCAGTTCAATCGCTTCATAGCGGCCGAATCCACCATCGCTCGGCCCCATGGGCCAGCCAAGATCGACGAGCGCTTTGCGCGCATCCGGTGGAACGCCTGCTTCAAGACGAAGCAGGCCGCGAGGTCCGAGGCCGGCGCGATCCTCGCCCATGGATTGCGACGATCCTTCATGATGCCAGCGCGGGCTGTCGGCGGCAGCCTGCACGTCCAGTCCGTAATCCACGCGATTGAGAATGATCTGCGTCTGCCCTTGCGGCTGCATGTCGCCGCCCATCACTCCAAATGAGATCCACGGCTTGCCATCGCGCGTCGCAAAGCCGGGAATGATTGTCTGAAACGGCCGCTTGCCCGGCGCGTAAATGTTCGGGTGACCATCCTGCAACGAAAACAATTGTCCGCGGTCCTGGAACATGAAGCCGAGGTGGTCTGCCACCAATCCCGAGCCCATGCCGCGAAAGTTCGACTGAATAATCGAAACCATCATGCCGTCTTTGTCGGCAGTGGTGAAGTAAGTCGTGTCGCCGTGATCCGGAGCATGGCCCGGTGAAACATGATCATTAATCGCATCCAGGCGGATCAGCTTCGCGCGCTCCTTCGCGTATTCCTTTGAGTTGAGCCATTCAATTGGAATCTTGGCGAAGTGCGGGTCCGCATAGTAGCGGGCGCGGTCTTCGTAAGCGAGGCGCTTGGCTTCGATCTGCACCTGCAACGACTGCGGACTCTGAAAGTCGAAACCGCGCAGATCGAAGTTCTCGATGATATTGAGCATTTGCAATGTCGCCAGGCCTTGCGTGTTGGCCGGCATGCCGTACACTTCGACACCGCGGTACGTCGTCACTAGCGGCTCAACCCACTCGGCGTGATGTTCGCGCATGTCCTCGGCTGAGAGCCAGCCGCCGATGCGCTTGAAGTAGGCGTCGATGGTCTGCGCAATGGGTCCGTCATAGAAAGCGTCCCGACCACCTTCGGCAATCATCCGATAGGTATGCGCAAGGTCGGGATTGCGCCGCACATCATATTCATTGGGGGCAACACCTCCCGGCATGTATGTGGCCGTTGCATTGGCCGTCTCTTCCACGCCCGAGTTGGGACGGAGAAACGCCGCCATATTGCTCTTGATGTAGTGGCCGATGATCTGCGGCGTGGGATCGCCCGCCTCGCACGCATGGATCGCAGATTCAAAGAGCTCGGCCCACCTGACCTTGCCGTAGCGCTGATGCAGCGTCCACCATCCATCCAGCGCGCCCGGAGTGGAAACAGCGACGGCGCCCAGCGCGGGAATGTGGCCATTGACAGTGTGCGCGCGCACCGTGGCGAGCGAAAGCGCTTTCGGTGACCGCCCGGAGCTCGCCATACCCGTCAGCTTGCCGGCCTTCGGATCCCAGACGAAGGCAAAGCAATCGCCGCCAAGTCCGGAGCTGACAGGTTCCACAAATCCGAGCACAGCATTAGCGGCTACCGCAGCATCCACAGCAGAGCCGCCTCGCTTGAGCATCTCGATGGCTGTCTGCGTGGCCAGCGGATGCGCAGTGCCTGCAGCGCCGTTCAAACCCAGCGCGGGCGAGCGCGAAGCAAAGCTCGCTCCGGATGGCCGGTCACCGGCATGAACATCAGGGCGAAGGAAGCGCTCGGCTCCCGCGGGCTGAAACTTCGGAAGATCGGATGTGGGTGCTGCGTTCGAAGCGCTTTGGCCAAGTCCATTAGCCTTGCTCTTGACAGCGGCCGCCGATGCTGCAGCAGCCAGGGGTAGTGTTTGCATAAAGGTGCGGCGGCGCATGAAAAAATCCTTCAGTCCAATGTAAATGGGCGTACGCGCCGCCGCGAGATTGCGCAGTGGGACGCACGCCCGAAGAAAAAACGATCAGAAGGTAAACTTCCCGCTGATCTGGAGCTGCCGCGACGAGCCGCCGTCGCTGGTGGCAAATCGTGTTGCGGTGATCTGGCCGAACGAGGTCGATTGCACGTTGCCCGAAGGTTGACCGAAGTTGGGATGGTTGAGGATGTCGAACGCATCGGCGCGCAGAGTGAACGACAGATTCTCGAAGATCTTGGTCTCTTTCTCGCCCGACATGTCGAGATCCGCGAAGCCCGGCCCCGTGAAAGCATTGCGCTGCATGGTGCCGAGCCCGGTATAAACGGTGGGCGCCGTGGTTCCGGTGGCGCTGGCTTGCGTCCCCTGGATCTCAAGGCTGCAAGCCGAGGTGTAGTTAGTAATGTCGCAGACCGTGCCGTTGTAGGCCAAACCCGCGCTCTGGAACAAGGTCACGTTACCGATTCCAGCCAATTGTTGCTTCTTGCGGACGACAGGGCCAACCTGCGTTGGACGCGGCAGGCCGGTGACGCCATTGAAGCTTGAGCTGCCCGCAACAATGTTCACCGGGTTGCCGGTCTGATACTGCATGATGCCTATCAGCCGGTAGCCACGCACGAGTTCATTTTTGTGGAACGGCAACTCATAAATCGCCGTCCCCCCGAAGTGCTGGCGCACATCGAAGTCCGACAGGCCGTAGTTTTCGCTGGGATTAGTGCTGTCAGGCAGGGTCAAGCCGCCTTGCGATCCAAGCGAGTTGAGGTCCATTGACTTGGTCCACGTGTAGCTCATTTTGAGTTCAAGGCCGTTACTCATGTTCTTGCTCAGAACAGCCCACATGGCGTTGTAGTCCGAATAGCTATTGCTGGTTCTGTAACCGATGTTTGAAGCGATCGCCCCGCCGGGAGCCACAGGACTAGTGGCAGCGAGCGCTGTGAATGGGTGCACCTGCACAGCGCTGGTTGCTCCCACTACCTGGTTGATGTTGGATTCAACTTCCAGATGGCGTCCGACCGACCCGTCATAGTAAAGCTGGGCGACCATGCCCCAGGGCAGCGCCTGCTGCCAGTTCAGGTTGAAGCTCTCGATGTACGCGTTCTTGTAGTTGGGATTGACGCCATAGAGCGAGATGCCGGAGGCCTTTGCCGAGGCATAGAGCGAAGACAGGGGAATCGGCGTGGCGCTGTTATAGGAGACCGCGGTGCTGAAGGGAGGATTGGATGCCATCCCCGTCACGACGCCCGAGACAGGCTGGTCCACTAGGTAGGCATAGCCGCCGCGCAGCACGGTCTTGCCGGTCCCGAAAAGATCCCACGCAAACCCGACTCGCGGTTCAAAGTTGTAGTTCTCCTTGTAAGCCGCGTTGGCCGCAAGACCATTCGTACCCACCCGGGTAAGGGTAACGGTGGCAGGATTGAAGATGGTAAAACGATTCGCTCCCTCAACCGGCGTTCCATTCCACTCAAAGCGCAGGCCGCCCTCCAGCGTCAAGTTGTGTGCAACCTTGTAATTGTCCTGCACGAATCCTGCCGTCGAGTCGGCATAGATGCGGCTCGAGACAATATTCGGCTGAATAGCAAAGACCGTGGCCTGGTCGGTTTGGAACAAGCTGGTCGGCGTCGTCGAGGTGGTAAAGGTCAGGGTGCCAATATTCCCGGTGAAGCTGGCCACGAGGTAGCGGCGGAACTCACCGCCCCACTTCAAGGTGTGCTTGCCCTTGAGCATCGATACCGTATCCGACAAAACGCCGGTCGTATCGGTGCGCCCTTGCGGGAAGCCCGCAGGCCCGCCGAAGACGAGACCAATGTCGGAAAGTGTCGTCTGGGGAATACCGACTTTGCCGCTCAAGCCGTCGCCCAATCCTACGCTTGTGGGGTCGATGGTATTCGCCGGGTTGAAGGTGATGAAAATACGGTTGAAGCCAAGACGCGTCTCATTTACGACGCTGGGGCTGAAGATATGCGTCTCGCCGAGGGTGCCGATCTGACGGTGCGCATGGCGATGATCACCCCAGCCGGAAATGGTGTCGCCCTGCAAGCTCGGCTCAGTACGGATGTCGTTCTGGAACGCATAGAATCCGTGCAGAGAATCGCTGGAGCTGAATTGCTGCAGGACATCGCCGGTGTACTGGTCGATGTTGACCGGGCCGGGCGTAAACGAGACATAATTCGTCGTGCCGCTGTTCGGCAGCGGGATGAGCGCAGCCAGCGCGGCCGCGATGGGTTCAGCGGATTTATTAGCGGCAATTGCATTCTGATTGGCCTGTGTGATCACCTGGCTGTTCTGCAGGATACCCTGATGTTGGCGCAGGCCCTCGTAGCTGCCGAAGAAGAAGGTGTGGCCCTTCCAGATTGGACCGCCCACGGAACCGCCGAAGTTGTCGCGCTTCAACGGCGCCTTGTCGCCGGTATTGGCGACAAGTGGGAGTCCGGTACCGGGGTTAAACGGACGATTGAAGTAGTTGCGGGCGTCGAGAGCCTCGTTGCGAAAGTAATCGAATGCTTCGCCATGGAAACGGTCGGTGCCGGAACGCGTGGCAACAGTCACAATCGAGCCGTCACTGCGCCCGTACTCCGCGCTGAAGGTGGAATTATTGATCTTGAACTCCGAGGTGGTGCTGATCGAGGGCTGAAAGGTGATCTGGTTCTGGCTGATGTCGTTCAAGTTGATGCCATTGATCTGGAAGTTGACCGAATCCTCCCGATTACCGGCGGTGATGAACGAGTTGGCGCCGAGACCGCGGCTGGCAGCGGTAAGGCTGCCCGCGGCGTCTGCCACTACGCCTCCGGGCGTAAGCACCGTGAGGTCTAGGAAGTGCCGGCCGTTAAGCGGAAGTTCCTGCACCGCTGTGTTGTCAATGACCTGACCGACTGTAATGGTCTGGGCTTCGATCTGCTGAACCGCACTCTGTACCTGAATCGTCTCGCCAGCCGAGGAGACTGCGAGTCGCATGTTCTCAGTTACTTGCCGGTCAACGTCCAAAGTGACTTTAGGCACAGTGTAGCTGCTGAAACCGCGGGCCGTCGCCTGCACTTTGTAGTCGCCGGGAATGAGTGACGGCACCGCATAGAGGCCGGCGGAGTCTGTGCTGACGACGCGATCCAGACCGGTCGCCAGGCTGTGGATCGTTACTTGAGCGTTCGGGATAACAGCGCCAGAGGGATCCGTCACCGTTCCGGAAATGCTGGCTGTCGATTGCCCCCACGCGCCCAGGACGCAAGCTCCGAGCAAAGTGGCAAATGCAAAGAATGATGCAACTTTCATTGTGACCTCCTGTTAAAGTGTTCGATCGTGCGGGATAGCCTTCGTATACATCAAGTCTGTAACCGATGCAGGTTGGCCTCGCCGCGTTCGCATGACCGCCCGTTAAGAGACGGCCACCCTTTTCCCGCAACAACGAGAGCATCCAGTATGGGGAACTGCTTTTGCGGCGCCACGCCGCGATGCGGGAGATTTTCTTCGCGCCCAATGCGAAAATTACCCAGATTCGCTTAGCGTCTGTGCGATCGCCTCGTTCTGTTTCTGCTTTGACCGGCCAGTGGCCGGCTCTTGGTGGCAAGTCAGCCAAAAAGGGAAATCGTCATCTTCGCCCGCACGAGAGCAGGCTTGAACTGGGAATGTCGAATCAGCGGGAGCTTGCCGGGGAAGTGTATGCACGCTGATTCACACGCCGAATGAGCGAGTTAGAACGCAGTATACGGAATGTCTACCGCCCGTGCAAGAATTTTTGATCGGAAAATAAGGGATTAATAAGGATCGGGAAAGTTGGGAGCGGCTAACCAGCGGCTCAGGGCAAGCCGGACGTCAGGACCGAAACTAGGGGATGATTCTCGGGGCCGCCCGTCACATATTGGAGCTTGGAATCCCTGAACCCGAAACCTGTGCTTGCGAATCTAGATAGAAGTACGCAAAACTTGATAAAGCGTGGATTGCATTAGCTCATCAGTGCACCCAACGCTAAGCGCGCTGCTCTTCCCCGGCCATCACACAAGCAAAAACGCAGGAAAACGCAAAGGAGAAGACTGTTGTCCGCGATCGACACGACATTGCCGGCACCGCCTGCCGGCACCGCACCTGGGGGCAAAGGCAACGGGTCCGGAGTCCGTCCATCTCCAACGCGCGATCCCGCTCTCGATCTGCCGGTGCAATGGAAGCCGCGTGTGAATCCGTGGCTTATCGCCATGACGGTGGCTCTGGCCGCGTTCATGGAAGTGCTCGATACCTCCATTGCCAATGTCGCCTTACCACACATCGGCGGCTCGCTGGGCGCCAGCACCGACGAGGCCACGTGGGTGCTCACAAGCTACCTGGTTTCGAATGCAATCGTGCTGCCCCTGGGTGGCTGGATTTCGAGTGTCATGGGTCGCCGCAACTTCTTCGTCCTTTGCATCACCGGCTTTACCGGCGCCAGCTTTCTCTGCGGCTCTGCGCCGTCGCTGCCCATCCTTCTCCTGTGCCGCGTCCTGCAGGGCATGTTCGGCGGCGGGATGCAGCCAATGGCGCAAGCCATCATGGCCGACAGTTTCGAGCCGCACAAGCGCGGTCAGGCTTTCGCGCTCTACGGCTTGGTCGCGGTGCTCGCGCCCTCTATCGGGCCCACACTCGGCGGTTGGATCACTGACAACTTCTCCTGGCGATGGATCTTCTTCATCAATATTCCCGTCGGCATTCTCGCTTTCATCCTCGTTATGCGCCTCGTTGAAGATCCGCCCTGGATCAAGGCCGACCCCTCGCGCCTGCGCAACATGGACTATATGGGGCTGGCCTTCCTTGCCATGGCCATGGGTGGCCTGCAAATCATGCTCGACAAGGGCGAAGAGAATGACTGGTTCTCGTCATCCTTCATCTGCTTCTTCGGTTTCCTCTTCATCGCCGGCATGATCGGCCTCTTTGTGTGGGAGTGGAACAAGAAGGATCCGCTGATCAACCTCCACCTATTCCGATACAAGAACTTCGCCATCTGCTGCTTTCTCATGATGCTGGTCGGCGGAGTGCTCAACGCCAACACCGTGTTGCAGCCGCAGTTTACGCAGCAATTGCTGGGTTACACTGCGACGATTGCCGGCCTGGCTCTCACCGCCGGTGGAGTGGCGCTCGTCATCATGATGCCGTTGGCCGGCATTGCCACCGGGAAGATCGCAGCGCGCTGGCTGGCCGCCTTCGGTTTCGCCTTACTTGTTATCACTTTCTGGTACGCAGCACACATCACTAGTCTGCAGATGAGTTTCGCGCAGGCGTCCTGGCTGCGCGTCGTCCAAATGCTCCCCTTGCCGTTTTGTTTTATCTCCATCACCAATGCGGCCTATGTGGGCATGCCCAAGGAGCAGAGCAACCAGGTTGCCGGCCTTATCAATTTCGTCCGCAATATCGGCGGTTCCATCCTCATCGCCATCACCAACGCCCAGGTCACTTCACGGTCCATGTGGCACGAACAGCACCTGCAGCAGGCGATGCAGCCGGGTTCCATCGGCTTCGACCAGCACAGCCAGGCGCTCACGGGGCTACTCAACGGCGCGTTTGGCACTGCGAACGGTGGCAGCATGGCCTTGGCGCAGATCTACCACCAGCTCATCCAGCAGGCTCAGACGCAGGGTTATCAGGATGTTTACATGGAACTTGCGTGTGCTTCGATTGTGCTCGTAGCCCTGTCGTTCATGCTCAGTAAGAACCGTCCGGGCGAAGGCGGGGGCGGCGGAGCCATGCACTGAGTCGGCAACCGGGTCTTCATTTCCAGACGGAAGCCGCAAGCCCGGGATTCCCGCCCACGGAACCTCCGCAGGGCCTCTTCCGGCGTCAGTGACAGCCCTCATAGCCCTTTCCGCCTTTTCGTCCTATAATTCTCCCCAGAATTTCAACTGATATAAAGATGCCCGTTCGCTGACATCTGCTCCGGGAGGATGTGATGTTGAAGTCGCTTCTGCTTCTTTTTGCAGTGGGTCTGGTCGCTATTGCCGCTCTGCCATTGCTAGGTCACGGCGCCCAGCAGGCTGCTCCTGCGCCCGCGATAACGCCCGAGCCGGCTGTTACACCGCCCCAGCCCGCGCCGGCGATGAAGAACCCCGTGAAGCCTACAACAGAATCCCAAGCGAAGGCGAAGAGCTTGTATCAGATGGATTGCGCCATGTGTCACGGCGATAACGGAAACGGCAAAACCGATCTCGCCACCAGCATGACGCTGACTCTCGATGACTGGACCGATCCGAAGAGCCTCGCTGGCAAACAGGATGGGGATCTGTTCACCATCATTCGCAATGGCAAGGGCGACAAGATGCCTCCTGAAGCCGAGGGCCGCGCCGGCAACACGGAAGTCTGGAACCTGATTATCTATATTCGATCGTTTTCGAAGTCCCAGCCCGTCGCCAAGTAGATTGGCGCGGGATTCGCGAAATGTCTGCGGAGCGAGTCGCCGCACGCCGCGAAGGGAACTAAAGCAGTGCTCTAGCCCGTTATCGTCAGCACCGGGCACGGTGCATTGGCAATGATGTGAAAAGCACCTGAAAGGCGCGATTGCAGCCACAGGTGCGAGCTCTTGCGAATCGAAAGCACAAGCAGATCCACCTTCGACTCCTGCAGATACTCCAGAATGCGTTCGTGCGCGGAACCAACCTCGACCAGCCCTTCCGGCTGGCTGATCCTTTCGGCGTGTTGCGGTGCCATCTCCTTCAGCACAGTGCGAAACCGCATTTGAACCTCGCTGAATCGATCTTTATCCGCGACATCGTCGGGATTCACAACATGCAGCACTTCGAGCGACGATCCGAACGCCTCTGCTATCGCAGCGGCGTATGCGGCCCCGCGTGCTGCGGCAGGCGAAAGTCCGGTGGCATACAGCACGCGTTGAAACAGAGGGCGCGATGGCTCGCACGCTGGAACCAGGGGGCCGATAGTCAGTGCGGGTCCGCCCGAAACCCGCATGATCCTCTCTGCCACTGAGCCGACAATGCCGCGCTCCATTCGGCCTCTTCCCCGCGTGGCCAGGACAATGAGTGACGGAGTATGCTCCCCGGCGAGGCGTGGGATCTGCTCCCGCGGATCGCCTTCAAGCAGGACCGGCACCGCTCTCTTGACTCCGTCGCCGAAGCGCTTTGCCGTTGCAGCCAGCGTGGTCTCCAGCTCTTTGCGCTGCTCGCTCTTTTTCTTCCGGCCATCTTCGGCCTCTACCTCCATCGCCGGGTACGAAAGCACGAACGCATGCGCAACCAGAAGGTCGGCATCGAATTTTCGGGCAACCGAATTCGCGTAGTGGCCTGCGTTCTCAGAGCACGAGGAGAAGTCGGTGGCGTAGACGATCGCCTTGAACGGCAACAGGGAGGAATTGGCAGGATCATCCATGCAGCGAAGGTCTCCCGGGTCCCGCGGCCTTTTGCAGCGCCGGCTTCAAGATGCCGCGAGCGTCCCCGGGGATTCAATGAGACGAGAGCAGTTTCCCGTCCGGCGATGGGGACGCCCTTCATGGTACTACGCTTGCGCCGTCGGGAATCCACTTGCTCGAACCGCTATGATGGTTCCGCGATGACGAACTCAAAAGTTTTTCGCGGAAGATGGGCGCTGGTGACTGGCGCCAGTGCGGGAATCGGCGCGGCGCTCGCTCGCGAGCTTGCACATCACGGCGCCAGGCTGATCTTGACCGCACGCCGGCGCGAGCGGCTTGAGGCGCAAGCCGCTGAGCTCTCTGCGAAAGGAACCGAGACACGCATCGTCGTTGCCGACCTCAACGATCCTGCCGCGCCGCAGCGGCTCTATGACGCCACTGAGGACGCCGGGCTCGCCGTCGACATTCTCGTGAACAACGCAGGACTGGGCCAGTACGGAGCCTTCCATACGAACCGTGCGGAGCAGGATGCATGGCAGGTGCGCGTCAACTGCGAGGCCGTGGTGCGCCTTTCGCGGCTGTTTGTGCCGCGCATGATCGAGAGGCAACTCGGGTGGGTGCTCATTGTTTCGTCGATGGCGAGTTTTCAGCCCATGCCGTACAACGCCACTTACGCGGCAACCAAGGTGTTTGACCGGTTCTTTTCTCTGGGCCTGGCTGCGGAGTTGGAACCATTCGGGATCAAAGTGACCGCTCTTTGTCCGGGGCCAGTGGAGACGGAATTCTTCACCGTCGCGGGCAGCACCGGTCTTTCTCGCCGCTTTGGCAGCCAGACTGCTGAAGAGGTGGCCCACAAGGCCCTCGCTGCGCTTGCCCGCGGGCGGCGAACGATCGTTCCGAGCTTCAAAGGAGCTTTTGTATCTTCACTTGAGCACTTTCTTCCCACAAGCGTAATCCTCGCCATTCTTGAGAAAGCGTTGCGGCCCCGCGTCAACTCCACTGGCCGCTGAGCAGGTTCCCTGACTTGCACCTGACCGCGAGCGGCGGCGACAATGGCCCGCGGAGGAGATCCGTCAATGAGTTCGCTCAATTCCACCTTGCGTGCTGGCGTTTGCCTCATGGTCATTCTCGGCGCCACAGCTTTTGCGCGATCGCAAACGCCAAACCGTGAAGCGGCGGAGCACTTGACCAAACCCGGCCCCGGTCCCTACGGCGTTGGTCAGGTGCGGTTCTTCGTGCATCGTCTCGGCACCGACCACGCCGAAGGCGTCACCTCGCTCGACATGAACGGTGACGGCTATCCCGACATCCTGAGCGGCGCCTACTGGTATCAGAATCCCGGTCCCAACGGCGGCGAATGGACACGCCATCAATATCGCGAGGCCAGCATCCGCGGCGAGTTCGTCTCCGACTGCGGCGAGTGGACCATAGACGTAAACCACGACGGCCTGCCTGATGTAGTCACCGCGGGTTGGATGACGAACGGAATCTTCTGGTGGGAGAATCCCGGCAAACTCGGTGCGCCGTGGAAGAAGCACTTCATTACCGATAGTTACGACACCGAAGGCGGCTGGATGGCTGACATCAACGGCGACGGCAAGCCCGACCTGATCTTCGCCCACTATGGGCACATGGGGCTGATCTGGATCGACTTCTCCGGACCCGAACCCAAGGTGCATCACGTGGGCAGCCGCGCGCAGGATGGCCACGGCGTTGGTGTGGCCGACATCGACGGCGACGGCAAAATGGACATTCTCACGCCCAACGGCTGGTTCCGGCAAATCGATGCCGGCAAAGACGCGTGGGAGTGGCATGGCGACTGGCAGCTTGGCGATGCCGGCTTCCCCATCATCGGCTACGACGTGAACGGTGACGGCAAGACAGACATCATCTACGGCCACGGCCATAGCTATGGCCTGTATTGGCTCGAGCAAAAAATCGACCAGCAAGGCGACGGCTCGACACGCCGCTGGATCAAACACACCATCGACGAAAGCTATTCGCAGATCCACGCGCTCAGGCTGGTCGATATCGATGGTGACGGCCAGCCCGAGCTGTTGGCCGGCAAGCGCTACCGCGGCCACAGTGGCAACGATCCCGGCTCCTACGATCCGCTGGTTGTCTACTACTACAAAATCGATCGCAAAACGGCCACGTTTACGCGCTACGCTATCAGCGTGAACGGCACCGCCGGCGCGGGAACGCAATTTGTCACCGAAGACATGGACAAAGACGGCGACATCGACATTGTGACCGCGGGAAAAACCGGCGTGCACTTTTTTGAGAACCTGACTATCGACCGCGTGCCCAAGGCGCAGCGCGAAAAAGAAATTCTGCTCGATACCAACTGGCCGTTCCCTGACGAAGGCCCTGAAGTGCCGCAGGACGAAGAGCCGAAGAAACAGTGATCAGCCGTCAGGGAGCGGGGATCAGAGAGACATGGATCAAGGCCCAAAGAGGCAGCTGAAGGCTGAAAGCTGAGAGCTGAAAGCTGCTAAAGAGCAGTACGCAAACGCCCCCATCACCAGGGTGCCCAGAACGATGTTAACGAGCCTTCGCCACAGTTCAAAGAGTGCCTAAACTGGGCGTGTGGGGGCAAGGCACTTCATGGTTTTGCCCCCAAGAGGTGCCAGTCAGGTAAAAATTGCCTCTAACCCTAGCGTGGGAGGAGTATAGCTCCCGAGTTTTCCACCGAAAGACTCGCCCACTTGCAACCTTTCGCACGATTATGCATCCTAGATAGTAATTAGCAGAGGCTTCCCCATGATGTCCTTCCAAAGAAAGGCAGTAACTCTCTCTTGAGGGTTCTTCGGAACCTCTTCCCAAAATCCCCCCTGGTTACCCTTCCAAAAATGCCTCTCGAGCGGGCCTACCGGAAGGTAGGCCCACACGCTCTCCCCTCTCACGCGCCACATCCGGCCAATTGAGCCGCAGGCCATTAAAATCGGAGGGGGTGCGATGCCCTCTCAATCCAACAAGCCGCCATCTTTGAGTCCGACTCTCAAGGCAGTCGATACTCGCTTTTCCGAAGCGGGATTGGCGCGAAGCCGTCGCAGCAAACCTGCTGCCCGGCCGTGGCCGACCCCCTTTGATTCTGCCCAGCCGGAGTCCCTCACCTATCAGGCCTCCATCCCACATCGTGCCGCGAACGGAGTGGAATGGCTCCAGGTTTCCAAATGGGATTCGTACGGGCTCTGGGCGGGATTCAGCACGCGCAGGGGCGGCCTCAGCAGGGTTTATTGCCCTGAAGATGCGCCGGGCGAGCTGAATCTGGGATTTACCGTGGACGACGACCGAAAAATCGTGGCTTGCAACCGCCAATTGCTGGCTGAGGCTGTCACTGGTGATCGCGAAACGCCACTGGTGTCGCTGCACCAGATCCATTCCAACCTGGTCGTCCAAGCCACTCGCTTCGACGCGGCTCGCGAAGCACCCCGCAAAGCCGATGGGCAAATCACCGATGAGCCGGGTCTCCTCCTAGCCGTTCAGACCGCCGACTGCATTCCAATCCTCGTGGCTGACCGCCGCCTTCGTGCAGTCGCAGCCTTTCACGCAGGCTGGCGTGGCATCGTCAAGCGCATCGTCGAATCAGGCGTCGGGCGCATGAGACTTGCCTTTAGCTCCCAGCCTAAAGATCTTGTTGCCGCCATCGGGCCCGGAATCGGCGCCTGCTGCTATGCCGTTGGCGAAGAGGTCTTCTCGGCCTTCGAATCGCAGTTCTCCTACGCGACCGAGCTCTTTCATGAAGTGGCCGACACCCGCTCGGTCCGGAAAAAGTACCCCATGCTGTTCCTCACGCAGCGCGCACCGGGGCACTCATCCCTCGGCCCCAGCCTTCACGTAGACCTGGTTGAAGCCAACCGCCGTCAGTTGCTTGCAGCCGGGCTCCAGGCGGAATCGATTCAAGTGATCGGCGGATGTACACAATGCCACTCAGAGTTGTTTTTTTCTCACCGAGCATCGCACGGCCACGCGGGCCGCATGATGGCGGTCATCGGTATTCGCGCCGCAAAAGGCGCGTGAAGAGCGAAATAGAAAGGGATTCTGAGCAGCGATACCAAACCGCTCGCGCATGCATGTGCGCGTGCAATCAGGTCTTCAAGGGATGGGGAGTGGCAGTGGTCAGTGTGGATGAACCGCGTGTGCCTTCCCTACGAAGATGCTCTCACCGCTTCACCCGGATTGACCAGGTCACGCAGCTCTTTTGAAGGCTTGAAGTAAGGCACTTTCTTGGCGGGGACTTCCACGCGGGCGCCGGTTTTGGGATTGCGGCCAATGCGGGGATTTCGCTGGCGGATGCGAAACGACCCGAAGCCGCGGATTTCAATCTTGTCTCCGCTCTGCAGAGCGCCAATCACCGAGCCAAAGATGGTTTCAACAATCACTTCTCCGTCGCGCCGGGTCAAATCGCCCAGTGCAGTTACCTTCTCCACTAAGTCCGCCTTTGTCATCGCCCTGGAACCTCCGCATCCAGCATAAACGGATTTTGCAGGGGATAGCACGAAATTGCAAGCCCCTCCTGAGATTTTATCCTTTGCGCATCAGCAAGTTGGCCCAAGGTTCGTCCGGAACTGCGGCGTCAAGCCCCAAGCCTCTGCCGTCCGCCCCTACGGGCCGGGATCGGGTTCCGGCTTCCGCCATAGGGTAGAGTTATTCTGGAATCTCCGCAGTTCAATGGGCTACCCGCAACACAGTATCGTCATTCCCGCCTATAACGAGGCGGCGCGCATCACCAATGCGCTTGAGGCAGTTGTCCGCTGCATCCGGCAGCACCAATGGTCCGCCGAGGTTGTCGTAGTTGACGACGGCTCGCGCGATCGTACCGCCGAACTGGTTCGCGCCTTCGCCGCCAGCGCGCCGGAGGTAAGGCTGCTGCAAAACCCTGGCAATCGCGGCAAGGGCTATAGCGTGCGCAACGGCATTCTCCACTCCTTCGCCGAGGTCGTCATGTTCACTGACGCGGACCTCTCTGCGCCCATTGAGGAAGCGGAAGACTTGTTTGCCGCGATCGCCGGCGGCGCCGACATCGCCATCGGTTCTCGGTGGCTTGAGCGCGCGCGCCAGACCATTCGCCAGCCTCTCTACCGGCAGTTCTTCGGCCGCTGTTTCAATGCCGTCACCCGCATGGTCATGGGTCTTCCTTACGCAGATACGCAGTGCGGCTTCAAGGCCTTTACGCGCTCCGCCGCGCAAACGATCTTCCAGCTACAGACCATCGAACGCTGGGGCTTCGACCCGGAGATTCTCTTCATCGCCATCAAGCGCGGATACAAGATCGTTGAAGTACCCGTAAGCTGGGCTCACGACGAGCGCACGCGCATGAGCTATCTCAAAGACGGCATCCGCATGCTTGAAGACATCGCCATCGTCCGCTGGAATGCGCTGCTTGGCCGCTATAACAAGCAGGTCGAGCGGATTGATCGCGCCGGCCTGGTGAAGTGAATCTTTGCGCCATTCATCTCCAGCCCAGCCAACGCCACCCTGCAAATTGAAAAACCCCGGGTGCCCCGTCCAAGCTCTGCTGGGGCGGGATAGGAGCGTTGAGACTTCTCCCCAGCCCCCAACGTCTCCCATGAACAAGCACCGGGCGCAAGAGCCGGGGCAGGAATGAAATTGATCGTTTGGAGAAACTCACATGATGAAGAAACTTGCGCTCGCAACTCTGTTTTTAGCGCTCGGCTCAATGACCGCGCTGGCCGCCGACTTTAGCGGCAAATGGACCGCCGATGTTCAGGGCCGCAACGGCACGCAAACCATAACCTTCAACTTCAAGGTAGATGGCTCAACCCTGACCGGCACCGTCACCACGCCGCGCGGCGATACGGACATCTCGAACGGCAAGGTAGACGGAGACAACATCTCCTTTGACCAGGTGATGAACTTCAACGGGAATTCGATCACGCTCAGCTACAAAGGTACGGCCGACGGAGACACCATCAAGTTCACGCGCACCTTCGGCGGCGGCGACCGGCCTCCGCAAGAGTTTGTGGCCAAGAGAGCAACCGACGCGGCTCCTGCGCCAGCCGCTCCAGCCGCGCCACCAGCCGCTCCTCCGCAGTAGTTCTCGGTGCCGCTCTGCGCGTAGTTGGCGCGCTCTGGCCAGACATTTCAAACCGTGTTCGATCTGCGCCCGATGAGGTTGAAAACTCCGGGCGCAGCCGCTTTCTCAGGCGGTCGCCGTCTTCGCCACGTCCTGCAAGCCCCGCGCTTCGATCTCAAACTCGCGCATCTTGTACTTCTGAATCTTGCCTGACAGAGTCGCCGGGAACTCCGTCACAATGCGCACGTGTTCGGGAATCTTGTAATACGCAATCTGTCCCTGGCAGAATGCCCTGATCTCTTCCTCCGTCGCTTCCATTCCCGGCCGCAGGCGAATCCACGCCACCACAATCTCGCCCAACCGCGCATTAGGGATTCCGATCACCTGCACTTCGCCCACTTTGGGATGCGTGTAGAGAAACTCCTCTACCTCGCGCGGATAGATGTTTTCGCCGCCGCGAATGATCACATCGCGCGAGCGGCCGGTGATGTGAATGCATCCGTCCTCGCGCATTACGCCTAGGTCCCCGGTCCTCAGCCAGCCATCTGCCTGGATCACCTGCGCCGTCCCCTCCGGATCGCCGTCGTAGCCCTTCATCAAGGCATAGCCGCGCACGCACACCTCGCCCTGTTGGCCATAGGGCAGCGTTTCGCGCATCTCGATAGGCGCATCCGGCTGCGCCTCGAGGGCCGCAATCTTGATCTCGGTCTGTGGCATGGCGCGGCCCACCGTGTTGACGCGAACTTCGAGCGAATCGGCAGCGTCGCTCATCGTCACCACCGGCGACGTCTCCGTCTGCCCGTAAGCGATGACCAGTTCGCGGCAGTGCATCTCTTCGAGGACACGCTTCATCAGCTCCACCGGGCAGGGCGCGCCGCTCATCATTCCCGTGCGCAGGCATGTCGTGTCGTAACTGGCAAAGTCATCAAGCCCGAACTCTGCCACATACATCGCAGGAACGCCATACACGCTTGTCGCGCGCTCGTCGTGCACCGCCTTCAGCGTCGCGCGCGCATCGAAGGTCCAGTTGGGCAGAATGATCGCCGCGCCCGAGTTCACCGCACTCATGGTTCCGATCACGCATCCGTAGCAATGAAACAGCGGCACCGGAACCACAATCTTGTCCTGCTCGGTGTAGTGAAATCCCTGCGCGAGATACTGCCCGTTGTTCACCACGTTGTGGTGCGTGAGCATCACGCCCTTCGGCAGGCCCGTGGTTCCACTCGTGTACTGGATATTCGCTACGTCATCCTCGGCCACGTGGTCTGGCAGCAGTCCTTCCGCATCCAGAAAAGCCGGCCATTCCGGCGAATCAAAGTAAATGGTGTGTTGGAGCGCCAGATCGAGCCCATGGCGTGCGCGGCCCAAGATCTCCTCGTAGTCGGCGCGCTTGTCCTTGTGCCACAGGAAGAGCGCCTTCATCCGCGACCGTGTCAGCGTGAATTGCAGCTCGTGCGAGCGGTACGCGGGATTCACATTCACCAGCGCCGCTCCGGCTCGCGCGCAGCCCATGTGCATCACGATCCACTCAATGCAGTTGGTGGACCAGAGCCCCACGCGATCGCCACGCTGGACTCCAAGCGCCCAAAGCCCGCGCGCAACACGGTCCGCTTCGTCGCTCAGTCCGGCCCACGTAAGACGGCGATCCTGGTGTCGTGAAGCCACCGCTAGCCGGTCCGGATACCGGCTTGCCGTCCGATGCAGCAGGTCACCTATCGTCAATTCCAGCAGGGGCTTGGCCGGCCCCCGCGCATAGCTCTGGGTCGAAATCTGCTCGTCAACGGGCATACTTCTGCCTCTTTTTAGTGGTAAAGAGGAAGTTTACGCCGTTGACCCTGTCCCGCCATGTGATTTGGCACACACGAAAGATGCCCCGGGGCCGGCCGTGAGCCGTCTCATCCGGAGTCCGGTATCATCAATAGTGCATGGCCCCTTCGGCCCCAATGGCTCACGAAACGCTGAAACCCCGCGACCAGGAAGCCCCTGCGGCGCACCCATTTCGAACTTACGATCCGCGGCTGGAGCCCATCGCCGCCAAGGTATTGTCCCAGCAGCGGCTCTCTGCGGAGGATGGCCTGGCGCTCTACCGATCGCCCGACGTGTTGGCAGTGGGCTGGCTTGCCAACTACGTGCGCGAGCGAATGCACGGCGACGTGACCTACTTCAACGTCAATCGCCACATCAACCCCACCAACGTCTGTGTGGCAGCCTGCAAGCTCTGCGCGTTCGGCCGCAAAAAAGGCGATCCCGCCGGCTACACCATGGCGCTCGAAGAGGCTTGGGCTGCTGCAGCCTCGGGCTACACCGAGGCGGTCACTGAGTTCCACATCGTTGGCGGCCTGCATCCCGATCTGCCGCTCGCGTTCTTCCTCGACCTGATCCACGGCCTCAAAGAACGCTTTCCCAAGGTGCACATCAAAGCATTCACGATGGTCGAGATCGCGTACCTCGCCCGCCGCGCCAAGCTCACCGTGGAAGAAACGCTGATCAAGCTGCGCGATGCCGGAGTCGACTCCATGCCCGGCGGCGGCGCGGAAATCTTCGCAGTGCGTGTCCGCTCTATCATCTGCGACCACAAGATCGACGCCGAAGAATGGCTTGAGACCGCGCGCACCGCGCACAAACTCGGATTCAAATCCAATGCGACCATGCTTTACGGCCACATTGAGAACGACGAGGACCGCGTGGATCACCTGCTCAAGCTTCGCGCGCTGCAGGACGAAACCCGCGGCTTTCAGACCTTCATCCCGCTGGCGTTTCACCCTGAAAACACGCCGCTCGATCATCTACCCGTCACGACAGGCCTTACCGACATTCGCCAGATCGCCGTCAGCCGACTGATGCTCGACAACTTTCCCCACATCAAGGCCTACTGGCAGATGATGACGCCCAAGATCGCGCAGATCGCGCTCCGCTTTGGCGCCGACGACCTCGACGGTACGGTCATCGAAGAGAAGATCTACCACGACGCGGGGGCGAAGACGCCGCAAGGCCTGACGCGCAAGGAACTATGCCGCCTGATCACCGAGGCGGGCCGTATCCCCGTCGAGCGCGACACGCTCTACCGCTCTGTGACGCGCACCGAAGAGAGCTTTACCGTCGCGGTGTAGCATGTTGTAGACTGAGGGATTCTCCCTCGATTCCCCAGACTTCATGGGTCCGAAGGTCATTCAAAAAATACGTTGTCATCCTGAGCGCGGTCTGCCGTACATCTTCGGCAAACCAAGTCCGAAGACCTGCATTTCGCAAATGCGACTGACGCAACGAATTCTTGGAATGCCACGCTAAGCTAGGGCGGGATAGCATGAGCTTCATTACCGCCGAAGCCGTGTAAGGCGCTCTAGTTCTGCGTCATGACCGCTGGCGCTTTCTCATCCGCGGTAAATGTCGTCCACGGTCCAGCGTTCATGTCGTGAAGAATCGGCTTCTGCCACGCGAACTCAGGGTGCGCCGCAAGAAACGGCGCGGCCGTGAAATTATCGCCGCACGGATGTCCCGCCCTGCCGGTAAATCTCAACTTTGCTGCCATGTCTGAGTTCATCACCTTGCCCGTCACCGCGCCTTCGGGAAAGTACGGCGGGTCGTCCCAAACTTTTTCGCCCACCGGCGAGAGATCGATGTGGCCGCACAGGCTGCGTTTGTCAGCGTCAATCTTGTGTTCGTAGCTGTCGTAGTGGTCTGAGAGATATGCCTCGGCCAGCGCCGTATCCAGCTTGCCGTAGTGCTCTTTGACGAACTGCTCGGCGCGAATGTGGCGCGCATTCATCGAGCTCTTCGGATCATTTGGATCGAATCCCGGGGTGTCGTCACGGATCAGCAGCGGATCCGCCGCAAAGTTCGACGAAACAATGTAGCCGTCTTTCTTCTTTGTGAGCGGCGTATGGTGCAGTCCCAATTCCAGGTAGCCAATCTCGCCCGTCTTGCGGTCGCCAATCAGCCACGAGTTCGCATACCCGCCATTGTTGCCTTTGCGCATGATCACTGCATATTCGTCAATTGACGTCGCATACTGCATCGCCTTGCGCGAGCGGTCGAACTCCGCGATGCCATTCACATCGAAGCCCTTGGCCATCGGCAGCGTGGTTTCGGTAATCATCAGCCCGCTCGCGTTCACTCCAAAGTCATCCTGGCTGGTGATCACGCCGGGCATCCCGTCCATTATGAAGTGCTGTCCGCTGGCCGGCACAATGTCGAAGACCATCGTCCAGCGTTCGCCCTCCGCGTAGGAAGTCCAGTTGCTGTGCGCGATCACAATCTTCCCGTCTTTTGTCGCTGATCCCGTGGCAACGAACGCGCTGCACTTGCCCGGCGCAACAGCCTCAGGCGGATTCGGCTTGGCCTCCTTGGCGTTTATCCATGGAACGTAATAATCACTCAGCTCGATATAGCCGTTCAGCGCGACCACGTCCCAAAGGTCCAGCGCCGATCCCTGCGCATGCAGGCCCTCGACAATTCCTTTCAGTTCCTCCTGGTACTCCGAATCGAGGTGCGGCCACAATACGTTCTGCGCCGCATCGCGAAAGAAGCTCCACTTGCGCTTGGCATGGTGCGGCGCCTCCACCACGTACACATGCAGGTTGTCCTCAATCTCACGCGCCAGCAGATACCCGTGCTGAAAGCCGATCTGCTCCGGCGTCCCCTGCAAATGCACATACGTCCACCCGCCCTCGCGAAACTTGTAGGCACCGCGAAGCCTCGGGTCGTTTTCATGATCGCGCGCCGCTGCCGGCGTAGCCGCCACAATGGCGAACAACAGAATTGCAAGCGCAAGCAAAGCGGTGACGCGCATTCGATTCTCTCCTGAAAATTGACGATTCCCGGGGAAGGCGCGAAGAGTGAAACTGGATTTCCAGCTAACGCTTCGAGATAGGACAGAGTGTACATCCCGGGCCCGGCGGGTAGGCGCGGATTCGCCTATCGCCGCACCACGACACCGCCTTTCATCACAAAGCTCACGTGCTCCACCACCGAGATATCGTCCAGCGGATTCCCAGGAACAGCGATGATGTCCGCATCGTACCCAGGCTTCAGCTCGCCGATCTCGTTCTGCCACGTGAGGATTTGCGCGCCGTTCAGGTAATCGGCCTGGAGGACGGCCAGCGGTGTCATTCCATACTTCACCATCAGCTCCAGTTCGCGGGCCTGCGTGCCGTGCGGGAAGGGACCGACGTCGGAGCCAACGGCCATGGGAACGCCGGCAGCGACCTGGCGGCGGAATTCGTGGATCTTGTAATCGAGGATGGCGTGTTCGCGCGCCGCCGCTGCAGGCGTAGGCGCATGGTCCGCGAAATACTCGAAGATGGTGAAGGTGGGCACTGCCGGAATGTGCTTCTGCTTCATCATTTTCATCGTTGCTTCGCTCAACTGCGTCGCGTGATCGATGGAGGCCACGCCCGCCTCCGCCGCAAAACGCGCCCCCGGCTCGCCCTGGCAATGCACGCCAACGTTGGTGTCAAGCCGGGCCGCCTCGGCCACGGCTGCCTTCAACTGTTCCTCGGTGTACTGGTACGGCGTATGGAATTCCCAAAACTCCGGATCGCCCGGCTCCTCGCTCGTCTCGATTTGCGCGCAGATCGGATCTCCCATGCAAGGCGGACTGCCCGCAGGCACCATCCGGTCCGGCCCGGTCTCGTAAACCTTCGCGAAGTCAGAACCCTCCTTGTGCTGCTCGCGCATCACGGAGACGATCTCAGCGGCGGTGTTTGCGTAATCAGCGTTTGACAACACGTGCTGCGCGGGATTGAACCGGTTAGCGTCCTCGTGCCCGCCCAATATGTCGATCGCGTTGCCGCTGACGCGCAGCCTTGGGCCCGGAATAAGCCCCTGGTTGATGGCGTTGCGCACGGCGGTGTCGGCTGAGCCTGCACCCTCGGTGCCCATGTCGCGCTCTGCGGTGAATCCGGCCATCAGGTCGGCCTTGGCCGCCTGCTCGGCCAGGATCGTGCGCCACGGCACCGACTCTTCTACCGTCTGCAAGTCCTCCGCGCCGGGATGCAGAAATAAATGCACGTGCGCATCGATCAGTCCCGGTAGCAGCGTGGTATCGCCAAGGTCGATTACCTTCGCGCCCTGCGGATGATCCACCGTCGTGCCTACCGCCTTGATCCGCTCGCCCTCAACCAGGATCTCGCCCGGCTGCAGCATGTTTCCGGTGTCCACCTCGAGCAGCCGCGACGCGTGCAGCACAATCGGCGCAGTCGACGGCTCTTGTGCAGTGGCAGAAAATACCGTCGAGAAAAACGCGGGGGGCAAAAATGCTACAGAAAGCAGAGAATTAAAGCGGAAGCGCAGGGATATTTTTCGCATGGATATGACTATGCGCCTCCCACATTATATTGTCGATGAAGAATTTCGTCCGCGGTTGACGAACGGCCCTCAGTAAGCGCCAATCCCCGTCAGGCTCTGCCCTATAACCAGCGTGTGAATGTCGTGCGTGCCCTCGTACGTCTTCACTGACTCCAGATTCATCATGTGCCGCATGATCGGGTAATCCTCGGTCACGCCGTTCGCGCCCAGGATGTCGCGTGACAGCCGCGCGCATTCGAGCGCCATCCACACGTTGTTTCGCTTGGCCATCGAAATATGCTGGTGTCCCGCTTTCCCGGCGTCCTTCAGCCGGCCCACATGCAGTGAAAGCAACTGCGCCTTCGAAATCTCACTTGCCATCCACACCAGCTTCTCCTGCACCAGTTGATGACTGGCAATGGGCTGATTGCGGAACTGCTTTCTCGTTTTCGCGTAGGTCAGAGCTGTCGCGTAGCAGTCCATGGCTGCGCCGATGGCGCCCCATCCGATGCCGTAACGGGCCTGGTTCAGGCACATCAATGCGCTTTTCAGTCCCTTCGCTCCAGGCAGCAGGTTGGCTTCGGGTACGCGCACATCCTCGAGCGAAAGACTGCTGGTGACCGATGCGCGCAGCGACCATTTGCCATGAATGTCGCTCGCGCTGAATCCCGGCCGATCCGTCTCCACAAGGAAGCCGAGAACACTGTCGGCCTCGCCGTCTTCGCTGCTGGCTCCGTCAAGCTTTGCCCAGACAACCGCCACATCGGCAATCGTGCCTGACGTGATCCACATTTTTTCGCCGTTCAGAATGTACTCGTTTCCCGATTTGCGCGCGCGCGTGGTCATCCCAGCGGGATTCGATCCGAATCCCGGTTCGGTGAGCCCGAAGCAGCCGAGCTTCTCCCCTGTTGCCATCGCCGGCAGCCAGGTGTTCTTTTGCTCATCGCTGCCGAAGGTAAAAATGGGGTACATCACCAGGGCCGACTGCACGCTGACAAAACTGCGCAAACCGGAGTCGCCGCGCTCCAGTTCCTGCATCACCAGGCCATACTCCACATTCGACATGCCGGCGCAGCCGTATCCGTCGATGTTGGCGCCATAAAATCCCAGTTCCCCCATCACCGGAACCAGTTCACGCGGAAAGCGCCCTTCACGAAAACAGTCTTCAATGATCGGAATAAGATTCGCGTCAACAAAGTCGCGGGCCGTGCGCCGGACGAGGAGTTCCTCTTCCGTCAGGCTCCCATCGAAATGTAGGAAATCGAAGCCCTGAAACTTGAAGGCCATGGTCGTGCCTGCTCTCCTCCCGCTTCAGCGGGACAGATGAGGGTAGCAGCCCTTGGCCTTCTTTTCAATCACGCGCCGGACTTGAACTTCACGCCGGCCGTTGCATGGGCTTCTCGTGAATGACCATCCAATTGATGCCGAACTTGTCGCGGAACTGCCCAAAGCGGTGCGCGAAGAATTGCTCGCCCATCGGCATAAAGACCTCGCCGCCCTCAGCGAGCACCTTGTAAATCCTCTCCGCTTCTTCGTTGCTGTCGACCGAGAGCGAGATGTATGCGCTGCGCATCGGTTCAGCCTTCGGCCCGTCGCTGGCCATGATCACTGTGTCGCCAAGCGTAAAGCGAGCGTGCAGAATTCCATTCCGGTCAAGACCCGGAGGCAGGTGCTGCGGTCCATTCGGTCCGCCCATCTCAGCAAACGTCGATTTCATCAGGACCTTTGCGCCCAGGTGTTTCTCGTAGAAACTCATTGCTTCCTGACAGTTGCCGGGGAAGTTCAAATACGTATTCACTTTCATCGCTTCAATTTTCCTTTCGGGGAATTGGATTTTGGGCCGAGTCTCGAATTGCTGGTAAACGGTGGAATCAGCGGCGTTGGGTCGCGCTGCTCCCAGCGGCGATAGGCCTCCGCAATGACGGCTGCGCGGTTTTGCTCCATTTGGTCGATTGCCGCGCACGGCGCATCCGTCACTTCATGATGCCCGCCCCAGATTAGCAATTCGAGAAGAACAGGGGCTAGGGCAATTCCCTTCGCCGTCAATCGGTAATGGGTGCTGCGGCCGTCTTCCGCCGCCGGCTCGCGCTGAACAATCCCGCCGGCTTCGAGCTTCTGCAGCCGATCAGCGAGAATATTCGTGGCAATCCCTTCGCCGGAGCGCTGGAACTCGCGAAACGTGCGATACCCGCGCACCATCATGTCCCGAACCAGCAACAACGTCCAGCGGTCGCCCAACAGTTCGAGCGAGATGCTCACCGGACATCCGGAACGGTGTCTGGATTTGGAGCCCCTGACCACGAAAGCATGGTACGCAATTAACTTGCATTTTGCAACCTACAAATGCTAGGAATATGTTGCCTGCCGCTTTCTCGTTCCGCGCGGGCGAACATCAAACAACCAGGCGGTACTCATGCACACACTCCCAACTTCTTCTCGCATTACACCCTTTCTCTGGTTCGACAAAAACGCCGAAGAGGCCGTCGAGTTCTATTGCAGCATCTTCCCCAACTCACGCAAGCTCAGCGAGTTCAGGAGCACGAGCGATACGCCCAGCGGCCCAAGGGGAATGGTGCTCACCGTCTCCTTCGAGCTTGACGGCCTGCGCTTCACCGCGCTCAATGGCGGCCCGATATTCAAATTCACTGAAGCCATCTCGTTCGTCGTCCGCTGCGATACGCAGCAGGAAGTGGACCACTACTGGTCCAAGCTCACCGCTGCCGGCGGTAGCGAGAGTCAATGTGGCTGGCTGAAGGACAAATTCGGCCTCTCGTGGCAGATCGTGCCCGCGCGCATGCCTGAGCTCCTCAAGCATCCCAAGGCCATGCAGGCCATGATGAAGATGAAGAAGCTCGACATCGCGGAACTCGAGCGCGCTGCGAACGGATGATCGCACAGCGAACCAACCGATCAAGCCAGGCTCAACGATTGTCGTCTTCAAATGCAAGGAGGAAAACCGCGTGAGTGCAAGAAACCTGTTTCAAGCCGAGCACGTTGATGAAATCAAGGCGCGGCTCAGCCAGCTAAAGTCCGACAGTGCGCGCCAATGGGGCAAGATGAGCCCCGCGCAGATGCTGGCGCACTGCTCGGCGGGAATCGAGATGGCAGCAGGGAAGATTCGCCCTCCACGGGCCCTGATGGGCCGCATCATAGGGTCGGCAGTGAAGCGCGTCGCCTTTCGCGATGAGGAACCGATGCGGCGTAATTCGCCCACAGCAAAAGAGCTCATGATTGCCGGCGACATGGATTTTGAATCCGAGCGGCAGCGATTGAGTGGTTTGATCGACCGGTTCGGCGCGACTGGACCTTCAGGTTGCACCGATCATCCGCATGCTTTCTTCGGGCCATTGACGCCGGACGAATGGTCGATCCTCATGTACAAGCACCTCGACCATCATCTGCGCCAATTCGGCGCTTGATCCGCCTCCGAGTCTGTTGACGCAACTCGTTTCTCAAGCCCAAATTCCCGTCGTATTTCCCTGGATCGGCTTGTCGTGATGAAATGGCTGAGTCACGGGAGGCGCATCATGAGCAGCCGCAGAGAATTTGTCAAAGGTTCGGCACTGGCCGCAACCGCATGTGTTCTTCCCGCACGCGCCCTTTTTTCTGAAGGCCTCGCCGCCCAGTCCGCGCAGGCGCCAACCGTTGCGACGAGCTGGTACGACCGGCCCATGCGCTGGGCTCAGCTTGCCTTCGTCGAGGACGATCCCGGCAACTACGATCCTCAATTCTGGCTCGATTATTTCCGCTCCGTTCACGCCGACGCAGCTTGTCTCACCGCGGGCGGCGTCGTTGCGTTCTACCCCACTGAGCTTCCGCTGCAAAAGCGTAGCGCGTGGCTGGGAAATCGCGATGCGTTCGGCGATCTCATGGCCGGCTGCCGCGCCATGGGCATGAACATCGTGGCTCGAACCGACGCCCACGCCTGCTGGCAGAAGGTCTATGATGCGCACCCGGACTGGATCAGGGTCGACGCCGGCGGCCAACCCGTCCGCCACCCGTCCGATCCGCAGTATTGGGAAACCTGCGCACTCGGTCCCTACAACTTCGAGTTCATGACCAGCGTGCATGAAGAGATCATGCGCAAGTACAAGCCCGATGCGATCTTTACCAACCGGTGGGCCGGCAGCGGCATGTGCTACTGCCGCCACTGCCGCGAAAATTTCCGCGCGGCTGCAGACCTCGACCTGCCGCGCACCAGCAATCCGCAGGATCCCGCGCGAAAACAATACATCCTCTGGCGGCAGCAACGTCTCTTTGACCTGTGGCGCCTGTGGAACGAAAAGATCCGTGCGATCAATCCCGATGCGTGTTACATCGCCAACGCCGGCGGCGGCGCCCTGAGCGAGCTCGACATGAAAACAATCAACGAGCTTGCACCCACCCTGGTCGCCGACCGCCAGGGCCGGCGCGGATTGATGGCTCCCTGGGCCAACGGCAAAAACGGCAAGGAGTATCGCGCCACCATGGGCAACAAAGCCATTGCCGGTATGTTCAGCGTGGGCATCGAGGATGAGCATCGATGGAAGGACTCGGTGCAGAACGGCGACGAGATCCGCATGTGGGTCGCCGACGGCATGGCGCAGGGGCTGCGCCCGTGGTTCATCAAGTTCAATGCGAAGCCGATCGACCGGCGCTGGCTTCCCGTCGTGAAAGAGATCTTTGACTGGCACTATGCTAACGAAAAGTATTTCCGGAACCTTCGCCCGCTGGCGCGTGTTGGCCTTGTGTACTCGCAGCAGAGCGCTTGGTTTTACGGCGGTGAGCAAGCCCGCGAGAAGATTGAAGAACCGGCCCTGGGATTCTACGAAGCCCTTGTCGAATCGCGCGTTCCCTTCGAAATGGTGCACGACCGTTGCCTCGACAAAGACCATCTCGCCCCATTCCGCACCCTGATCCTGCCCAATATCGCCGCGCTCTCTGATGCGCAGTGCGCCAGCCTCCGCGCATTTGTCGAGCAGGGCGGCGGGTTGGTCGCATCCTATGAAACTTCGCTTTACGACGAGTGGGGAGTACGCAGGAAAGATTTCGCTTTGGCCTCGCTTTTTGGCGCGTCTTACGCTGGCAAGGTCGAAGAAATGATGCGCAACTCGTACCTCGACCTGGCGAAGGATCCGACAACCAACGCCTACCACCCATTGCTGCACGGATTCGAGGATTCCGGGCGCATCATCAATGCCGTCAACCAGGTCGATGTGACTCCCGCCGACGAGAGCCGGTTCGCTCCTCTGCACATCGTGCCGTCCTACCCGGATTTGCCGATGGAATCGGTTTATGTTCGCCCTGGCTCGCCGCACCGCCCCGGCGTGTATCTGCAGCAGGTGGGCGCCGGCCGAGTCGTCTACTTCCCGGGCGATATCGACCGCACGTTCTGGGACATGCTGAACACCGATCACAGCAAGCTTCTGCGCAACGCCGTCGACTGGGCAACGAACGAACCGCCTCTTGTGACAGTCGAAGGCAAGGGCATTCTCGATGTTGCTGTGTGGGAACAGAAAGATTCAATGACGCTTCATCTTGTCAATCTCACCAACCCCATGATGCTCAAAGGCCCGGTGCGCGAGATCGTTTCCATCTCCGAACAAAAGATTTCGCTGCGTGTACCAGCCAATCGTCGTATCCAGCGTATTCACCTGCTCACCGCAGGGAAAGATCTCGCGTATCGCACTGAAGGCAATACAGTTTCTCTTGAGATGCCTTCGATCGCGCTTCATGAAGTGGTTGCCGTCGATTTCTCAGCCTGATCCGCGCCCCTCAGCGCACACGTCATCCCCGGAGAGTGGCAATCGCGATTCCTCCGCGGGCTTTCAGGCAACCGCTCTGGTATCCTAAGGGGTTTATTTCGTCGAGGAGGAGCCATGCCGGAACACAGGGCAAGAAAGCATCATCAGGACCGCGTGGCCGAAACCCTGCGGGTGGAGATCGGCGCCATGATCGAGGGCGAGCTCTCCGATCCGCGCATTGATTTTTGTTATGTGAGCGAAGTTGCATTGAACCCCGGCGGCAAATCGGCGCGTGTCTATGTGGCGCTCGACAGCGCCGCAAAAGACATCGCCAGGGCCGAAGCCAACACCATCGCCGGCCTCGACGCAGCAAAGGGCTACATCCGCCACGGACTGAAGGAGCGGATGGGGACGCGCTACATCCCCGACTTGACCTTTCTCGCCGATCGGTCCGGCCGTTTTCAGGCGCGCATTGATGAACTGATGAGCCGGTCGCGCAAAAAGCAAGCCGCCGCGGGCAAAGCAGGAGAGGCTCGCGGGGATGAAATGCAACAGGGCCCCGCACAGACCAAGCCTCACTCGGAACATGGCGCTTCCATTAGCTGATGCAATGCGCCGCACTTCCGCCAAACCCGGAGCCAAAGCATTGGTCGCCGGAATGGAAGGCGCGGAATCGCGCACCTATGCTGCAGCGCAGGACGACCCCGTCGCTGCGATTCTTCGCGTCTTGCGCGACGGTGAGCGTTTCCTTGTCTGCTCGCACTCTCGGCCCGATGGCGACGCGATTGGATCGATGCTCTCCCTCGGAACGCTCATCGAGCAGATGGGCAAGCGCGCAGATCTCGTAACAGCGGACCGGATTCCGGCCGTCTACCGCAAGCTCCCGGGCGCTGATGCCGTCCAAACCCTATTGCGAGTTGATGGCCGTTATGACGCTGCCATTCTGCTGGAATGTGATGGCGTGGAGCGCACCCGCCTGCGCGGCCTCGAACAGTTGTTCCTGATCAATATCGATCACCATGTCACTGGACAGGCATTTGCGGCCCTGAATTGGATTGATCACAGCGCAGTGAGCGTAGGCGAGATGGTATACCGGCTGGCGCTGGCCGCCGGCGCGAAACTCACTCCGGAAATGGCGACCTGTCTTTACACAACGCTGCTCACCGACACGGGCGGCTTCCTCTATGGCGCAGTGCGCGCATCCACCTTCGCGCTGGCGCGGGAGTTGGTTGCGGCGGGAGCGAATCCCGTCGCCATCGCCCACGAAGTGTACTTTTCCGTGTCGCCGTCGAAACTTCTGCTACTGGGCATGGCCCTCCGCAGGTTGAAGCGCAAGGGGAGACTCGCCTGGTTATGGGTCACGCACCAGGACATGGTGCGGAGCTGCGCCGCGGAAGAGGACTGCGAAGGGATCGTGAATATTGCGCTGGGCATTGCCGGCGTTGACGTCGCGGTCTTCCTGCGAGAGCTGCCCGAAGGCCTTATCCGGTTGAGCCTGCGCAGCAGGGGCGAGGTGAATGTGGCCGCGGTCGCTGCGCGGTTGGGGGGCGGTGGTCACGAAAACGCCGCTGGGTGCACACTCGACGGGCCGTTGCCGCGCGCTCTTGAAGAGATTCTCTCGGAATTGCGCAATGCCGCGGACAATCCGACCGCCCGCTCCGGCTGAGTCTGCTTGAGATTGCACTCGAATCTGTTAGCCTTGACCCTGTTACTGCGCAGAGGGATCTCCGGGCCATCATACGGCACGGAAGGCGGCAGGCATGCTTCGATCCGCGTCCGTCACTGCACAAATCATGACGTTCGTCCTGCGCAAACAAGGCTGCCGCACACTTCTTGGAGAACTGCCACGGATGGAAATTCCGGTGGAACCTTCGCCAAAGGATTCATTGCTGCATCCGCGATGGCGCATGCCCCGCTGGGCTACGGTCAGCGAGGCTTTGGTTTTTCTTTGCTTTAGTGTTTTCTTCCTTGTTTACGGGACCACTCCATTGGTGGGCGGCGATGGCCTGGGGCTGGTGGGCGCCGATGAGCCGCGCTACGCGCAAATCGCCCACGAAATGCTCGTGCGCTTTGACTCCGCGCATACGCTCAGTGGGCGGTTGAGCGCCTGCGTCACGCCTTACCTTTATGGCCGGCCTTGGCTTGAGAAGCCTGCGCTCTATTACTGGCGCGCGATGTTTGTGTTTCAGGACTTCGGCGTTCACGACTGGGCCGCGCGTCTGCCTTCGGCCAGCTTCGCCTTCATCATGGTCGGTCTCATCTACCTGCACATGAAAAGATTCCGGCCAGGCGGTCATCTTGACGCAGCGCTCATCACCGTGGCCTGCGTCGGGATCATGGCCTTCTCGCGCGGCGCCTCCACCGACATGCAGATGGCTGCGCCACTGTCTATTGGGCTACTGGGCTGGTATGCGTGGTATGAAACCAACTCCAAATTCTGGCTCTACGACATTTACTTTTTTACAGGACTGGCTACGCTCGCAAAGGGTCCGGTTGCGCCGCTCCTGGCCGCGCTGATTATCGTCGCCTTCGCCTTCCTTCGCAAGGAGTGGCGCATCTTGCCTCGGTCGCTTTGGTGGCCGGGCGTCGTTCTCTACTTTGCCATGGTGCTGCCGTGGTTCATTGCTGTGCAGCATCAGAATCCAACCTTCTTCCGCGAATTCTTTCTCGAACACAACCTCCAGCGCTTCGCCACCGATCGCTATCAGCATGCGCAGCCATTCTGGTACTACTTCGTGGTCGCGGTGCTCGCGCTCATGCCTTGGGCGGTGATTGCGATCCGCGCATTGATCGATGGCATCATGACATCCGTGGCCGAGTGGCGTCTGCGCCACTCCAGGGCGGGGAAACCGCTGCCCACCCCCCCCGGTGACGCATTTCCCGAGTTTCTGGTGCTCTGGTCGCTGATCCCCATCGTCTTTTTCTCGTTCTCCCAATCCAAGCTCCCCGGCTACATTCTTCCCGCCATTCCTCCCATCACCATCCTGACCGGAGATTATCTTTTCCGTCGCCGCCAGCCCGGGCTCAACCGTTGGATCCTGCTCGGCCATGCTGTGGTTTGCGGCGTTACCGCCTTGGTCGTGCTTCTCCTCCCCTGGTTCGTTGTACACGGTGCGCAAATGCCGCCCGCTCACGCGTTAACTGCCGCCTCGATGGCAGGCGTCGGAGCGGCGCTCCTGATTCTCGTTGTGACCAGGGGATTTGGAGTCATCCGGCTTCGTACGGCGACCTGCGGAATTCTGGTTGTACTCGTGCTCTTTATTTACGGCGCGGGGCCGGCGTTCGGGATTCCTGGCATCCCCGCTTCCAAGCGCGTCATTCATTTACTTGATCGCACATATTCCGCGCGGCCGCTCGCAGAACAACTCGGTAGCCTGGTGCCCGCGGACGAAACCGTAGCAGTCTTTCGCGTTCGCCGCGACATCGAGTATGGGCTCTCGTTCTATCGCAACCGTGAAGTCGTGAATTACGAAGAAAGTGGCGTGCCCGACGAGCAGCATGTCCTCGTGGCACGCGTGCAAGGCAAGCATGGGGCCGATCTTGAGACCCAGGCCGCGCTTGAGGAGTATCTTGAAGGTCGGCGTTACGAGCCGTTGTTTCGTTGGCCGGAGCAGGGGCTGGAAATCTACCTCGTTGGCAGCCGCTGATGCGGCCTTTCAATTGGCGTAGAGCAATGCCTTTCGGAATTGCGCAATGAGAGGGGAATGCAGCTCTTGAGTGGGTCCGTCGAGATTCTCGATCTGCGGCACTTTGCGGCTCCGGCACTTCGTCCTGTGCTTGAAGGCGAGGGCGAACTCTGGGAGCAGCGGTTGCATTGGGACTATCACGCTTCAGCCCGGCTGCTGATGCAGTATCTCGACAACCACATGCTGCCCGGTTTTGCCGCGCTCGAGTCGGGCCGCGTCATGGGCTATGTGTTCTGCGTCTATGAAGAAAATAAAGCTGTCATCGGCGATGTCTTCGCCCTCCCTGGCGCCGCAAACGCTGCGTCCGGCGAATTGGGTCCTGCCTGTTGTATAGAAGAAACACTGCTCCGCCACCTCTTCGAGCTCTTGCTCAATTCGCCGCACGTCGACCGCATCGAGTCGCAATTGCTTCTGCATTCCGCTGGCAAGTTCGCCGAAATCTTTCGCGCCACTGGATTTGAGATTTTTCGCAGGCTCTATCTGGTGCAGCCGTTGCAGGGCCGATCGAGCTCGGCTCGCCCGGATCTGCCTCCGAATCTTGAGCTGCGGCCGTGGCGCGAAGCGGATTTGGCGCCGGCCGCGCGCCTCATCTGCGATGCTTACCGCGGCCATCCTGACGGCCTGATCAACGACCAGTACCGCTCCGCGCATGGCTCCATGCGCTTCCTCAACAACATCGTTCACTACGCAGGGTGCGGTACGTTTGCTCCGGCGGCATCGTTCGTGGTGGTCGAGCGCGACAGCCGCGAGCTGGCTGCCCTGGTGCTGGGCTCGCGCGTCAGCACGCTAAGCGGGCACCTGACACAGGTTTGCGTTCACCCTGCCTTTCGCCGTCGTGGTCTGGCTCGCATGCTTCTCGCGCAGGCTGCGTCCAGCTTTATCCGCCTGGGCGCTTCAGAGATTTCTCTCACCGTCACTGAGGCCAATCCCGAGGCCATTCGCCTCTACTACGACGAAGGCTACACTTGTACACACAGCTTTGACGCGGCTGTGTGGCAGCGCCAAGCAACCGCCTGATGCTCTAAGCAACCGAACACCGCTCTAGGAGGCGAGTTCCACAGCACGCGCGTCTTTCACCGCGAATGTCTCTTCCTGGGGAAGAGTAGCGCGGCCGGTGAACAACATCAGCCAGGCCCAGGCCAGTCCCGCCAGGACATCTACTCCGTAGTGCAGTCGCAGCGCCATCGTGGAGAGGGTGATGACGAGGCAGACCATCGCTCCCCCGCCCACCACCGTGCGCGGCAGCTTGTTCCGGCATAGCCATAACAGAAGCCATGGATTTGCGGTGTGAAGGCTGGGGAAGCAGTCAAAGCGGTAACGGAAATTGTCGGTCAGGAACTTGTAAGTGGTCGTGGACTGGATGAAAAACGGCGACAGCTTTGTGAGTGAAAGCGGGCCGGCGACAGGAATCAGAATGTAGCAGCAGTAACCGCAATAGAGCGAAATGAGCAGCGTGCGCCGGATGAGAGAAAACTGCGCGCGATCGCGCTTCCAAAGAAACCAGGCCAGCGCGATGAGCGGCGTGAAGGGATAAAAAGCATAGAAGCTGGCCATGACCCGCTGCAGCAGATTCCCGTCGAGTCCCCACTGCGCGAACCATAGATAAGGAGTCTTGCCGAAAAGCGCCGCGTCAGCCACCATCATCTGGTGATCCTTGGGCAGGATCCCAAGCCATGCCGTGATGTCCTCGGCGTGCAATAGCTTGAGGCTCACGTAGCCGACGATGGCGACGACCATCGGTCCGATCTTCAGCACGATACCGAGCGCACTCTGCGCCAAACTGCTGAGGCGCGAAGTAACCAGGAGAATTGCGAGCAAAATACCGGCGCCCCAGAGAATGATGCGTGCGAGCGTAAGCCCGCCCTGCGTGGCAAAAACGGGCGGGCGCAGAATGGTGACGACAAGAACCAGCGACAGAAACAGGATGGTGACGAGTTCATCGAGCCGCCGTCGAAGGAAGTCAAGCATCTCGCATCCTCTTGAGTTGAGAAGAGGTACCAGTGTATGCGGCAGTTGGTGAGGTCGGCAAGGCTGGGCGAACCGGACGCAGCCCGAACCAACCCCCGTGACCGGCAAAACAGAATATCGCCATGAGTGTCTCACTATTTGGAACGTTTTGGCATCTAAGAGGAAGAGGGGTGCGGAGGTGCGCGATTTGGGGCTCTTCGCGGAACCATTGGCTGCGCCAGCGCCGATTGGAATCCCTTCCTTTCGTCAACCTTATAACCCAACTAGAGGCATAGATACTGCAAAGAATAGAGCTGCACGCGTGCCTCTCACCGCTTTTGAGTGGGGTGTTGGTCATGTTTGGGCGCACTGTATATCTTTCTTTTGTTGCCATGGGAATGATCGCCGGCTTGGCAGGGTGCGGACTCGCAAGCTTGCCACCTATCAACGAGACGCCGCAGCCGACCTCAGTGATCTTTGTCTCCACGCCGCCGTCGTCGCTGGCTGTAAATGCATCGGCCACGATTGATGCGGCCACGATTTATCCAATTCAAGTTCCAACCGCGCTAGAGAACAGTGCGGTCACGTACGCGATCAGTTGCGCGAGCCCGGGCGCTTGCGGCACGTTGAAGCCGAGCGATGAGGGCGGCGCGATCCTATTCACTGCCCCTCCAGCGATCCCTTCCGGAGGAACAGTGACTGTGACGGCAACCTCGGTTGCCGATCCTTCGCTCTCGGCCTCGGCCGTCATCAAAATCGTGCCTCCCATTCCGATTTCCGTCACGTTCTCTGGCGCTCCGCCGGCCTCAATGCAGGTGGGTTCTTCGATGTCCATGCGCGCGCAGATCACAAACGACGTGACGGCGAATCCCCAGGTGAATTGGACAGTCACCTGCGGAGCCTCGCCCTGCGGATCGTTTAGCCCAGCCTTAACGGCCAGCGGAGTGCCATCGACGTACACCGCGCCAACGGCAATCCCGCCGGGCAATACCGTGACCGTGATAGCAACATCCGCTACCGACACGACCAAATCGGTATCGGCAAGCATCGTGATTACCGCGGCAGCGCCAACGCTGGCCAATGGCACCTATGTTTTCCAGTTGTCCGGGCCTTCCGGTATGTCGGCGACCTTCACTACAGGTGTCTTTGTCGCCCAGAATGGAACGATCACCGCCGGCGAGCAGGATTCCATCGCCTATTCGATGGACGGTTACGGCGATCTCTACCCTTACTCCTATCTGTCGGGACCGATTAGCGGCGGAACCTACGCCACCACTCCCGACAGCAATCTTCAAATCCAGCTCATTACAAATGGGGGTGGCGGAGAAACGCTGAATGGCGTCCTTGCTTCCGGAGCTCTGGGTTTTGTCGCGCAACTCTACGGCTCGCCCGGCAGCGGCACGCTTGAACTGCAAACCAGCGCTGCCGCGCCTTCAGGCGGATTTGCCATCTCCATGTATGGCGGGGATCAGTTCGGCGGTCCTACGTGGGTCGGGGGCATACTCAACATCGATAGCGCTGGCGGCATCTCAGGAAGCGGCACCGAACTCGATTCGATCGATGAGAATTACGGCGGCGCTTACAACGGCGAGGAGATGTTGGCTGCCAGCACTGTAACCGCTCCCGACAAGTTCGGCAGAGTGCAGTTTCAATTGAACCCGAATCAATCTTCGTCGCTGCCAGTAACCTCGGTGAACGGCTACATCGTGGATGCTACGCACATTCGGCTCATCTCGTCCGCATATAACAGCGTGGCCAATTATCAGGGAGTGATGGGTGGACTCGCGCTCGGTCAGGTCGCCGGCACGGGGCATTTCAGCAGCGCTTCGCTGGCAGGCGCAACCTATGTGTTCGGCGGATCGAACGGCTTGCCGTATGGAGCCTTTCAGGTTGCGGGCCTGATTGCAGCCAACACAGGCGGCACAGCGGCGGGAACGCTCAATTGGAACAATCTCACCCAAAAGAGTGTGCAGAGCCCTCTCTCATTCACCGGCGCATGGACGGTTGATCCCACCGGCCGGGCTACGCTATCCAACCTGACGGATGGCTCGACCTTCAATTACTCGATACATCTCTATCTGACAGGAGGCGGCAACGCTCTGCTGCTCTCGAGCGGCGGTTCGCAGGCCTTCGCAGGGCAGGCCTTTCAGCAGCAGGCCGGCCCCTTCAGTGCGGCCTCCTTCAATGGAACCTATGGACTGAACGCCACTGTGGCCAACACCAGTTCGAATACCGGATCAGGCGCCGCGCTTGGCTCGGTCACAGCCGTCGTTGGCAACGGGACAGACACAGTGTCGGGATTTGCGGATGGTGGCAACGGAGGCGCGGACTTCGCAATCTCCGGCACCCTGACGCCCGCCGCCAATGGAGTATTCACCGGGACCCTGACCGGCCTGGACCCTGCATCGCGCACGACGCCAGGCAACTTCATTTCGTATCTCGTCGACGGCACGCAGGGAATCGCGATTGAGACGGACAATGTGCAGTTGGCGCTGGGCCGGCTTGTGCTGGCGCATTGAAGACCCAATTCCTTGATTGAAACAACCGGCCCGCGCTCATCGCAAACAGTGAGCGCAGCGGGCTGATTTGAAAGCGTCCGCACAGCCACTTGCTTCACCCGCACAGCAACGTTCGGGCCGAACGATCCGGCCGTTTCCAGGCGGTAAAACTGGCCATCGTGCATCGTGCATGCCGGCGCGCTTCACGCAGCTGCCCGGTGCTTCGAACCGCGGCTCACTGCTTCAATCGTGGCGCGGCTGAATGCCGGGATGTCGTCAGGCTTGCGGCTGGTGATGAACTGGCCGTCGGTACATACTTCCTGGTCAACCCATTGCGCTCCCGCGTTCTTGAGGTCGGTCTTGATTGAGGGCCATGAGGTGAGGGTCTTGCTCCGCACCACTCCTGCTTCAATCAAGGCCCACGGTCCGTGGCAAATCGCCGCCACCGTTTTGCCCGTCTCCACAAATTTGCGAACGAATTCAACAGCCAGCGGATCCATACGCAAACGGTCCGGGTTCATCACTCCCCCGGGCAGCACCAGCGCATCATAGTCCTGCGGCGAGGCGCCATCGAGCGTCCTGTCGACTTTGACACTTTCGCCCCACTCTCTGAAATTCCAGCCTTTGATCTCTCCATCCCGCGGTGCAATCACTTCTGTCTTCGCGCCGGCTTCATCGAACGCCTTGCGCGGTTCAGTCAATTCCACTTGTTCAAAGCCATCGGTCGCGAGAATCGCGATTTTCTTACCATGCAGATTTGAAGCCGAATCCATAAGAAATGTCCCTCCATTTCCGTTATCGCAATTCCTGAGTCACTGTATCCCGAAGGTGCTACACCCAAGTCGACGCGACCCCCAGGGAGCGGCGACCTTGCACCGAATTCAAGAGGTCACAGCAACTCAGGAATTGCTGTAGGAACATAAGACGCACTGCCGGTGGCGCCGGGTTGCCATCGAACCGATGTGGAAGAGTCCCTTGCTCGCGAGGTATCGAGGGAACCATTGCCGGGGTAGGCATTCGTTGGCGAAAGACAAAGAGGGCCCGCGATTCGTGCGAACCGCGGGCCCTGCCTTCCGGTTGAAGACTACGCCTTCGCCGACGTCAGCGCGCCCAAATCGGCAGCCATCTTCTCGGTGCCGATTGCCTCCAGAATGTCGCCTTCCTTCACGTCGCTGAAGTTGGCAATGCCGATGCCGCACTCCATGCCGCTGGTCACTTCGCGAGCATCGTCTTTGAAGCGCTTGAGCGAGCCGACTTTGCCCTTGAAGATCTGTTCGCCGTCGCGCATCACCTTCACCTCGGCATCGCGGCGGATGACGCCGTCCTGCACGCGGCAGCCGGCGATCGTCCCCACCTTCGGAATCTTGAAGATGTTCAGCACTTCGGCGCGGCCCAGGTAGGTCTCCTTGAACGTCGGTTCCAGCAGGCCCATCATGGCCAGGCGAATCTCGTCCTGCAACTCGTAGATGATGGAGTGCAGGCGGATCTCTACACCCTCCTGCTGCGCCAACTCAGCGGCTTTGCGCTCGGGGCGCACATTGAACCCGATGATGATCGCGTTCGAAGCCGTCGCAAGCAGCACATCGCTCTCCGTAATGGAGCCGACGCCCGAGTGCAGCACTTTCACCCGCACCTTCTCCGTTGACATCCTGGCCAGTGAATCGGTCAGCACCTCCACAGAGCCCGTGACGTCGCCCTTGATGATGAGCGGCAGGTCTTTTATGCCGGCCTGGCGAATCTGCTCCGAAAGTCCTTCGAGAGAAACGCGGGCGCTCTTAGCCAGCTGCGCGTCACGCTCCTTCATCTTGCGGTACTGCGCAATCCCCTTGGCCTTGTCGCGGTCGGCAACCACCAGGAACGTGTCGCCCGCGTCGGGCAGGGCTTCAAGGCCCAGCACTTCCACCGGCGTCGACGGTCCTGCTTCCTCAAGCAAACGGCCGCGATCGTCGAACAGGGCGCGGACTTTGCCGAAGGTGTTCCCGACAATGTAGCTGTCGTTCAGGTGCAACGTTCCATCCTGCACCAGCACCGTGGCCACAGCTCCGCGGCCGCGATCGAGCTTGGCTTCAAGAACGCTCCCCACGGCCTTGCGTCCCGGTGTCGCCTTCGGCGCCTTGATGTCGCTCACCAGGCAAATCATTTCGAGAAGCAAATCAAGGTGCACGCGCTTCTTCGCCGAGACTTCGACAAAGACCGTCCCTTCCTGGCCCGCGCCTGCCCACTCCTCCGGAATCAGTCCACGGTCCGCGAGCTGCTTCTTCACGCGGTCAGGATTCGCTTCAGGCTTGTCGATCTTGTTGACGGCCACGATGATCGGAACCTCTGCGGCCTTGGCGTGATCAATCGCTTCCAGGGTCTGCGGCATCACGCCGTCGTCAGCGGCCACCACGATCACCACAATGTCGGTGACCTTGGCGCCGCGGGCGCGCATGCGCGTGAAGGCTTCGTGGCCCGGCGTGTCGAGGAATACGATCTCGCGCCCCGAAGCCGGCGAGCCCTCCTTGGAGAACTTCACTTTGTACGCGCCGATGTGCTGTGTAATGCCTCCGGCCTCGCCGGCGGCCACGTCGGTCTCGCGGATGGCATCGAGAAGCGATGTCTTGCCGTGATCCACATGGCCCATGACGGTCACCACAGGCGCGCGCGGCACCTCGACCATGTCGGTCTTTTCCGTATCCAGAACCTCTTCGATGGCCTCGTTCTCCAGCGCTTCTTCGTAGGTGATCACGTTGGCTGCCGCTCCAAACTTCGCGGCCACATCCTTCACCATCTCAGCGTCAAGCGACTGGTTGACGGTGACGAACACACCTCCCATCAGGAGCGTCGCGATCAGATCCTTGGCGCGGACGTCGAGCTTTTCCGCGAGGTCTTTCACGCTGATGCCCTCGGTCACCGTGATCTCACGGGTGATGGGCAGGGGCTCAGTGCTGTATTGCATGGCGCTGTACCGCGGTGGCGGCACAAAGCCCTTCATCGGACCTTCTTTGGTCTTCGGATATTGTTGCTGGCCCCGTCCGCGACGAGCCGGAGCGCGCTGCGGGCGTCCCTCAGCGGGTGGGGGAGCCCCGCCTGCACCGGGCCGCGCGCCGCCAGGGCCTGGACGCGCTCCAAACCCCGGGCGCGCGCCAAAGCCGGGCCGCGCGCCAGGAGCCCCTGGTCCGCCTGGTGCAAATCCACCAGCGGAGGTTCGCGTGGGATGCTTGGGCCGCGGTCCGCCGGCAAACTGGCCTGTGGCCCCAGGGCCGCCCGGCGTTCGCTGTCCGAATCCCCCCGGACCACCAGTGGGTCTGCGATCGAAAATTGGCTTGCCGCGCTGGAGTCCCGTGCCGGCGGCAGGCGCGGTCGGCGGAACAATTGATGCTTTGTACACAGGCCGCGGTCCGGTTTGCGGCATCACCATGCGGCGCGCGGGTGGCTCAGGTACACGCTCCCTCACGGGCTTTGCGGGAGCGGCTGCGGACTGAGCGGCAATCGCTGGAATCGAAGCAGGCGCCTCCGCCATCGGAGCGCGAGCCTCAACGGCTTCAGGCGCAGCTGGCAGAGATTCAGCGATCGCTGCGGCAGGCGTTTGCGGCTCGCCAATCGCGGGTGCTGCTGCAGGCGCTTTTGCGGCAGGTTTCTCTTGGGCGCGCGGCTGCTCTTCGCGCACCGCGGGAGCCGTGGGCGGCTTCACGACAACTCCGCCTGGGGGCGGCGGTACCACGACGACTGTGCGCGCGCCTGGAACTACGCCCGCCGGAGGCTTTGCCACCACGGCGCCCGCTGGCGGGCGGCTGGCAATCGCCGGAGCGGCTGGCGGAGGTGCAATGATCGGCGGGGCCGAGCGCGGCTGAGGAACGATTTTGCGCGGTTCAGGGCGGGCTGGAGTTGCGGCCGGCTTAGCGGCAGCGGGTGCCGCAGGCGGCGCAGCGGCGGCCACGGTGCGCACTTGAGGCTTGGCCGGTTGGGCCGGCGCCGCCGGTTTCACCGGCACTCTGGCGTGGCGTGCCTCTTCTTCCTCTTCGTGCTTCTTGGCCAGGACCGCCTTCAGCACATCGCCGGGTTTCTGGATGTGCGACAGGTCGATCTTCGGAACAATCGCCGGTTCCGCGTGGCGCGATGTGCCGCCGCTTGCATGGGAAGCTTGATGTGCCTGCTGCTCCAGGCGCGCGCGAACCTTGTCCGCTTCGTCCGACTCCAGCGAGCTGGAGTGCGTCTTGACTCCAGCAATGCCGAGTTCCGGAAGAAGGTCGAGAATCGCGCGAGACTTGACTTCAAGCTCTTTCGCGAGATCGTTGATACGAACCTTACTCATCCGCCTCTTTTCAGTGTCTGTGCTGCCAATTCGCCCTTAGTTGCTCATAGCTACCTCATGGCACTGGCTGCTCTCTTCACTTGCGTGATCGTGCGCTTGGCTTTCAGCGGTTCGGCGCATCTTACGCGCCATCCTCTTTAGCCGACTCCTCTTCCTCGTTTGTTGTCTTTTCTTCTGCCCGTATTTCCGCCTCGTCTGCGGGCGGAACGTTCTCTACTGCCATCTCCGCGGCCGTCTGGCTCTCGGTTTCCGCCGCTCCCTCCGCCAGCGTCTCATGCAGCGTGTCTGCCGCGGCCAGATCGTCCGTCTGAGCCTTGGCGGCCTCAACCGTCTTGGCCTCTTCCAGAACCACCGCCGCATTCTCTTCTTCAGCTGCTGCGGTGTCGGCAACCGCTTCCGCGCTTGGCGCCTCTGCTTCGCCTTCCGGCGTTTCAGCCGTCTTCGCTGCGGTTTCCTTTTCAGCTGATCCTTCGCCGGCTTCGGCCGCCTCTCCGCCTTCCTCTTCAAAATGACCGAAATAGTGCCGCACTGCCACGCTGATCTTCTCCAGCGTTTTCTCGCCAATGCCGGGAATCTCCATGATCTGTTCCGGAGTCATGTCGGCCAGGGCTTCGGCGGTCGTCACACCGGCAGCCACCAGTTTCTGGATCACGCCGTCGCCCAGCTCCGTCACCTGCTCGATCGGCGTGGTCGGCGTGCCGGCAAGCGCCTGCATCTGCTGCTCCACTTCCTGCCGCTTCTCTTCCTCGCTCTTGATGTCGATCTTCCAGCCCAGCAGCTTGGCCGCGAGCCTCACATTCTGGCCCTTCTTGCCGATCGCCAGCGACAACTGCGTATCGTCCACGATCACTTCAAGCTGCTTCTCGGTCAGGTCGGTGATCGAAACGCGGCTGACCTTCGCCGGCTGTAGGGCCTTCTCCGCGAACGTCGTGATCTCGTCGCTGAACTCGATGATGTCGATCTTCTCGCCGCGTAGCTCCCGAATAATCGACTGCACGCGCATGCCCTTCATGCCCACGCACGCGCCCACCGGGTCCACGTCCTTGTCGCGGCTCTGCACCGCAATCTTGGTGCGCTCGCCCGCCTCGCGCGCGATTGCCCTGATCACCACGGTGTTGTCGTAAATCTCCGGCACTTCCGACTGGAACAGGTTCGATACCAGTTCCGGCGCGGCGCGGCTCACAATCACCTGCGGGCCCTTGGCGGCGCGATCCACCTTGAGCAGCACCACGCGCACGCGCTCACCCACGCTGAACTGCTCAAGCCGCGACTGCTCGCGCTTGGGGCAGCGTGCCTCGGCCTTGCCCAAGTCGAAGATGATGTCCTGGCCCTCAAGCCGCTTCACCGTCGCGTTCAGCACTTCTTTTTCGCGATGCGCGTACTCCTGGAAAACCGTGTCACGCTCTGCTTCGCGAACCTTCTGGAAGATGATCTGCTTTGCCAGTTGCGCGGCAATGCGGCCCAGCGGGCTGGTGTCGCGATAGATGCGAATCTCGCTGCCCACTTCCACGCCGGGTGCCATTTCATTGGCCTCCTCCAGCGTGATCTGGTTCACGGGATCCTCAATCTCCTCATCGCCGGCCACCACCGTCTTGTAAATGTAGGCGGTGATTTCGCCGGTCTCCTTGTTCAGTTCGCCACGCATGTTTTCCTGGGTCTTGTAGTACTTCCGCGTGGCCAGGGCGATGGCCTCCTCGACCGCGCCGACAACTATCGCCGGGTCGATGCCTTTCTCCTGGCTGAGGAGCTCGATACTTTGATACAACGCATTGGTGGCCATACTGCTGACTCTCTTTTCCTTGAGGTCGGGGCGCCGGGTTCAACAACCTCAAACGCCGCGAGCTTCACGATCAAGGACTTTTCCCTAGTCCCTAGTCCGTCAGTCCCTGTCTTTCAGATTTCCGGCACCAGATTCGCCTGCTCAATGTTGCCCAGGGCGATCTCTACCGTGTTCACCCCTGCCTTGCGGCTCTTGCTGTTCTGTTTCATCGCCGCCAGGTCGAGCGTGATCGTTCCTGTTTCTGACGGAGTCTTTGACCCCGCCACCAATCTTCCCTGCCAGTGCCGGTTGTTGCGAACCGCTTCGAACGTTCGCACCTTCACCAGGCAACCGGCAAACCGTTCGAACTCTTCCGGCCGGCTCAACTTCCGGTCCAGCCCTGGCGAACTCGCCTCCAGCGTGTACGCTGCGCCCGGTACCAGGTCTTCCACATCGAGTAAAACGCCAAAATCCCGGCTAAACTCTGCGCAATCTTCATGCGTTACACCGGAAAGCTGCTCCACCGTGAGCGAACCCTCCAAAAGCTTTTCCGGCAACCCCTCCGCGTGAGCCTCGGCCGCTGCTTTCAGTTGCGCCCGGCCCGCGGCATTTTTTTCGAGCGCCACGCGCAAAATCCGGTCTTTTGCCGACCCGGTCATCTCGACATCGACCACGTCGAGCCCGTGCGAGGCGGCCACCCGTTCCGCCGCCTTCCGAATTTCGTCCAAGCTGACCGCCATCGTTCCTTTGCCGCGGCAAACAAAACCCTTTGCCACGGACCCCGAACCTTCAGCCCATCCAGCCCAAACCACTCGCCGGGAGCCCACCGCCAACTGATCATTATCTTATTGATTCACAACGATTTGAATCCGAATCACCCGTTGTGCGTACGCCACTGGTTTGGCCCAAATAAAAAGTGGGCCGTAAGCCCACTCATCTCTCCGCCAGCCGGAACACCCACGGCAAAACCCGGCGGACAAACGCGTCTGCCTCTATAGAATACGGCGAATCGCAGCGAAATTCAACCTCACGGAAGGAACAAGCTACATTCAACCCCGACATCCTGATCCGAGCACGGCCGGGCCGGTGGTAGACTCTGCTGTACTCGGAAGAACCCCATGCCGACCCGAACCCCGAATCCTGCTTCGAAACCGCGCCCCGAACTCGCATCGCGCACCGCCGTGCTCCAGCAGGCCGCGCACTCGGCCGTGGAGTACCTCAACCGCCTCGACAGCCGGCCAGTCGCTCCCACGTCCGAATCCATAGCGGCGCTCTCTGCGTTGTGCGGCCCGCTGCCAAATGAACAAACCGATCCCGCAGAAGTCGTGCGACTCCTCAGCGAAATTGGTGGCCCGGCTACGATGGCCATCAGCGGCGGGCGCTTCTTTGGATTCGTGATTGGTGGTTGCCTGCCCGCAGCCATGGCAGCCGGTTGGCTGGTCAATACCTGGGACCAGAACGCCGGGCTTTGGGTCGCTACGCCGGTGAGCGCCGACCTGGAAGCCACGGCGGTCGAATGGGCTCGCGAATTGCTCGGGCTGCCGGAAGGGACAGCAAGCAGCGTGGTGACCGGCGCAACCATCGCCAACTTCTCGGCGCTGGCCGCGGCGCGCCACCAACTGCTCGAGCGTGCCGGCTGGGATGTTGAGGCCGACGGGCTCTTCGGCGCGCCGGAGTTGCATGTCGTGGTCGGCGAGGAAGCGCATCCTTCGCTGCTCAAGTCGCTGGCCATGCTCGGGCTTGGCAAGAATCGCGTGGTCCGCGTGCCGGTCGACAAGCAAGGACGCATGCGCGCCGACGCGCTGCCGCATCTCGATGACCGAACAATCCTCTGTCTGCAGGCAGGCAACGTGAACACTGGCTCCTTCGATCCTGCGGGCGCCATCTGCCCCGAAGCGCGAGCCGCCGGCGCGTGGATTCACGTGGACGGAGCCTTCGGTCTCTGGGCGGCCGCATCGCCGAATTACCGCCATCTTGTAAAAGGATTCGAGCTGGCGGATTCATGGGCGACCGATGCGCACAAATGGCCGAATCTCGGCTACGACTGCGGCCTGGCCTTCGTGCGTGACGCCCCGGCATTGCGCGCGGCTATGAGCCTTCGCGCGGCCTATCTGGAGCGCGGCGCGAGGCGCGAGCCCTCCGACTACACTCCCGAGCTTTCACGCCGTGCGCGCGGCATTGAGCTGTGGGCCGGCCTGCGCCAGTTGGGAAAAGCCGGAATGGCGGAGATCGTCGACCGTACCTGCGCCCACGCGCAGCGTTTTGCCGCGGGATTGAAAGCCGCCGGCTACGAAGTTCTGAACGAGGTCGTACTGAATCAGGTTCTTGTCAGTTTCGGCGATGCCGAAAAAACCGCAAGAGTCATCGTGCGTCTACAGGAAGAGGGAACCTGCTGGGTGGGTCCCACCAAATGGCAAGGAAAAACGGCCATGCGAATCAGCGTCTCGTCCTGGGTTACGAGTGAAGAAGATGTTGAGCAAAGCCTAGCCGCAATGCTGAGGATTGCCCGGTGAGCCTGGTTGATTTGCAACAAATCGCGATCCCGCTCCCACTCCCGCACGATGATGATTCCGGCGGGCGCGTCTCCTCTCGCGACAGCGAATCCCTGCTCGCCGCCATCGCCGCCGGCACACCGGACCCAAAAGCCGGCATCTTCGGGCCGAATTCAATCAGTTGGAGTCTTAACTGCGAGTCGGCGCTCTTCCTCGGTGCCGGCCGCGCCGCGCTGCTTCAGCTCGCCCACCCCTGGGTGACGGCCTCGCTCGCCGAGCACTCCGCCGTCATGGACGATCCCATCCGGCGTTTCCATAATACCTTTCGCGTCGTCTTCACCATGGTCTTCGGCACGCTCGACCAGGCGCTGGCCGCTGCTCGCCACCTTTATACACTTCACACGCGCATTCGCGGCGCGATGCCCGAAGACGTCGCGCGTTGGAAACGCGGTTCGCACTACGAAGCCAATCAGATCGCAGCGTTGCGTTGGGTCTTCGCGACCCTCGTCGAAAGTGCCGTCCTGGCCCACGATTGCGTTCTTCCGCCGCTCGCCGCCGCCGAGCGGGAGCAGTACTTCCAGGAATGGAAGACGCTGGCCGCACTCTTCGGACTTCCTGCCGCTTCGCTGCCGGAAGATTGGCCGGCCTTTGAAGCGTATAACAACGCGATGCACGACTCTGACGAACTGGGCGTGAGCGGCAAAGCGCGCGCAATGGCGCACAATCTCCTCGCCGGAGCCGGTTCCTGGGTTCGGCTGCCGAATTGGTATTGCGCCCTCACCACGGAGTGGATGCCCGAGCGCTTCCGCCGCGAATTTGCCCTGCAATTTGGCGTGCCAGAGCAGCAAGCCGCCGCACGCGCTCGGCGCCGCTTGCCCGCAATCTACCGGCGCCTGCCGGCCGCAATTCGCTTCACGGGTCCCTGGCGCGAAGCGCAGGCGCGCCTGGCTCGGCGTCGGGTGGGCGCGCTCACCCGCTTGAGCAATCGCTTCTGGATCGGCCGGCCGCTGTTGCCCTTCGGCAACAGCCTGTGATTGCCTTCCTCGGGCGGCGCAAAGTTGTCAACATCCTCAGCGGATTTGCTTTGCGTGCCGAACCGCAAGGCGCGACAATAGCGAGATGAAATCGATGCGATTTTTCTTCCTTGCTCTGCTGGTTGTCTCCACGGCCGTGCCGCCGCTGCATGCGCTGGACAAACAGCCTGCCGGGGCGTATCACGCGCGTCGCGTCGCGTTGGCAGCCGAGCTGCATGGTGGGGTCGCAGTGCTTTTTGCCGCGGAAGAACCGGTTTTGGATTTCATGCCCTACCGGCAGGATTCGAACTTCTACTATTTGACCGGCTGGAACGAACCGGGCGCGGCGCTGATGATTGTCGGCGACGCGCCGCAGGCGTCTACGCCTCGCGCATACAGAGAGATTCTTTATCTTCCCGTGCGCAATCTGCGAACCGAGAAATACACAGGCGTGAAAATGGACGCCGCAACGCCTGACGTGACTGAAGCCTCCGGCGTGGATCACGTGGAGTCGATGACCGAGCTGCCCGCGGATCTGACCCGGCTGGTCGCTTCCGATCACGCGTTGGCCACGAATCTATGGACGCAGCCCGATTCGACGGCGGCCGCAGCGCTCATCAACTTCACAGCCACAACTCTGGGAACCAATGAAGTGCCGCAGCCTCACGACGTGACCACCTTGACCATGCCGCTCCGCCAGCTCAAGGATGAGGGAGAGATCGAGCTCATCAAGAAATCCTCCGCTGCGTCCATGCTGGCGCAGCGCGTGATGATGAAGTGGTGGGTGAAGGCGAGCATGACCGAGCGTGCCGTTGCCGGTGCCATGACCGCCGTGTGGATGGAAAACGGATGCGAGCGGCCAAGCTACGCTCCCATCGTGGGCTCCGGAATCAATTCGACCATTCTGCATTACTCGGCCAACGACCGCACCATGCAGGATGGCGACATCCTGCTCGTCGACGCGGCCTGCGAATACTCCATGTACGCCGCCGATATCACGCGCACCGTGCCGGTGAATGGTCATTTCACTCCGCGCCAGCGAGAAATTTTTAACGTTGTGCTCGGCGCTCAGCAGGCGGCCATCAATGCGTTCGTGGCCGGCAAGTCCACCATCAACGATCGCGACCGCCACGACCCGAACTCGCTCGATACGGTGGCTTACAACTACATCAACACGCACGGAAAAGACCTGCACGGCCAGCCGCTCGGCCAGTATTGGCTGCATGGCCTTGGCCACATGATGGGCATCGACGTCCACGATCCAGGCGTCTACCCGGTGGTGCTCAAGCCGGGGATGGTCTTTACCATTGAGCCGGGCGTCTATATTCCCGATGAAAAGCTCGGCGTGCGCATTGAGTGCGACTTCCTCGTCGGACCGGATGGAAAGCTGATCGACCTTGATGCTGCGCTGCCGCACACCGCCGATGAAGTCGAAGCGGTGATGCAGGGAAAATGACCGCAACATGAACATCGACCCGCGCGACGCTCTGCCCCCCGAGCAGCTTGATGCGCTCAGCCGCGCTTTCAGCGACCAATTGCTCGCATGCCTCGACGAGTGTGCCCGCGGGCGTCGCGGGTTGTTCTCTGAGTATGTCAGCGAAGATGAAGAGGAAACCAGCTGGCCCGAGGCGACCAGGCTTCGAGAACTGGCCGTAGCGTTACAAAACGTTTTCTCCCAGAACGATCAGCGCAACGCCCTCTGCGACGAATTCCTTGACCTCTGCACCATGCACGGTGAAAGCCATCCCGGCGAACGGAAGCTGGCGCGAGCGTTTCTCGAGCGCATCGAACGCGGCGACGTCGGCACGCCCACCGAAGAACAGCAAAAGCCGTGGTAGCGCAAAACCCGTTCCGCTGCCCGCACCAGCGCCGCTACCACTGCACTCCCGGGTACAAGCTCGGCATGCGATAAGCGTGGTACTGGTCGGCGCCCGGCGTCGCGCCCTGCCACACCACCTGCGAACCATCCGGACTCAGCTCCTGCACGATGGCTCCGCTGGGCGTCGCGCAAAAATTCACTTCCATATCGTTGTTCGCCATCAGCTCAGCATTGCCGCCAAAAAAGCTGAAGTACGAAGGCGGCGGAACGTAATGCGTGATCATCGTCGCTGTCATGCTGGTCTCGTTCATCTCCAGCACCGGCATCGTCGAATAGCATTGCAACGACACAGGTGAGTACGGCTTGCAATATACCGCCCTCGGCGGGAACATCCGGTCGTTGCCGTTGTCCATCAACCCGAGACGAAACACGCCGGTCGTATTGGGCGTGAAGTAATTCATCCCGTGCTGCGCATAAAACCAGTCGGTCGGATCGGTCCTGTTCACCAGCTTGAAGTCGCCGCCCTCGCCCAGCCGCCACATCACCGCGCCTGAGCCGGTGCCGTCGAGGAAGTTGATCTTGATAATCCAGTTCTGATGACGCATCGAGAGCAGCAGATTGTGATCGTCGCTTGAATAGAGCATGCCGTTTGAGTGCGTCCAGTCGGGCCAGTTCATCGGTCGCCGGTTGATATCCAGATGATCGAAAGTGTTCCACACCCAGTCGGGATTGAAGTTCTGGTCCACATCCACGATCACATCGCCGATCACTTCGGTCGCGCCCGTTGTTCCTGCGAGATTGCTGAATGCTCGTTGATAAGTGCCGAGCAGGACCAGGTGTCCGTTCGGCAAGTGCAGCACGTCGTGGTGAAAACTACCCAGCTTGTACACATTGCCTTCCGCATCATGGAAGTTCTCCGCTGCGAGCTTCTGGTTGAGCGTGGCAACGGTCAGGCTGTTCACCGTGTTGCCCGCCAGATCAATCTCCCTCACCTCGTTGATCAGGCTGGGGCTCAGGCCCGTAGTGATCGAAGAGAGATACGAAATCACCATCAGCAGGTTGCCGTTCGGCAGCAGTTGAATTCCCTGGATGTAGTCGTTTGAACTGTGCGAATAGCTGTACGTCCAGATCACGTTGCCACTCAAATCGGTGGCGAAGACCTGGCTGTCATTCGCCGGCTGAATCGTATTCCACATCTCGATGCCCGGCTGAGGCGTTCCTCCGCTGGGCGTCGTGACATTCACCGCCGAGGTCGCCGGTGGCGCATCGGTCGTACACGTGTGGTCGGTGTCGTTGTAGGTGGCGCCATTCGCCAGCGTCACCTGGGCGCGCATGTGATACGGCGTCTGGCCCTGCATTCCGGCCACGTAAATCTGCGTTTCGCCGCCGTCTGCCGTGGGTGTCGGCACCTGCCACGTGGTCAATCCGTAGCCTGTCGTTTTCCCGAACTGAACCGCCATCTTTCCCGGCGCGGGCAGATAAAGCGAGTACCGCGCCACCAGCGGATTGCCGAGCTCAAACGGACAGGTGACTGTAGCAGGCGCGATAATCGACACCACCGCCGTAGCGTAATCCTGCGTGGCCGACCCGGTGAGCGCCACGGTCACGGTCAGGTTCTCGCTTTGCGCTACCGTTGCCGGCGCCGTGTAATTGCCGCTGCCGCTTACCGTGCCCGTACCGGCGTTGCCTCCCTGCACGCCTTCCACTAGCCACTCCGTCTGGCCGCCGCCGCTCTCGGTCGCAGTGAATTGGACCTTCTGGCCCGGCGCCAGCGCCACGTACTGCGGAGAAACGGTGACTGACCCGCCTTGGCCCGCAGTCGGCGGCGCGCTCGTGGGAGGGCTTGGATCAGGGCCTTGCGATTCTTGCGGAGTGGAGCGGTACGCTGCATTGCATCCGGCGAGGAGCGTCAGCGACGCGAGGCATAACGCTGCACGGGGAAGATGTGCGCATTTGTCCATGCTTTTGGCCAGAGAGATTCCCATTCCTTTGTGCCCCGGACTACCAGGGAATGGGAGCTTCGAGCTGCGTTGTCTCCGGCGCTACCAGCGCACGCCGAAGCTGATGGGAAGTACTTTGGTGTCTTTGTCGATTGTCACGGGTGGTAGACCATTCGCCGACTTGCCTACGATCGCCGGTGAGAGCACATCGAGGTAACGGACCTCGGCAAAGAGCGCGGTGGTACTCTCGCCGTACATGCCCCCCAACCGGTGCTGGAATCCCCCGCCAACGTTAAACCCGCCCTGGTTGCTTGAGAAGTGGCCCACAGTGCCTGGAACATATCCGATGCCGCAGGTAAAGTAGGTGCAGAACTCCTGCGCCATCGGAAACGTGAACGTGGTGACCTTCCGGTAAAAGCCTCCGCCGCCGGTCACGTACACGTCATTTGTAGCCTTGGGAGCCAGGTCGACCACGGGATCAACGGTGAATGACCAGATGTGCGCGTTGCCGCCGGTTGCTTCTCCGTTGGTTTCGGCAATCAGTGCGCCGGGCAGCTTGTCGTCGAGAAATTGATACTCGATCAGCGTCGAAAAATGCGGATCGAACCTCACGCCCCCGCCGACCGTCAAATTGAAGCCATAGGTGACGCTGCTGCTGATGGGCGCGTTGAAGCCGCCCCCCGCCTCAAAGGTGAGACGGTGAAAAATCCCTTTCTTCTCGCCGCCGCCGTTTCCACCGCCGTTGCCGTACTGCCCTGAAGCAGCAGCCGAAGGTCTCGGCGCCGGCGCTTCGGGCAATGCCAGTTCGGCAACCTGCGCCGTGCCCGATTGGCTCGACGAATAGCTTGTGTCGCTCGCCTGACTAGAGCTCGCCTGACCAGAGCTCGCCTGATCCTGGGAAGGAGCAGTAGACTGCGCGTTCGCAACATAGCACGTGAACAGAACCACAGCTGCAGCCAAACCGGCGCACCGCGCCAGCCGCATCCAAAAGGTGTACGACATGGAAAACACCTCAAGCATCGAATTTTGTTCAACTTCGGGGGAAACGGAATGCCTAACTAGGGTTAGACACAAAATTCCGTTAGAGGTTGCTCACCTGGAATATTGTTTCCCGCTGGATGAGATTCCTCGCGCCTGCGGAAAGTTGCAAAGCCCCGCACCATGCGACAGCCTCGCCGGTCCCAGTCTATATATATGAACTGGAAGAACGGAGCATGGCTGCAATGCAGCATCGGCGGCCGACCCCAATGAGCTCGGCCAACCTCGCGAACTCCGCTAGCTCCGCGAACTCCGTCAACCCCGCTCACCCCTGGATATCGAATTGCTCCGGGTGCAGCGTCTGGTCGCTCTTGACCAGGACATTCTTCCCAATCAGCTCCTCAAAATCGTTCAGCCAGCGATTGCCGTTCGATTTCAGCACCTTCACCGTTTCAGGATTCACGCGCAGCAACACATCGGTATTCTCAAAATGCTTCCGCATTTTGCGCATCTCGATGTAGATCTCGTTGCACACGGTGGCCGGGCTCTTCACCATGCCGGTGGCCTGGCAGGTCGGGCAGGCCACGCTCAGCGTCCGCTCCAGCGACTGCTTCACCCTCTTGCGCGTGATCGCCACCAGGCCGAAGTCGTTGAACTGCAGAACCTTTGTCGGCGCGCGGTCGTTCTTCAGCGCTTCTTCCAAAGCTGCCATCACCTTGTAGCGATTCTTGCGCTCGTCCATGTCGATAAAGTCGATCACGATAATACCGCCCAGGTCGCGCAACCGGATCTGGCGAACAATCTCCGGCACCGCATCCAGGTTGGTCTTGAGAATCGTGTCCTCCAGACGCGCCGACTTACCCACATACTTGCCGGTATTGATGTCGATCGCCACCAGCGCTTCAGTCTGGTTGATCACGATTGATCCGCCACTCTTGAGCCAGACCTTCGACCGCAGGGCTTTCGAAATCTCGTCCTGAATGCCGAAGTGCTCGAACAGCGGCGTCTCCTTGGTGTAGAGCTTCACGCGCCGCATCAGCGAGGGCGAAAAGCGATTCAGGAAGCGCACGATTCGTTCGTAGTCCTCTTGCGTGTCTACCCAGATGGACGCGAAATTCGCGCTCACTTGGTCGCGCAGAATGCGCTCAATCAGCGACAGGTCATGATAAATCAGCGCCGGCGACTTGGAGGAATCCGAGCGCTGCTTGATCTCGTTCCAGAGATTCATCAGGAAGCGCAGATCGGCGCGTAGTTCCGCCTCCGATGCGCCGTCGGCCGCTGTCCGCACGATAAATCCGCCTGAAGCCTCTCCCCGCTCGTTCATCAGGATCCGCTTGAGGCGGCGACGTTCGTCGTCCGAAGCGATCTTGCGGCTTACGCCAACGTGGGTCACCGTGGGCATGAAGACCAGGAACCGGCCGGGCAGTGCAATGTGGCTCGTGATGCGCGCGCCCTTCTTGGCGATGGGCTCCTTTGCGATCTGCACCAGGATCTCCTGTCCCGCTTTCAGCAGATCGGAGATGATCGGCAGGTCCGTGGTCTGCGCCGAGCGGCGCGATGGGCCACGGCGACCGCCCTGCATGCCTCTCCCGCGTTGTCCTCGCCCGCCATGCTCGCGGCGATCCCGACCGGGCGCTGGCTGCGTCCCCGTCGGGGCTTCTTCTTCAGCGACTTCAACATCCTCTTCTTCGTCCGCCTTTTCGTCGAAGTTCATCTGAATGCGGTGATCCAGATGAGCCTCCTGCAGCATCTCGCCCAACTCGCCAGTACGCAGATGCGAGGGCAGTGTCTGCTCCTCGTAATCATCCAGGTCGTGCACTTCCGGCTTGTGCCGCCGCCCATGCGGCGCGGACTCAAGTTCCTCGCCTTCGATCACCTCTTCCTCGATGACGCCGTTGCCCGGAGCATAGGACGAGGCTTTCGCTACCGGTGCGGTGGTGGTTCCAGCCGCAGCCTCATCCTCCTTCTTCTTCTTGCCGCCAAATCCAAACAGCCGGAATCCCGTCGGAGTCGAAGGGTCGATGTTATGCGATGCAGACGCGTCCGCTTCCTCTTCAGGGTCCGCGGGGCTTGCCGACTCCTCTTCGCCAGGCCGATGGCCGGTGGCCGTGGAGAACGGGAACTCCTCAAACTCAAGCTCGTCTCCGTCGGCGCTTTCCTCATCTTCCGGCGCGGCCGTCTCCTCGGACGGCGATTCAATCGAGTCCGCGGCCAGGCTTTCCTCTTCGAACTCAAAATTCGCTTCCTGAGCCTCGGCCATTTCAAGTTCACGGAGAGACGGCGGCGCCGCCTCATCATCGTCTACCGCGGGTTCCTCGTGCTCCAGGTATCCGGGATGCTCCGCCGAAACGTCGGCTTGCGACTCCTCCGCGTCCCCACGAGCCGGCTCTGCTTGGCGGCGATGCTTTGAGATCGACTCTCCGGGCAAAAGCCCGCTGCCGTCCCACGCAATCGGCGCCTCAATTAATGTCGATGGTCTCGATGTGTATGTCCGGCGCGGAGGCATGGCCCGTTCCGGTGCAGCTTCTGGAGCATCGGCACCGGGCGCGCCACCATATTTCGAGAGCGACTCCCCCGGAAGCAAAATCGCTTCCTGAGCCTGATGTCCCCGCGGTCGCTGTGGCACCGCATGCGTCTCGAGCGCATGAATCACCGGAAACTCTACGGCTTCAGGATGCAGTTCAACCGGTGCGGGTGATTTCGATTCGAATTCTGTTTCCGGCCCGGCTTGAGGGTTTATCCCCCGGCCCCCACGGCGGCGTCGCCGGCCTCGCCAGCGGCGCGCTCCCATCTCGTCGGGCGCCTGTGGCATTCCCGGCTGGCTTGCATGCACGGTTGATTCTGAAGCAGGTGAGCTGACGGGTTCCGCAGCGGCTTCCTCGGTCGGCCGGTATTCCCGGGCCGGCGCCGGCATGTGCTCGCTTCGTTGACCCCCGCGTCCGCCGCGTTCCTCGTGCCGGCCTCCGCTGCGGTCGCCAGGATGCGCCTGCCGAGCTTCGCGAGGAGCCGGCTCGGCCGGTCCGCTCGCTGCGGCTTTTTCCAGCTCGTCGGACTCTTCCTGGTCTTCGAGCTCAATAAAGTCGGTTACGTAGAGGAACGCATCGCGCTCCAGGCCAAGGTCGACAAATGCCGACTGCATGCCCGGTAAAACCCGCGTCACACGGCCTTTGTAAATGGAACCCGCGAGGGTATATTCGTTTTCGCGTTCGTAGTAGATTTCCGCGAGTTGATCGTCTTCTAAAATCGCAAGCCGCGTCTCATGCGGCGTGCTGGAAATGCAAATTTCTTTTGCCATCGTACCTTTCCGTCCGGCAGCGCAAGGCTGACCGTACCCACGGCAAGGTTCGATGGACGCGCGCTTCAATAGCGTAGGAAGGAATGGGCGGACTACCGAATTGAAGCTGGCGTATCGGCGAGAGCGCGGCGGCCTGCCCCATGGGCGGCCGACCAGGCTGAAGAAGCCGGACGGGCTGCTGATTGCAGTGATCCGATGTCAGAGAGTTTGTGGCCGCCCTGCCCGGTGTTCCCGGCGGGGCCGTTCGACCAGCGGCTAATGCAAGGCGCCTTCGCGAAAGGGAGCCGGGGAAGCTGCCTCCCGAAATCTCAAAGCGATCCTTGCAATGTGCGAGCCGCAAGTGGTCTTCCCCTCTCTGCGTACTCATAAACCCAATCCTGCCAGGCGCGATCCATCGGGACCATGCCGGCGAATTACTTGAAACATCCTTCCTTAGCGGTCCAGAGCAATACTCAATTGCTCCATCGCCGGGAAAGAGGCGAACTTTCTGGACGACATCTGAACCCAACTGGATCGAGATGCGTCAGTTGACGAACCGGCGCATGCGGACATTCATTGCCACCCCCAGCGCCAGGAACGTGAACAGCACCGAAGATCCGCCATAACTCATTAAAGGTAGAGGGATTCCGGTGACGGGCATCAGCCCGATGACCATGCCTACGTTGACCAGAATCTGAAAGGTCAACACAGCCACGATTCCCATGATAATGAGGGAACCAGACAGGTCTGCGGCTGTTTGAGCGTTTTGAATCAAACGCATCAATACTAGGAAGTATAGCAGTAGCACAAAAACCGCGCCCACAAACCCGTGTTCCTCGCTGAAGGCCGCAAAGATGAAGTCGGTGTATGGAATCGGCAGGAAATACCCCTGGGTTTGTGTGCCTTTTTCCGTTCCTTTACCCCAGATGCCCCCGGATCCCACTGCAATCAAAGACTGATTGATCTGGTAGCCGGAGCCGCGAGGATCGTTTGCCGGGTTAATGAAGCTGGTCAGCCGGGCCTTCTGGTACGGCTTCAGCAGCTTTCCGCTCGACCAGACTCCGCCGGCAAGCACCAGGAAACAGGTGATGAGAATAGCCGCCTGCTTGAAGCTGATTCCTCCCAGAAACAGTCCAGCAATCAGGATGGGCGCATAGGTAAGCGTGGTGCCGAGGTCCGGCTGAATCAGGACGAGAATCATGGGAATGCCGACCATGGCAAACGCCTTGAAAATGTCACTCCATGTCAGGTTGCGCGCGCCGAGGTTGGCAAAGTAGCGCGCGATCACGAGAACCAGCACCAGCTTCACCCATTCGGAGGGTTGAAACTGCACCGGGCCAATCCCGATCCAGCGCCGTGCACCCATCACTTTGTGCCCGATCAACTTCACCAGTACCAGCGAAACCAGAAAAATTCCATAGGCCCAGGGAGCCCAGTCGAGCAGCCGGTGATAGTCGATTTTCGCCAGAATGAACATGCCGGCAACGCCGCCTGCGATGAAAAGCATCTGCTTGCTTTCAAAGCTCGCGAACCGGGTGTGCATGGTGGTGGAGTGAACCTCGATGAGCGAAATGCCGCACAGCGCAAGCACCATGAGGAGCAGGGCCCAGTCGAAGTCACGGAAACTGAGGATGCGTCGCATTCGAGCTAGGGATCTTTCCGGCGAATCGCCAGCGCCGAAGCCAGCTCCGACGGGTTCACAGCGGAACCGCCCGCAACGCGCGGCGAGACAGGCTTGTTCTTTGGTCTCGAATCAGAAATTGATGCCGCAGCATTCTCGGCTACAATTCCGTCCCGGCCCAAAAAGAAATGTCCACCCTGCAGACGCGTAGCACCTTGGGCGACCGTATTGTTGCCCTTGCCCGGTGGCGGGTTCGGCACAGACCACAAGGCGCCGACCTCTACAGGTGATGCGGGCGCGGCCGCCTTTTCCGGTGGCAGGTTGTTTGCTTCGCGGCGCTTCTTATCGACATAAGCCTTTACCACCTGCGCGCCGATACGCGCTGGGTAATAGCTGAAGTCGCCATGCATCCACAGCACCACCACCACCAGTTCCGGATTTCGCCGCGGCACCACCCCCACGAACCATACGTTCGGGGCGGTTTCTTTGCCTTTGAGTCCCGATGCCTTCAGAAACGTGTCGCTGATCACCTCTGCCGTGCCTGTCTTGCCAGCCAGGTCGATGCCGTTCAGATGCGCCGAGACGGCGGTATGGAATGGCCCTGGCTCCGTGATCTGCGCCATTGCGTCGGTGATCAGCATCCAGTTCTGCGGATCCATGGGTACGTTGGCATCGCCTGATCCCGGGAAGCTCTCGAGAATTCCTTTGTAGAAATCCGGAGAAATCTTGGAAATCTCGTCGGGAAACACTACATGCGGCCGCACCATGTGGCCGTCGGAGGCAACCCCGCTGATGTAGCGCGCCAGTTGGATCGGTGTGGCCTCGATGGCGCCTTGCCCGATACCCACCGAGATGGTCTCGCCCGCGTACCACTTGTGGTGGTAGGCATGCATCACCCACTCGGCCGAAGGCATCAAACCCGGCTGTTCGTCAGGCAGGTCGATGCCCGTCTTCTGTCCGAACCCGAACATCTTGCCATATCTGGAAATCGTGTCGATGCCCAGCTTGTCGGCCAGCGTGTAGAAGAAGGTGTCGCAGGAGTCCGGAATCGCCGTCTCGATGTCTTCGGGCCCATGATGGCGGTCGCAGTGGTAAAGGTGCCCGTAAAAATCTGCACCGCCGTTGCAAAAAACATGCAGGTTTTGCGCGACGCCTTCTTGCAGCCCTGCCACCGACATCAGGACCTTGAACACCGAGCCGGGCGCGAGCTGCGCCTGGATCGCTTTGTTCATCAGCGGATGGTCAGGATCGGTGATCAGCTTGTTCCAGTCCGCCCTGTCGATCTTGATGGCAAACTCGTTGGGATCGAAGCTGGGCCGCGAAACCATCGCCAAGATCTGGCCGTTGCGCGGATCCATCGCCACAATCGCGCCCTGGCGGTCGCCCAGGGCGAGCTCGGCAGCGCGCTGCAGATCGTTGTCGATCGTCAGCCTCAGATCCTGTCCCGGCACAGCGTGCTGGATGCCGAAATAACCCACTTCACGTCCGTGGCTGTCTACGATCACTTCACGCGAGCCGTCCTGACCGCGAAGTAGCTGATCGTAGGTTTCCTCCACCCCTGCTTTGCCCACCACGTCGCCCGGTTCGTAGTACGCGAAGCGCGGGTTGTTCAAATCTTCCTCGCTCACTTCGCCCACGTAGCCGATCAGGTGCGCGGCAAAACCGTCGCGCGGATAAAGCCTGCGCTCCACGTCGATGGTTTCCAGTTCGGGCAGCTCGTTGCGGTGCGCCGCGATAAACGCTTGCTCATCGGCAGTCACATCCTCTTTGATCGGGATGGGCTGATATCCGGGCTCGGAGCGGTAATGGCGCAGCGTGGCCTGCAGATCGTCCAGCTTCAGATCGAGGCCCTTGGCAATCAACGGCAGGTCGGCCTGCACATTTTTGTTCTGCTCCCGCACCAGGAAACAGGTCACCGACGGATAGTCATCGACAATGATCCGGTTATAGCGATCGAAGAGCTTGCCGCGCGGAGCCAGGATCGGCTCCTGGCGAATGCGATTCTGCTGTGCCAGCACGCGATAGTTCTGTACATCCAGCACTTGCAGGCGCCACAGCCCCCCGATCAATGCCAGCATCATCAAAAGGATGCCGTATTGCACCACCGTCAGCTTGAGGGTGGGGAGTTTTTCACCGCGATTGCTGCCTGAAACCATGCCCTTTTCCTAAGAATACCCCGAGATCAATCTTTCGCCCGCTCTCCCACGCGTCACCCTGCATTACTCTCGTTTTCTTGCTCTCTCGCTCCCTGTCTTTCTACTCCCTATTCCCTGATCTGAAGACGATCCAGCACCGGAAACAGCACCAGCCCAACCACCGAGTTGCCCACAGCGCGAAAGAGCTCTGTGAGCCAGCTCCACTCGATCGCCAGTCCCAGCATGAAACGGCTAACAAAGAGGTAAATCGCGCTCGAAACCAGCGAAAGCACGAAGATCAGCAGCACGCGAACTGTGTGATTATCCACTTCAACGCGAATGCCCACTGAAGCTGCCAGAAACCCGACAGCCGTTTTGGCGATGCCGTTGATCCCGATGGCGTAATGCGAGAGCGCGTCTTCAAACAGGCCCATCACTGCGCCAATCACCGTGCCTTGGACTGGATTGCGGCGTCCCAGCGCGAAGTAAACGGTGATCACCAGGGGCAGATCGACCCAGGCGAAGCGCCCCAGAATGCGCGGCAGCCACGCCTGCAGCACCAGCGCTACCAGCGGAACCAGCGCGTAAATCAGCAGCGGATAGCGGTGGATCTCGAAATCACGCCGGGCATCTGCGCCGAGCAAGGCCATAGCTATAGATTCCTCTGCGGCGGAGTTTGCGGCGTGGAATGGGATGCAGGCGCGGCTTTGCTGCCCGCGCCTGAAGGGGCGTGCAAGGCGGATGAATTGTCTGCGCCGGTGCCCGAACCAGCCGGCGGATTTGTGGCCGATGGCGGAGTGTAGGCAGCGCCTGGCGAGAATTCATCGGGATGTAAAGGCTGTGGCGGCGGTGTCGCCGGATTTGGGTTTGTATCGTCGTAAAGTGGCTGCTTGTCCGGCGGCAGGCTGGGATCGACCAGCCCGGGCAGCTTCTCGCCCATGATCTGCGCCGCCTTCAACTGGTCGCTGATGGTGGCGGCCTCCGCGCCCTTGAGATTCTCGCTGGTAGTGATGTCCTGCTGATCCTGCTTGGAAAAGCGCGGCTCGGTTGAGGTAATCACCAGCACTTCGTCGAGGCGATCGAGATGCGTTGCCGGCTTCAGGTAGATGTCGACGAGCCCATCGTTGTCCGGATCGGTAGCCACCCGTTCCACCACTCCAACCGGCAACCCGCGCGGAAAGATCAGGTCGCCTCCCGCCGTCAGCACATTTTCCCCGGGCTTGATTCGCTGGTCGGCCGTCACGCCCACCACTTCCAGCCGGCCTGCCACGTCGCCCTTCAAAACTCCCCGGATGCGCGTCGTTTCCAGAATCACTCCCGCGCCGCTCGTCGGATCGTTCACCGCCAGCACCTGCGCCGAGTAGGGAAACACGTCGCGCACTTTGCCCACGATTCCGTCGGACGTAATCACCGCCATATCCGGCTTCAGGCCGTTGTGTGCGCCTTTGTCGATATAGAAAACATGCGAGCGGTCGCTGCCGCTGGAGCCGTAAACCTGCGCCGGCACGGTGGTGTAAATGTATTTCTCCTGAAAGCCCAGCATTGCCTGCAGCCTCTGGCCCTGGCGCGCGTCTTCAAGCAATGCGGCTTGTTCCAGCCGAAGCCGGTCCACCGTCTTCTGTAGATCCTGGTTCTGTTGGCGCACGTGAATCAGGTCGAAGTAATCGGTCCACAAGCCGGTGCTTCCAATTTTGGTGGCATGAATCAGCCGCTCCGGCGGCGAAACTACGGCGTTGGCCCACAAACGAATCAGCCTGACGCTTTTCGGATCTACCGTGTCCAGCGTGCTGCGGCCATAGCTGGTCCGGCGCACCTGCACAGCCAGGCCCGCAATCTGCACCACCAGGAAGGCGAGCAGCACCACAAGATTCCGATAGCGAGTGAATAGCGAATCCATAAAAGCCAGGGTTCAGGAGTCAGGTGTCAGGGGTCAGCGCAGGTAATGAGAAAGAAAGCAAGGCAGTCAGTTTCTGATCCCTGACCCCTGGAACCTTTTCCCTGCCTCAATCGATCTTGATTTTCCGCAGCAGGCGGAAGTCTGAGAGCATCTTGCCCGTGCCCAGAACCACGCTGGCCAGCGGATCGTCCGCCACAGAAACGGGAAGCCCTGTCTCCTCGCGAATGCGCTTGTCAAGATTCTTGATGAGCGCCCCGCCCCCGGTCAGCACAATGCCGCGATCCGAAATATCGGCCGACAACTCAGGCGGCGTACGCTCCAGGGCCACACGGATGGCGTTCATGATCACGGCGATACACTCGCCCAGCGCCTCACGAATCTCGCTGTCGTCGATGGTGATCGTCTTGGGCACGCCCTCAATCAGGTTGCGCCCCTTGATCTCCATGGTCAGCGGCTTGTCAAGCGGATAGGCCGATCCGATGTCGATCTTGATCTGCTCGGCCGTGCGCTCGCCGATCAGCAGGTTGTACTTCCGCTTCAGATAATTGGTGATGGCCTCGTCCATCTGGTTGCCGGCCATGCGCACCGAGCGCGAATAAACAATGCCGCTCAGCGAAATCACGGCGATGTCCGTCGTTCCGCCGCCGATATCCACCACCATGTTTCCCGAAGGCTCGGTGATGGGCAGCCCCGCGCCGATCGCCGCCACCATCGCCTGTTCCACCAGGTACACCTCGCTCGCCTTGGCGCGGTACGCCGAGTCCTCCACCGCGCGCTTCTCCACCTGCGTAATCTCCGAAGGCACCACGATCACGATCCGCGGATGCACCAGCATCTTGCGGTTGTGCGCCTTCTGGATGAAGTAGTTGAGCATCTTCTCGGTGACTTTGAAGTCGGCGATCACGCCGTCCTTCATGGGCTTGATGGCCACGATGTTGCCGGGCGTGCGTCCCAGCATCTCCTTGGCCTCCTTGCCTACGGCTTCCACCTCGCCGGTGTTTTTGTTGATGGCGACGATGGAGGGCTCATTGACAACAATGCCCTTGCCTGCCGCGTAAACCAGGGTGTTGGCGGTGCCGAGATCAATCGCCAGGTCGCTCGAAAACATGCTGAAGAGCGAACGTAAGCTATGCGACCGCGAGGAGCGTGAAGTGTAACCGTTCACTGACATGGAGAAACTGAATCTACCTCAAAAAACCTGAAATTTTGGATCTGCCTTAATGCCTATTGTACGGCCAGTCGCCTTTCGCCGCAGGCATCTTCCACGACCGTCGCAAACCTGCGTACCGTAAAGCGTGCCGGTTTAGTCAACAGCAGCCCGCGCAATTGGACTCGCGACCTTCCTTTCTGGTCGGAGGAGCGGCAACAGGATTATGCTGTTCTCCGGACTCCGTCCAGCTTGGGAACTGGAATAGCGGTCGATCGACCGGGCTACTCCCCGTTCCCTACTGGCTACTCCCTGAGGCATTATGACCCATCCCACATATCACAATCTCATCGGCGGCCAATGGCTCCGGGCCGCAAGCGGCAAAACCATCCTCAACCTCAACCCCGCTGACCACTCCGACGTCATCGGCGCGTTCCCCTCCTCGCAGGCCGAAGACGTGGCTCTCGCCGTAGCCGCCGCGAAGAAGGCCTTCGTCGCCTGGCGCTTGGTTCCCGCACCCAAACGGGCAGAAATGCTGCTGCACGCCCGCGAAATCCTCATCCAGAACAAGGAGAAGTACGCCCGGGATATGACCCGCGAAATGGGCAAAGTGCTGGTCGAGACGCGTGGCGACGTGCAGGAAGCCATTGACGAGGCGCTCTATGTGTCGGGTGAGGGAAGGCGGCTCTTCGGCGTCACAACCCCCAGCGAGCTGCCCAACAAGTTCGCCATGAGCGTGCGCATGCCTGTCGGCGTCGTCGGCCTCATCACGCCGTGGAACTTCCCCATGGCCATCCCCAGTTGGAAGCTCTTTCCCGCCCTCGTCGCCGGCAACACCTGCGTCATCAAACCTGCGACTGACACGCCGCTTTCCACCTACAACCTCATCCAGGCCCTGGTCGATGCCGGCCTGCCTCCTGGCGTGGTCAACATCGTCTCCGGAACCGGTTCCGCAACCGGCTCAGCGCTCGTCGAGCATCCCGACGTGCGCGCCATCAGTTTCACCGGGTCCAGCGCCGTCGGTTCGCTGGTCGCGCAGCGCGCCGCCGCTACCTTTAAGCAGGTATCACTCGAAATGGGCGGCAAAAACGCCCAGATCGTTCTCGACGACGCCAATCTCGATCTCGCCCTCGACGGCGCGCTCTGGGGAGCATTCGGCACCACCGGCCAGCGCTGCACGGCCACCAGCCGCATCCTGCTGCAAAAGGGGATTGCCGCCGAGTTCACCGCCAAGTTCGTCGCCCGCGCCAAAAAGCTCAAGGTCGGTGACGGCCTCGATGAGTCCATCGAAGTCGGCCCGCAGGTGAACGCCGCCCAGATCGAAACCTCAAATCTGTACGTCGACATCGCGAAGCGCGAAGGCGCCCAACTCCTCTGCGGCGGCCACCCGCTCACTGGCGGCGCCTACGCGCGCGGCACCTTCTTCGAGCCCACCGTCTTCGCCGGCGTCACGCCGCAAATGCAAATCGCCCGCGAAGAAGTCTTCGGCCCAGTCGTCGTGCTCATCGAGTTCTCAAGCTTCGAAGAAGCCGTCGAGATCGCCAACTCCATCGACTACGGCCTCTCCACCTCGCTCTACACCCGCAACGTGAACCGTGCCTTCGCCGCAATGCGCGACCTCGAAGCCGGCATCACCTACATCAACGCGCCCACCATCGGCGCCGAGGTGCATCTGCCCTTTGGCGGGGTCAAGCACACCGGCAACGGCCATCGCGAAGGCCTCGGCGCCCTCGACTTCTTCACCACCTGGAAGGCCGTCTACGTCGATTACTCCGACAAGCTCCAGCGAGCCCAGATCGATAACGCCGAATAATTTACGATCACCGTCAATGACGCACGCACTACTTTTTGTGCAGGTTTTCGGCCGAGGGGCTGTAAAGCGCCTCGAATCAGGCGGAATGTTCGCGGAAGTGGTGCGTTGCACACGTGAAACGTTCGCTTAAGTGGTTACGAATTGCATCAAAATGTAACC